>Ga0209988_10000013_pt1 | contig 80056 bp, 94 predicted proteins | sample N075metaG_FD_183115 | JGI IMG/M metagenome (GOLD analysis project Ga0209988, IMG submission 183115) | Deep subsurface microbial communities from Kermadec Trench to uncover new lineages of life (NeLLi) - N075 metaG (SPAdes) (version 2) | ecosystem: Environmental > Aquatic > Marine > Ocean trench... | reverse complement strand
GCGCGAAAATTTCAGGGTTTTCAGTGGGTATGCTTATTATCCTTGCATCATTTGCCAGCATTGCCGCCGATTCTGCGGCAGACAGGAAAGCGAAGTTGGCTGAACTTGACGCTGCCTGCGAAGTAGCCCGGCTGGAAAAACTCGTTCCCTTGCGAAAACAGTACAGCGAAGATTGTGTGGCCAAAGGTGAGCGCCCTGATCAGGAGTCCTGTAAGCGTTACTACGCGGATTACGGCAATGGGGCGGGTAACCGGCGACTGTTTTATGACCTGCCAGCTTGCGTGACGGCGTTCGAATACTTCAAGTCTGGCGACTGACTATTTCCTGTCAACAGTTGCCAGCCCCTGGTCGTGCGGCAACAATATGCTCATCGGATGCGGAGAAAAAAACTATGTTAGCGCGATCATGCTGTGCAATCTTGATTCTGGCCTTTGTCTGTTCCCTGGCTGCCGCTGCCCCTGCGGACGATTTCGACGCACTTCTGGATGAATCATGGGAGTGGCAACTGGCCCAATACCCGTTGCTGGCATCGCGACTCGGTGACAGGCGCTATAACCGGCAATGGACCGACCTCGGCATCGAGGCATTTGAGCAACGGCATGAAGTCCGCCGCGATTTTCTGCGGCGTCTGCGAATCATAGACTCCTCCGCGCTATCGACCGGCAACCAGCTCAACTACGACCTGATGCGTCGCCAACTCGAAGACGCAATCGACGGTCATGAATTTCGGGCTTACCTGATGCCCATAAGCCAGCGTGGTGGATTGCAGTCGCTGGATACGATCGCCGAGGGCTTGCGTCTCGACACGGTGCAGGACTTTGAGGACTGGATTGCGCGTATCTCATTGATTCCTGATGTCATTGAGAAAACCATGAAACTGCAGGAAGAGGGACGCAAGAAAGGCTATATGCCACCAAAAATCCTGATGGAGCGGATACCTGCCCAAATAGACAAACAACTGGTTGAAAGTGGCACAGACAGCCCGTTTTTCAAGGCATTCGCACAAATGCCGGCAACAATTCCAGTCGAGGAGCAGGATCGATTACGAGAAGCGGTAACGTCTGTCATCGAGGAGTCGCTGGTCCCTGCCTACCGCGATTTCAGTCGCTACATGAACGAGACCTACTTGCCGGCAAGCCGCGACAGCATCGGTGCATCTTCATTGCCAAATGGAGAAGCGTATTACGAATACCGCACCAGACAATTCACGACGACACAAATGACACCGGACGAGATTCACCGCCTGGGGCTCAATGAGGTTGCACGCATTCGGGCAGAAATGCAGCTCGTGATTGACGAGCTTGAATTCGACGGCTCCTTCCAGGAGTTCCTGCACTTTTTGCGCACCGATCCACAATTTTATTTCGATACGCCCGAAGAATTGTTTGATGCCTATCTCGCGATTTGCAAACGCATCGACCCGCAACTCGTTAAACTATTTGGCAAGCTGCCACGCACACCGTACGGTTTGCGATCGATCCCGGACAACATTGCGCCGGACACAACGACGGCGTACTACAGTCGGCCTGCAGCGGACGGCAGCCGCGCTGGGTATTACTACGTAAACCTTTACCGACCGGAAGTGCGACCGAAGTATGAAATGGAAGTGCTATCGGTGCATGAAGCCGTGCCGGGCCATCACCTGCAAATCGCGTTGCAGATGGAACTGCCGGACTTGCCAAACTTTAGGCGCTATACGGGCTTCACCGCATTTACGGAGGGCTGGGGACTCTACAGCGAAAGCCTCGGCGACGAATTGGGTCTCTACAAAGATCCTTACTCCCATTTCGGTGCACTGACTTACGATATGTGGCGCGCTGTGCGCCTCGTTGTTGATACCGGCATGCACTACAAAGGATGGACACGACAACAAGCGATTGATTTTTTCATGGACCATGCCGCGAAAACCGAACTCGATATCATCAATGAAATCGATCGCTACATTGGCTGGCCCGGCCAGGCGCTTGCCTACAAGATTGGCCAGCTTAAAATTATGGAGCTCAAAGCCAAAGCGAAGCAGACATTACGGGACAATTTCGACATACGAGCATTTCACGATGCAGTTCTGGGCGGAGGGGCTTTGCCACTCGAAGTGCTGGAAACCCGAATGAATCGGTGGCTTGCCGACCAGCTACGTGCGCTCCTGCCGCCCGCCGTGGAAAACGGTCCGACTTGAGAACAAAATCACCCTCCGCATCAACACCGCGCGACTCAATCAGGTCGCCAACTCAGCAGGTACTCCCTGCGTGCCTGTCTAATGCATGTAGTCGTACTGTTCCGGTACGTTGGGATAGGCGTTCACGAATCCGTCACGATTCGGCATTCTAACTTCCGGCAGTGAGTTCTTGTCGATCACGGTATCGGCCGCGATGATGTCATTCTTGTTCAGAACGAATGCCGTGATCGCATAATATTCTTCGTTTGTTAGCGACATCGGTGCGGTATACGGCATCGATCGGCGAATGTAATTGAAGACGGTGGTTGCGTAGGGCCAGTAGCTACCAACTGTCTTGTCCGGGGCCTCGGTGTCCAGAGTGCCCCTGCCACCAACCAGCTTGTCGGCAAGCGTCCCCTCGCCATCGATGCCATGGCAGGATGCGCAATACATTTCATAAACCGGTTTGCCCTGCGTAGCGGTGCCAGAGCCCTCCGGCAGGTTCTCACCGTCCGGAAATACCGACAGGTAAACAAGTTCGATATCTTCCGCCGTAGCCGGCTCGCTGAACCCGCTATCGGCCAATGCGACAGCTGTGCATAATCCCATCGCTACAGCGACAACGCAGGCTAGTGAATTACGCATAGACATGCTGAACCCCCCCGTCCTCGCCAACGCCCCAGCTGTGTATGCCGTTGAAATGGTATACATTTTTGGTGCCGCGTGCGGCAATGAGATCGGTGCGTGTGGGTTGCACACGCCCAGCTTCGTCGTAAGCCCGGCTTTGCAAAATTGCCGGGCCGCCTTCCCATTCCCAGGGAATGCGAAACCGGGTCAGCATCATCGGCAGCACCGGCCCCTGCAACGCCGCCTCTCCCCATGTCTGGCCACCATCTGCAGAAACTTCGACCCTGGTTATGCGTCCGTTTCCGGTCCAGGCGATACCGGTCACTTCGTACACGCCTTTCTTGGGTAGCGAATTCGCATTCGATGGTCGCGTGATCACCGATTTCACCTCCATGCCGAGCGAGAACTGCAGTGCCTTTCCGTCCGGCATCAAATCAGTGTAGGTCCGCGTCTCAAATCGGCTCATAACCGGTCTGTCCGTCACACGTATTGAACGCACCCACTTCGTGCTGGTGTTGCCTTCGAAGCCAGGGTTAAACAGCCGGATCGGATACCCCTGTCCGGGTCGCAATCGTTCGCCATTTTGGTACAGAGCGATCATTGAATCCTTGAGGGCTTTGTCTATCGGAATACTACGGCTCAGCGAACCGGAATCGCCACCTTCTGCAATCAACCATTTTGCGCCCGGTTTCAGTCCGGCCTCATCGAGCAAAATCGAAAGAGGCACACCGGTCCACTCGCTGCCGGAAACCAATCCATGCGTCAAATCCAGGTGGCTCGCCGTTGGTTTATCCGCCCACAGACGGCTACTGTTTCCTGAACATTCAAGAAAATAATTGTGCGTCTCCGTCGGGTAGTTTGACAGTGCATCGACGCTTAATTTGATCGGCCGTTCAACCATGCCGTGAATAATGAGTTCGTGACGATCGGGATCAATATCGGGAATGCCGTGATGATTGACCTCAAAGTGAAGACCACCCGGCGTTATGGTGCCGTGCATCATGTGGTGCGGCGTCATTGCAGCTATCGAACGTCCGGTCGCTATCTGGCCGGCAGGCGGGACGGTCCAGCGTTTGGTGCGCTCCATCTCGAATCGCGACGGCATACCATAGTCTTCGGTCGTGGCACCGGGCGTCAGCATCCACTCCGGTTGTCCTGTGCTGACCGAGTCCGCAAGACTTGCGCCCGCTGTCGCAGTGCCTGCGGCACCGAGCATCATATTTCTCATGAACAGACGTCGGTCCAACAGTCCGTTTGCTGCTACGCGCGGTAAGTCCCGTGCATCATTCGACATTCTTATCTCCCCCAACAAACTTCGCGATAAGCCATCCTACGCTTTGAGCGTATTGGCGCAATGGGAATAAATGCCTGCGGTTACGACAGGCGCAAGACGGCCATGTGGCATTTCGATGTGCGGGCAATGCGCGTTTTGCGTGTCGATGACGAGTAATGCCGTTTTCTTCGGTTCGATAAGATCGAAGACGGGCTAGAACCGTCGGTCAGTACGCTCAATGTACATATCCATTTCACCGTCTTCGTACATCGGTATGTAAAACGAATCCGGATCACAGGTATAGGGGAAAATTTCGGTTTCTTCTTTACGGACCCATTGTCGTCGCCGGACGGGTGGTCGTTTGTAGTTGTCTGGATCGTACACCGTGATGATAGCTGTCAGGGTGTTGCCATCGTCACTGAGCGAGTATCGCTCTTCGATGCGTGCATTTTCTGATATAAGTTCGCCACGAAAATCACGCACTGTTTTATCCAGCAATCCTGTCTGTATGATCAGTGTGCTGCCCTCCCAACGGCCATTGGAATGACCCATGCGTGATGGTGGCATGAATTCGGTGGGCTCCCGCCCATCCATCCAGACACGCCGCACTTTGGATAAATATTCGTAAATCATCGTGTAGCGATTCTCTGATGCAATGATTTCGAATGGAAAAGAATACGTCGCCAGTGCGGGCAGGCCGATTGATGTGCAGCGCACGTCCGGTTGGTCGTAATAAGGAAGGTAATTCTCCAGCCACTGTTCGCCGGCCGGGGTCAACGCCATGGTGTACTTCCGAAAATCCAACGCCTGGGTTGCGGTCCACATGCCCGAAATGTCGACCGGCCTGGGTTCTTCACTGCTGCTTACTACGGGAGTCTCTCTTCGTGCTTGCCAGGGTCCAGGGGCTTCTTTTTGTGCTGCAGCGCCTTCCTGCACATACATGCCACTGATCACATCGTTTTTGAGAGTGCCTGTAAGCTTGCGATCGAAAACGAATCCACGGACGTCGCGACTGTCAGCGTAAAGGACGATATTATCGCCGTCTATCGCAATCCTGGCCGGCCCGCCTTCCAGATGCGCGCTCCAGCCGCCTTCTGTACGCTCGAGCTCCAGCAAGCCTACCAGTGTGCGTTTCTGATCGGTCAGCGAAACCATCCAGCGGCCTTCAAAATCCGCTTCTGCAGCCAGCGTGGAAAATGAAAAAAGAAACAGGATCGTCGTAAACAGGATGCGGCTACGTTGGATGATCATGTGTATTTTACTCCGGTACGCGGTCAACCAGAACGCTGCCATCTTCCAGCGTGACGGTCATAATCGACAACATCTTTCGTCCATCACGGCCGAGGAATCCGTACATTGATACCGTATCGCCAACTTTGATCGAATTCTTCGTCCATCCCTTTCTCGCCAGCCACACGACGGGGGAACCACGTGCATCCCACGATTCTTCCTCGCCGTTTTCGTTGGTAACGGTAATCAGGTAGCGAACGTGCGGGTTGCGAAACCAGACCTGCGTAATTGTACCCACAAGCGTTGCTGTTTTTTCGGCAGTAAACTCGGCGGTAAACGAGTGGTGGCTGTACACCGGGCGGGCAAGAAATATGCAAAATCCGAACATCAGAATCAGCGCAGCGCCGATACGAGCACGACCTTGATCAGTTAGCTTTGACATCTCACATACCGCTCAGCGGAAAACTGGAATCCACGGATTTTACACGATGCGCGCAACGAGCGTTCAGCCAATCGGATAAACTTGCAGGCTTCGTGCACGACACGAGACGCCTACACCGACCACACTTCCGGAAACCGTTTGTCATCAATCAGTCCCCGCCTCGCGAACGGATACCGCAAACTCGGCGCGTGCGACTTTTGCCCTGACATCAGAACTCGCAGCAGGATCGTGAATCTCGTCAATTCTATCGATACGGCCGGTCAAGCCAATACAATTGGCGATCTGAATATTCAGGCCGGGCCTTGCGTTCATCTCAAGAATAAGTGGCCCATGATGCCGGTCAATAACGATATCGACACCGAGATATCCAAGACCGGTGACTTCGAGACCCCGTGCTGCCGATTGCAAAATGAAATCCCAGTGCGGAATCTGCAGACCAGCAATTAACGCGCCAGTGTCCGGATGTTCGTCGATCACGTCATTCCCGAGAACGCCGTTCAACGTAAGCCCCGTGCTGATATCAACTCCTGCACCTACCGCACCTTTGTGCAGGTTTGCTTTGCCGCCGGAATTACGGGTCGGCAGTCGCACCATCGCCATTATCGGATAGCCGCGATAGACAATAACGCGGATGTCCGGCACACCCTGATAGCTTAACTCGGAAAAAATCGGATCAAACTCTACACAATATTCGATGAGCGCTGTATCCGGGTTGCCGGTGAGGCTGTACTGCCCCCCAACAATGTTGCTGGTATGGTGGCGCAGCTCCGACTCCACCATGATCAGGCCGCTCGCAAGTCGAAAACACTCACGTTTCCTGGCGCTTCTGCCGGTTACGACGACAATCCCGTCACCACCCGCACCATGGGCGGGTTTGATCACAAAGCTGTCACGCTCACCGATAATATCCATCAAATTGCGTACTTCTGATTGATGTCCAATCAGACCGTATAACTCCGGCACAGCCATGCCATCTGCAAGCGCCAGTTCCTTGGTAAGCACTTTGTCGTCGACGCGTGGATACAACCGCCGCGGATTGAATCGCATGATCAGTTGCGAATTGCGTTCGTTCAGTCCCAGCACACCGGCTTCGCGCAGTCTTTTGGCCACTCCAAACACTACTTGTCTACCACCGCATTAAAACGAACAAGTTCCGTCAGGCGATAACCTGTATAGCGACCCATCAGAATCACTGCGGCCAACACGACGAGAAGGAGTTCGGGGAATGTTGTAATTATGTGTTCAAGCCAGTTCATGCCCATCGCAAGGTATGCAACGGCGGCGACCAGCAAACTACCGGTACCAGCACGAATCGCGTCAGCGGCTCCGCGCTCCTCCCAGACCACGGACATACGTTCAATGGTCATTGCAATAATAACCATTGGAAACAATGCCACGGACAAGCCGGTTTCCATGCCCATCTTGTGAGACACGACACTGATTACCAGCATCAGCATCACAACAACAATGAGAACGGCACTCAACCTTGGCACGAGCAGCAACCGTAATCTTTCAAGAAGAAATCGAATGCTCAGCCCCAGCGTAACCAGTAATGAAAAGAGAATGACACCCCATAGCAGTTGAGTTTCGCGGAATGACAAGGCAATCAATACCGGCATGAACGTACCGAAGGCATCGATTCCCACGAAATTCCGCATCAACACCATGATGAGTGCGCCGATCGGAATCATTAGCAGAACTCCATACACCGCCTGTGTATGGATGGGCAGGCTGGACAGCGAAAAATCGACAAGCACCGATTGACGGACTTCCGCTCGCTTCTCAGCAACTGCCATGGAATCGAGGTAATTCTTCTGTACTGCAAAATCAACTTCGACATTTGTGCCTCCTTCAACACGAACGAGGGAGTCATTGCCGCGGAACCAAATGAGGAAATTATCCGGAAGCTTTTCTGCGCCAGTGCTCGGATTGAAATAGCGCCATCGCACACCATCATGAATTTCCAGCCACGGGATCAGGTTTGCGCGGCTGGTCTGATCCTGCAATTCCATACCGCGGATAATGCGTGCCGGAATTCGGGCCATAGCCAGCACCGTCGTCATGATCTGAACAAAATCTGCCGAAGACTTGACCTCCGATAGCAATAACTTGATGCTTGACCCGGGTGACGGACCGTTCACCAACCGCAGCAGCTCTGCCGTGAATGAGGCCGCATCCGCGGAATGCCCTTCAACTTCACTGACGATTACATCGACAGCCGTTTTCATTGGCTCAGCAATGACCGGCGGCAACGGAAAGGGCGGCGTCGTGTCGGACCGGTCCGCGTTACGATCTTCAAAAACTTCGATGCGATAGTAAAGCGTCTGTCGACCCGCTGTTCGCCTGACAGTCCACTGCGCTTCTCGGCCACCACTGACCGAATTGACGGTGAAGCCGTAATTCTTGGATACCGAATACTCTGCCGACATCCCGAACCCCGGTGTTAGCGTTGGTATTTTCAGGCTCGCCTTGATAGGTCCCGGGCCTGCGTCAAAATGGACTGATGTTTCGATAGTCCAGGCGGGTGTCTCCTGATCTCCGGTTAACGGAAATCCCAACGTCTGCCACTTGTAGAAAAATATGGCAGCGCCCACTGCGACGAGCAACGCAGTAAGAAAATATACGTAACGCATCGTCATGGTTGTTGAGGCACCCCCAGCATCAACTACAGCAACGCTCTATCGATTACGTCGCTTTCCCCAATACGGCTGGAGTGACCGATCTGAAAAATTCGGTCTTGCTGCTACCGTAAGTACGGCAAATTATTTCCCGCCACTTGCTTCTTTTTATAGTGACGCAGCGAATGACCGGCATTGTATTTTGCTGGTCGATTCTACACATTAATACCGAGCGCAACCTGCACAGCGAGCCTCTGGACAGGCCCGCTGCGATTGAAAAGACGCATTCCGCTGCCGCGAAGAGCAACGATAGCCTCAGAATCGGAAAGAAAAAGACGATTCAACGCATCAACGAAATGCAGCATTGTTTTGTTCGCACCTTTGCGTTGTCGTTCGTAGTTCCGCAGTGTCGATAAATCCCCCGGATATTCATTGCGTCCTATCGCATCAGACACGGCCAACACCAACGCACTCGCATCGGCAATACCAAGATTTGCGCCCTGACCTGCCAGTGGATGAACCGCATGAGCGGCATCACCGACCAGTGCCATACCGGGCACCACGTACCGATCGGCGTGTTGCGACCGTAACGGGAACGATCCACGCGGCCCCGCGACGGTCAGCTTTCCCAGTAGTTGATCACTCGCCGTAACCAGCGAAGCTGCGAGGTCTTCGTCGCTGGCCGTCGTAGCCCAGGCGGCTTTTTCCGGCGTCGTTGACCAGACTACGGAAACTCGACCGTCCTGCAGTGGCAGAAATGCAAGCGGGCCTTCCGGGAGGAAGCGTTGCCATGCGGTTTTTTCGTGACTGCGTTCAGGAACCAGGTGGGTAACGAACGCTGCCTGCGGGTAGCTCCATGTCGTCACGGAAATGCCCGCATTTTTCCGCACTGACGAAGATGCACCATCAGCGCCTATCAATAAATCGGTCGAGATTGAATTTCCATTTTGCAGGCGAATTTCGGTTATGTGACTCACCGAATGATCCGACAACTGCGCAATGGGTGTGGCGAACTGCACGTCAACGCCGAGTTCATCGAGACGACTCAGCAGCACATGCTGAATCAGGATGTTCTCCACAATGAAGCCAAGCTCCGGTATCGCGAAATCTGCCGCGTCGAAACGGAGTGTGTCCGGCCCTTCAATCGATTCTCGGGAGTCCCATACCCGCATTCTCTGGTATGCGGATGCGCGCAATCCAATGATGGATTCCCAAACGCCGATCTCCTGGAGAACACTCATTGAACCCCGCGATATCGCCGAAACACGCAGGGCAACATCGTTGTGGGGATCAAACGCAGGTTTCTCGCCGGCATCGACGATCGTAATTGCAAGTTGGTCACGAACAGCCGATTGCGCCAGTAATGCCGCAGTAACCAGCCCGACCATGCCGGCGCCAACTATGACAACGTCAAAATTGTTTTTCACTCGAGCGGCACACCGCGCGACAAACGAGGCAATTTTCCGGCCAGACCCATCGTATGTTTGGCAAACAGTCCGCGCACTCCGGGAATCAGGTCGAATCCCAACATGCCAAAATTTCTCAGCGTCCGAACCACTGGCAGCCGACTACCGAACAGTCTCACGATACCGTCGGTGAAGCGCACCAGCTTGGCCTGATCGGCCTGGCGCCAACTTACATAGTTCTCAAGGATGTCTTCCCTGCCCGGATCCACCTGACCATCAATGCGTGCGTCTGAAATGCATTCCGACAGAGCGGCAACATCTCGCAGACCAAGATTGAAACCCTGCGCTGCAACGGGATGCAAACCGTGCGCTGCATTGCCTACGACAACACCGCGTTTTACCGCCAGGCCGTTCGCCTTGCTCAGGCTCAGAGGGTAAGCGGCGCGTGTGCCCACTTTCGAGAACCGTCCAAGTCGCATGCCGAACAATTCCTGGAGCCTTGCCGTGAACATCTCATCATCGAGCGAGAGAATCTGTTCAACATCCCCGGAGGGTACGATCCAAACAAACGCAGTCCGATCATTCTCAACTGGCAACATAGCGAGCGGACCTGTGTCAGTAAATCGTTCGTAAGCCCTGTTTTCGTGTGGCCTTTCGGTCCGTACATTACCGACGACAGCATGTTGGCCGTAGTCAACCTGCGTTGCGCTAATACCGAGCAACTCACGCACGGTGGAGCGTGCGCCGTCTGCAGCAACGAGCAAGCCACACGACAACTTACGTACTGCGCCAGCTTCATCGATACTAACCAATGTCCGCTCATCGTCATTGTGCACGCCAGTGATTCGAGCCGGACACATGACATCCACATTCTTCTGTTGCTCCAATGTCAGCTGCAACACACGACCGAGTACGCGATTGATAACAACGTAACCCAGCGCCTCAACCTTCTGCTCTTTTGCGTCAATGTGTGAAAAACCGAAGCGACCCTTCTCGGACACGTGGATGCTCCGAATTGGCGTGGAGGCCGCTTTGATCTCGCCCCACAAGCCCATCGCCTCAAACATGCGCTGACTGCTGCGAGAAAGCGCAGTGGATCGTTCGTCAAAACTGGGTTGCTCGGGCTCCGCTCGGGCAACCGCTTCAACCATGGCCACGCGAACCCCGAGTGGCGCAAGGGCGAGCGCAAGGCTGGTACCGATCATGCCCCCGCCTGCAATAATAATGTCGTAGTCTGTCGCTTCGCGCACAATATATCCTAGCCCGGACTATTCATGAATCACCGTGATGATTGCTTAGAGACTTGTTTGCACCCCAAGGGCACTTCCTTCGAGGCGCACACGGTATTTTCCGATCGAGTGGAATACCCAGTGTATTCCCGAATGAGGAAAATTCCGTGTGCGAACAAGGATCAAGCAAGGGCGCGAGTGACTTCATGAATAGTCCGGGCTATGCCGCCATCAGCGCTTCAATATCGTCCGGGTCTTTGACGGCCGTCGCACTGAGAACGTCGGGTCCATTCCTGGAAATAACCACATCGTCTTCGATACGGATGCCGATGTTTCTGAATCGCGCTGGTATCTTGCGAGTTCCGGGAATGTAAATACCTGGCTCAACCGTCATGACCATCCCCGGCTCCAGCAGCCGCCATTCTTCGCCTACTTTGTAATCACCGACGTCATGCACATCAATACCGATCCAGTGACCCGTCCTGTGCATAAAGAATTCTCGATAAGCACCGTCCCGGATTAATTTGGGAATACTTCCATCCAGTATTCCGAGTTTCTTGAGGCCTCGGGTAATGACCTTCACTGCCGCATCGTGCGGGTCGTTCCAGTGATTGCCTGCCTGGGCTTTGTCGATCGCTGCCAGTTGAGCATCGAGGACAATTTCATATACCGCGCGTTGCTCTGCCGAAAATCGGCCATTGACCGGATATGTTCGAGTGATGTCCGAGGCGTAATAATCAAGCTCGCATCCGGCATCGACCAATACCAGGTCGCCATCGACCAGGGGCGCATCGTTGTCCACGTAATGCAGTACACAACCGTTAGAACCGCCGCCAACGATCGGGCTGTAGGAATTGATGGCATTACTGCCGCGAAATACGTGAATGAATTCCGCTTCGAGTTCGTATTCATGCATGCCCGGCTTGACGGTCGACATTGCTCGATTATGTGCAGTGGCGGCCAGTTTCGCGGAGCGGCGCATGGCGGAAATCTCAGCACGACTCTTGTAAAGTCGCATGTCGTGCAGCAAATGGTCGAGCGCGACAAATTCATGTGGCGTGTGGCTACCCATTGATGCGCGCGCGCGCAGGGATTTCACCCACTCTGTTATGCGAATATCGAAATCCGCATAAGCACCCATGGTGTAATAAACACAATTTCTTTCTTCAATGATTCCCGGCAAAATATCGTCGATGTCATCGATGGGAAATGCATCGTCAGCCGCAAAATCGTCGACAGCGCCGTTGGTACCAGCGCGCGATCCGTCCCACTGCTCTCTTTCGTGATCACGTTCACGACAAAAGATAATGAATTCCCCATTGGCCCTGCCGGGTGCCAGCACAGCCACTGATTCCGGTTCCGCGAATCCGGTCAGGTAATGGAAGTCACTGTCCTGCCTGTATCGATAGCCTACATCGCGGCTGCGCATGCGGACAGGCGCGCTCGGCAGAATGGCGACTCCGTCGTTACCGACCATGCGCATGAGTTGCCTGCGGCGTTTTGCAAATTCGTTTTGCTTCATATCTAAACTTCGGTTTGATTTATCCGCTTGCTGTCAAGGTTTGGCGCTAACTTGTTTATGACTGAACCAGCACTTTGAATTCATCAGTGTGTTCGCAGATCACGAAGACCTAGTCCGGGCTAGTGCAGCGCATCCGATACAGCTTCACTCACAGCGCTCTGGCCGCTGGCCGCCCGAAATTCTGCAAGTTCCTCGTACGCCAGTTGCCCAACCACACGAATGAATTCAACCAGTTCTGTATACGCCGCCTCGTTGGTTTCATCATCATCATCCTGGTCAAACGTTGCTCGTGTAATCTCGAGCATGTCCTTGATCAGGCCAGCCAATGGTTCATCGGCGAGTCGCTTCTTCAGTTCCTCGGCATGTTCTCCCGTCACAAGGCCGTGCAAGAATCCCTCGCACCAGTGACCCATTGCTTCTGCTTTGCACGACGTATCCTCGTCATCATCCGGCAAGAGCAGCTCGAACTCCGATTGCCGTTCCACAAGCTGCTGCCACGTACTCTGAAACAGAGTATCCAGCATTGAGGTACATTCCTTCTTGCTATCACTCTCGCCACCCGATCCTTCAAGAACCTGTTCAAGCCATATCACTGCGCCGTCGGTTCCCGCGACAGAAAGGCGACCGCACAGAAGGCCGTGCGCTTGTGCGCTATTCCAGTCAGAATCGCAGGTTTTGAGGACCGCGTTGAGTTCATTATGATCGATTGGACTATTCATGTTGCGGAGTGTGTGGTTATTAGTGCCCGTTTTTCAAGGCTCGCAAGTCAGCGCGGCACGAATGATCCCATGTATTGACGCAACTGACCACGAAAAAGCAGCCTTTCACGATTGATTCTGCGCCCGCCCGCCTCTATATTGGTCACATGGCTGACGATGTAAACGCAAAGTTTGAGCACGAACTTAATCGACTGGAGAAGCGCGTGGATGCGCTCGTGCAGGTCTGCGATCAGCTTCAGGACGAAAATCGGTCCCTGAAGCAACGTCAGGATACGCTGACCACCGAACGCGCCACATTATTGCAAAAGAATGAGCAGGTCCGTGCGCGTGTCGAAGCGATGATCGGCCGACTCAAGGCAATGGAACAGGGTAGCTGAGAACGTCCGGCAATTTGCTGAGCATCCCGACGCAACTAATTAATGTCAAATGCACTGCGCGTTTCGCCTGATCACCTGATCAAGGGGAAGTGCGCAGGAGCATTCGTGATGGAGAATTCGCGATGAGCGAAATGTATGCACACGTAAGTGTTCGGATTCTGGAAAAAGAATACCAGGTATCGTGCCCTGCAGATGAGCGCACTGCCCTGCTGGATTCCGCTGAAATATTGAATGTAAAAATGCGCGAAATTCGCGACAGCGGAAAAGTTGTGGGCCTTGAGCGCGTCGCCGTGATGGCTGCGCTGAATTTGGCTAACGAACTGTTACAAGCCAACGCCAAGGACAAGGTACTGGAAGGCACGCTTGGCAATCGCCTGAAATTGATGTCCGATCAGGTTGAATCGGTACTGGGTAACACTCAGCAACTTGATCTTTAAGGTACAATACGAGACGAATGAGATTGGCGTCTCCTGCAGTGTTCGATGCGGACCCGGAAACCCCTCGACCCTAACTTTTAGTCTCGGGGTCGTGCACTGTTAGCGGCATTTGTGCAGAACCACCCCGGTGGAAAGCCTGTTGCTGCTACGGCTGACCCCACCTGTTGCTCCGGTTCGAGAGCGACGGTCGGTAACGGCACAGGCGGGAGGCGCCTTTATTTCTGAACGATGTCATCAACCGCACTATCGTCACTGATATCTCCGTAGAAAATTTCGGACGTCCTCGTCACCCGACCTCAAAATGTCCAACAAAATAAGCAAATCTGAACTGCGAAGCGCCGGCAAATCAGCACGAAATCTTCTCACGCAGGAAGGTCGCGAACTGGCGTCCGGAAAAATTTGTGCGACGGCCGCTCACACATCCCTTTTTCGAAGCGCAAATTTCATTGCCTGTTACCTGGCAACCAGCGACGAGGTCAATTGCCGGGAGCTGATAAAATGCGCATGGTTCATGAAAAAGCGCGTTTTTGTACCGACTATTCAGAAAAATTCCAAACTGGAATTTGTCGAATTTCTTAGTGACACCAAAACAAGTCCAAACGAATTTAGTCTTCAGGAACCCGTCGACGGAGTCAAAATCGACTCACGCAATCTCGATGTCGTTTTTACTCCTTTAGTGGCATTCGATTCGCAAAAAAACCGAATCGGTATGGGCGGGGGCTATTACGATCGAACTTTTTCATTCCTGCAGGAAGATAGGCTTGCGTTGAAACCAAAACTGATTGGCTTGTCGTTCGATTGTCAGCGTGTCGAAAACATTGTCGCAAGCCCTTGGGATATCCCACTTTTTGACGTGATCACCGAAACCGGCATTGTCGTCTAGTCGGCGAACAGCGACAAACTGCAGCGTCTTTTGTGACCACCATGGAATATCCTGACGTGTCCTGGCGCTCAATGGAAAATGTGCGTATCAAGTACTCCTTTTCTTTCTCAAAAAGAAACTTTTTGCTTTGCTGCGATTAGTCGGCAATTACTTTGGCGAGCAAACCATATGGAAAGTATTTTTAATGTTGGCTTGTTTAATATCACTCCAAACCAGGCAGATTTTCGAATTGCCAAACACGTCACTTTGCTGACTGGCTTTTTTGCTTCTGTTGTATATACTCGACGCCGGGTACCACACGGAGAAAATTATGGCTACCAAGAAGAAGTCTCGTAAGAAAGCGTCTAAACGCAAAGTTGCGTCTAAACGCAAAGTAACGAAGAAAAAAGCTGCGCCGAAGCGTAAAGTCGCCAAGCGCAAGACAAAGAAAAAAGCTGCTAAGAAAAAAGTAGCTAAGAAAAAAACCAAAAAGAAGACCAAGAAAAAAGCCGCCAAGAAAAAGGCGAAAAAGAAGACCGCTAAGCGAAAAGTGAAAAAGAAGGCCAAGAAAACTGCCAAAAAGAAAACTGCGAAAAAGAAGGCGACGAAGAAAAAAGCGAAAAAGAAAACCGCTAAGCGAAAAGTGAAAAGGAAAGCCTCACGGCGTAAGTAGCCGCGGCTGACTGACTGGAAGAACGGTGACTGATACAGCTGATTCCTGATTTTGGATCTGCTGGCCCGGTTTCCGATGGTCTTCTTCCGAAACAAGAAATATGCCCGCGCAAGCGGGCATATTTCGTTTCGGAACAGGCGAAAATTGTGCTGCACTCCATGGCGGAGCCAACCGCGATCAGATAAGCTCTCGCGCGTCTAAAATGTTTTGTTCAGTTGCCGCGGCTGGAAAATATCCGGGCGCGGCCTTACCGGGACCCTGTGAATATTATGGACCAGTCCGCTCAAAAACTTAACGCTGCCAAAGCCTCGTTGGAATATATCCAGGACGGATTTGTTCTTGGCGTTGGCACAGGATCGACCGTCAATTTTCTAGTCGATCTCCTACCTGACATTCGCAACAAAATCGACAAAATCGTTTCCAGCTCGACTGAAACAACGGCGAGACTTGAAGGCCACGGCTTTGAAGTTTCTACGCTCAATATTGCAGGTGACCTGGACCTGTATATCGATGGTGCCGACGAGGCGACGAAACACATGCACCTTATCAAAGGCGGCGGTGGCGCCCTGACCCGCGAAAAGGTTCTTGCTGGTGCCGCAAGGAAATTTGTTTGCATCATTGATGAATCCAAGCTGGTTGGCATGCTCGGAACATTTCCACTCCCCATCGAAGTCCTGCCGATGGCGCAGGGATTTGTTGCGAGAAAGCTGGTAAAAATGCGCGGCCAGCCTATTTGGCGCGAGAATTTCGTCACAGATAACGGCAATCACATTCTGGACGTACACAATCTGATGATAGGTAATCCTCTGGAACTGGAAGGCCGGATCAACCAGATTCCTGGTGTAATTTCTGTTGGCATCTTTGCAGGACGTCCAGCGGATGTACTGCTTATTGCCAGTAACGATGGCGTGAGGACGATGGGGCTTTAGGCCTTGTCCCGCTGACCCATGTGATCCACAAATCTGGGTCATTGACTTCTGCTTCGTCCTCCTGAACTAACAATCCAGACGAGGCGTAACTCTTCTCCGTATGGGCCTCCGCGGTGATACAAACCCTCGATGACTTTCACCAGGTGCTTCAGCCAAAACTCTTCCAGATTATCCAGAAGCCGCACTATTGATGGGCGCTCGAACTTCTGTGACAAAATATCCAGGGCACGGACACAACTATCGATTCGCGTGCTCCGCTACGATGGCCCGCATTGAATCTGACAACTGCTGTTCACTCGCCCGTTGCCAAAACTCACCGGCAAGACCACGTGCTTCGTCCCAGACCACAAGCGTGTTTACGGCAGCATGCGGTTCACTGATCACATCGTGCCTGAGATTTCCGCTTGCGGGTGGCGCGTACGCCATTGGCAGTTGGTCAAACGCCGGCGCAACTGAGTACCCGCCCTCTGCCGGAAATAGTGCGACGTTTTGTTGGTGGCGATCAGTGTTTGCGATTAGCGCCCCATAGGCATCGAGCAGCGCTATACGCTGCAGGCTCTCGTTGCTCAGTTCTGGAAAGTCATTCGCAGTGTGGGTTTCGTGCTGTAGATTTTGGAAACGATCAAAGGACTCCCGGCCGACCACCAAGTTGCCCAGCAAGTCCTCTCCACGACGACTAAGCGCTATGAGAATGTGATTGTCGGACCAGTTGGTAACATCCTCTGGCAGACCCAAGTCACCATGGTGTCGGACATAGGAACGACCAAGGAAGCCTCTGGGGGCTATATCATGCATCTCCGGTGGCAGTCCATCGATGATAGTCTCATCAGGAAGCCAAACCGACCGTGTTGCCAGTACCATCCAGGTGCATCTCCGATTCCGTGGGCATCACATAACCCTTAAGCCACTGAAATCCAGCAGAATCCACGTCACACAGCGGATCCCACCTTCATAAGGAGCTGGGAGACATCCGCGGTAATGGTGGATGCCGCGCTGATGAGAAATGTGGGAGCATCAACCAAAAAACCAGCCCGACAACGGTGTTATCGGAATATCTTTCAGTTTATGAAAGCAGTTATTTAGGCAGAATGTTTGGCTGGGGGACAAGGATTCGAACCTTGATTGGCGGAGTCAGAGTCCGCAGTCCTACCATTAGACGATCCCCCAAATCCGCCTGCAACAACAACGTTGCGCGCACATTTTTCCACGCGGGCTTACCGTTAGTGATGACCTGAATACCTGGTACCACCATACACCATGGCGTTCCAGGCACCCTTGCCAACTAATCGCGATTGAAGAGTGCGTGGACTGGCCTTTACCAATGATCCAGCAGGAGGTGCCACAATAATCAATAGCAGCCGATCGCGATCACAAAGCTTCCGGACAGACCAACCAACAGCCTGTCTGCACCTAGCGTTTCGAGTATTGCGTAGCGCGTCGTGCCTTGTGCAGTCCGACTTTCTTTCGCTCTACTTCGCGTGAATCACGAGTGACGAATCCGGCTTTACGCAATGCCGGTCGCAGCGACTCGTCGAAATTCATCAGCGCTCTGGTCAAGCCGTGTCGAATCGCACCAGCTTGCCCGGTCGTGCCGCCACCCTTAACCGTGACGTTAAGGTCAAACTTGTCCGTCATTTCCATCAATTCCAATGGCTGCCTGACAATCATGCGCGCGGTCTGGCGACCGAAAAACTGGTCGATTGGGCGTTTATTGATCGTTATCGCACCACTTCCAGCTTTCATAAAAACGCGCGCCGTGGAGGATTTGCGGCGGCCGGTCCCGTAATATTGTGTATCACTCATTTGTCTAAAGTCCTAGTCCTGAGCCGCTGGCGATCAGGTGGTTATTTCAAGAGGAATGGGTTGCTGAGCCTCATGGGGATGCTCAGGACCGGCGAATACGCGCAATTTGGAAAACATCTTTCGGCCGAGAGGATTGCGCGGCATCATGCCTTTTACTGCATATTGCAATGCACGTTCCGGCGTATCTTCCATCAACTTCTCAAGCGACATCGATTTCAGGTTGCCGATGTAACCGGTATAGCGGTAATACATCTTGTCCTTGAGTTTGTTACCGGTAACGCGAATCTTCTCAGCATTAACAACGACGATGTAATCACCCGTATCAACGTGAGGTGTGTATTCAGGCTTATGCTTGCCGCGCAAGCGCCTGGCAATCTCGGTTGCCAGCCGGCCAAGGGTCTTGCCAGTCGCATCGACCACGAACCAGTCGCGGGTCACTTCTTCTGGCTTGGCAGAAAAGGTCTTCATTGATCATTTATCCAGTTGGGAACAGTTACGAGCGCCACCGTCGGTGGCGACCCTGACACCATGTCTGCGAGCAAATACCGCCCGTTCCGCCATAGCGAAAGGCGCGAAAGTTTAATCGACAGACGGCCTGATTGCAAACCGGATGGCGACTTTGTTGGAAATCAGTCATCCAGGACATTTTGAGGAAAGTCGGGTCAATTCAACAAGTTGCAGCTGCAGCCTCGATTTCGGCGGCAATCGCGGCCGCCAATCCCGGGTCTAAAAGCCGTATTCCAGCGATAGTGCCGTAAACGTATCGGTTTTTTCGGTCCCGGGCGGCACATCACTGTTGTTCTTGACGGTATACGAAGCAACCAGTGCCAGGCTGCCAATCAATTGGGCTCGCACTGCAGAAATGGACTGCATATAGGTATTGACGTCGCCGGACTCGACCACGAAAACCTGTGTGAAATCAGCTGTTTCACTAAATGTCCACTTATAGTCGAGGCCGCCACGAAAAATCAGGTCATTTTCGGACCTGCCATCCTGTAATTCCGACTGGCGGGCACCTGCTCCGACTTCGACACTCAAGGTATGTGCGCCGGAATCAATAAGGCGGCGACCGTATCCCGCGGTCTGCGACATCTGCGTGTTGTAAGCGCTGAAGCGATCTTTGCGCCAATTGGCGCGCCCGAACATGAAATTGTACTCGGAGAAGTTGTATTCGGTTTTCCAGCCCAATTCGTAGAGTTCCGCAGTTGTCTGCTCGGACTCACTGGAATTGATCGCCAGAAAATTCAATAGGTGCGCCCACTTTCCGCTCGTGTAGGCCACCTCAAAACCCGAGTTCAAACTGGAGTTCTCAGTATTGCCGCTGGTGGCGAGGTAGCCCAGATTTGCTTTTCCAGACCAGGGGCTGGTCTCCTCATTCGCAGCCTCTTCCTGCGCGAGCACAGGCCCGACCAGGACGACACCGAGGAATAACCATACCAATTTCGAAAACAATGCAGCACTCCTTCTTCGAGCAGGGCTTTGGCCGGGAAAAGAACCGTAGGTGGTTGCCCGGCGGTCGCGGAGTATACGTCCGTGATGAGGCCAATTGGGAGCCTGAAGTTAATATTTTTCTGGCAACCTGTTGGACACTTTCCCAGTTCTCTTTCCTGACCGCCGGCTTTCTATATAATGCTGCCAATGAATTCTCGAGAATTAGGCCCGCTTGACCGCCTGTTATCAGGAATCGACGCTGGTCTTCGTACCATCGCGGCGCCCGGTACGCGGCATATCCGGCCGAATCCGGCCGAGGATATTCCAGATTCAGCACTCTCCAGAGCGGAAAAAGCTCACGCCGCCGGACTGATGCGCGTCAATCACGCCGGTGAGGTCGCCGCCCAGGGGCTCTATCAGGGTCATGCCAGTGTGGCGCGCAACAAATCGACCGAAACACAAATGCTCAAGGCAGCCGAGGAAGAGCTCGATCATCTTGGCTGGTGTGAACAGCGTCTCGATGAACTGGGTGAAGGACCAAGCAGACTCCGCCCAATCTGGTACGCCGGCGCATTTGCGATCGGCGCAGTAAGTGGCATCCTGGGTGACCGCTGGTCGCTTGGATTTATTGAGGAAACCGAGCGCCAGGTCGCGGAACATCTAAATGGGCACTTGCAGAAGTTACCTGAGACAGATGCAAGAAGCCGCGCTATTGTAGAGACGATGTGCGCGGAGGAAGAAGTGCATGGCGCCAACGCGAAACTTGCAGGAGCTGCTGAATTGCCATTACCGATTCGTGCCCTGATGCGGCTGGCGGCAAAAGTCATGACCAGCGCAGCTTATCGTTTTTGATCAGTGCCAGCTCTTGTGAATAATCCCGAAAATTCGATTTTTTGTCATTTTTCATTAAAAATTACGTACTTAGCTTGCTCTTATTAGCGGACTGTATTAAAAGATGAAGCGCACTGGCGCCGAGGACTCATAAATGCAAACAACAGCGAAGACTTTAAGTGATGTACCAGCAATTAACCGCTTCCTGAGCTACTGCCGGGTACGTACTGTCCCCTCCAAAACGGTGATGATTCATGCTGGCGATTTGCCAGATGTTCTCTATTACATCGTCGATGGATCCGTCGAAGTCATGATTGAAGACGAAGACGGCAATGAAATGGTCCTCGCATACCTCAACAAGGGGCAATTCTTCGGCGAAATGGGGCTGTTCTACGAACAACCGACTCGCAGCGCCTGGGTTCGAACACGAATCGAATGCGAAATAGCAGAAATGACCTATCCGCGATTCCGTCAAATCGCGAGCGAGAGCCCGGGACTCGTCTTCGAACTCGCGACCCAGCTGGCTACCCGCCTGGACCGCACAAACCGAAAGCTCGGCGACCTGGCCTTTGTCGATGTCACCGGCCGCGTTGCGCACGCCATCATGGATCTGTGCAATGAGCCGGATGCGATGACCCATCCCGATGGCATGCAGATCAAAGTAAGCCGTCAGGAACTCAGTCGACTCGTTGGCTGTTCAAGGGAAATGGCCGGGCGCGTTCTTAAGGTTCTTGAAGAACAAGGCCTGGTAACCGCAAGCGGCAAGACAATCGTCGTTTTCGGCGCGAGACCCAATCGCAATTTCTGAGCCCGGTGTTCAGGTCGATTTCGCAATCTCGACTCTCATGGCGGAAATTGTAGCGGCGTAATCGTCACTGCCAAATATCGCCGATCCGGCGACAAACGTGTCAGCTCCTGCGGCAGCAATAAGACCGATATTGTCCGTTTTGACGCCGCCATCGATCTCCAGTCGAATATCGCGACCACTGGCATCGATAATTTCTCTCGCCTCCCTGATCTTTTTGAGTGAAGAATCAATAAATTTCTGCCCGCCAAAGCCAGGATTGACGGACATGATCAGGACCATGTCCAGGTCTTCGATAACGTGCTCAAGCCAGGTGAGTGGCGTCGCCGGATTGAATACCAGGCCCGCCTTGCAGCCCAGATCCCGAATCAGACCAAGCGTCCTGTGCACGTGCCGGCTGGCTTCGGGGTGAAACGTAATGTAATCGGCGCCTGCCTTGGCAAAATCCGGAATTAGACGGTCCACAGGCTCAACCATCAGGTGCACATCGATGGGCGCTGTAATGCCGTGATTTCGAAGCGCCTCGCAGACCAGCGGACCAATGGTCAGATTTGGCACGAAATGGTTGTCCATGACATCAAAGTGCACAACATCCGCGCCAGCCGCCAGGACGGCGCTAACGTCGTCACCTAATCGAGCAAAATTGGCCGAGAGTATTGAGGGAGCAATTAAGTTTTCCACTGTGACTTCCAGGACCAGGACATGCTGGACTTTAGCGAATCAGACTCGAATTTGCAGCTATTACCGGATCGATCGCCGTGCCTTGAGCATTTCGTACGCGCCACGAATGTCGCGCGTACTTTTTTCCGCTGCCGCAATTTCCGCTGGCATTGGATTGGACCCGGCAATTTTGTCCGGATGATTCTTGTTCATCAAGCGCCGGTACGCTGTCTTGATTTCCACGTTTGTGGACGATCTGTTTACGCCCAGGGTTAGGTAAGCCTGGCTTACGCGCGCCGCGTCCACGTCGCCTGCAGGCGATTTTCGAAATCCACGCTGGGCACGCAACATTGCCTCCAGTTGAGCCAGTTCGACGCGTCCGATACCAAGTTCTTTACTGATTGTCCACAGAAGTGAGCGCTCGCTGCGATGCAGTGAGGCCTTGGACAACGATACCTCCATCAGGAACCGAACCATCAAGCCGCGCAATTCCGGCTTTCTGACGGTCTCACGTCGAAGTTGCCGCACCGTTGCCAGCAGCGGAAATGTCTTTACCTTGCCCTCCTCAAACCATCCCATCGCATTGCGAATTTGCGCCGAACTCATACCCAAACGGTGCATTAATGCACGCGCCGCACGAATTTCGTCTTCGCTGACACGACCGTCTGACTTGGCGACACATCCCATGACCTGAAATAGCGCCTTAACGAAATAATCGGGAAGATGCTGTAAGCCTCCGCTTTCCCCTCCTGACCCCGACGCCCTGAAGCGCTCGGCAAAGCCACGGTCGAATTGATGGCCCAGAAACAGGCCCAAAATCGCCAACCAGGGACTGCGCGCGGCCAATCCGCCAACCACACCGACAACTTTCCCCCAAAATTGCATGGATTAGTCCGGCGCTCTCATAAATACGGGACATCGATCTTGCTGCAGAATCATTTGCCAATGCTATCTTCTTCGGCCAAGGATTGCTTGCGGCGGGAGGAACTTGCGGCGATGATCTGATACTTCTCCTGATGATCATCGCTGGCAATCAAGCGGAAAGCGGAAGCAAAAATCAATACTACCGACGCTCTGTACGAGTCCAACATCCCCTCCTTGACGAGATTGGCTCGCGGCAAGGTGCGCGACATTTACAGTATTGATGATGATCACCTGTTAATTGTCACGACTGACAGGCTGTCAGCTTATGACGTAATTTTGCCCGACCCGGTTCCAGGCAAAGGCGAAGTCCTGACCGGCATCTCCAATTTCTGGTTCGAGATGATGGAGCCGTTAATTCCGAATCATCTGACCGGGCGCAACATCAGCTCGGTAATTGCTGACGCAGAGCTGGCTGAATCACTCCAGTCACGTTCGATCATCGTGAAACGTTTGCGGCCATTGCCAATCGAGGCCGTCGTTCGTGGTTACCTGATCGGGTCCGGATGGCGCGACTACCAGAAGACGGGAATGGTCTGCCGGATTTCGCTGCCGCCAGGCATCGAACAGGCCGGCAAACTGCCTGAAAATCTATTCACACCGGCGACCAAAGCGGACACAGGTGATCATGATGAAAATATCAGCTTTGCCCGAACATGTGATCTGATTGGCCAGGAGCTCGCAGAAAAAGTTCGCGAAGTCTCCATCGCCATTTATGAACGTGCAGCATCCCATGCGCTCGATCGAGGCATCATCATCGCCGATACAAAATTCGAGTTTGGCCTGGACAACGACGATCGATTATTCGTTATCGACGAAATGCTCACACCTGATTCCTCCCGATTCTGGCCGACAAGCGCGTACCGGACCGGCATCAGTCCACCCAGTTTTGATAAACAGATTGTGCGCGATTACCTGGACACGCTCGACTGGGGAAAAACCGCCCCTGGACCGAAAATACCCACCAACATACTTGCGCAAACGGTCGAAAAGTACCGTGAAGTATTCTCTTTGATGACAGGACCCGCACAGGCGATTCAGACGATGAACACAGTGCAAAAATGAACGGGCGTAACAGCCAAAATCTGCCGAAGAGGGCATCGCGTGTGCTGTATTAGAATGCTAGGCTTGTCGCGTACCAACTGAGCCGCTATGACGACAAGACCCACAAAACTGATTGAAAAACTGGTCTGGCAAGATGGCCTTTATGGCACGGGCCTGATCGGCCGGATCATATCCACGGCCCTGCGCTACCTCTACGCCGTCATACGTGACTTGATGTCCGGGCAATTGACGATGCGCGCCATGAGCCTCGTGTACACGACGCTGTTGTCAGTCGTGCCATTACTTGCGTTCAGCTTCGCCCTCCTTAAGGGATTTGGCGTATTCAAGCAGCTCGAGCCATTTCTCGCTGATCTTCTGTCCCCTCTCGGCGAACAGGGCGAAGAAATTACCGCCCAAATTCTGGGACTCGTCGACAACGTGCAAGGATCAGTGCTGGGCGGGATTGGACTCGCCTTTTTTGTTTACACAGCAATCTCAGCCGTACAAAAAATCGAAGAGAGCTTTAATTACGTCTGGTACGTACCGAAACCACGCAGTTTCGCTCGCCGCTTTTCCGAATACCTCATCGTGCTTTTGGTTGGCCCCCTGGTCATGGTTACTGCGATCGGAATAATCACAACCATTCAAAGCAATGCTGCCGTCCAGTATTTAATCAACAACGATCAGCTTGGATCCGCTGTCCTGCTCGCCGGCAAGATGGTGCCCTACCTGCTCATTTCGGGCGTCTTTACGTTCCTGTACATGTTCATGCCGAACACCAAAGTCAACCTGAAGTCCGCGCTGGTTGGCGGTGTGGCTGGTGGCTTCATGTGGGCCACGATGGGTGCGATGTTCACAGCATTTATTCTGTACTCGACTCGCACATTGCAGATCTATGCCGGCTTTGCCGTAGCGATAACTACACTGGTCTGGCTATATCTGAACTGGCTCATTCTTCTTATCGGTGCTCAGGTCGCTTTCTATCACCAGCGCCCTGCATTCCTGCGAATCGGGCGGCGCGAGCCAAGACTCTCGAATTCGCTCCGTGAACGCCTGGCGCTGAATATCATGTATCTGGTTGGCCAGGCCTTTCGAAAATCGCACGGTGACGTTACGCTCTCCCAAATCGGTCAACAACTTAGAATTTCATCAATTGCGCTCAGTCAGATCGTAAACGCCATGGAATCCGCCGGACTCCTGATAACGACGGACAAAGAAACCCTGCTGCCCGGCAGGGAAATGTCACGCATTTTTCTAAGCGACGTTATGGCTGTGGTCAGGACGGCGGGAGAGACGGGCTCCGATGAACCGCCACGCTGGACAGATGGCATCAACAGCATCGGTGGTGAGTTGGATAACGCCGTGTCTGGTGTCATCGGAAATCGCTCATTGGCAGATCTGCTCGACGACCTGGCCGAAGATTGATTCAGGCACCGGCTATCGTCATTTCGTCCACGAGAACAGACCCGCAGCGTATTCCGCCACGCATGTCCTGGTCGTTGCCCACCGCCGATATACGCTTGTAAAGGTCCCGCAGGTTGCCGGCGATAGTCACCTCTTCAACCGGGTAGGCGATCTCGCCGTTTTCAATCCAGTAACCGACGGCGCCACGCGAGTAGTCACCCGTAACCCCGTTGACACCCTGGCCGATCAGTTCTTGCACGAGCAAGCCACGTTTCATGTTGGCAATGATCTCGTCCCGACCCGACACGTTCCCAGGCACCACGAGATTATGGATTCCGCCTGCATTGCCGGTCGTCTGCAACCCAAGTCGTCGTGCAGAATACGAACCCATAACGTAACCCTGCAGAACGCCGTCAATGACAATGTCGCGATTGCTGGTCGCCACCCCTTCTGCGTCGAAAGCAGCGCTCGCCATGGCCTTGGGGATGTGGGGCCGCTCATTCAGTTGAATAAATTCCGGAAATATCTTTTCCCCTGCAGCGCCGAGAAGAAATGATGCGTTTCGATACTGCGCACCGCCAGCAATTGCACCTATTGCGTGGCCGATAAATCCACGCGCTATTTCCGGCGCAAACAAGACCGGTGCTTTGGTCGTGTCTATTTTTCTTGCCCCCAGACGACTCACCGTGCGGCGAGCTGCCATTGCGCCAATATCATTGACCGACTCCAGGAGCGCAGGATCACGCGCCGTGCTGTACCAGTAGTCTCGCTGCATGCCAGCATCATGCTCTCCGATAACAATACAACTGATACTGTGACTGGTTTTCGCGAGGCTTCGCAGGAAACCATGCGAATTGCCGTAGGCACGTGCGCCGGTAGCGGACGAAACGGTCGCACCTTCGGAATTGGTGATTCGAGGATCAAATGCTCGCGCAGCATCTTCACAGGCAATAGCCAGTTCGATCGCTTTATCAGCCGTCAGGTTCCAGTCGTGCTTGAGATCAAGCTCAGGTAGTTCGCCGCTGGCCATGAGTTCCACTTGCGCGAGGCCGGAACATTCATCGGCTGCGGTATAGTTTGCGATCGAACAGGCTTTCTCGACTGCCTCGCGCAGCGCCGTGGCACTGAAATCCGACGTACTCGCGCTACCTTTGCGTGACCCCTTGTACACCGTAACGCCCATACCACGATCATTCGTGTACTCAAGATTTTCGACATCACCCAATCTGGCCGTAGCACTAAGCCCAATGTCATGACTCACTGCAGCCTCAACCTGGTCGACCCCTTTCTTGAGAGCCTCTGCAAGGACCGTCTCAACAATTTGCCGAAGTTGATCCTCATCAGGCTCGATCATCGTGGCCGATTCCAGGCGCATGGGTTTACTCATAGTTTGTTCCGTTCAGGAGGCTGGGTACAGCGTGTTATTATGCACCAACGTTGGCTGGCGGTCTTCGCGATCAACATCACTGTGCAGAGACTGGACGCATGGAAGTCAAACAAAGCAAGAGCGCGAAAAAGCGCGCGTACCTGGAATTGCAAGTTCTTGGCGAGCAATTGATCGGCTTTCCGGAAGAGAAATTGCATGCAATGCAACTGGACGACTCATTGGTTCATGCCATTGTTACCGCCTCCAGCATAAAATCGCACGGTGCGTTACGTCGTCAGCGTCAGCTGATCGGCAAACTCATGAAATATGCTGACCTGGAACCGATTCGCGAAGCGCTCAACGCGATCCAGCAAAGTAGTCAGCAATCGAAACAAAATTTCAAGCGCGCGGAAGAGTGGCGAGATAGAATCGTTCGAGATGGGAGTGACGGTCTGCGTCAGTTTTTTTCGGCCACCGGTATTGAGAATTCCGAATTGACAAGCCTGGTGTCGGATCATGAAAGAGCGAGAACCGAATCAATCCGACGCACTTTGCGGCGCAGTATTTTTCGACAAGTGCATAATGACCTGAACGTTGCGGGAAACAACTCCACCGCCTAAGCGGGGATTCAGCTGGAATCTCAGCAATCCGCGCGGAGTTCGGGTTCACACGGCCACCGAAGAAATAACAGGAACAAGTGAAGAAATGACTATGAAGGTCGGCATCATCATGGGATCGAAGTCTGATTGGGACACGATGCGCTACGCCAGCGAAACGCTCGACTCGATTGGCATTGAACACGAAACCAGGATCGTATCGGCACATCGTACTCCGGATCTTTTATTCGAATACGCAGAGTCAGCACGTGATCGAGGATTGCAGGTTATTATCGCCGGTGCGGGTGGCGCGGCGCATTTGCCGGGTATGGCTGCGGCCAAAACAAGCCTGCCGATACTCGGTGTGCCAATCCAATCGAAAGCACTCAACGGCATCGACTCTTTGCTTTCGATCGCGCAAATGCCTGCGGGTATTCCGGTGGGCACCCTGGCTATAGGCAAGCCAGGCGCCATCAATGCCGCTTTGCTGGCGGCTGCAATTCTCGCGATTACGGATGAGGGCATCGCTGAATCCCTGCAGGCTTTTAGGGACAATCAAGCGGCGACGGTCCTGGCCAATGCGGACCCGCGCGCCTCGTGACAAGAGTTGGAATTATCGGCGCAGGTCAACTCGGCAAAATGCTGGGGCAGGCTGGCAAGCGACTCGGCATTGACTGCGTTTTTCTCGATCCCTCCGATGATCCACCTGCACAGAGCATAGGCCCCGTAATAAAGCGGCAATTCGACGACACCGAAGGATTATGCGAACTGGCATCGCGTGTCGATGTCCTTAGTTATGAATTCGAGAACGTACCAGTAGGTGCGCTCGCTGCAATTGAAGATGAGATTGATATTTTTCCTCCCACTTCGGCACTGGGACTCGCGCAAGACAGATTGCTTGAGAAACAACTTTTTCAATCTCTCGATATCCCGATACCGGCCTTCAAAACCGTAGACTCCGAATCCGACCTGCGAAAAGCAGCGCGTGAAATCGGTTTTCCGATCGTATTGAAAACACGCCGCCTGGGATACGACGGAAAAGGCCAGGCAGTGATTCACGATGCCAGTGAGCTGCGGGATGCCTGGCAGGAATTGGGCGACACGCCCCTGATCGCGGAAGAAATGATTGCGTTTGACTGCGAAGTATCGGCCATCGGGGTACGCAGCGCGGGTGGAGATATGGCCTTTTATCCGCTGACGGAAAACGTGCACAAGAGCGGAATATTGAGCACATCGAAATCGGTCGCGGCGACTCCCACGCTCAATCGGCTTGCCCAAAAATACCATCGTGCATTAGTCACACAACTCGATTACGTTGGCATACTTGCCCTTGAACTTTTTGTGGTTGGAGATACTCTTCTGGCCAATGAGTTCGCCCCACGGGTACATAACTCGGGTCACTGGACGATTGAAGGCGCCGTTACCAGCCAGTTTGAAAACCATTTGCGCGCGGTGACCAATATGCCACTTGGCGATCCATCTGCCACGGGATACGCTGCCATGGTGAACCTGATTGGTTCGATGCCTGCTGATTTACAAGCGCTGCAAGCGGCTGGCTTCCATCCCCATGACTACGGCAAAACAGCGCGCCCTGGACGCAAGCTGGGTCACATTACGTGCGTGGCGGAGGACGCAGACTCACGCGACCGGCAACTGCTGGAAATTCTCCAAATTCTTTCCGAGTGATCAATCTTTTACAATATTGCCAACTTCGTTAACGTGGTACCCCGAAATCCGGGTAAACTTGACAGGTTCTGGGCAGGCAAACTGCGAAACAGACGCCCGCAAACAAAAACAGACAAAGAGCATGTCGTATCTGAAACACTTCAACCTGGAGGAGCAGCCATTTCGGTTGACGCCTGATCCGGACTTTGTGTACTGGAGCAAGCAACATGCGCGTGCCAAAGCGTATATGGAATCGACAATTTGGCTGGCCGACGGCTTCGTCGTGATTACGGGTGAAATCGGGTCTGGCAAGACGACGTTGGTGCAGTCATTCCTGTCCGATCTCGGCGACGATGTGGTCTATGCTGTTGTCTCGCAAACGCAGCTGAATGCTACCCAATTCCTGCAGGCTGTTCTCACTGAATTTGGTTTCAAGCCGTTCAAGAAACGCAAGGTCGAATTGCTCGATATGCTCAACATGTTTCTTATCGAGCAATACTCGAATGGCAAGAAAGTCGTATTGATCGTTGATGAGGCGCAAAACCTTAGTAGGAAGGTTCTCGAGGAAATTCGCCTGTTATCTGGCATCGAAACGCATAAGGAAAAAGTCCTGCGCATCATTCTGGCCGGGCAACCAGAGCTTAAAGAAACGCTCGACTCACCCGGGCTGAAGCAGCTGGATCAAAGAGTGCGACTTAGATTTCATATCGGCCCGCTGAATCGACGCGAGATGCGTGAATACATTGAGCACAGACTCTCGGTGGCGGGCCAAACCGGCAAGAATCTATTTGACGATGATACCTACGAATCAATCTATCGCTTTTCGGGCGGCGTCCCGAGAATTATCAACACACTTTGTGATACAGCGTTGCTTTGCGCGTTCGCCGATGACAAACCGGGAGTAAATGTGGCGGACATTGATACGGCAGTCGATGAACTGGGGTGGCAGGAACACGAGTCCACGACGGGTCGTTACCAACAATTGAGTCAAGAAGAAAAGCAAGGCAAAACACCTGATTATTTGACCAAAATTGTAGTACGCACTGACGGAAATACGATCTCGGAACACTTCTTTGGGTCGGGCAGAATTATTGCGGGCCGCTCACCGGACAACGAGATTTATATAAAGAGCAAATTTGTCAGCCGACACCATGCGCAACTTATCAGTGACGAAGAAGGCTGCGTTGTGGAAGATTTGAACAGCACGAATGGCATTCTTATTGGCGACGTCCGCATCAAGAAACACCGCCTGCAAAACGGTGACGTTATCACGATGGGAGTCCACGAGCTTGTTTACACCGACCTGCGTCAGGACGATTCAGCCCTTCTTCCTGTCAGCCCGCATGAAGAACAAGATCGCGCCGGCGAGAGTTGAGCCGGGACGACTGGCGGTGCGGGAATGTTCTCAATATCTTTAGTCGTGGCTCACGCGACGGGCGTGATCTCGGTGGTCACGTCGCTTCAGCAATACTACCAGTCCCGCAACCAGGCAAAACAGGCCGACGCTGAAACAGATCTCTGGCCAGTGCCAATGATTAAGATACATTGAGGCCGCCAGTGAAATAGCGCCAACCAGCAAATAAAAATAAGGCAGACTTTCGTATATCGGTTTGGACACCCACATAGCGCGTTGCTTCTTGATTCGAATCAAGAAGCAATTGTCCAATTTCGATGTGAATTAGTCCAGTCGCCAATCCTGAATGCGACTCGATTTATCCTGGAGTTTCGGCCTGAAAAGGCCAATCCGTTAGTTATGTCGTGACGTAAATAGCTGAAACAGCTTTGACAAAATCGATTCTGAAAGCCCGTCGACCGAGAGATCCGGCTCCAGATCATTGCTATCACTGCGAAATTCCTGCACAAACTGCCGTGACGCCGGATCCATGTCATGCTCTGTTATTGTGTTTTCCAAACCCTTCACCCATCGTGTTCCTTACGAATGGCCCAATTTACATTGAGTAAAATCAAACTGCAGTGAAGCCAATCACAATCTGGAAACCGCACTGTGTCGCGGCTTATGTAACATCTAAGAAGATATTTCACGCGGTACCACCCACCGTGATTTCATCGATCTTCAAGGTTGGTTGGCCAACGCCAACCGGAACGGACTGCCCTTCCTTGCCACAGGTGCCAACACCGCGATCGAGCATCAGATCATTTCCAACCATTGAAATACGCTGCAGTACCTCAGGTCCGTCGCCGATTATCATCGCGCCTTTCACGGGATCCTTGAGTTTACCTTTTTCAATCAGATAGGCTTCGCTGGCAGAGAAAACAAATTTGCCGGATGTAATGTCGACTTGCCCGCCGCCGAAATTCGGCGCGTAAATGCCGTGCTCGACGGACGCGATGATCTCTTCGGGATCATGTGGGCCCGCAAGCATATAGGTGTTGGTCATACGCGGCATCGGAATGTGCGCAAACGATTCTCGCCGGCCATTGCCGGTAGGTTTGACCCCCATCAGCCGCGCATTGAGGTTGTCTTGCATATAGCCGCGCAAAATGCCGTTCTCGACGAGGACATTGTATTGTCCCGGAGTGCCCTCGTCGTCAATGGCAAGTGAGCCACGTCGATCAGGCAAGGTGCCATCATCGACTATGGTGCACAGTTTGGAGGCGACCCTTTCGCCCACCCGTCCCGAAAACGCAGACACACCTTTACGATTGAAGTCTCCTTCGAGCCCGTGACCCACTGCTTCGTGAAGCAAAATACCAGGCCATCCGGGACCCAGGACGATCGGCATCGTGCCCGACGGTGCCGCTACCGCTTCAAGCTGTACACTGGCTTGCCGCACGGCCTCACGCGCAAGCTCCATCGGCAAATCGCTACCGATGAAATAATCGAGTCCGGCGCGTGCGCCGCCCCCTGCATAGCCCTGCTCACGGCGACCATTTTCCAGCAAGATAACACTTATATCGAGGCGTACCAGCGGTCGTATGTCGGCAGCCAGCGTACCGTCCGCCGCCGCGATCAAGATCAGGTCCTGATTGCTGCTCAAGTTGACGATCACTTGCTCGACACGTTGGTCGAGTTTCCGTGTCTGGGTGTCGATATCGGCGATCAGGGCCGTTTTCTGCTCGTCAGAGATACTGGTGGTCGGGTCGATTGACGGGTACAAACGAGCAACCTCCCCGGAGGATGATATCTGCACTGAACGGGCTTGCCCCTGTCGTGTGATCGCCCGCGCGGCGCTCGCCGCTTTTTCCAGAGCAGGCAGTATCATTTCGTCCGAATACGCAAATCCGGTTTTCTCGCCGCAGACAACGCGCACGCCTACGCCCTGCTCGACACTAAAACTGCCTTCTTTGATGATCCCGTCTTCAAGCAACCAGCTTTCCTGGCGGCTCACCTGGAAGTACAGATCCGCTGCATCGACGCCGCGAGTCCAGAGGGAACCAAGCGAACGATTCAGATCTGCCTCAACCAGTCCCGCCGGGGCAAGCACCGAAGACATGACGGTGTTCAACGCGTTTTCATTAATTTGTGACAAAAGGGTTTTCCTGTTTTCGATGATACGAAGAAGTGCCTGTCCAGTGTACGTGTACAGAACTCGAACAGTTTGCACATCCAATTTGATTTTGGTTCATGTAGTTTACGTCAGATCGGGCCTCTAGCACGGACTATTCATGAATCGTCGCGATGATTGGGCAGAGCATTGTTTACTCACGAGGTTTTCCGACCGAGCGGAATACCGTGTGTATTCCCAAGAGAGGAAAATATCGTGAGTAAACAATGATCAAGCAAGGGCGCGAGCGTATTCATGAATAGTCCGGGCTAGGGCGCCATTGATATTTTCTGACCATGGTCATGGCCCATCCATTATTTCTCTACGACCAGGCACTTGGCAAGTTCGCTGTTCCTGGCAAATCTCTCTGCGTCAGCCGTCTCGACAACAGGCTCGTCAAATGTCCCGTCAATGCCGTAGTAAACCTGCCCCATTTCCCGCAACGGCTTCTTGAAGATCTGCGAAAAAATCAATAATGCGGCAGCAACCTGCGGTCCAGCGACCACCGCGCCAACGATCGGTAACGTATTGCCGACGTTAGCGCTCACGATTGCGGTTTGGTCGTAATCTTTGCTTGCCAGACCCGCTCGCCCGACTATGCCAACATCAGCTGCGGGACCCTCGAGCGACAGATCACATGTATAAGCGTTGCCATTCTCAAGGCGAAAAGAGCCCCTGATGTTGTCGAACCTGAGGCCCTTTTCAAAAACATCACGGAAATCGAGCGACAAACGCCGGGGCAGTGCGGCAACACTCATCAGTCCAAATATGCGTCCGGCACCTGGCTCCACCTCGTTCAGCGTACCCTCGCCGAGGCGCAACCTGATCTCACCGTCCAGGTCCGCCAGAAAGTCTTCTCTCGGCCCCCCTGGCCAGCTGACATCGAAGCTCACCAACATTGCGCCGCTGTCAATTCCCGGCTGGTAATCCAGTCGCTGCATGGTTCTTTGGACATTCGTGCTGTTCAACTCCGCCTTCAGGTAACTGCGTTGACCGCCCTCCGACGACGGATCTACTATCCAACCGGCATCGCCTTCTATCGTGAAACTCGCATCGGCAACTTTCAGGCCGGATGCATGTAAACCGTTGGGGACTCGCAGGAAATCAGCTTCCACCGCACCGAGGTGGCGATTACCCAGCGTAAAATCCTTTGCAGTGATTGAAATCGCCGCAAGAGTGCGCGGGTCAACATCTCGACCCGGCCCGTCTTCACCACCACCCGGAAGTGTCAGGGTTTCCATGTCGAGAGTGATCGGCCGGTCGCCAGTCAGGTCGTAAGGAATGGTTATAGACCCTTCGGCTTGCTCTCCGCTCACGCGGACCACCCATTCGTTGGCGCCGCGATCCACTACGACCCGGTGATCCAGTATGTGCTGTCCGTACAGGTACAAATTTCCAATGGTCAGATCCATCGACCGGATGCGGGTGCCAAGCCCCAGGCTAGCAGTGCTATCAACGCCGGCTTTGGCAAGATCCAGCCAGTCGGTGAGGCGAATTTCGTCGGCGTGCCCGCGGATATGCAGTCCACGAGATTCCGGCAGACCCGGGTAGGCACCGCCCGAAACAAGGACTCCGCGATCAAAGTCCCATCCATTCTCATCCTTGCGAAAATCGAGACTCCATTTTATGTCGTCATCCAGGCTGCCGCTGGAGACGATCTGGTTTTGAGCCGGGAACTCGATCATCGCGACCAGTGGACTTTTTTTCTCACGTGCCTTTTTCAGGGGCTCTGGTAAATCAAAACTGATTCCGACCATGTCGCTGGTAATAGAAATTTGCAACGGCACTGGCTCGTCGAGCCCTCCCCGCGGAAAAAGAATTTTCGCACGATACTCGCTCGAACCGGTGATCTTGTCGCCGAGTGGTACGCCGAGTTCCTTGATGAGAGCCTCTGAGCTAACCACACCTTTTACGTTTACTATGACGCTGGTCGAGGGCATGTCCTGCCCAGCATGTGCTACATCGATATCAACGTATTCGCCAAGAAACCGACCGAACAGTGACTCTGAGCTGACCGAATCCCGAGTAACCGTCACTATTCCATTGAGGTCGGTAATCGGTGCGTCGAACCCGTCGATGCTCATCGTTCCCCCGCTCAATTGAATACGCGTTGTAAACGAGTAGTTTTTCCAGTCTTTTATCGGGTAGACAAGTTGCAAATTGAATGAGGCATCACCCTCAACCTGTACGTTGTCGAGTTGACCGCCAAAAAGGGCTGCGATCGGGCTGCGTCGCGAAAACTCGCGAATGGATCCCAGGGTCCCGGTTGCAAATGCATCGATCGTGAGCACCGGGTTGCGCAGATCGAGAATTTCAAATCGTGCATCCAACACATGGTTACCGGCGTTTTCAGCATCGTTTCTGTTTGAATACAGATGCGTCCCGTCGATAACGAGGTCAAGGCTTCTTAGCTGCGCTGCCGGCCAGCTGTTCGCGTAGCGCAATGTCGCGTTCTCAAGACGCGCGTCGATACGAAAAACGCCCTCCCCTCCGTCGAATGGAAATTTGTCGAGCGGGCCATTCAATACTGTCGTCCCGCGCGTCACAACGCCTGACACCAATGCCTGGTTTAGCCATCGATACAATGCCGGATTCAGAATCTCGCGGGGCAGAAAACGTTTTACCGACGCGATATCGTTGATGCTCCAACGACTGTCGAGATCCACATCAGGGCTTGTCCCGTCTGCGTGGATGCGCACCTGCAGACTGCTTTGACTATCGAAATCCGCGTTCCTGAGCCGCACACTATCTGAAAGCACAGTGATGCCATCATTGTTTCTACGCCAGATTACAGTACCGATAGCATCGTCAAAAACCAGCGTTTCCGAAAGGTACTGTGGTAAATCGATTTGGAGGTTGCTCGAATCGAGCTCCAGACGTCCGCCGGACAGGTTGGCACGGATACTGCCGGTGAATCCGTGAATACCTGGAAATTTTTCGCTGGTCGCAATGCCTGCATCGGCAAGCTGCGCCGAAACATCGAATCGGTAATGCTCTGTCTGCAAGCCAACGACATCTGCTCTCAGATCGCGAATCTCACCGCTCGGGCGGTAGAGTTCGAACATCGTGACCGCAGCTTCCGGTAACCAGGGCAAGAGGTAGCGAAGATCGTCCAGATCGATAAACGACGCGTTGGCGACGATCGCTTCAATATCCGTTTCATTCGGGCCAACGTCGATCTGAACCTGGATGCTTGATTTCGGCCAGTCACCATCAACGGTCCGCATGCTGAAATTTTCTGCGGCCAGCAGCCAGCCATTTTCGGTGGTCGAGTATTCAAGCCGTCCTTCAATATCGAATGGCGAACTCGGCTCGTCACTCTCAACACCCAGTTCGTGCACAACAAAATTAGCCGTTGCTTTGCCGAGCTCGCCTTGCATTAATTCCAGCCACAAACTGAGGTCCACCGTGCCGCTTGAAATCGTTGTCATCTGCGCTGGATTCAGACCGGATAATTCGGCCAGGCGTGACCAATTGGGGAGATCCAGCGAGCGGCCGTCAACATACAGCTGCCATGCCGATGCGCTTTGCCCGGCATTGATACGATGATTCGCCGAAATGTTAAGACGACTGCCGAAGCCGTCCGGCAATTCCACCGATGCTTCCACATCCAGTTCGTCGTCGTCTCGCGAGAATTCGATCAGGTCAATGACGAAAGATATTGCTTCGCCACTTTCTGGCTGATAGCGCACCGTGATGTCCTGCCCGATGAACTCCATGTCGCTTACGTCGTCGGCTGGCGCTGGAATAAGACGGACGATATCGTCGAAAGATATCCCCTGGACGAGCAATTCGCTGTCGGGACCGTGTTGTATGTCCAGCGCAGTATCACGGACAAGAATTCGATCGACCACGAACTTTCGATCCTTGAGCAGTCGCAGTACACCAACGCTCACACTAATCTCGCTGGCTTGAAAAAGATTTTTTCCGGAACCCGGTGCGGTCAGAGCTGCGTCGTAGAAATTAAGCTCTGGTCCGCTTAGACGCCAGCGTGCATTCATCGCGGAAAATTCCACCTGCATGCCAATGGCTGCTTCTGCCCAGCGCTTAATGTCTTCCTGGTACTCGGGGAGCCTGGGCAGGAACAGGCGAAACAAACCCACAGCGATCGCAAGCGATACGACAAGCCCTGCACCCAGGTAGGCGAGAAACTTCAATATGCGTCGAAAAAATCGTTTCATTGTGAATGCTTTACTCCGCCCCGCTCGACTCTTGACCTAGCCTGGACTATTCATGAATAGTCCGCGCTAGACGAGGACCACGTCAAATTGATCTTGTAAATACAGCGATTCCGGCTGCAATCGAATGGTTTTCCCTATTTGCTCCTCAATTTCCGAGAGCCCTTTGGATTCGTCATCGAGCAACAGGTCTATAACGTCCTGATGAGCGAGTATCAATGCTTCGTCGAAGGTGAATTGCCGGTGTTGCCGCAGAATTTCACGGAAAATCTCGAAGCACACAGAAGCAGCCGTCATGACGAAACCGTGCCCTTCACAATTCGGACATCCTTCACACAATATATGTTCCAGGCTCTCACGCGTCCGCTTGCGTGTCATCTCCACCAATCCGAGCGGTGATACCGGCATTATCTGATGTCGGGCGTGGTCGCCGGCCATCGATGCTTCAAAAAGCTCCGTGACGCGAGCCCGGTGACCCTCCTCCTCCATGTCAATGAAATCAACGATGATGATACCGCCCAGGTTTCGCAGCCGGAGTTGCCTGGCTATAGCCACGGCGGCTTCCAGATTGGTCCTGTAAATTGTTTCTTCCAGGTTTCGATGCCCTACATAGCCACCTGTATTAACGTCGACTGTCGTCATGGCCTCCGTCTGATCGAATATCACATAGCCGCCCGATTTCAGAGGGAAGCTCCTGTGCAGGGCCTTCTTGATTTCCTCTTCCGTCCCGTGCAAATCAAAAATTGGCCGGCGCCGCGTATACAATTCAATGATTGGCTCAATCTCGGGCAAGAAACTGGCGGCAAAGGCTTTCATTTTGTGGAAATCTTCATCGGAATCGACCAGGATCCGTTCAACGTCGCTGGTTACCAGATCTCGCAACAGACGAACCGGCAATGGCAAATCCTCATGGATGAGTGACTTTACCTTGCCATTGCTGCACTCAACCTGAACAACCGACCAGAGTTTTCTAAGAAACTTCAGATCTGCCCGCAGAGCCTCGCGACTGACCCCCTCCGCCGCGGTTCGGACGATGACACCACCGTCTGCACCCTCTTCTTCAAGGAGTTCAGTCGCCACACCGCGCAGGCGATCACGCTCACTTTCGTTGTCGATGCGCGCCGAAACCCCGACGCCGTTGCCATTTGGCAATAACACAAGAAATCGCGATGGCAAGGTGATGAAGGTCGTGAGTCTGGCCCCTTTGGTACCCAACGGGTCTTTCAGGACCTGCACAACGACCTCTTCGCCCTCGCGAATCAAACCGCGGATTTCCGGCAATGGCTGCGGCGATGCATCGCCATTTTCAGTGTCTCGCTGTACGATCCCCGAGACATGCAGGAAAGCGGTGCGCTCAAGGCCAATGTCGATGAAGGCAGCTTGCATACCCGGCAATACCCTCGACACGGATCCCTTGTATATATTGCTGACCAGACCGCGGCGTGCGGTGCGCTCAATGTACACTTCCTGCAGGATGCCATTCTCCAGCAGCGCAGCACGCACCTCTCGTGGCGTAATATTGACCAGTATTTCTTCTTTTGACGACTCTTCTGTCACGGCTTCAATTTCCTGTCGATCCAAGCACTTCAATTCCTGCCTGACCCAGTAACTGCGCTGTCTCAAAGACCGGCAGACCTACGATCCCCGAATAACTCCCGGATATGGCTGCGACGAAAATTCCGCCTTTTCCCTGAATAGCATAGGCTCCCGCCTTGTCACGGGGCTCCCCACTTTGCCAGTAAAGAGACGCCTCGTCCGGGCTGATTTCGCGAAAACGCACTACCGATTCGGAAACTGCACTACGGACTTCTCCCCGGTGGACGACTGCAACACCGGTCAATACTCTGTGAGTGGTTCCTGACAATACGTCCAGCATATTCAAAGCATCGTCCCTGGACTGTGGTTTACCGAAAACATCGTCGCCGAGAGTAACAACAGTATCAGCTGCCAAAATGACCTTATCGCTTCTGCCATCTGCCGCCGCGGCATGCGCTTTCGCGACCGCCAGGCGAACCGCCATGGTCCCCGCGTCTTCGCCCGGGCGTCGGCTCTCATCGACATCCTCGGCGGCAGCCGTAAATACAAGGCCAAGCGCGTGCAGTAGTTCTCTTCGCCGTGGCGACGCGGAAGCCAGATGCAGCCTGTCATGAATCACAATCTGCCCATTGTCCGCCAGGTCAGGCACGATGGTAAGGATGCCCCGTGCTCACAGTCCACGCCCGGTATATTTGCTCGGCGAAGACCACGCGCGCGAGCCCGTGAGGCAGTGTAAGACGCGATAGCGACCACTTGATATCTGCGCGTTTGAGACATGCCGCCGAAAGCCCATCCGGCCCACCAATAACGAATGTGAGGTCACGCCCTCGGGTTTGCCAGTCATTCAGTTTCTGTCCGAATTCAACACTCGTGAACTGGCTGCCATATTCATCCAGAGCGACCACATATTCCGTCGCTTTGATTTCAGCAAGAATTTTTCGGCCCTCTGACTCGGCCGCAACGGCGGATTGCTGCTTGCTACGGTGGCCAGCCGAAATGACCTGAAGGCGAAACTGCCATTGCCTCGGCAGTCGCTGCACGTATTCTTCAAACCCCTTGTCAACCCAGACAGGTTGACGATCACCGACGGCTATCAGGCGGATGTGCATGGATCACCCGTCTTTTGCCACCGCGCTGGCTTTTGGATGAAGCGACCACAATTTCTCCAAATTGTAGAATTCGCGGACTCGTGGGAGCATCACATGCACCAGCACATCGTGCAGATCCAGAAGCACCCACTCGCTGCCCTCCTCGCCTTCAATATTGGCACGCCGGTGTCCTGCTTCACGGGCCTTGTCGGCGACACCATTGGCTAACGCTCGCACGTGGCGATTCGATGTGCCGCTGGCAACAATCATGTAGTCCGTCATCGTAGTAAGGTCGCGTACATCCAGATTGACGATGTCGTGTGCTTTTCCATCTTCCAGCGCGTTACTAATCAGATCGCAAAGTTGTTCGCTATTCATTCATTATTCCGTATCTAGGATTATTAAAATATTTCTCACAGCCTGTTGAAAAAGCCTTCCAGGGCTTTTTCAACAGACTGCTAGTGTTCGTTCGGGGGATTCTCGGCGGTCTGGTAACAGCCACTTTCCTCGATAATTTTGCGCACGGCATCCGGCATCAGAAAGCGGGGGTCCCTGCCAGCCGCGACAAGCTCCCGTATTTCTGTTGACGATATTTCCAGCTGCGTTACATCGTGCACATATATGTGTCCTGAAGGTGTCTTATGCAAGTCGTCAATCCGATGCGTACCGGCAGCGGCAAGAATATCACCCAGCGGTCCAATGTCGGGTGCCCGCCAGCCCGGCCGGTGCGCCACGACGATGTGTGCAAGCTGCATGATTTCACGCCATCGGTACCATTTATGCAGGCCGAGAAACGCATCCATACCGATAATCAACGCAATGGAGCGCGACGGAAACTCGTCGCGGAGGGCGGCCAGCGTATCCACTGAATATGACGGTCCATCGCGCAAAAGTTCCCGATCATCAACGATGAACCCTTTTTGCCCCTCTGTCGCTACCCGGACCATTGCAAGTCGCAGGGCAGCACTCGCAGCAGGACTGTCGCGATGCGGCGGATCGCCGCAGGGCATGAACGCAATCTCATCGAAGCGCAGCGACTGCAATATTTCGAAGGCCGTGCGCAAATGGCCGTAATGTATCGGGTCATAGGTACCGCCGAACACACCCATTGGCCCGTGATTTTTTTCAGTCATGCTGAATACTCATGCGGCGCTCGCACTCGACAACTGCCAGATAATATTGGTGGTGAGTTGCCATTTATCGCCCGCCGCCTGGCCTTTGGCAACAGCATCTGCACGTCGGCTCGCCTGGATCAGGCGGTAAAAGTCATGCAGTCGATGTCGGCGCACGCACGCTCTGAAAATATTTTCCCTGGCACGCCAGACGCCTGCTTTTTTTAGCGCAACACCGAGGTTGTCTCCCGCGTCGACGCTGGCCTGCAATTTGGCAAGGACACGTAAATCGCGAGTCAGCGCCCACATCACGACAACGGCATCGATACCTTCGGCACGAATCCCGCCAAGGATGCGCAGTGCACGCTTTGTGTCGCCGCCAAGCGCCGCATCGACCAGCTGATATACGTCATAACGACTGCTGTCTACAACGGCGCCACGCACGTCCTCTGCGCTGACGGGCCCCTCTCCGAGCAAGAGTCGCAACTTCTCAATTTCCTGATTGGCAGCAAGCAAATTACCCTCGACCCGATCGGCAACGATATGCACAGCCTCCCGATCCGGCTGCAGACCCAGTATTTTCATTCGCGCAGCGATCCACCCGGGCAGGTCACGCAAACTCACCGGCCAGATTTGGACAAACGCGCCTTTGCTCTCAAGCGCCTTTACCCATTTTGCAGAAGCTGCACGCTTGTCGAGTTTCGCGGCACTGATCAGGAACATCAGATCATCGCCCGCCTGTTCCGCCAGTTCCACGATAGCAGCGCCACCCTCACGACCTGGCTTGCCGGTTGGCAGTCTCAATTCAATGATTCGCTTCTCTGCGAACAGTGACAGGTTTTGGCCCGCACCAGCGAGGTCTCGCCAGTCAAATCCCTGTCCCTGAACATGCAGGTCGCGATCGGCAAAACCCTGATTTCGTGCCGCCAGGCGAATGGCATCCAGCGCCTCCTGCACCAACAACAACTCGTCGCCAGCCACCAGATAGCATGGCAACAGCGGTGTCTGCAGGTGGCTAGCCAGATTGTTTGCTGGAATTTTCACGCGGGCAATACGTATCCGGGATCAGTAGGCGCAAGAATGGCAGGACTGAAGGACGGTTCGGCCATGCATCAGACCGATGTCAGCTGCGCAAGAGCAATCGATTCGCTTTCCAGCAGCACGGGAATGCCCTCGCTCACCGGGTAAAGCACCTTGCCGTCATCGGTAATAAGGGCCTCTTCGAGTGCCTCGGTCAGCACACTACCTTCCCGGTTTGACAGCCGCCCGGCATCAATCGCCATATTCACCTTGCCCAGCATATCTGGCCGCGCCAGTGCCAGACCTTGATGGGTAACGGGACAGCACAAAATCGATAGCAGCTTTTTATCCATGAAGAAACTCACCAAATCCTTAAATAACAGTAGTTTGCATTCTAAAATGTTATGTTATACCATTCTCTTTCGGTCGCTACGATGACGACCAGACCAGAACAGGAAGCATAGCGGCAAGCGGCCATGGATAACAGCGATTCAAGAACGACTGATGTGCTGGACAGGACAGCAATAGTACTGTCAGGGCTGTGCGTGGTGCACTGCGTTGCGTTTCCGCTGTTGCTCGCAGCGACGCCTTTCCTCGGGCAATTTACAACGGACCATTTTCACGCGCAGATGCTGATTGTCGTTCTGCCATTGAGCACAGTCGCCCTGGCGTTCGGTTTTGGCCGCCACCGCAACTCACGAATCATTGTTACCGGTGTCGTCGGCATGCTGCTGCTTTTGCTTGGCGGTACCGTAATGCATGATCAGTTCGGTATTGTAGCCGATCGGGTGTTTACGATTTCGGGGGCAATCGTTCTCGGCATCGGCCACTGGTTGAACAGCCGTGCAGGACGCGCCTGCAGACCGTACCCGGCTCTCAGTTAAGCGAACTTAAGAATTCAACCATGTCGTCATGACCGAGTTCGGTCGCGACATCAAAGGCTCTTTGGCGATCCTGTGGCAGGGGCCTGAATAGTGAATTTTCCAGCCGGCAACGCGCGATGAGTTTCATTGCTGCGACCCGTTCGTTTTGATTCAGCAAGTAACTCAAATACGTCTGTCCGAAAAAAAGCGCCTCATCTTTCGATTCCCAAGTCAGCATTTCACTAAAAAACCATTGGTACTCACTGGCGGGATCGGACGAGTTATCAATATGAGACTGAATATGTGCCAGGCCACCGGCACGGTTATCTCTGCTGATGAACCCAAAGGCGTGACTGAGCGTGCTTTTTCGCTCACTCTCGGCGCGTGTCAGGATTTCATCGGCAGCCAGTGGCTTGGCATCGGGAATCGAGATCATGACACTGGCACCACTTCTCGCGATCACGGCCCCGGTAAGGGTAAAGACCAGGAATACGAGGTAGATAAACCCCAACTCGAACCCGAAGCGATGCAATCCACTGGCGGCGAGCAGGGCCAGGATTGCACTGAGCGCAGCGACTATCGGCAGAATAAGAAAATAGTCCAGACGGCACACACGGATCAACTGCACAATTGCAGCAGGCCTGAGGCTTTCTACGGGTGACCGGGTGATGGCGAGAACCGCCATCGACGCTGGAAAAATCGATGCGATAATCAGCCCAAAGCCAATGGCAACGAACGCCGGGTACTTTTGCGCCAGAAAATATTCACCCCAGACAATGATGGCCAGGAGCACCAGCGGAAACAGGCTCCAGAAATTCTCCACCCAGTTGAAGAGTTCTCCGCCCAGCGTTGGCGCAGGCCGTGCCGCGCCGCGCGCCTCCAGGATCAGCAACAGGTAGCGAAAAAATGCCGGTGTGACGACACCGGCGAGCCACAATCCCAGGAGGCCGGCCGCCATTGCTAACTTTGCCAACAACCAGAACGCGATGATAGCGAGCAGTACTGCCATGTCCGTCAGAGGAAAGGCAAGTTCACGCAGAATGTCACGGGGTTTCATCATTGCCGTTGCGGCCACCTCCTTCTTCGGGGACCGGATCGTAACCGGAACCTCCCCAGGGATGACATCGCCCAATCCGCTTTAGTGCCAGGTAACCGCCTTTGAACGCGCCGTAGCGTCGCAATGCTTCGCTTGCATAGGTGGAACATGTGGGTTGATAGCGGCAATTAGCACCGATGAGCGGAGAAATGGCATGCCGGTACAACCAGACGAGACCAAGCAGGGGCCAGGCGAATAGTTTGCCAGGGGAATAGCGATTCACGCTGCCTGCGACGCGTCGACAGCCTTGCGTCGGATCGCATCGAGCATCGCGGCAAGGCCATTGCTTCGTGTGGCACTCAAGTGCTGTTCAAGCTGCAATGCACTGACCCAATGCGCCGGTGTAGAAACAATATCCTCCGGCTTTTTGTCGCTGTATATGCGCAGCAAAATGGCAATCAGGCCGGAAACGATTGCGGCATCACTGATGGCACGAAAGTGCAGCCGATCGCCCCTGCTCTCCGCCACAAGCCACACCTGTGACTGGCATCCCCTGATTCTGTTTTTCTCGTCGCGCTCTGCTGCAGGCATCTCGGGCAATCGCCTGCCCAGGTCGATCAGGTACTGGTAGCGATCCATCCAGTTATCGAAAAATGAAAATTCTTCAATGATTTCCTGCTGCGCTTTTTCTACCTCATTCATCCAGCACCAATCCTAGCCGCCCCGGCGCCATCGAGTACCGCCAGCGCCGTCTTCGATGGTTATTCCAAGTGTAGCAAGCTGGTCGCGAATGCCATCCGCCTTCGCAAAATCTTTGGCCGCGCGCGCCTCTTCTCGCTCCCTCAGCAATGCGTCGATGTCGGCTGCCGATATCTCACCCTCAGCTGCGTGGGCAAACCAATCCTCCGGATCGCTTTGCATGAGTCCCATCAATTCACCGCCAGCCCACAGGCCCGCTGCGAGCGACGTTCTTGCCGCGGCATCGGTTGTCTTGTTCAGGGCTTTCGCGAGGGCAAATAACTCGGCCAGGGCTTTCGGCGTATTGAGATCGTCCTCCAGCGCCGCGAGCAGGGCCGCTGATGGCTCCGCCGTGGCGAGCAATTCGCTGGACACATCTATGCCCCGTACGGCGTTGTACAGTCGATCAAGCATCCGTCGCGCGGCGTCGAGCGACTCGTCGGACCAGTCCAGCGGCTGGCGATAATGTGCGTTGAGCAATGCCAGGCGAATAATCTCGCCGGGAATGGTTTTGATCATATCGTGAACCAACAGCACATTGCCGATCGACTTGGACATCTTGGTACTGTTGATGCTTAAGAAACCGTTGTGCAGCCAGTAACGCGCGAACGGCTTGCCTCCGTGGGCGCAGCTACTCTGTGCGAGTTCGTTGGTGTGATGCGGAAAAACCAGATCCAACCCACCGGCATGAATATCGATGGTCTGTCCGAGGTGCTTTTCCGCCATGGCCGAACACTCGATGTGCCAACCCGGTCGTCCGCGCCCCCAGGGTGAATCCCAGCCCGGCAATTCAGGCGTTGACGGTTTCCAAAGAACGAAATCCTGCGGTGAATTCTTGTAGGGTGCTACCTCTACTCGGGCGCCGGCGATCATCTCACGCAGGTCGCGACGAGACAGCTTGCTGTAATCCTCGAAGGAGGCGACATCGAAGAGCACGTGTTGCTCGGCCTCGTAGGCATGTCCCGTTTCGATCAGGATTTTGATCATGGCGATCATTTCACTGACGTGCTCGGTCGCACGAGGCTCTATATCCGGTGGCAGAACCCCCAAAGCACCCATGTCATCTGTGTAAGCCTGAATGAAACGTGCAGTGATATCACCTATCTTCTGACCGGTCTCAGCCGCCGCTGCATTGATTTTGTCATCGACGTCCGTGACATTACGGGCGAACGTCAGTTCGTAGTCACGGCGCAGAAGCCGCGCCAGCAAATCGAAAACGACCGCCGGTCGCGCATTGCCAACATGGGCATAGTTGTAAACGGTAGGCCCGCACAGATACATCGTGACCTTGCCGGCAACCAGCGGTTCAAACAGTACTTTCTTACCCCTCAGGGTGTCGTGCAAAACCAAAGCCATAGGATTTTTCTACGCAGGACAAGCCGTTCCGGAATTCAGCCTGCCATGATAACAATATCGCCCCGTATATCAGCCAACAATTGCAGATGCCCGCCCTAACCTTGGGCGCCAAATATCCGGATTCGAAGGTCACCAGGAATCAGCACCTGTGTTCTACCGATCCCCACGCATAACCAGACCGTGCAGCGAGCCTCTTCTGCCTGCGTTCGCACAAAACGAGGCCGCAGGGTGATCCTCCTGTATCTGAGACCGTGGCCCGCATGGACGCGATCACCAGCACAGTATGCCCGTCTTCCGCCCAACCGAGCACGCAACCAGACCCCGCAGCAATCCCCATCATCCTGACGTCACACAAAGGCAGGCCACAGGGTGACCATCCTGTATCTGAGACCGTGGCCCGCATGGACGCGGGCCCCGAGCCTACAGGGACGTACTTGCGGCGTGTCTCAGATACAGGATGGTCACCCTGTGGCCGAAAAAGCGCGCCCACCCAAGACCAATAAAGAACCCCTGGCAAGGATACTTACTTGCCACGAATTCCAAATACAAGCCAGTCACCCCGTAGTCGAAAAAGTGCGACCCCAACCTAAAACCGCCCCTCCGATTTCGGTCGGCGCCCCGCCCGGCGTTTGGCAACAACATGTTGGGGCTCACGGAACGCGATTGCCCGAGCTTGAAAAGCGTATTCGATGGTACCGATAAGCCACAGGTAATAGCCCATCAACTCGATCATCTCCTCGACGGCCAGCTTGACGATGCGCTGGTAGCCATCCCCCATGATCGCTTGCCAGAACGGCTCGTGGCCGACGATGGGTCCGAATGCAAACTGGATGGTGGCACCGGCGAAGAGCAAGGTAAGGCCGGGTGATGGCCAGAGTCTCAACCAGGCGATACGGAATCTGCGCCGATGGCGGTAGGTGTAGACAATTATTAAGGCGGCAATGATGGCCACGAGGACCTGCCAGAAATTATCGGCTACAAGACGATCGAAGAAATAGTCGAGTTCTCGAATGATGGCGATAAGGGCGAAGCCGCCAAACAAAAAAGCAATTGGGCGCTGTGAGGGGCAATCCCGGGCGACCCAGGCGTAGAGAAGACCGCAGATAAGCAGGATGCCTGGCTGAATAATTTCGACCGGGGAATATTCGCTGGTGCCGAGTGTGTCGCTACCGCCCTCGACGACGTGGAAAAGAAGACTGCCGGGCGCGGAAATCTCCATCCAGGTCAGGAGCCAGGTAAAACCCGCGATACCGAGAATGTAAGAAATGTAGCGTGCCAGCGCCATAGGGATTAAGTCCGGTCACTTCTACGTGGCTGCCGCAATGAACCCCAGCCTATGGGCGATACCTGGGAATTCGAGCACGGCGCTGACGTTGCAATCGCACAAATTGGGCGGTTTTTAGAGGTTCCCATAAGTCGCACCTGCCAGTGGACGAATACTATAGCTGGATTTGTCGCTAAATTGCGTGAAAATCGAGGACGAATTACTGCCTGAGGATCCAGCCGGGATGACCCTCTACGGTCAGAAGGCTGTTTGCCTGCAGCCAATCGCGTGCATCAGAGGCATCTGTTTCAAACCAGCGCCGGGTGCTGCCGAGTCGGAAACTGTAACCCCATGAATCCATGTCCTGCATAAGTCGATCACGGCCGACATCGGTGATGTAATCGGCTAGAACGATCTGCAGGTAGCAGACTCCGGACTCTTCGAGGTCATCGCCACCTGCATCACTATCGAGGAGTTCGCGACGGCCTGCTGTCATGCAGATGATATGAGCGCACTCATGCAGGAGTGAATGTACGGGAGTATCGCCGCGCACGTAGAGGCGATTACGAACGATTCCGGCCTCCGGTTCACCCCAGAAACTGCCGGTGATGGCTGCGGTGGGGAGGACGAGAATCAGTTCAATACCGAAACGCTCGAGAAGATCACGGACCTCTTCGAAATTCTGGTCGGCGACGCAGAGGACCTCGAGATCGCTAGCGAGTGCCATTGTCGTTGAGCGAGGAAAGCTGGATCAGAATGACCCGTACCAGATCATCGACGATTGCCTCCCGCAACAACTCTTCTTCTTTTGCCTTGCCGAGGACGAGAGTGATGTCGTAGGTGTAGTCGCGAGTTAACACCTGCACTTGCCGCGCCATTAACACTTTGTCGCCGCTCTGGACGCTGTAGACGACGCGGTAAAAAACTTCGTATTCCTGCGGAATGTTGCTTGCGGAAACCGAAAGAACACGTTGGCCGGTGTCGTCAGCCAGCACATTGAAAACAGCGCTTGCATCGGCCGGCGATGCGACCAATTCTACACCGTTCTGGTTAAGCTTGGATCTCAGCGTCCGATAAAACAGACTGTGCCGACTGTCCGTGGAGATATAGGTCTTGTCCATCTCAGTGGGCAACACCGTGGCGGATCGCATTTGAAATCCACAACTGCCAAGCAGCAGAGACAGGCCCAGAATAATCGCCTGCTGAGCAGCCTGTTGAAAAACTCTGTTTTGCGACCGGCTGCTAGACAACGAAGCTCACCAATCTGCCCGGCACTACGATTGCCTTGCGCACTTCTTTCCCGGCAATAAATCGCTGCACATTTTCATCATTGAAGGCCTGTTCGCGAACGGCATCGTCATCGGCATCAACCGCAACCGAAATTCGTCCACGCAATTTGCCATTGACCTGGACGACAATCTCGATCAGATCCTGAGCCAGTGCTTTTTCATCTGTTGCAGGCCAACTCGCCACAAGTAAAGGCTCGCTGTGCCCCAGCTGTGCCCAAAGGTTGTGACAAATATGCGGCACGATAGGGGCGAGCAACAGCACGATCGAATCCAGTGCTTCCTGAACGACAGCACGACCCTCAGGTGACGAGTCATCAAATCGGGAAATTGCGTTCAGCAGTTCCATGGTTGCGGCGATCGCGGTATTAAACTTGTAGCGGCGGCCAATGTCGTCGCTGACCTTCGCAATGGTCTGGTGCGTCTTGCGGCGCAGGTCTTTTTGCAGGTCATTGAGTTGAGTAGCGCTTTCGACGCTGCCTGCGGAACAATGTTTGTCGACCGCATGCCAAAATCGCTTGAGAAAACGGTACGCACCCTGCACGCCGTCGTCGGACCATTCGAGTGATTGCTCCGGCGGCGCTGCCGACATCATGAAGAGACGTACTGTATCCGCACCGTATTTGGCGATGAGATCCTGCGGGTCGACAGTATTCCCTTTCGCCTTGGACATTTTTGCGCCGTCTTTAAGCACCATTCCCTGAGTCAGAAGATTGGTGAATGGTTCATCGGCGGATGACAGGCCTTCATCGCGCATCAATTTTTGGAAAAACCGCGCGTATAACAAATGCAAAATGGCATGTTCGATGCCTCCGGTATATTGATCGACTGGCATCCAATACGCTTCTCGCTCATCAAGCATGGCATCGTGACTGTCGGGACAAGCATAGCGCGAAAAATACCAGGATGATTCCACAAAGGTATCGAACGTATCCGTTTCACGCCTGGCAGGTTTGCCGCATTCCGGGCAAACGGTTTCGTAAAATTCGGGCATGCGTTTTAGCGGCGAGCCATCTCCTGTGACCTTGACGTTCTCCGGCAAGATGACCGGTAGTTGGTCTTCAGGGACGGCGACGGCGTCGCAGTCATCACAGTAAATGATCGGTATGGGCGTGCCCCAGTAGCGCTGTCTCGATACGCCCCAATCACGCAGACGATAATTCACGGTCCGCCGCCCACTGCCGTCGGCTTCAAATTGTTGAGCGATCTGATCGAATGCCTGCTGATAGTCGAGCCCATCGAGGTCGCCGGAGTTGGTGAGGATACCGTGCTCGAGATAGGGCGCTTCGTTGATGTCGATCTCGGTGCCATCGGCGGGCCTGATTACCTGCAAGATGGGCAAGCCGTGTTTGCTGGCGAATTCCCAGTCACGCTGATCGTGGCCTGGAACTGCCATGACGGCTCCGGTGCCATAACTCATGAGCACAAAATTCGCGACCCACAACGGCACTTGCTCGCCACTGATCGGATGAATCGCCGCTATGCCAAGTGGCATGCCCTTCTTCTCCATCGTCTCTATCGTGGCTTCGGCCGCGTGCATTTTCTTGCAATCTTTGATGAAGGCAGCGATGTCAGAATTCGTTGCCGCAGCCTTCGAGGCCAGCGGATGTTCGGCGGCGACCGCCATGTACGTCACACCCATTAAGGTGTCTGGCCGTGTCGTGAATACCAATAGTGGGCTATCGTCTTCAACTTCGAAGGACAATTCGATGCCCTCGGAACGCCCGATCCAGTTTCTTTGCATCGTCTTGACTGAGTCCGGCCAGCCGTCCAGATTATCGAGCCCATCGAGCAATTCGTCGGCGTAAGCAGTAATTTTCATGAACCACTGCGGAATCTCTCTGCGTTCTACGAGTGCGCCGGAACGCCAGCCACGACCATCGATAACCTGTTCGTTGGCAAGTACGGTCTGGTCGACAGGATCCCAGTTCACGATTGCATTTTTGCGATAAACCAGGCCTTTCTTGAACAGGCGAGTGAATAACCATTGTTCCCAGCGATAATATTCGGGCCGACAGGTTGTGACCTCGCGAGTCCAGTCGTAGGCATAGCCCAGGCGCTTCAATTGCCCGCGCATGTAGTCAATATTCTTGTACGTCCACTCGGCCGGCGGCACGCCCCGTTTGATCGCTGCATTTTCCGCAGGCATGCCAAAGGCATCCCAACCCATCGGTTGCAAGACATGCTTGCCCTGCATGCGTTGATAACGTGCGATGACGTCGTTGATAGTGAATACACGGACGTGCCCCATGTGCAGCTGACCGCTCGGATAGGGGAACATTGTCAGGCAATAGAATTTTTCTTTATCCGGGTCTTCATCGACCTCGAAGCAACGTTCCCGGTCCCAATACTCGCGGGCTTGTTGTTCGATTTTTTGCGGTTCGTAATTCACTGTCATGCGCGCATTCTGGTTTTGTCAGACTTGCCCTTCGGCAAAACCCGGAAGGATATCCGGTATTCGTCTGGTTTACATCGGTTTCGGCATGAATTCGATTCAATCGGCTGTTGGCGATCGATGGCTGGGCCTGGATGGCCGGACAAGTCTGCGAGACGGAGCTGTTTTGTTGCTTGACCGCGGCAGCCTGCGAATCATCGGAGTGCCGTCAATTCTTGCCGCGATAACCCATCTGGCGACGTGCTGACCAAGCGATTGCCAGGCAAAGTGGTAGCAAAATAGCGACGTTTCCCATACTGGCATACGGTGTCAGCCCAGTCCTTGGCTGTATTGCCTGATCCAGTGTCGCGTATGCAAACCGCGGTGCGGTTGCGACCAATTCGCCTTTCGGACCGATGAATGCGCTCATGCCATTATTGGTGGCACGAACGACCCAGCGCTCCACTTCGAGCGCCCGCATACGGGCGATCTGCAGGTGCTGGAATGCCGCAATGGATTCACCGAACCAGCCGTCGTTGCTGACGTTGATCATGATATTGGCGTCCGCAATAGCGTACAACTGCTCTGCACCGTAGGCATCCTCGTAACATATGGCGACACCCATTTTTGTGCCATCTGCGGCAACGAGAACAGGCTGTCTTGCGACGCCAGCTGTGATATCGCTGTTCGGCAAATCCATCAGGCGCATCCACTCACGCACAAAGTCAGGGACCGGAAAGTACTCGCCAAACGGGACAAGGTGACGCTTTCGATAAACTTGCTGGCGCTCACCATCGAGTAACAGAACGCTGTTGTATACGCGATGATTTTCCCGGTCATACTCAAGCAGACCCATCACAAGTGACTTGCCACGCGCTTGCATGTCTGTCTGCAACATGCCCAGGTATTCGTCACCAAGACCAAGAAGTGCCGGAATAGCGACTTCCGGCCAGACCACCAAAGTACTTTCCTGAATTGCATCAAGAGCGTCCTGGTAGAGCTTTACGGTTGGCTTGAATTGTTTTTCCAGCCACTTGTCTTCTTGTGCAACGCCACCCTGGACGATTGTTGTAAGAACCGGATCACCAACCGGTTGCGTCCACTCGACCTCTCGCAGGCCGTAACCCAGCAACCACGGCAGCACAAAAAGTGCCAGAGCGATTGCCTGATGACGACGAATGACTGCCAGAACAATGCCGGTAGCGCTGATCAGCAGCATCCACGAAACGCCGTAAATGCCCAGCAGCGGTGCCCAGCCGGCGAGTGGAGAATCAATCTGGCTGTAACCGAGACTAAGCCACGGGAAGCCACTCAGGAACCAGCCACGCAACCACTCGATGACGACCCAGATCGCCGGAGCTGCTACGACGAGCCGCAACGCATCGCCCGCAACCAAACGCGACATCAACCAGCCGGTCCCGGCGAAAAACAGCGCCATGATGGACACGAGACCGAGCATCAGCACAAAGGCGACCATTAACGGCGCACCCCCGATGACGTGAACAGAGATATAGATCCAATAGGTCCCGCCGAGGAAATGGCCAAATGCAAACCAGAATGCGCAGCGAGCAGCAGTTCGCGGAGCAAGGCACAGACTGCCCAGCAAAACCACTGCGGCGAACACGGGCGCCAGCAGATACAGGTTAAAAGGTGCGAATGACAAGGTGAGCAGCGCACCGAACACGAAAAAGGCGAAATCGGTGACCCGGGGATTGCGGTCACACAGTGTCTGAATTTCAGAAAGATTTATCTGCATGACCCGGCGCAGGCAACCGTCAAATCACTATGCTGCGTCCGATGCCGCATTATTCAGGCTGGATTTCTCGCTGAACCTGCAAGGAATCGATCCGGCGAAGATCGGCTTTTGTGACCAGAAATTCAAAACCAGCAAAACCGACCTGTTCACCACGTCGTGGCAAACGGCCGAGCTCGTGCATTACGAGGCCACCCACCGTGTCGTAAACCTCGTCGTCAAGCTCACACTCGAAGAATTCATTGAAATCCTCAATGCGTGTCAGTGCCCGAACAGAGAAGCAAGGACGCCCGTTTTTGTCATTGTCCGGCTGAATGAATTCGGCTTCTTTCTGATCGTGTTCGTCGTCAATCTCACCGACAATCTCTTCTAATACATCTTCGATCGTGAGCAAGCCCGAAACACCACCATATTCGTCAACCACGATAGCCATGTGATTGTGGCTGTCGCGGAATTCCTTGAGCAAGGCATTCAGGCGCTTCGATTCAGGGATGACTGACAGCGATCGAATGTACTTTTCGATTTGCAGTTCGTTTTCGGTAAGGTCTTTGAAATGGTGCAGCAGATCTTTTGCCAGCAAGACTCCCAGTACCTCATCACGATCTTCCCCGATGACAGGAAAACGTGAATGGCCGGACTCAACGATGATTTCGAGCATTTCGCTCAAACTATGATCGCGCTCGATGACGACCATTTGTGAGCGCGGCACCATGACTTCGCGGACCTGGGTTTCCGCCACCTCGAGTACGCCCGCCAGCATATCCTGCTCTTCCGGATCGAAGGCACTATCGGAATGCTGGAGTAAATCCTGAATTTCTTCCCGGCTCCAGGGTTCACCTCGAATAGCGCGAATGACGCGCGCGAATACTCCGGTGTTTCCTGTGCCGTTGGTACTGGGAGGTTTGTCGTTCATTAGCCTGTCTGAATTAAAAGATGCATTAGCAGCCAGCTTGGCCGACGGCAATTGCATTGCCGATAGTGTATCAGGTCAATCAGTTGTCTTCGTATGGATTTCGCACACCGCGAGAATCCAGAATTTGTGCCTCGATTGATTCCATAACTTCCGCCTGCACGCTGGTCTCATGATCGTATCCGAGCAGATGCAACGTCCCGTGCACCAGCATGTGCCCCCAATGTGCAGCGAGTTCCTTGCCCTGCTCAACCGCCTCGCGCTTTACAACGGGCGCACAGATCACCAAATCGCCCAATGGAACGGGCGTATCCTCTGGCCAGGCGTCGATATTGGGAAGGTTGGTGGGAAACGCGAGCACGTTCGTAGGGGTGTCTTTGTGTCTGTACTGCAGATTCATCTCGCGACTTTCCGTCTCGTCAACTATCCGGACGCTTACCTCTGAATCATGACCGCGCTGCGATCCGGCCGCGGCGACAGCCAGTGACAACCACTCTTCCATGTCGGACTCGGACGGTATGCCCGGTGCCGAACAGGCAATTTGCACGTCTGCAAAAACAGTTCTGGTCACTTGTGGGCGTTGCCATCGGCTTCGTAAGCCTCGACAACACGTTGCACTAATTCGTGCCGGATCACGTCATTCGGCGTGAAATAAGTGAATGCAATTCCTTCGACATTGGCAAGAATCGTCGTGGCGTGCTTCAGGCCGGATTGCTGTCCGGAGGGCAGATCGATTTGCGTAACGTCGCCGGTAACTACCGCGCGTGACCCGAATCCAATTCGAGTCAGAAACATTTTCATCTGCGCAACACTTGTATTCTGCGCTTCATCGAGGATCACGAATGACTCATTCAGAGATCGACCGCGCATAAACGCAAGCGGAGCGACCTCAATCACGTTTCGCCCAATGAGCTGGGCGACGGTATCTGGTCCCAGCATTTCGAACAATGCGTCATACATTGGCCGCAGATAGGGATCTACTTTCTGTGACACGTCACCGGGCAGAAAACCGAGTCGCTCACCGGCCTCAACAGCTGGGCGAACAAGAATAATTCGCCTGACTTGCTCACTCTCGAGTGCGTCAATCGCACTGGCGACCGCCAGATAAGTCTTGCCAGTGCCGGCAGGTCCGATACCAAAGGCCATATCGTGGTTATGGATATTTTTCAGGTAAGCGCGTTGATTCGCTCCGCGTGCGCGCACCAGTTTGCGCCGCGTCTGGATCTCATAGGGACTGCTATCCTCAGTCTCTGCGTCTGCTGTGGTTTCATCGACGTCCACTTCGCCCATAACGGATTCCTGCAAGCACATGTGAACACGCTCCAAATCGAGTCGTTCTACACGGGTGAGATTAAAGAGTGAACGCAGCACTTCGCGACCAATCTGGGCTGCGCCCGGATTGCCCGTGACTCTGAAGCAATTTCCTCTACTGGAGATATCAACTTTCAGGCGGCGTTCGATTTGCCGCAGGTGCTCGTCAAACTGTCCGCACAAATTCGCAAGACGTTTGTTGTCGGCGGGTTCCAGAATAATGTCCTGGGATACATTTACGGCGTTCAAGGGTTAAGAATCATTCCTCTGTCAGTGAAGTGCCGGGAACAGAACTCCATTGAAGTCCTGCAGCGCGAAAAAGTCAATTTCAATAGGTGTTTTTGTCAGGCTACAGCCTGGGCTACTGCAATGCGACCTCGCAGGGAATGCGGTAACGCTTCTGTAATCAGAACGTCCATAAACTGGCCGATACACGACACATCCGCATCGAAATTTACCCAGCGCATGTTTTCGGTACGTCCGGCGACCTGACGTGAACTCTTTTTAGATGGCTTTTCCACTAACACGGTTTGTACCGTGCCAACCATCGAGCGACTGATTTCCATGGCTTGCTGGTTAATACGCGCCTGCAGCAAGCGAAGCCGTTCTTTCTTTACTTCCATCGTGGACTCGTCAGTGAAACTCGCCGCAGGCGTTCCCGGCCGCGGGCTGTAAATAAAACTGAAGGACTGGTCGAAGCCGATCTCGGCGATCAGGTTCATTGTGGCCTCGAAGTCCTGATCCGTCTCGCCCGGAAAGCCGACGATGAAATCAGAAGAAATGGATATGTCCGGCCGTGCCACGCGCAATTTGCGAATTTTCTGCTTGTATTCAATGGCTGTATGGCCGCGCTTCATTCGGGTCAGGATGCGATCGGAACCATTTTGCACCGGCAAATGCAGATAATTCGCCAGAGCCGGCACCTCCGCATAGGCCTGAATCAGGCTGTCCGTGAACTCGACGGGATGAGATGTCGTGAAACGAATTCGATCTATTCCCTCGACAGCGTCGACGTAATAGATGAGCGTCGCCAGGTCGGCGATTTGACCATCATGCATCGTTCCCCGGTAAGCATTGACATTTTGTCCCAGCAGATTGATTTCGCGTACACCCTGCTCCGCGAGACTCACGATCTCGGTGATCACGTCGTCCAGTGGTCGGCTGATTTCTTCACCGCGCGTATACGGCACGACACAGAATGTGCAGTACTTGCTGCAGCCTTCCATGGCGGACACGAATGCCGTCGGTCCATCCGCCCGTGGCTCGGGCAAGCAGTCGAACTTTTCGATCTCAGGAAAAGAAACATCGACGACGGGGCGCCCTGTCGCGCGTACTTCGTCAACCATCTCAGGCAGGCGATGCAGGGTCTGCGGTCCGAAAACCATGTCGACAAACGGTGCGCGTTTGCTGATTCCCTCGCCCTCCTGACTGGCCACACATCCACCGACGCCAATCAAGAGCCCCGGCTTTTTTTCTTTGAGTGCGCGCCAGCGGCCCAATTCGGAAAAAACCTTCTCTTGTGCTTTTTCACGAATCGAGCAGGTATTGACCAGCAGCAGATCCGCTTCTTCGGGTATGCTGGTCAGCTCGTAACCGTGAGATACACGCAAAACGTCCGCCATCTTGTCCGAGTCGTACTCGTTCATCTGGCAGCCCATGGTTTTTATATAAAGTTTGTTGTTGCTCATTTGTCCGTCGCGCATCGCCAAGCAGCACACGTCTGCCAGATTTGAATTCTAAAAAGGTATGTCATCGTCGAAATCGGCTGGTTCTGATGGCGGCGGTGCATTCGATTCCGCGGAATCACTCGATCTCGATGAATCGCTCATTGCCGGTGCTCCACCGCCTGATCGACTACCGAGCATTTGCATCTCGTCAGCGATAATCTCGGTGGTCCAGCGATCCTTGCCATCCTTGTCCTGCCACTTTCGAGTGCGCAGCTTGCCTTCGATATAAACTTGCGAGCCTTTTCTGAGATATTCAGCAGCGATCTCGGCAAGACGCCCGAACATGGCAACCTTGTGCCATTCGGTACGTTCTTTTTGTTCGCCAGTCTGCTTGTCCTTCCACGTCTCGCTGGTCGCAATGCTCAGGTTGGTGACTGCCGATCCACTCGGCACATACCGTGTGTCCGGATCTGAACCCAGATTGCCGACTACGATGACTTTATTTACTCCACGGCCCATAACCTGTCCTCTTTACTTTGTATCGCGTCCCGGAGATTCGGGGGCGGTCTTCTAACCCGGGCTATTCATAAACAGTCCGGGCAAGGGGGAGCCTATTGTAGAGCGTGATATCTCAAAATCCAGTCCGATTTCGGACTATTCCGCCTTGATTTCGGTGTTCCGGACCAACAGGTGCAGCAGCAGCCAGAGTCCTGTCAGTACAGCGCAAGCAAAAAAGACGTCTTGCGGACGATCTGAGGAGAGGAACCAGCCGCCAATCATCCCGCCGACAAAGGCACCCAGGAACTGAAAACTCGAAAATACGCCCAGTGAGGCACCGCGCACCGCTCCATGCGCAAGAATCGACAAGCGCGCTGGCAATCCTGCTTCCAGAAAATTAAAGCCAGCGAAGAAAACAGCCAGTGCCGCGAGTATCAACCAGTAGTTGATGCCAAAAAACGTCAGCAGGATCAAACCCGTCAGCAACAATGTGACGGCAATCGAGATCGTACCGCTTTTGCCCTTTCGTTCATCGACAATGATGAGCGGTATGGTTCCCAGCAGCGAAACAAAGAGCGCGCCGACATAGATTTTCCATTGATCGGCAAGACCCAGGTCGAGGTGCTTCATCAACATGAACGGCAGTGCCACGAACATTGCTGTGAGAAGCGTGTGCAGAACAAAAATATACAAATCGAGGCGCAGCAGATCGGATCTGAAAGCCGCCCGAATATTAAGTCGTTGCGAAGATTCAGGCCGCTGGATATTTTTTGGCAGCAGCAAGGTCAGGAGCGCTGCGACGCCGGCGACGGCAGCAGCAACATAGAACAGGGATCGTACGCCGCTGGCGGCCGCTATGATCGGGCCAATTATCAGCGCGAGCAGAAACGATGCGCCGATGCCGACGCCGAATATTGCCATTGACCGGGTACGTACCTCGACCCGTGTGGCGTCCGCAAGAAGCGCTGTCAATGTCGCTGATATGGCGCCAGCGCCTTGCAACAGGCGGCCCGCGATAACACCCTCAATGGTCACACTGCTGGCGGCGACGAGGCTTCCGGCGGCAAAAATTGCCAGACCGGCAAGAATAACCGGGAGTCGGCCGATGCGATCGGAAAGCGCTCCCAGCGGAATTTGCAGAGATGCCTGCGTCAGTCCGTAGGCGCCAACGGCAAAACCGATCAACATGTGCGTGGCTCCTTCAAGATCGACCGCATAAAGGGACAAGACCGGCAACAGAGCAAATAATCCGAACATTCGAATCATCGCTATCAGCGCGATCACAGCAACTGCCTTGCGCTCGGCAGGCAACATTGGCGTCAGTATTTTTGTTGATTCTTGGCTCATGTATGCCCGACATTGTCCGGTAAGGCCCTGATAAGTCAGCAGATGCCCGTACCCTTTATTTAGTCACACCCGAAATTGCGCGCCGCTAAAAAGCGCCGACATTGTCAACAATCCGAAGTGATTTTGCGCCGCAGTCAAGCGGCGGCGTATATTAGCAGGTTGTTTGCTGAACTCTGAAAATTACATGAAAACCATCGAAATCCGCGGGGCACGGACGCACAATCTCAGAAATGTGGATCTGAGCCTGCCGCGTGACAAATTGATCGTATTTACCGGGCTATCCGGCTCCGGAAAATCGTCCCTGGCATTTGACACGATTTATGCCGAGGGTCAGCGTCGATACGTAGAGTCACTTTCTGCCTATGCGCGCCAGTTTTTGTCGATGGTGGAAAAACCTGACGTCGACCACATTGATGGCCTGTCGCCGGCCATATCAATCGAACAGAGGTCAACCTCTCACAACCCGCGTTCGACGGTCGGTACGGTCACGGAAATTCATGATTATCTGCGCCTGCTCTTCGCGCGCGCCGGCACGCCGAAATGCCCCGACCACGGTGTCAACCTGGAGGCCCAGACTGTGAGTGAGATGGTCGACCAGGTGCTCGACCTTCCGGAGGGAACGCGCTTGATGTTGTTAGCGCCGGTCGTCGCACAGCGCAAAGGCGAACATATACAGCTGATGCGGGACCTGCAGGCACAGGGATTTATTCGTGCCCGCATTGATGGTGAAATTTATGAACTCGACGATGCACCAAAACTGGAATTGAAGCGCAAGCACAGTATCGACGCGGTCGTTGATCGTTTCAAAGTAAAGCCGGAGATGAAACAGCGCCTCGCAGAATCTTTCGAGACGGCGTTGCGTCTCGCTGATGGCGTGGCACGCGTTGCCGTAATGGACGGCGGCAACGTTGAAGAAATCGCGTTCTCCGATCGTTTTGCCTGCAAAATTTGCGGCTATAGCCTGACCGAGCTCGAGCCACGGCTGTTTTCCTTCAACAACCCCAGCGGCGCCTGTCCGGATTGCGACGGATTGGGCGTGAAACAGTATTTTGATCCGGACAGGGTCATTGTCAATTCGGACTTGTCGCTTGCTGGCGGTGCAATTCGGGGCTGGGATCGCAAGACCACCTATTACTTCCAGATGATCCAGAGCCTGGCGACACATTTCAAATTCGACATAGAAACGCCGTTTAGCAAACTGCCAGAAAAATTGCAGCAAACTATTTTGTATGGCAGTGGCAAAGAAAAGGTGGAGTTTTTCTATGAAAACTCGCGTGGCATGCAGATTCGCCAAAAACACAAATTTGAAGGCGTCATTCCGAACCTCGAGCGTCGCTACCGGGAAACTGAATCGGCTGCCGTCCGCGAGGAGCTGTCGCGATTTTTAAACAACCAGTGTTGCCCGGAATGTGGCGGTGCTCGCCTGAACCGTGCTGCGCGCAATGTATTTATCACCGACAAGTCGTTACCCGAAATCAGCGCCATGTCGGTTGAACACGCTGTCGAGTTTTGCAAAACCCTGAGACTTGAAGGCTGGCGAGCAACGATTGCTGACAAGATCATCAAGGAAATAAGCAATCGCCTCGGGTTCCTGAATGATGTGGGTCTCAACTATCTGTCACTGGATCGAAGTGCCGACACACTGTCAGGCGGTGAGGCACAGCGCATACGCCTTGCAAGCCAGATCGGCTCCGGACTGGTGGGCGTCATGTACATTCTCGATGAGCCATCCATCGGACTTCACCAACGCGACAATCAGAGGCTCTTAAGCACATTGGTGCACCTGCGTGATATTGGCAACACCGTCATCATTGTCGAGCATGACGAAGAAGCGATTATGGCTGCTGACCACGTCGTCGATCTAGGTCCGGGTGCGGGTGTGCATGGCGGGCATATCGTGGCGGAAGGCACTCCCGAGGAAATCAAAAAGAATGCTCAGTCACTGACTGGTCAGTACCTTTCTGGCAGGCGTTCAATAGAGGTGCCGTCTGAACGTTTCAAAGCAGACATGAAAAAAGTAATATCGATTTCGGGTGCGCGCGGCAACAACCTGAAGTCGATAAACGCATCAATTCCAATTGGATTGATGACCTGCGTCACCGGCGTATCCGGTTCCGGTAAGTCAACGCTGATCAACGATACGCTTTACAAAGCAGTAGCCGACTACCTGAATCGTTCAAATCGTAATCCGGCGGCGCACGACAATATAGCGGGTCTCGAAAACATAGACCGCGTCATCGACATCAGCCAGAGTCCCATCGGTCGCACGCCGCGGTCAAACCCGGCCACGTATAGCGGTCTTTTTACACCGATACGAGAGTTGTTTGCGGGCACGCACGAAGCGCGCTCACGCGGCTACATGCCTGGCCGTTTTAGTTTCAATGTAAAAGGTGGGCGCTGCGAATCCTGCCAGGGTGACGGCGTCATAAAAGTCGAAATGCATTTTCTGCCGGATGTCTACGTGCCTTGTGATCTCTGTAAGGGCAAACGCTATAACCGCGAGACACTGGGTACACGCTATAAGGGGAAAAATATTCACGAAGTCCTGGAAATGACTGTCGAGGATGCCGCTGACTTTTTCAAGAACGTACCTGTCGTCGCGAGGAAGTTACAAACATTGATGGACGTTGGGCTTTCTTACGTGCGTCTCGGTCAGAATGCGACGACGTTATCCGGTGGCGAAGCGCAGCGAATCAAGTTAGCCAAGGAATTATCAAAACGCGATACCGGCCGGACCCTGTACATTCTCGATGAACCGACGACGGGTCTTCATTTTCATGACATTGCGCAGTTACTAATCGTTCTGCATCGACTTCGCGATCGTGGCAATACCGTTGTCGTGATTGAGCACAACCTGGATGTTATAAAAACCGCCGACTGGATAATTGACCTGGGGCCGGAGGGCGGCGATGGCGGTGGCGAAATAGTTGCAAGCGGCACGCCCGAACAGGTTGCAGCAACAAAAGCATCATATACCGGTCAATACCTGGCGCCGTTATTAAAAGTAGAAAACAAAAAACAACTTGCGTGAATGGAATCGGCCATTGGCAAGAAAAATTTTTGTCGACACGCCCGACACTAGTACTCCGTCAATGTGATATTCACGGAGTACTAGCAGCCTATTGAAAAAGTCATCAAGCAGGCACGCAATTGTTCTGATCAACATTGCCTTTCCAGGAACATCCCTCTCTTATAACTAAATCTTCACAACCAATTGCCGTTTTCCTGCATCTATAGTTTGAACGCATGAGTAATTGGCAGTTTGCAAATAGTTTGTAATCGCGCGACTGCCAAAGTGCGAAAAACTTCTGGTGTCTGTAAAAGAGAGGAAATTATGAAAGATTCGAAATTATTCAAGTGCCTTCTGGCAACCGTCGTTGCAGTTGGGCTGAGCGCGCCGGCAATGGCCTCTGTAGGTGAGAGCAATGATCTTGGCGGTGTGTCGATAAGCGTATCGTTCGCAGATCTGAATCTGGAAAATGAAGACGGTGCGCTGTCGCTGTACCGCCGCCTGAAACGGGCGTCAAAGCGGGTATGCGATTTCCGTGGTTTGAATATCGCTGGATCCGTTAGTCAAATGGCGACAACTCGCCAATGCTACCTGAATGCCCTGTCATCCGCCGTGGAAAAGATCGATAACGATCTGGTAACGGAGCTCCACAACAGCTGAAAAAATACGGGGACAGTTTACTTATATAAACAATTATCCTGTCCCCGTATTTCTTGTCCCTATTTCAAACAAGTAATCTGTCTCCCTGTTTCCTTGAATTGTCGCCATACATCAAGCAGTTAGTCCTGGCGTGTGACGATCTCGATCAGTACAGGGTTTTCGATAATCTGGCCCTCGACATACGCGCTGTAGGCAACGCCATTTGACGGTGAGTCGTGAATAGCCCGGACTACCCGCATCCCGGCGATGACCCGGCCGAAAGCGGCGAAGCCTTGTTTGTCTGGATTACGTATCGCACCAAAGTCGAGGCCAGGTTGATTGCCGATACAGATGAAAAATTCTGAGCTGGCGGTACCTATACCATCGCGCGCCATGGAGATAACACCATCAGTGTGCAGTATCCCGGTTTCTTCGGTGCTCTCATGCGCGATTGGCGGAAACGGTGCTTCAGCGTCACCGCGTCCACCCTGGATGACTTCGATTTTTGGACTGCCATAGTCATTTTCATACCGGACAGTTCGATAAAACGAACTCCCATCGTAGTGGCCGGCATCAACATAGAGCAGGAAGTTCTTGACACTTAGCGGTGCTTTGTCGGGATAGAGTTCTATCGTCACGTTGCCGTATGTCGTGGCCATCGTGACCACAACGGCCTGGTCATCAGCAACCGCAGGTGTTGTGATAACGAAAGCCATGAGCAGGCAGGCAACGGAGCAATGTAACTTGTCGCTAATTGTTGTTAACATTTTTCGTCCTTTTGCGAGTACTCATCAGTGCATCTTGATTTTGCGCATTTTGCTTGATTGAGTGTTCATGCTTTGTCTAGTCTCAATCGCATCGCTATACGATTTGCTTTGCTTAGTCCGATAGCGATCTCGTCACGAAGAATTTCACGTAACTCAAGACTCAACTCATCTCGCTCGATTTCACTGAAACCAAATTTCTCGAAAAATGGGGCATTCCAGATCAGGTGTCGAAACGTGACCAGCGTCATTGCCGGATAAGCTTCCCGTACTGCCCAGTCAATTGCTACCCGCAAGAGACTCGAGCCAATGCCCTGCCGAACATGGTCGGGATGGACATCCAGTTCATCGAGATGAGCCAGGCCGCCCACTATTTCGAGCATCGTGAAGCCGACAACACGATCATCGCCATTCAGCGCGATCCACAAGCGCCCTCCTTGCCGCGCCATTTCGAGCACATCCTGATCCGTTACGCGGTAACGAATCCCAAGTGGCAAATCTGCCTCGGCGAAAGTCGCGGCAGCAGCCACCTCAATAGCAGGTATCGCCTCTAAATTCTCCGCGCTCGAGAGCACGATCGAATAATTTTCGGGCAAACCGACTGGCTGAGACCGGACAACGACCACGTTAGTCGATCATGCCCTGGTCGGACAATTGCTTGTCGTGCCACCGGCCAAGAAATGCGATGGCAAGCAGTGCGCCGAACAGCGCCCATGCCATGTCCGATTGGGTATCCCAAATGTAACCCTGAGTACCAAGGAATGAGTCCGCCGCGTCTTCGGACATCAATGCAACCCACCATTCGATTAATTCGTAAAACGCGCTGAATCCGAGGCAAAAGCAAACAATGAAGAAATCCCGCCAACGTGTGCTGGTGAACACCTTCTTCCGCACCACAATTTCCCGCGTAATGATTGCCGGAATAAACCCTTGCGCAAAGTGACCAACTTTGTCGTAATTGTTGCGCGTCAAATCGAATTCATCTTGAATCCAGTCAAACAACGGTACCTCGGCGTACGTGTAATGACCGCCAACAATGAGAATGACGCAATGAACCAAAATCAAAGCATAGGTCATCGTGGTAAGCGGGAAACTATTGCGGGTATACCAGAGTACTGCCGCTCCCAGTACCGCAGGGACAACTTCCAGAATCCAGGTCCCGTATTCCTTTGGATTTATGCCTGACCAGATCAGGACAGCGAGAAAAATCCCCATCCATATCATTTGCCTTCTTGGTGAATTATTCATTTATTCAACTCTCTCAGCGCAGCTGACACACATTACGGCAGTGGGATCGTATTCAAGCCGCTTGGGATTGATTGCTTCTTCGCAGGTCTTGCACAGACCGAACTCTTCGTTGTCCATCCTCGCGAGCGCGGCAGCGATTTTTCCCAACATCGCCTGACGCCTGCGTCCTGCCGCCTGTGACATCGCCTGCGCTTGCAACGCGTCCATGCGTGACAATCTCCCGACGCGAGCCTGATCCAGTATCACGATATCTGACAGTTCGTCGCTCGTTTTTGAGATTTGTTGCGTCTCTTCGCGAAGACGAAGCAGTTTTTCACGCAGCATGGGAATATCGACTTCTGGCATGGCTCTAGCCCGGACTATTCATAAATCGTCCGGGCTAGTATAAGTCAGTGCCAACGGTACTGCCCGGCTGATCAGTAATGCGGCGGGCGCTGGTCCTGTGGCGTGGCGTCCGCTTCGCTATCCCCCAGAGAGCGAACTCGACTGATGAGGGAGCGACAGAGCTCCTCGAGTCGCGAAATCTGGCCCTGCTGATCAGTGACTACGGCATTGAGTTCATCCAGAAGATCTTCCTGGTGCGCCAGTTTGGTTTCTATTTCTATGAATCTTTGCTCTTCCATTGCCTCAACCTTGTTGCCAGCGCCCACACTAAGGCCGCGAGACTGTTTCTTCAACTGAGACATCCCATGACAGCGATGGCCGTGTATCCTGTACGCCCTGATTTCAACCGGCCTTGGGCATGTCGCTTATTCGTTTTGAAGATTTATCACTCGACTTCGGTGATCAGAAAATACTGACCGAGGCGACGGTGGCCATCGAACCGCGTGAGCGAGTCTGCCTCATCGGCCGCAATGGCTCGGGCAAGTCAACAACATTTAAACTTATCACTGGTGAGATCGAACCGGATCGCGGTCAGATAATCCGCAAGACTGGTTTGGTAATCAGTCAGCTGCCACAAGGACTACCGGACCCTATGGAGCTCAGCGTAAACGACGTTGTTCGCTCCGGCCTGGCTGAAATTGAAGCCTTGCTTTCGCGTTACCACGAACTCTCGGCGCAGGACCTGGGCGAGGGAGATTTGTTGGAGCTCGAAGAACTTCACCAGAAAATTGATGCACACGACGGCTGGCACCTGGAGCAGAGGGTCGAAACGACCATGACCGAATTGAACCTGCCCGCCGACAAAATGATGACTGAGTTGTCGGGTGGTTGGCGCAGGCGGGTGGCACTGGCCAGAGCATTGGTAAAGAAACCGGATTTGCTGTTGCTTGACGAACCCACCAACCACCTCGATGTCGTCACAATCAAATGGCTCGAAAGTGTTGTCTATTCATACGCCGGATCCGTCCTGTTCATCACTCATGATCGGGCATTCCTGAACAGGCTTGCGACCCGCATTATTGAGATCGATCGAGGAAAGCTGACCAGTTGGCCCGGCAACTTCGCCAACTACCAACGGCGAAAAGAAAAGGCGCTTGAAGACGAGGAAGTTGAGAACGCTCGATTTGACAAGAGGCTCGACAAAGAAGAAATCTGGATTCGACAAGGCATCAAAGCACGCCGAACGCGCAACGAGGGTCGCGTTCGTGCGTTAAAAAAGATGCGCGAGGAACGAGCCAAACGTATCGGACATGAACCGAATGCGCGCATTCATATTGAACGGGGCGAACAGTCCGGTCGAAAAGTCATTCGCGCTCGGAATGTTTTTTATGGCTACAAAAATGAACCGCTGGTCGATGATTTTTCCGTAAAGATCATGCGCGGTGATCGAATCGGTATTCTCGGCAACAACGGCGTTGGCAAGACAACGTTATTGCGCTTGCTGCTGGGCCAATTGGAACCTCAGTCAGGCACGATCAAACATGGAACCAACCTTGAGATCGGCTATTTCGATCAATTGCGCGAGTCCCTGGATCCGGAGAAATCGGTCGCGGAGAATGTCGGTGACGGTAAGACTTACATTCATCTCAATGGCAAGGATCGCCACATTGTCGGCTATTTGAAAGGTTTTTTGTTTGGCCCAAAGCGCTCGATGACACCGGTCAAGTCATTGTCCGGCGGTGAGCGTAACCGTGTCATCCTCGCCAAGCTTTTTTCCAGGCCGGCCAATCTGCTGGTTCTTGATGAACCGACCAACGACCTGGACATGGAAACGCTGGAGATTCTTGAGAACAAGCTCATTGAGTTCAGCGGCACCCTCATTGTTGTCAGCCATGACCGTCAATTTCTGGACAATGTTGTAACCAGTACCATTGTTTTCGAAGAGAATGGTTGTGTGCGCGAATATGTTGGCGGTTATAGCGACTGGCTGCGACAGGGTCATGAGTTAACGGAAGTTGATAACCCGCTGGGGAAAAAAACAGAAATCAGCGGGCGCAAAAAGAGCGCACAAACCTCGGCGCCCAGCAAACTGAGCTATAAAGACCAGCGCCTGCTGGATGAACTTCCAGGGAAGATCGAAGCGCTTGAAGAACTGATCAAAGATCTCGAATCAAAAATATCCGAGCCCGACTTTTACGCGCAGGCCCACGAATCGGTACAGCAAGCGCTCGCCCAATTGGCGGCATCGCAGAACACGCTGGACCAGCGTATTGAACGCTGGTCCGAGCTGGCAGACCGACAACAATCCTACGATCAAGCGCGTAAACAATAAGAAAGAATCTGGCTAGCGTCGCGCCGGCAATATTGCACAAGCTTTATAACAGAGCGAGTGCCAAAACGACCTGACAGCCAAAGCCGACTGCAAAAGTCAGGGTTCGGACCCATGGAATGGCGAAGGTGTACGAGGCCACGTGCAAGAGACGCGCCCAGAAGTAGATTTCGCATGCCATCACGGTGGATGCACTGCTAATGCCCGCGGCATTTGCGATGAGAACAAGCGTTGCGAAAATCACCAGGTTTTCAATGGCATTTGCGTGCGCCGCTTTCATTTTCGACGCCCAGGCCGACAGCGGTTTGGGGTCTTCCGGATAACCGACCGCATCGATGATGCCACGAACGGCGATCGCATTCAGGATATACGGCATCCAAAGAACTGCCGTAAGCACTGTTACAGCGGTAAGACTCATCATTTCACTTGTCATATTCCAGTCCCCTTATTACGCTTCCATTGATTTATCCAAACAGAGTTTGTCCAGATACCGAAAGCATTTTTTCAAAAACGATTCGAATTGTTTTTGCAACGGCGATCATCGCTCCGCCAGATAGACGATGCGTGGTACGTGTCTCACTCGCCATCAACCCATGTCTCCTCGAAGTAACGATCAAATGCGCGATGCATTGCCTCGGGTGAAATATTGATAATTTCACCGGCTGCGGTCACCGCCTCCATCTCATCCCCATCGGTATTGCCGTCCGCAGCAATCACCTTCAACAACATGAGCGCGACGTCTTCTTTTTGCTCATCGCCAAGATCTGTACTCAGTTGTTTCAAAAGACTGATCAGATCAGGATTCTCAGCAAAATCGCTCATCGCGCGCGAAAGCAGTTCCAGCGACTCTGAACTTCGAAGACGAAAATGATCACCGACGAGCTGCAACATTTTTTCGGTTTCATTTTCAGAAATTGCACCATCACCCTTCGCAACATATACAAGCAATGCAGCAACCAGAAATCGCGAGTCGTAGGTCTCGGTCTCGGCATCGCCCGCCGTTTCGATAACTAATGAGGCGCCTTCAAAATGTGGCTCGATTGGTTTTTCTTTCATACATATTCTCCGTTACCTGCAGAGGCACGCCTGCCTGTCGCATCGGGTCCTATGGTCAAGAGCGTTGGAGTTCCAGCAGCAAACCGGCGATAGGGGCAGGTGTAAACAATTGCAGGCATGTTCGACAAATCTCCGATTTTTTTACTTCAGTCGCGGGCTCTTCCGGTCACGACCACCTACTTGTACTTTCTCCGCATGTACTCGACGGATTCGCCAATCAACTCATCAAGGACATCCAGATCGATTTCTGCAAGTCTTTTGATGTACGGGCAAGACTTGCCGGTTTTGTGTTTGCCCAGTTTGAGCATTAGGGCATCAAATTTTTTGAATCCCGGCATGATGTAGATCGTCAGAAACTGAGCTCGCGGCAAAAATCCGCACAAGAACCAGCTTCCTTCCTGCCCACTCGCGTATTTGTAGTCGTAGCTGCCATAACCAACCATGCCGGTGCCCCACATTTTGGCGGTGTGCCCTGTCGCTTTGCGCATCAATGCAGCCACTTTCTTGCAGTCAGCTCGCTTCTGATTGTCTTCCACGGCAGCATGAAATTCACCGACGCTCTGACTGGTTGGTTTTGTTTTCACATCAGCGCGTTCCAAACAAACGATCACCGGCATCGCCAAGTCCAGGGACGATGTATTTCTTTTCGTTCAGCCGGTCATCGATACTCGCCGTATATATCTTCACATCAGGGTGGGCGCTTTCGACTGCAGCGAGCCCTTCCGGACAGGTCACAATGCAGACGACAACGATTTTCGTGGCGCCCGCTGATTTCAGAATATCAATCGCAGCCACTGTCGATCCACCGGTTGCCAACATCGGATCAATCACGATGTGCAGCGCGTCACCGGTACGTTCAGGCAATTTCTGGTAATACGCGACAGGTTGAGCCGTTTTTTCGTCCCGGTACATACCGAGAAACCCGACGCGGGCCGTCGGCACCAGATCCAGGATCCCCTCCAGCATACCGACGCCGGCACGAAGAATCGGAACAACGACGATGTCTTCGGAAATCTTTTGACACAATGCCTCAGCGACAGGTGTCTGTACCGTTACATCCTTGACCCGCACTTCCTTTAGCGCTTCGTAACATACGAACATCGTAATTTCTGTCGCTAGTTCGCGAAATTTTTTGTGGCCGGTATCTATATCCCGTATCAGGGACAACTTGTGCTGTACGCATGGATGGTGGATTTCCTCGTGCATTGGAACGGCTCCCTGCGGTCCACGCCGGTCGTCGCCAGAGAATTGCCGGACAACCGGTTCGACCATTTTGTAATGCAACCCCGAGAATGCTGGCTGCCCTTATTCTTTGTCGCCGAGTATATATCAAGCAACCAGCGTACCGGCCAACAAAGCGACTATAAACCGGAAAAATCGCCTGGCCGCCTGTTGAAAAACTCTGTTTTTCGGCAGACTGCTAGCGCGGACTATTCATGAATCGTTGCATCTATTCAAGTAATATCCTTGAGTCGAAGTATCGGCCTCTCGGCAATAATTTCAATATCACCAAATTTGCCGCTGATTCGATACCGGCCTTCGCCTGTGCGTTGCAAATCGAAAATTTTCCCACCCCCAATCGAACCTGCTACGTCTGAGAGGTCCGAAATTCGTGTTTTGGACTTGCAGTCATGAAGGCCCGTACAGTCAGGAAACTCGATCTCCGCTGGCCGAAAGCAAGCACCTTGCGACGGGCGTGGTCTTTCGTAAAACGGGTGGGACGAGCAAAGAAACAAATCGATGTCTATGAGCAATGCCTCGCCATCAATTTGCCAGGACAACGCGAATGATTCCGCAAGGTCAACAGACGCAAATTCGTGCAATTTCTGCCAGGGTGTCGTGTTGTTGCCCACGCTTCAGCTCACCACTTCCACAACTATTTCGCTTCGAACCGAATTGGCAACAAAACACATCTCATGAGCCCGGTTGTGGATTCTTTCAATTTGATTCCTGCCTGGGACTTTTTCGCCGCTGTAACTCGCCTCTGGTCGCAAGACGACTTTCGTGATCGCAGTGAGACCGCGATCATCTTTTCCCATTTGCCCAACAGCAGCATCGTTGTACCGATCCACGATGACTCCACGCGCTGCCGCGATAGCCAGGAAAAATAACATGTGGCAACTCGACAGCGAGGCCACGAATGCTTCTTCGGGATCTACATTTTCCGCCACCGAATGTGGCAGTGGCACTATGGTTGGCGACGAAGATGCAGGCACGACCAAACCGCCGTCGAATGTCCATGTGTGACCACGACTGTACTCATTATCGGTAAAACTCTGGTCACCACGTTCCCAATTGATAGTTGCGGCATAGCTATGCATTACATCAACCCAGCCGACTGCCGTTTTCTGCCGGCTTGTCAGGAACCGCCAGGATAACGCTGCCATCGTCCTGGATGAAACCGGTCACCAGGCATTCAGACATCATTGGCCCGATCTGTTTACGCGGAAAATTGACGACCGCCGCCACTTGTTTGCCAACAAGATCCGCTGGTACATAGTGATCTGTGATCTGTGCCGATGATTTCCTTGTGCCGACTGCGCCACCGAAATCGATCGTCATCCTGATCGCAGGAATTCTTGCTTCCGGAAAGGGTTCTGCATGAGTCACTGTCCCTACCCTTAGCTCGACTCTTTCAAATTCCTTCCATGTTAGATCTGACATGTGGTCTAGCTCCCGCCAATTTCTTTCAAACCTAGAAGAAGGGCTGCAACAACAAAAAGCAAGCCCGAAACCCTGTTCATGTGATGGCCGATATGGTTTCGGAAGCGAGCTGATATCCATGCTGAAAATGCCCCATAAACACTGAGAAAACAACCATCTACGATGATGTACGTCGCTCCCAGAAGGAAAAATTGTTCCCCCGTAGGCAACGACGTGTTTATGAATTGTGGCAGCAATGCCGCGAAGAAAACAATCGCCTTGGGATTGGTCGCCGAGGTGATAAATCCTTGCAGATACAGCGTTTTCGGTGATCGACTGTCGTGACCCGAAGCAATTTCCGGATCGATGCCGCGCCGGAAAATGAGGATTCCCGTCAATACCAGGTAAGCTACGCCAAACCATTTAATAATGACAAAAAATTGTGGTGAGGCCCGAACCAGACCCACCAAACCGACCGCAACAATCAGAATTTGCAAGGTATTGGCCGTAAGATCCCCTGCGAGCGTGGCAAGTGCTCTGCGGAATCCACTCGTCATGCTGTTGGATAGCATCAGCATATGACTTGGGCCCGGCGTACTCATAAAAATGAGCAAAGTCGTTACATAGGCTAGCCAGATTTCAACGGTCACTTGACAGCCACTCCCCCTGCATCGGGATTCAGGCACAGCTCGAAATAATTCATTCCCCTGTCATCGTCCGGCAATCGGTGGCGCATATGTAGATCTTCTCGGGCAGCCGATGTCCGGCAGACTAGCATCCGGTCTTGTCGTCGCCGTCGGAAGTAGCGATGTCTTCATCGTTCATTTCAGATCCTTCACCCTCGAGAAACACTCGACGCTTTTCAATTCGATCCTGGAGTAGCTGTAATTTCCTTTCGTGATAGCGACGTTCGGAGGGCACGACGAACGTGATCCAGATCACAGCTATCAACCCCAACGCAACCAGAATTCCGATGCTGTACGAAGGCACAGTGTGATTATTTTGGGCCGGTCAAAACAATGACCTAACGAGAAGCAGCAGTCCGAATGCAGCAAGTGGCACGCCCAGCGGCGCACCGACAATGCTCAGGGAAACCGTTACGCCAATTGCCATCAATACAAAACCGAGCACGGCACAAATAATCCTGCCGGTTAGCGCCAGGAGCATACTCAGCAATCTCCATGCGGCTATAAAAGGCCAAAAAAACCAGAGGGTGCCACCCTCTACTGCATCAGACATCGTTGTTTTCCAATTCCATTATCTCTCTATGATCGCAGATAGGAGGCACCGTTCACATCGATTATCGCACCAGTAGCGAAGTCGATACCTTCTGATGCCAGGAACAGTACGGCGTTGGCTATTTCCTCCGGTCGTCCGACTCGACCAAGCGGACTTTGTGCTCGAATTGCATCACCCGACTCACCCTCCAACGACTCGGCCGCCATGTCGGTATCGACGAATCCTGGTGCGACAACACCAACGAAAATGCCGTACCGATCCCGCGCGATGCGCCAGTGACCAATACTTTTTTTCCAGCAAAATCAGTCATCGTGAATCCACCTCAGATTTTTGCTCACTCTCATGCGCAATATATTCCTGAATTCACTCGCCAATCGGCTTGATGTAGCGCATCAGTTCACCGTCATATCCAGATCGTTCGTACAGGGCGCGCGCACGTTTGTTGCTTGAAAATACATGCAGCGTAATCGTTAACGCGCCATTGGCGATCGCTTCATCTTCTGCGAATTTCAGAAGCATTTGACCGATACCTTGTCCTTCCGCCCCATCTGCTACCACTAAGGCTTCCAGGTGTGCGCTCGGCTCGTGACTTAATAACTCAGGTCGCAAAGTCACCATCGAAACACCGACAATCTTTCCCTCAGAGTTTTCTGCTACCTGCATCAGGCAATTGTCAGTTTTCCCTTCTATCCAGTCACGCATGAGAGCTGCATCGTGCACCCATAGATGATCAGCGGTTCTTGATTCGGGAATTTCGAAAGCAGCAAGCCGCGGCAGCAATGCAAGCATTTCCTCTCCATCCTCTTTGGTTGCTTTTCGCACGATATTCCGCTGCAGTGTCATCACGACTCGCTCCCAAGTCTGCCGAAAAATGTCATGCGCGCCGACTCTGATAGTGCAATGCCAGGTTTGGAATTGTACGCAAGCACAGCCAGCATTCTTGTTTTCTCACCTTGAACCGGCGTCACGCGATGAATGGACTCCCCACCGCTGAACAAGACCAGCGTCCCGGGTTCGGCTTCAATGCCTTGCACTTCACGTTCTCCGTCCAGAACTTCCCGCACTCCTTCGAAATTCACCGTGCCGTCGGCCAAATAACGCAGGCTGCGAATGTATTCGAACTCCCCGCCCATTTTTGGCTGCTGCAACAGCAACGTGATCGCGTACGACGAATTGTCAAAATGCCACCCTAATTCCTGCCCGTCAGCCGCGTAGTGAATATTGATCGATGACAGGGAGTCGGCGTACTCATGCATCGAGTCTTCGCCAAGAACGGTGCAGAGAAAATCCCGAAATTCGGTGGAGTCGTACAGAGTCCTAAGCACCGATTCGCGAGGAATCTGATCATCAGTGATACAGCCCTTTGACGAGATCACACGTCGATTGCGCGGATGGCTGGCCGCGTAATTTTCATCCGTGGGTGCCAGATACACGTTATGTTCTTGCCGGCAAAAATAGGCAAGGTGCTGATTTAAAACCGCTTCCTGACAAATCGACTGCACAGCATCTGGCCTCAGAAAACCATTGAGCAAGACGCAACCACTACTCTCAAGAACGTTGCGACAATGTGTACGAAAATCCGCATCGGCCAGCTGAAACTGGTGCAAATCGACAATGTCGGCGATGCTTGTCGCGGTAGTCATAAGCGGGTTTTTGGAATCCAATCTAAATCCAGCGGCGAACCGAATTTTTGAAATCGCGATAGTCGTCACCAAAGCGTTCTTCGAGCATGACTTCCTCATGCCGAATGACCCTCGATGTGAGTACGGGCACGAACAGGAATGGCATGATAAATGGACTGACGTCCCCGAGCAGAACAGCGACCCCTGTCAGGATGATAACCATACCCACGTACATCGGGTTACGTGTGTAGCGATAAATACCGCTGACCACGAGCTTCGATGAATCATGGAATGGTCTTATCGTAGTCTCGGATCTAAGGAATGCCAGTGCCGGACCAATGATAAACAGCAGACCGAAAACTATTAGTGCAATTCCGGACCACTGCCAGGGCGAGGAAATTATCTTTGCGACCGGCCATCCATAATGGAGACCTACCTGGCAAAGAATTGTCACCAGGACAATGACTGGTGGAATGGGCCCTTTCGATTTCGACATCAATTTTTCGTTTCCCACATTTTGTTCATAAGGAGTTCATTGCATCGTCCGGCACCGATCGTACAGCAGTGAACGCTACTCGTTCCTGGCGATTAATCAGCGCAGGGACGCTGCGTTTCAATAACCAGATTGGCGCCAAAATCGATTCGTACGACTACATCAGCCTGCTCCACGCCGTTCAGGCACAACCAAAGATGGCCGGGCTTGCTGGAGTTCGGGCGTAAATTATCCAGGGTGATTTCACCACCGTCATTCGATATTTGACTCTCGTAACGAACCACTGTGGCGTAGCTTTCCCCGGTACTGACACGAATGTCCGCAGGCCCGAATGCCAGCTGACTCGGGGCGAACTCGAAAGTTATTGTTTGATCATGAGAATCGATCGAAGCAATGACTCTGAAGTCTTTATCACCTGATCCGCATGCCGACAAGGCGATTGACATACATGCCAGAATTGCCTGCTTCACTTGAAAACGCCTGCTCATATTCGCCTTCGCAATTTCCCGATTTATCACGGTCGCTTTGCCCGACCATTTTCTATATTTCGTGCCACCATCAAGAACGTCCTGTGCGCTGGATCACAATCCTCTCCCGATCATATTGACACAAGGTTAAGGAAAGAAACGCCTAACGGCAAGCAACGCTTACTCGCCAATATCCTCATTCCACAGTGAGGGGTTGTCGCGAATGAAATCCTGCATGAGCTGGATGCACTCAGAATTGTCTGCAATCTCCAAATCGACTCCTCGTGAGCGCAAATATTCCTCAGGCCCCTGGAACGTCCTGTTCTCACCGATAACGACAGAGGGAATTTTATACATCAGCACCGCGCCACTGCACATATCGCACGGCGACAACGTTGAGTACAGAACCGACCGCTTGTAATCCGCTGCAGTCAATCGACCGGCATTTTCCAGGCAATCCATTTCGGCATGCAATATGGAGCTGCCGTTCTGGACACGCCTGTTATGCCCACGGCCCACGATTTCGCCATCAATGACCAATACTGAACCGATCGGAATGCCCCCACTTTGCAGGCCCAGCTTCGCCTGCTCAATCGCGGCATCGAGATACTTTGTAGTCATGGCTTTTTCAACAGACTGCTAGCCCGGGCTAGTTCTCGGTGATTGTGTAATTGAGTATTTCAACAACTTGCTCCACTGTTTCTGCCCACACCATCGCCGCTGCATCGACCTCCTTCAACGGGTGAATAATCTCCGCATCGTGTAAAGTGATGTATGGCTTGCCAAGGGCCGCGCAGTAGCCCGCATCAAACGCCGCATTCCATTGTTTGTATTGGCTGCCAAAGCGGACGACAGCAATATCACACCGACCGATCAGGGTTCGTGTGCGCAAGCTGTTCACTTTCGAGGATTTGTGATCACGCCAATAACCATCGCTTGCAGGTCCAAGAACATCACCGGCTGCATCACTTGCCTCGTGGTCTGTTACTGCAGACGTAAATACGACCGGCAGTTCACGCGCTTTTGCCCCTTGCATGATTTGTGTTCGCCAGTCCGTATGAATTTCACCTGACAGGTATATTTCCCAACTCATTGTCACTCCCGGTCAATTACCCTTTCTTGACAAATTTTTACTTCAATTTCATGTCGCCAATCCCAGGCGAATAATCGCATGACTCCGGGTTGGCGCCTAATACAATTCGACCAAACCACTGGCAGTCTCAACGCAAGCCACAAGCCGAATCGCGTCCGCCTTTGAAACATCCAACTTCCCACCGAGCACTTCGAGTGCATGTCTAACTCTATCCGGTTCCGGATGCTCCAATCGAAATTCAGTCAATTTTCCGCCGAACCGGGCGGTTTCGGCCGGATGCGGAGTCGTGCCCCAACTAATCAGAAACGGCGCTGCGCCATCCATCGGCATGGCATACGGGTCGGTGAGTTGCCAGGACAGCAGGCTACCGTCAGACAATCGTCGGCTGCCGGACTCAACAGCGCCCGTATCAAGACCCCCCGATTTCGCGGCTGCAGCGCGTTCGACAATCATTTCGCTGCGCAATGCCCAGGTCGCCAACCTTGAGTCTTCCAGCCGACCCAGATGAAAGGGCAACCCACGCTCGGGCATGCTCACTTCCGGGTCTCGCGCTATGATTTCAAGATAGGTGGTCGCACCCAGTGACAGCAATGCGTTGTGTGTTCCGAATGTCGGGTGGCGCCCGCCGTCAACAGGGCGCACGCCCAAGAGTCGTTCGATCTCGTCTTTGCCACCATCAAGGTCAGTCACTGTATAGACGAGATGGTCTATGGCTTCAATTATCGAGGCCACGTACTAATGCCTACGGGCTTGCTGCGCGGGAATATCCAATTGGCCTGTATTCGCCTCCCGGACCCGGCGTTGCATACATAATTTGACTGGGCTCCAGAATATCGACGCGGTGCCATACTCCGCGCGGGACAATCAATCCATCACCTGGATTCATGCCAATATCTTCAAAACCCTCATCCTCAAACACTACGTTTACGCGGCCGCTTATCAGGTACAGCACTTCGTCTCCGTCGGGATGCATCTCGCCACCGTGCGGCGAATTCTCAGACATTGTCGCAATACCGATCGTAACACCTGTCACTGAAATCGGCGGGTCCGCTCTTGCAGGGACTACCGACGCAACCAGGTCTCGGCTAAGTCCTATCGTTTCAGTTGATGGCTGGAACTTTCTGGGTCTGTTCACTCGTTAATTACTCCGTCCACACTCAATGTTTTTAGTGATCATCGCCTGGGGAACCTCTGATTTATTCTGGGCGAAGTAGATTGGGAGCCAAAATATCCAGATTCAAGGCGCGGATCGCCCTTAATGGCTAGCCATTGCGAAGATTCGCAACGCCGAAGCTGGATATTTTGGGCCCAAGATACGAGTTCACGAATAGATCAGAGGTCCCCTAAATATGCTGCCACTTCTTGGTCGTGAACTGCTGCGAATCCAAACGCTTGCGAAGACACATGACCAACACGTCCAGGCGTTGGTATCCCTCGACTCGTGACTGGCTGCCATTTGCCAGAATCAAAATGACCGACTTTATTGCGCCCCATCTCTCCTGAATGATCACCTCTGAAACATCATCCAGCAGCAATACAGAGCGGGTAGGACCGGACTGCCAGACAATTTCATCATCTGTTATCGAAATTGTTGTATTGGAAAGTTGCTCTATTCGTCCTCTAACCCCCGCCCTGCTGATGGACACGAACAACACGGCGAATGCGATACCAATGCCGAAGGTGATCAAGAAATGCGAAGGCTGGGATTTGCTTGAATCCAGTCCGAAACTGGCGGCTATCGGCAAAATTAACAGCAGGGGCAGATAAGCCCCGATGCGCATTTTCCGCGCTTCTGCTTCGCTAAAGGTAAATGATTCGCTGACTTCCATGCAATGCTTCTCAAACGATACGATTCGGGCACCAAGTGTAGCGCACAGTCAGGAGCTGTCGCCAAATACTCGTGTAGCGCCTGTTGAGGAAACTGCAACTGAATGAAGTCGCGCGATGATTCCGTCGTCCGCTGTTTCTACTTGCTAACAGGCGGGCGGCTGTCGGCCATGAGATTGTCCAGGGTTCTTTGCGCCCGTTTCGAGTCAACAAGATCCCGGGCTTCAAGCATTTCGCAATCGTCGTTTATCATTTGTTCGATGGTGACAGGATAGTGCCTGCAGTCGTCAGGGCGATCATAATAGATACGACAGATAAACTTGTTTTGATTGGGCAATTTCCGCAGCCATGGACACCTTACCATCTGCTTCCCGGTGACCGGACTTATCCAGATTTTTCCGCCGTTAACGTAATCAGAAATTTCTGGCCGATACGTTTCCCACCAGTCAATCTCCGTGTCTGAAGCAGAAAGACCACCGTTACCGTAGAGCGTGCAGCATTTCCCACACTGATTACATTCTTTCACGGCTGTATAGGGTCCTGGGTCATCGACGCATCTGAATATGTCTCACTAGTGAAATCACTGGCAGCGATTGCCTACTTAAGCACTCCCCGCTGCTGCATGGTCCTGGCATACAAATACAATCCAAGCGCTGTCGCAATAATTACCGCGGTGAAAATCAGGGTAAATGTATCGCCAATAACTTTCATACCGTCCGAAAGCACATAGTTTTGGATGGTGGTAATAACCATGGCCGTTAACGATGCCAGAAAAACCCAAACTGCGACCGCTTTTCTTGCCAGCAACAATATTGAACCCACCACACCCCCCCAAACAGCAATGGCCCACGTCGCCACGACCCAGGTTGGAAAACCGTAAAAAAAGGAAAGTTGCTCCGGTGTGAACGCACTCATGTAATCTTCATTTCTGGTCTGCGTCATTACGTAGTCCATTGCTCCCATTGCATTCCACAATAAACTAACGATGCCGATGACCCAGAGGTGTCGAGGCGTTGCCTCGGCTTCACTCGCTTGCGATTCAGACATAAATCCACCATCGTTTGTTGTTCTTATCAGAATTGATTGTTCGCGTAATTCTCCAATTATAGTCCCATCGCCAGTGCAGCGATTTCATAACTGCAGCGGTGGCAATGGGGAATTTGTTCTTTCATCCATGACAGGCACAGGGAATTCAGTCCTGCCGAATCGAGTACCTGGTAAAAGCGCCACCCGCCCAACTCAGCGAGTTCGGTCCCTCTGCGGCGTAAACGTTGCCATCCGTATCGACCGCTACACCTTCACCCGCAGTACCCTGGTAAACCCTGTCTTCGCGATCGAATGGCGGAATGAATGCAGTGACCTTGTCCTCGTCGATGTGTCCTATACGGACGCCGTTTTTCCAGCCCGCATGATTGGTTGGACCTGATTCCGAGTCTATTGCATACACCATGTCATCTGCGGTAATAAATATTCCGCTGATGCGGCCGTACATGTATCGCGAGTCAAGATAGTTGCCTTCCTGGTCGAATATTTCGATACGGTGATTGCCGCGGTCAGCAACCCAGAGCCTGCCCTGCGAATCGAAAGCCAGTGCATGGGGAGTGCGAAACTCGCCGTGGCGCACACCGATCTGCCCCCACTCCAGGAGACGTGTGCCATCGGGAGAGAATTTTATGATTCGTGCCGTAGCACCCGACGCACGCCCTTCTTCCATCGCCGCGTTACTCGTCATAGATTGACCGCTATGTCCATCAGAGACAAAGATACTCCCGTCGGGCGCGGTGATGACGTCATTTGGCTGGTTGAACTGCTTGGGTCCGCTGCCCGGGACCCCGGGTGTCCCTAGGCTCATGAGCAATTCACCGTCAGGACTGAACTTGTGAACCTGGTGACCCTTCGTGCCCTCCGCATTCCCCACAAAATCGGTTACCCAGACATTGCCCTCGTCGTCTACGTGAATGCCGTGGGGTGTCACCATGATGCCGCCACCGAAATTCGCAAGCACCGCACCGGTATTGCGATCAAACTTGAATATCGGATCGACGGGATTGTTGTCGCAATTGACCGGCACACCGCCACCGAAACTGCTCGCGCCGCAACGTTCGTAAGCCCAGATATGCCCGTCGATTGGATCAATGTCGATGCCAGCCGTCGAGCCCCACTCCCGACCTGCAGGGAGCTCGCCCCAATTTGTAGTGACAACCGGGGTTGGATTCGGCAAGCCTTCACCGGTAATCGGGTTACCGACGACGATTTCAGGTGTGGTCTGCGAATTTGGCGCGGAACAACCTGCCAAGAGGGCAGCAAAGCAAGCGAACGTGGCAAATATCGGGGCTCGTAGCAAGAACATGGCCTTTCCTTCATTTTAGTTGTTTATCACACCAATTGTTGGCAATTGGAGATTCTAACTTGGTTCGGAGCACGTCGTGTATTAAGCAAGCTGAGCCAGAAGCAGACGTGGAACAGAACTGCTCGATTGATCACTTTTCTCGATCAATTTTCGCAAGCATCTGCTCAAATTCTCGATTCAGATTGTCCCTCCACCAGAAATTACCGCCAGCCTGCTTACGGGAGAATATCAAATACTGCGATTCAGCATTGTATCCAGTGCGGCCTAACATTCTAGCTAACCTGCGCAAAATATCTGGCGGGGCACGTGCCATTGCAAGGCAATGAACTGCAGGTTCCGTGACAGATACTGCCCGGCGGCAAGTTCAGTGATTTGTTAGCTGGCATTACGCAGTTCTTCACGCACCACTCGACGAAGCAATTCTTCTATGGGCTTGTTCTCACCTTCCACATACTCGCGCAATGCATGATTCATTAGTGTCTGGTAGTTGCCACCACCCGCCTTGTGCACTTGCTCCTTAAACCACTCCACAATGTCGTCATCAAGACGAATCGTAATGCGTGTCTTACCCGGCTGCTTTGGAATTACCGGTCCCCGTTTTGCTTTGGAGAAGTCGTATTCTTTTCTCATCACTCTTTCTCATATCGGCGGCATTCGCCTGGTGAAGCCTTTCTGGAGGAGATGATTCGGATCGAAGCCTCTCGATAGGCGAAGGAGGTAACAAGGATTCGGCCATGAGCATCCACCGCCACCATCAGGAATCTCGCCTCTCCCTCCGAATCCGGGTCAGCAAGAGTTAGTGCGCGATCGTCATCAAAACAGGGTGCAACATCGGCAAAATCAATACCGTGTTTCAGTAGGTTGGCATTCGCCTTAGCCTCGTCCCATTCAAAATCCATTTGAGATAGTGTATGTACGTTTGTGCACCAAAGTCAAGGAATTGCGTGCAAGACATTATATTGAGTGCAAGCTAACGTTTTAGCTAACTTGCGCCAAGTAACTGGCGGGGAACCTGTTATTGCAAGGCAATAACGTGCAGGTTCCGTGTCAGATACTGCCCGGCGGCAAGTTCAGCGATCTGTTA
>Ga0209988_10000012_pt1 | contig 80800 bp, 86 predicted proteins | sample N075metaG_FD_183115 | JGI IMG/M metagenome (GOLD analysis project Ga0209988, IMG submission 183115) | Deep subsurface microbial communities from Kermadec Trench to uncover new lineages of life (NeLLi) - N075 metaG (SPAdes) (version 2) | ecosystem: Environmental > Aquatic > Marine > Ocean trench... | reverse complement strand
TTTAATTTAACGGCTTCATGGGCTAAACGCAAGATTTATTTCGTAATTAATTAACCTGCAGAATTTACAAACCTTTGCCACGAAGACATTGAGTCACAAGTAAAATAATAGATAAAGGAACTATAATTAAAGACGCACTTTTGTATGACAAATTAATCTTTATTTATCAAACATTTACCTCCCAGCGGTTTGACTTATTCAAGCTAAAAAACCCTCGTGGGAATAGTTCCCACGAGGGTTTTTTTTATTCTTATAAAAGCCGATTACTTCTTTTTGCGTTTTGAATAAAAACCGATAGCAGCTATTGGTAGGAGAAAGAACGAAAGATTGGCTGCAGCATTCGCGGTGGTTTTCAAAGTTTTATTTTGAATATTAAAATCAATAGCCGGCCTGCCACAACCGCATGCAGGGTCTGTTGGAGGCGGTTCAGAAATGGCGAAGGTATTATTACTGCTACGCGTCTGGTTTCCTGAGTTATCATCAGCCGAGACAAAATAGGTTATTGTGCTGCCAAGAATCTGGCCAGGAATGTTACCGCTATATTGGTCACCGCCGGTCGACGTCATGTTCACAGTGGCTGCCTGCTGACCACTGACCTGATAAGTCAGGTTTGCATTTTGAATACTCCCATCATCCAGAATATCCGCATTGACGACGTAAGGTCCGGTTTCATCTAATGTGTTCTGAAGTCTTGTCATATTTGCAATAATCGGATTCGTGGACAAAGAATTGTTTACGTTCAATCTTCCGCCGGTCGATGTAGCATCGCTAAAACTTGAGGCCCGATCGACGCCTCCTAAAACTCGAATTTTGATTTGTGACATTGATAAACCTGGAAATTGTGCCCATATTAAAGCTGCAGCGCCACTCACATGGGGCGTCGCCATTGAAGTTCCGCTAAAAGTGTTATAGGTGTTACCTTTGGTTGTGCTGCGAATGTTTTCACCTGGCGCGGCAAGATGCACCGTATTTCTGCCTCTATTTGAAAAACTGGCCAGATTGTCACTACTGGTGCTGGCGGCAACTGAAATAACGTTGGGCACTTCATAGTTTGCCGGATAAGATGGAAAGCTATCATTATTTCTTGAATCATTACCGGCTGCGGCAACAAATAAAACGCCGTTGTCATTTGCAAATTGAATGGCATCTTCCAATGATTGCGCCCGGCCACCGCCGCCCCAACTGTTGCTTAAGATTGTCGCCCCATTGTTGACGCCGTAAATGATAGCTCCAATCGCGTCATCCAGTGAGCCGCTGCCGCTGCTGTCCAAAAATTTTAGCGGCATGATTGAAACTTCCCAGTTGACCCCTACAACGCCTTTGCCATTGTTGCCAACTGCACCAATGGTTCCGGAAACATGCGTTCCGTGGTCGTTATCATCATTGGGATTATTATCATTATTTGCAAAATCCCAACCCCGAAAATCATCTATAAAACCGTTGTTATCATCATCGATGCCGTTGTTGGCATTGGCGCCGGACTCACCCGGGTTTGTCCACATATTGTCGGCCAAATCTTGGTGGTCCCAATCAACGCCGGTGTCAATAACACCAACAATAACAGACTTACTGCCTGTTTGAACATCCCAGGCGGCCGGGGAATCCGTAATTGTCAGGCCGTATAATTGTGAAAATTGCGGATCATTCGGTTCAACAAAATGTCTATAAATATAATTGGGTTCTGCGTATTCAATATTACCGTCAGCATTACATTCTTCCACAGTTTGGAGGACACCCTTTCCACCATCGATTGTGCAGAGATAAATACCAATTTGGTCGTGTTGTTTGAGGACTGAGAGCTGAGCATTTGAGTAGGTCCGCGCCTTTACTTCCTGGGCAACACCGCTTTTAAACTTAATGATCAGCTCACCCGGCTTAAATTCCGCGACCTGGGCCTGGGTAGCCAGGGGTTCTGCACTGCTCGTTTCAGGGTTGGTTTCAATGGAGAGCGCACGAAATTCAGCTGTCGGTTCTGCATACTTAACAATAGATGCGTTGCTGCACAATTTAATGACTTCTTCGACTGAATAATCCGAAGATATACTAAAGACCTGGACATCGATCTCCTCAAATGTTTTAACTTTAACCAAACCAAGCTCATTGGTAAATGAGTTTATTTGTTCTGAATTTACATCCTTATTAAACTTGATTATAACTTCCTTTTGATGTTCATAGGGAATTACTGCAAGCAAAAAAACAGCAACAATCCCTATTGTCATTAACAAAAGTACAACTTTCGTTTTACCAAACATAACATCTCCCTCCATCGGTTAAGTTTTCGAACTAAAATTTACTCAACTCTGTTTTTTAAATTTCCAATTCCACTTATCTTACACTCAACGATATCCCCGGCATGCAGCTCTCCTACCCCTGCAGGGGTTCCAGTGGCGATTAAATCTCCTGGCTGTAAGGTACAATATTTCGAAATATATGCAACAATTTCTTCAATTTTGAAAATCATTTGTGAGGTAGAAGTATGCTGCTTCCGGTCGCCATTTACAGTTACTTCCAATTCCAGATTATTGTAATTTTGAACCGCCCCTTTTGGAACCAGAAATGAACCAAATGGGCAAAAAGTATCAAAACTTTTCGAGCGAAACCAGGGTCTCCCTGCTTTTATATCGCTTTTCTGCAGTTCCCGGGCGGTGACATCGTTGAGGATACTAAAACCCGCTACAAAGTCCATCGCTTTACTTTCAGAAACATTGCGGGCTTGCTTCCCGATGACTACCGCAAGTTCCCCTTCATGATCTACCCGACCCACTTCATCAGGAATCCTGATCACCCCGTCATGAGGAATAATCGCCGAAGGCGCTTTTGAGAAAAAAAGAGGCTCTTCAGGAATGTCATTCTCTAATTCCGTTGCATGTTCTTTGTAATTTCGCCCAATACAAAGAACTTTTTGAGGCCGGCCTATGGGAGGTTCAAAAGTGAAGGTATTCTTCAATTCCAAGTCAGACAACCGTCCTTCCTCTTTTAAAGTAACCAACACCTCCTGCAAAGTTTCTAACTTAAAAAAATCGGCCTCCACCATTACTTGCAAAAAATTGAGGCGCGGGCCGCGACCGTTGTTTTTGATTTCCTTATAAAGCTCCCATGCTTGGGAAAAATTATAAAAAGTATCTTCAAATTCCACGCCAATTTGTAAAATGCCTTTGTCTGTCTTATAGGAAAAAGCTTTCACCGTGATTCCTTCCCACACCCTGGTTTGTTGCGTCCCTTGCTTTTGTTTGACTGAAATAAATGGCAAGCAACAAAATCGAGAGCGTCGGACTTACACAAAATGAAGCCCCATAATATGGAAATATTCTCTGATTGTCAAGTATTTTTTATACAGGATTAACATTTGTGAAGTGGTCTTTATTGCGATGTAACTTTAATTCCCGAACATGTACTGCTTGAGACAGCGATTATCATATTCTCGCTCATCATGGCAAAGATTTGTAAACTCATTTTATAACTCTCCCGGGGTCTGGGAACTTTCTGCTTCCTTGTGAGCAGTACAAACGGTAACGGGTAAATTGGGGTACTTTTGAAAAGATTGATCGATTTTAGAATATTCACATAAGAAAAACAGGCTTTCTCTCTGATTTCGGATTACTTTTGCATAAATACAAGTTTCACATAATCCGACTCGCATAACGTTACAAATACTTTCTTAAATGTCCTAAGTATTTAGATAGTTTTCCAAAACTTTATCAGAAATATCAAAGTCATCAAAATTTAATCTTGAAGACTTCGGGTACCGACCTATTATTTCCTCCGATATTTTGACAACCTGCTTTTCACTAATAGACGAGCATTTATAGTCGGCGTCCCGTATTGCAATTATTTGTTTGCCAACCGGTTTCCATTGATGCGGATCGGTTTGACCAAATAAAGCAACAACCGGAATTCCAACGCCGGCAGCCAAATGCATAAATGCCGATTCATTACATATCATCAGATTAGAGAAAAAAATAACGGCGGCATATCCCCTCAAATCAAGATGATTGACTTCGATAGGTTTAAATGGCAGACCACTGATAAATTTCTGTCCTAAATCACGGTCATTGGGTTCCCATGAGGCAATGATCTTTGCATTGTATTTTTGACTGAAAAATTTTGCAAGAGATACAAACTTAGTCACAGGCCATCGATTCTTGCCGTCATCCGAACTAATATGAATGGCCAATAGAAATTCTTGGGGCGAGACTTTTTGTTTTTTTAAAAAAGCCACTGCGTTATTTTTTTCTTCCCGGGTTAAATATATATCTTCAGAAAAATCCCGAGTGTCAGCTTCAATATGGCGTACAATGTCCAGGTTTCGTTCTGTTTGGTGCTTGTTGATCTCGGAATAGGGTGCAATTACGTTATAAAAGAAGTTGTTTTTACTGCCCTCCAGAACGAGGTGTTCAGAGCCTAATATGTATTTCGCGCCCGTCAAAGAAGCTACCAAGTCACTCAAAAATGAATGAGTGACTGTATTAAGGACAATAACCAAATCAAAATGTGAACGGACTAGCTTTACAAGATTTATTAATTTCTTAAAAGATAGTCCGGATAACGTCTTATCAAAACTGACTACCTCATCTAAATAAACATTGTTTAGCAACACCGGGGCAAAATCCTCACGTGCTAAAACAGCAATATATGCCTCTGGATAGCGTTGCCTCAACGCGCGAAAGACCGGAGTTGTTAACATTAGGTCTTTCAAATCATCATGTTGACGAATAATCAGAATACGGCGGATTTCTTCTGCAGTTATTCTGGAAACGTCAACGACTGTTTTTCCCACCGCTTTCTCGAGTAACTTGAGGCAGGAAGTCTTGAGTGCTTGTCTGAGTTTGGGCTTGACACTCATTGTGTCTTCGCTTCGGATAGTTTTAAAAATATTAAGACGAAATGGTAAATTTACCCACGATTCACTTTAAAGATAGTTCCTCACTTGAGCGATGAACCAGCTGAAGAGAAACCACCTCTAAGTTGAATTGATGGCTGGCCACTTTTTGTTAATCCGGCTAACTGGTGAATCTTTTTGACCACATTTTCTGCGTCGTGATGTTGTTGAACCCAGCCCCTACCTTTTTCACCTAACTCACGCCGTAAATTATCATCGGAAATTAAGGTCATTAAACGTTTTTTAATATTGCGATCGTTAAGAACTACAAATGGATGCTCCGGATATTTTTCCGCAAACCCGGGGGCCAAACACGAGCAAGTGGGAATGCCCATGGCCAAAGCCTCAAGCGAATTTAACCCGTACCCCAAATCGCCAATTTGATCGACAAAAATATGGCATTCGGATTTCCTGCTCAAACTCTCCTGGTGCGGAAGATTTTCGATTAAAACCAACTCAACCGGATGTTCGGATTGAATTTCTTTTATAGCCGCAATAATTTGATCGCTGCCTTTTGCCCGACGGTTTGTTGGTGCGTGCCCAATTTTGAGGATCTTTGATTCCGGCACAGGCCTGGCTTGGTATTGATTCACATCAAACGGAAAAAATATGTGATGAATATTTAGATGAAGTTTCAAATGATCAAATTCGAGCGTCACGTTCAAATCACTCAGTGAGTCAATCTGCGGAATCGCACCGCGAGTTCTCAAGTCACTGCCGGTGTAGCAGCAAATCACTTTTTTGCCTAACGACTTCAGTTTTCGAATGGTGCGGCCATCCCGAAAAAACTCCAGGCCGCCATCGAGCTGGTAAACGTCGAAATTCCAGAAATCGATTTCGCTGAATAACCGGTTGATTTTCTTTTGCCAGAGGCGCTCACGGAACCCGATTAAAGTCTTCTCGGGCAGACCGTTGGCATGCCAATAAAGAGGAATATTTTCCAGTTTTTTCGTCTGATTGTTAATATCGAGTTTGCTTGGGTGGGAAAAAGCTTTCTTCGCCAACCGGACTCCACTGGAGTCCAAAAAGGGCAAATTCAGGCAGATATCTTCCTGGTAATTTCTTTTATCCTTGCCCAGGGTCACAAGCCGGCTGTCATGTCCAAGCTTGCGTTCAGCTTTGACAAATGTAATCGGCACGCCGGAGGTATTGAACGGAGCGATATGTAGAATTTTTAGAGGCATAACTTAGATTTGACAGTCATCTTTGAGAGGACTGTCAAATTGGCTTTTTAATAACTCTTATTCGATAATTATTCAGAAAAAAACTTCAGTTTGAACGCTTCATGTCGCACCTTCGCCATTTCTAATACCCGTTGAAATTCAGGCGCACTGCGTACCCGATCGAAGTAAGAGTATGAAATCATCCAGGGGTAATTAAAATATCCCCGATTTACTCCCTCTTCCAACGCTCGGGCAGTGCTGACCGCATCGCCAAGTAAGCCATACATTTCGGCTACCAAAAACCAAACTTCGGCATCGGCCGGGTTTGCTTGCTCCAACTCGGTGATGGCCGTTCTTGCCTTTTCAGTCTCGCCTGCAACGAGTGCCAGTCTGACTGTACTGTAAAATGAAAACGTCGATCCGCTGTGCTCTTGCGCCTGGAGCGTATTCCAGGTTTCAAGCGCTTTTTGCTCCTCTCCTTGTAGGTGCAAAATCCTGGCTGTCCACGCTAAGGCAAGGGAACTCCCCTTATCGAGATTATAGACCTTGAGAGCTTTTTCGTACTTTCCGAGAGAGACATAAGTTAGTCCGGCAGAGCCGAATCTTCGGTTTCCAGGGTCAATTGCCAAAGCCCGGTCGAACTCCTTCTTGGATTCCTCCAGCATTCCCGCATAGCGGTAGACATAGCCTAACGAAAAATGAGCCAGGGCGCTATTCGGATTGATTGTCAACATTCGTCTTGCCAGTTCAACAGCCGTTTCAGTTCTGCCCATTTCGGTGTACAAGTTAGATAAGTTAAACAGAGCATCCAGTAATTCATTATTCAATGATAACGCACGCTGATAAGCCTTCTCCGCCCTTCTGATTTCTTGCCCTCCAGCCAATCCAAAGTTTCCGAAGCGTTGACGTCGAAAACCGAGCTCGGCAAAAGCCGGGGCATAACTGGAATCCAATTGAATAGAATTGGTCAACATTTCGATTGCCAGCAAGTCACCCTCGGTCGTCGATGGGTAAGAAATGCTGCGAAGATAGTACTCATAAGCCAGAGGATTTTGTGAGACATCACTTCGCATGCGGGCACGCTCATCCTGTGAGAACTGGAGTTTAAGGCGCTCGATAACCTTTTCAGAGACGATGTCCTGCAGCGCGAAGGCATTTTCATACTCCACTTCAATCGCTTCCCGCCAGAGCATTTCGTTAGCATCGACGTCGACAAGCTCGATGTTCAGGCGTATGGTATTCGCCTCTTTCAAATAGTTGCCAGTCAGGATGATATCAACCTTTAAGTCCGCGCCGGCGGTTTGGCGATCCAAAGTCTGGTCTTGATAGCGACGAATCGAACTTGAAGGTCGGACTAAAATGTTCTTAAGATAGGATAAAGAGCCGATGATCTGGTCGGCCAGGGCGAATCCCAGGAAATCTGTTTCCGGGTCCTGGCGAATATTGGTGAAAGGCAGCACGGCAAGTCGTTGCATGGAAACTGGCGCGGGACCTGGGCTATCAGCCAGGCTCTGCCGCCAATAAAAAAAGCCACTGCCAACCACGAGGGCGGCAAGTAAGAATAAGCCGACCCTTAGCGGTGTTTTTCTTGTTTGTTTCGATAGAGCACGGTCACTTGCAACCTTAGGCTCTGCGCTCACCCCTTTCAAATCAACCAGCATTTCATCCAGGCGTTGGTAGCGTTCAGCCGGATCCTTTTTGAGAGCTTTGTTGACAATTCGCTCAAGCTCCATAGGTACGCCGGTGCGCAAACCGGTGATGGGTTCCGGATCTTCGTTCATAATCGAGTAGAGCACCGCCTGCTCATAATCCCCCTGAAATGGCTGCCTCCCGGTGACCATCTCATAAAGCACCACTCCCAATGCCCATATGTCCGTGCGGTGATCGACGTCGGTGCCTTGCGTCTGCTCGGGCGACATGTAGGCCACGGTGCCCATGGACACCCCCTCCTTGGTAAGTTGGGTACTGCCAGCCAATTTGGCCAATCCGAAATCAGTGATGCGCACATGGCCTTTTTTTGTCAGCAGAATGTTGGCGGGTTTAATGTCTCGATGGACGATTTTTCTCTCATGGGCCGCCTGGAGACCCTCAGCGATTTGAATGGTGTAGTCCAGGATTTCATCCAGCGTAGAGGCGGCAGGTCTTGTGCCTGCTTTTCCCTGTGCGCCCACAAGCGACGCCGCTACAACGTCCTGCAACGACAGCCCCTCCACATAGGCCATTGCAATGTACGTTTGTCCATCGGCTTCGTTGATCTCATGAACCGTGCAGATATTAGGATGGTCGAGAGCCGCAGCAGCCTGTGCCTCGTGCATGAAGCGTGCTTTTTCTTCCTCACCAGCCATAGTTTGCAGAGGCAAGAATTTCAAAGCGACGGTACGTTTGAGCTTGGTATCCTCGGCTTTGTAGACGACTCCCATGCCGCCCTCACCCAATTTCTCTAATATATTATAGTGATGTATTTGCTTACCGATCAAACTGTGCTAAAGCTCCTCCAAATTTATGCAGTATCACAAACAAATGATTCTAAAGTTTTCTGGATATCGCGATAGGTCGCTTGCCATCATAAGAGATCAGAGCAATACCACAAGCTCTGTTTTGATTCATAGTTAGCCTTGCAATATTAAGTCTTCTTTACTAAAGTATCTCGAAACACACCTTGAGCGCCAAAGCTCTCTTTAAACCTCGCCAGTCCCCAATTCGGTTTCATGTTAACTGTAAAGATACCGAAATCCAAAAATTTAAAATGATTGCGGATAGACCAGCGCACGACTTCACAAAAAAGCGCGTTGACGGCGCGAACCTGCTGCATTTCTTCAAGATGACTGATATAAAAAGCCAGCGCGACTTTGGAATTACAGACAAAAATCAGGATTCCCGCAATCATTTGGTCGTTGTGAAAAGCGCCGAATAACTTTATCCGGTCAGGAAACAATTTTTTCAATCCAACCAATTCATCCAGTGTATGGGTCGGCTGAACGTTGTGCCGCATGCCAAGGTTTTTTTGCAAAATTGCATAAAAAGCTGAGAAATCTTCGCTTTCATAAACCTTAACTCCTGATTTTTCGGCTTTGCGCGCAGCTCTTCTGGACTCCGGACTAAAAATCAACAAGGTATCTTCTTCCGCAAAATCGAGGGGAATCACGCTGGAAATTTCCCTTTTTAAATAAGTGAAACCCGATTCCAATAAGGCGAAATCCAGGTAATTGCTTGGGCGGGAATAATAAATTTGCGGCGGTAAAGTCAGGATGATTTTAGAAATAGCATTGGCGTTTGTCCATTCTGCTAAAGCTTCGACCACGCCAAACAGATCTTTAATAGAAATGGAATCGTTGAAAACCGGCCCCGCCATCGAGACTCCGGGATGTGAAATCAAGATCTGAGACTCGCCTTCTTGTTCAATTGCAGCCGGCAATAAGGCGAGGTATTTTTGCTCTTTTTTGAATATTAATGAAGCATCCCGGAAGCGGTTTTTCGGATGGTAGTTTATAAATTGGCGGGTATGGAAAATCGTGCCGTTGTTGGATGCAGAGACAAATTCATCCCAGGCATTATTATTTCTTTCGTGAAACTGCTCAACCTCGATAACACCCTTTTTCTTAAGATCCTTGAAAGCGATTTCTCTTTTTTCATTCAAACAACTTTACCATAATTGCTTTTTGAACATGCAGACGATTTTCAGCTTCATCAAAAACAATTGAATGAGGGCCGTCAATCACTTCGTTCGTAATTTCATCACCGCGGTGAGCCGGCAGACAATGCATGACCAAGCAATCCGCTGCTGCGGATTTGAGCAAGTCTGCGTTTACCTGGAAATTACGAAATGCAATTTTTCTCGTTTCTGCTTCGGCTTCCTGTCCCATACTAGCCCAAACATCCGTGTAAATGACATCCGCATTCTGAACGGCTTCTGCAGGGCTTCTGAATATTTGAATCTCGCTGATCCCGCTTTGCATAGCCGATTTTAAAATCTCATCATCCGGATCGTATCCCTCCGGGATCGCCAGTGAGAGTGTCATCGGAATTTTCGAAGCGATATTGATCCATGAATTGGTAACATTGTTACCGTCGCCAAGGTAAGCAATTTTCAGGTTATCACGCCGGCCTTTTTTTTCATAAATTGTAAACAAATCAGCCATAATTTGACACGGATGCAGTAAATCTGTCAACCCATTGACAATGGGTACCGTTGCGTGTTTGGCTAATTCCAGAATATCCTCATGGCCAAAGAGCCTCGCCATGATAATGTCAACGTAGCGCGAGAGGACTTGCGAGATATCTCCAACAGATTCCCGCTGGCCAATCTGGATATCATTCGGTCCCAAATAGAGCGCGTGCCCGCCAAGCTGGAACATACCGACTTCAAAGGAAACGCGGGTGCGTGCTGAAGGCTTTGCAAAAATCATCGCAAGGGTTTTGCCTTCTAAAAGTTTGTGTGGCTCATCATTTTTTTGTTTGGATTTTAAATCCTCCGTCAGGTCAAATATTTCTAATATCTCACCTTTTGAAAAATCCGAAATCGCGAGAAAGTGTTTGCTCAATAAAAGGCCTTTGTGTTTCTTGGGTTGTGGCTAAAATAGAAGTGCGTCTTATAAAATATACCGGCTTAGATCCTCGTCCTCCACAATGTCGTTTAATGTGTCACGAACAAGTTTCTTGGTAATTTTCACTTTTTTTATTTTCACATCGGGAACGTTAAATAAATGGTCTTCCAGGAGAGCAGTTAAAATCGTGTGCAATCTCCGCGCACCAATATTCTCCGTGCGTTCGTTAACCTGATTTGCAATATTAGCAATTTCCTGTATTGAATCCTTTGCGAATGTAAGTTCCACACCTTCTGTTTTGAGAAGAGCGATGTACTGTTTAATCAAGGCATTTTCAGGCTCGGTCAGAATTCTGACGAAATCAGCTGCGGTGAGACTGTTCAACTCAACACGGATTGGGAAGCGGCCCTGCAGCTCCGGAATGAGATCGGAAGGTTTCGCAACATGAAAAGCACCGGAGGCAATAAATAAAATATGATCGGTTTTAACCATGCCGTACTTTGTGAACACACTTGTCCCTTCTACAATCGGAAGCAGGTCTCTTTGAACCCCCTGCCGCGAAACGTCAGGACCTGCTTTGCTGTCTTCACCGGCAATTTTGTCGATTTCATCAAGAAATACAATGCCGGAATTTTGAACGCGTTCAATCGCCTCTTTAACGACCTGCTCCATATCGATAAGCTTTTGGGCCTCTTCCTGAATGAGATGATCCCTGGCCTCTTTTACTTTCATCTTGCGGCGCTTGGTTTTTTTGGGGATCATTCCGCCGAAGAGATCCTGCAGATTGATGCCCATTTCCTCCACACCCATTGGCGAAATGATCTGCATTGAGGGGAATTGATCGCTCTGAACATCCAACTCGACGGTCCGACCCTCTAATTCTCCTTTGTCGAGTTTGGCTTCGAATTTGGCTCTATTTCTTTTATAGCGCTCCTCTGCATCATCAATCACCGTATCTGAATTGTTATCGATTCCGACACGTTTTCTTTTTTTCGGAGGAGGAGAAATCAGCAAATCCAATATTCGTTCTTTTGCATGTTTTTCGGCCCTTACCTGCACTTCGTCCGTCTTTTCAGATTTGACCATTGAAACAGCCAGATCGGTCAAATCGCGAATAATAGACTCGACATCTCGGCCCACGTAGCCAACTTCAGTGAATTTTGTGGCCTCAATTTTTATAAAAGGGGAGCCGGCAAGGCGGGCTAATCTCCGCGCGATTTCGGTTTTTCCAACGCCGGTGGGGCCGATTAGAATAATGTTGTTTGGGTAAATTTCATCGCGAAGTTCTTTGGGAACCTGCTGACGACGCCAGCGGTTTCTAAGTGCAATAGCGACTGATTTTTTAGCATTATCCTGGCCAATAATATATTTATCTAACGCTTCTACAATTTGTTTTGGCGTCAACTCTTTAAGGTTTGACATTCAGAGGCATCCTCATCATAATTCGGCGACTGTAAGATCTGAACTGGTGTAGATACAGATTCTGGCTGCAATTTTCAACGATTCCTCAACTATTTTTCTTGCATCTAAATCGGCGTGTTTTACTAAGGCACTGGCCGCAGAGAGCGCAAAACTGCCTCCGGAGCCAATCGCGAGAATATTATCATCAGGCTCGATAATGTCACCGGTTCCGGAAATTAAGAACATGCTTTCCTTATCGATAACCACAAGTTGGGCTTCAAGCCTGCGTAGGTATTTGTCGGTTCGCCACTCTTTGGCCAATTCGACTGCAGAGCGGCTCAAATTTCCGCTGTATTGGTCCAAGCGTTTCTCAAATCTTTCGAAAAGTGTGAAGGCGTCTGCGGATGCTCCGGCAAAACCCGCCAAGACGGAATTATCATAAAGCCTGCGGATTTTTTTTGCCTTTAGCTTTAGGATAGCATCGCCAAAGGTCACCTGGCCGTCACCACCCAAAGCACTTTTCCCTTTATGGCGGACGCCGAGAATTGTTGTGCTTCTAAATGTTTCCATTCTACACTTAAATTTTTCTTCTTAAGCGGGAAACCGGAATCATCATTTGTTCCCGGTACTTAGCCACTGTACGACGAGCCACTTTAAATCCTTTCTCTTTTAGCATCTCCGCTATTTTTTGATCGTTCAATGGTTTATTGGAATCCTCTTCGTCAATGATTCCTTTGATTATGGATTTAATTTTTTTGTTTGAAACATCGTCTCCTGCGTCGCTGTGGATCCGTTCGCTAAAGAAGTACTTCAATTCAAAAACACCATGCTCAGTCTGGACATATTTGCCATTCGTAACTCGGCTAATCGTTGAAATATCCATACCGATTTCGTCTGCGATATCTTTCAAAATCATAGGTTTTAGAAAATCTTTTCCACGCTCAAAAAACTCTCTCTGCTGTTCGATAATTGTTTCCATCACCCTCAAAATGGTTGCCCGTCGCTGGTGAATTGAATTGATTAACCACCTCGCAGATTCCAAGCTTTGTCGAATATAGTCTCTGGTTTCTTTTGAAGATTTCTTTTTATTAAGCAATAATTTTTTGTATGAATTATTTATTCTAAGATGAGGAATATTCCAATCATTCATGCTAATTTTAAATTCATCGTCTTCTTTTTCAACCACCAGATCCGGAACGATTACATTTTGATGCAAGAGTACATAACCTTCGCCGGGCTTTGGATTTAACTTTGTAACTACCTCGATGACCCGACGAATGTCATCGAGAGTCAGGTCCATCTTCTTGGTTATTTTTTCGTAGCGCTTATTCGTAAAATCTTCAAAATGATCCCTGAGAATATCAATGGCAATCTCATCATTAGGGTCGAATTCCTCCATTTGAATCAACAAGCATTCCTGGAGGGTTCTGGCTCCAATACCAACCGGATCAAACTGTTGAATAATTTTCAGCACCTTTTCAACTTCGTCCCGATCAACATCAAGATTGATGGCAATTAAGTCCGCATCATAAGACAGATACCCGTGTTCATTGATATTCCAAATAATATATTCCCCAATCATAATTTCATCTTCGGAAAGAGGCAACATGTTAAGCTGGCTTAAAAGATGCTCAGGCAAAGTCGTTTGCGCGACCTCCGGGCGCTCAAAAACTTCGGCACTGTCGTCCTTGGGCATTTTGAATTCGTAATTGTCTTCATCATTTAAAATTGACTCCCAATCGATCTCCTCTTTCTCAAAGTCATCCATGGCGTCGTTTTCGGGTTCTTCCTCTGCCTCATCATCAGTGTCCTCGTCAAGATCAGTGGCTCCCTCTTCATCGATTTCTTCTTCCAACTCCATTTCCATCTCTTCATCTAATTCGAGAAGAGGGTTCATTTCAAGTTCGAGTTTAATTTTATGCTCTAAGCTCAAAGCCGGCAGCTGAAGTAAAGATGACAGCAACACCTGTTGCGGTGATTGCTTTAACTGCATGCTGAGTCTTTGGGTTAAGTTCAGATTAGGCATGATTCGAATTGACTTATTTTAAATAAATCCATTATGGAAAATCTCCATATTATCTATCTTTCTAATTTAAATTTCTCCCCAAAATAAAGCTTGATGGCTTCAGGATCATTTGCTAATAATTCAGCCGTTCCCTCTTTTAAAACGATGCCGTCATACAAAAGATAGGCACGATCTGTGATCGACAAAGTTTCATGAACATTATGATCGGTTATTAAAACGCCAATGCCTTTCTCTTTTAACGACTTAACGATATTTTGAATCTCCTCTACGGCTATCGGGTCAACGCCCGAAAAAGGTTCATCGAGCAAAATAAACTTAGGTTCGGTCACAAGCGTGCGTGTAATTTCGACACGGCGACGTTCACCCCCCGACAAAGTATATGCTTTATTTTTTGCCAGATGGGAAATATTCAACTCCATCAAAAGACTCTCTAATCGGTTTGCGCGCTCTTTTTTTGAAAGGTCCAGAGTCTCGAGAATTGCTAAAATATTCTGTTCAACTGTTAATCGGCGGAAAATTGACTGTTCTTGAGAAAGATAACTTATCCCCATCCGCGCCCGTTTATACATCGGCTGCCGGGTAATTTCCTGGTCATCAAAATAAATCTTGCCACCCTGGGGCCTGATCATACCGACAATCAAGTAGAACGTCGTTGTCTTTCCGGCGCCGTTGGGACCAAGTAAGCCGACAATTTCGCCCTGCTCGATACTTATACTGACACGATTTACGACTTTCCGTTTTTTATAAACCTTGACAAGATCTTCGGTTCTTAGTTTAATCATTTATTATAGCACTAACACGTTTTGACAGAAGGCTTTGATACTTTATATCAAATCGCAACTCATATTTGATTAGGCGGAGAATATTTCCCGGTTGATAAATCCGGACTACTGCTCACCTGCACCGTTTGCGCCTGGCCATCAACCAGCTCAATAGTTATCCTGTCACCGGAGACCTCATTCGTGCCCTTGTACTCCTTTTCTTCTATTATATGATATAAACTCGTAGCTTGATTTTTTATGATAACCTTCTTTAGTTCATTCGCATCCCCGAAAAAAAATTCCATGGTCTGGCCGGTCAACTTATTAAGCCATTTCCCTCTATCCAACGTGTCTGCATCTGAAATTGCCAAAGCATTGCCTGTCACGACGGCCCTGTTTAACTTTGAGTCATGCAAATAGAGCTTCAAAGTATCTCCCGAGATTTGCTGATTTCTTTGTAAGATTTTGGGGGAATCGGTTAAAGTAATTTCACTTTCTGATTTAATATATTCCGCCTGCCCGCAGGTTGCTTTAATATCCGGTTGAATAATTTCAACATTTCCTTTTGCGATAGTCCGCTGACCATTTTCAAAGACTTCCATTGTGTCAGCCAGAATTCTCATTATTTCATTGCCCAGGCTGTCATTTTGAATGAGGACAGGATGATCAAATACTTCCCCATACTTCGCTTCCCGTTGATATACGGCAAATCCTCCGGTAAGAATCGTTTTCTCTTTTGGGTCAATTTTTCGAACATCCCCTTCCGAAATTACCTTTTTTTGTTTTTGGAAATATGTCATCCGATTCGCAGTAGTTGTATCATTTTCTGTAAAGCTACGGACATTCCCAACTGCGACTAGTTTAAATTCCTTCGTGTAAATATAAACCGTATCCGCAAAAAGGCTCTGTTCTTCATCATAAATATAAACATTGCCAATGAGAGCGATCGGATCTTTATCGATGGTTTGGGAAGCGAGATCACATTCAATAGTCTTCTTCCCTTGCTCGAACTTAACACTACCTGTCAAAACTTGTTTTACTTCTTGACCTATCGTTTCTCGTTTTAACAAATCAGCATGAATCAATCTCAACCGTTCTGGCTTTCCCTGGCTGAGCGCCGCCGCCGGCGTTGAAAAAAGCAACAGTAGCAGAAAAATTGTATTAGTTTGTATCTTTATCATCCTTGAAGTCGAGTTGTAATTTTTTCTGCGTAACTCCCGTTGGGTTCTTGATAGTCCAGTTTTTTAGAGATTTCTCCGATGTAAAACCATGTCCGAATATCGTATCATTGTCTGCTGTCACAAATCTCACAAAGTCTTCAGACCTAATTTTGCTTTGATTTTGAGTCAGGCGAAGAGACGATGTATTTAATTGGATCCCGTCGCTGGTGGTTACAACAACATGACCGGTTAAATCAATATTCTTTGTGTTTTCATTCAAAACAGCTTCATCGGCTTGAATTCGTGAAGTTTGGTCCTCGTTTTCATCAAAAAACTCAAACTCAACGCCATCGACAAACTTAACTAATTTCTTTTTTGAAAATATTTTCATGTGAACATACTTAATTTTAGACGAGAGTTTACCCTTGTGCGTGGAGACTATAGTCGAATTCCATCCTTCCTGATCAGGAATATCCGATATATCCGGGTTAGAAGCAGCTACTTCCCGATCAGACTGACACGATAACATCAAACCCGAAAGAACACAAAGAGTCAAAGTTTTAAAAAAATTTAAAAACATATCAAGCTGTCGATATTGAAGGCCGTGCAAGTGTTTTTAGGCCTGTTGGTGACTATTTTTGTAGGTAATCGCCGCTTTTACAAATGCTCTAAAAAGAGGATGTCCTGTCAGAACCCTTGACTTTAGTTCCGGATGAAACTGAACTCCAAGATACCAGGGGTGATCCCGCAGTTCAACAATCTCGACAAGATTTGTTTCTGGATTGATTCCGGAGGCTGTCAAACCTTTTTTCTCGAATTCATCCACATATAAATTGTTCACTTCGTAGCGGTGGCGATGCCTCTCGACAATTTCCGATTGACCGTACATTTCATAAGTCTGCGTGGCCGGCTTAATTTTGCAATTGTAAGCGCCCAGGCGCATCGTACCACCCAGGTTGGAAATGTTTTTTTGTTCTTCCATCAAATCAATAACCGGATGACTGGTATTCTTGGAAAATTCAACCCCATTAGCATTTTCCCATCCACAAACATTGCGGGCAAATTCAATAATCGCACATTGCATCCCCAGACAAATTCCAAAATACGGGACTTTATTTTCTCTGGCATACTTAGCAGTGGCGATTTTCCCCTCAATGCCCCGATCACCAAAACCACCGGGGATCAGAATACCAGAGACCTCTTTAAAGCGTCCAGAGATTCCATTAGACTCGATTTTCTCTGAATCTATCCATTCTATTTCTACTCGCGCATTATTTGCCACGCCCGCGTGGACAAACGATTCAATGATACTTTTATAAGAATCTTTTAAACCAACGTACTTTCCGCAAACTGCAATCTTAACTGTTTCCCGCGGATTCTTGACTTTTTCTACGAACCGTTTCCATTCAACTAAATCCGGCTTTGGGGTTTGAAGGTTCAGTCTTTCGACAATCAAATCCCCCACACCGCCTTCTTCAAAAATAAGTGGTACTTCGTAAATTGTTGAAACATCCAAAGCCTCAATAACTGCGTTTTTCGCTACGTTACAAAATAAACCAATTTTGTCTTTTGACTCTTCGTCCAGATGGGTCTCACAGCGGCACAGCAAAATATCCGCTTGAATACCAATTTCCCGCAAACGCATAACCGAATGTTGTGTTGGTTTGGTTTTAAACTCACCGGCTGCATTAATATAGGGGACTAAAGTTAGATGGATATTAACCGCGTTTTGGTTGCCGACATCCAGGCACATTTGGCGAATGGCCTCAAGAAAAGGTAGACTCTCAATATCACCAATCGTTCCACCCACCTCAACAATTACAATATCATATTCTATGTTAGCATCCCCGGCCTCGGTTATCCTGCGTTTGATCTCATCCGTGATGTGCGGAATTACCTGAACCGTTTTGCCTAAATAATCACCACGTCTTTCTTTCTTAATAACCGAATAGTAGATTTGGCCGGTGGTGGAATTGTTCCGCCTGGTCATATTTTCTGAAATAAAGCGTTCATAATGACCCAGGTCAAGGTCGGTTTCGGCGCCGTCATCTGTGACATATACCTCACCGTGCTGATACGGACTCAGTGTTCCAGGATCAACATTTATGTAGGGATCAAATTTGAGGATAGTTACTTTTAAGCCACGTGATTTTAGAAGCAGTCCAATGGATGCAGATGCGATGCCTTTACCAAGTGAAGATACTACTCCACCGGTAATAAAAATATATTTCGTTTTACTATTTACAGACATTTAATACCTTTTTGTATTGGTGTCTTGTATCTAATAAAGAGTGGCTGAGGATATTTTTTGCATACTAACCAATCACTTTCGGTACGCTAAAATAGCCTTGTTTTTTTTGCGGCGCATTTGCGAGAGCTTGTTCTTGATCCAGCCAATCTTGCACATTATCTTCTCGAAGGACATTCTTCAAATCAGTTATATGCAAAGTCGGTTCAACGGCTTTCGTATCTAATTCATTCAGCCTAGCAACATAAGTTACAATTTGCTCCAACTCTTTAGCCAATTTTTGTTTTTCTTCGGAGGGAAACTCCAGCTTGGCGAGCGTGGCAACTTTCTCAACATCCTCGATTTCTATGGGCATCAGATTTCCTATGCAAAAATTTTTTGACTCAAAATAGCAACCCTAATATAAAATAAATGGAATTGATTGTCAAGGCCAATTTTAGGCGGTTGGCATAGTTTTTGTAAATGTTACGATTATGAGACGTCACAAATAAAAAAAGAGCAGCAATGTTTGCTGCTCTTCAATATTTAGCAATAAAATATAAACGGAGTTCAAGCTTTCGCAATGATATTCACGAGTTTCTTGTCCCGCCCCTTGCGTTGAAATTTAACCGTTCCTTCAGCCAGCGCAAAAAGAGTATCATCTTTCCCAATACCAACATTGAGACCGGGATGGAATTTGGTCCCTCGTTGCCTAACAAGAATACTCCCTGCAGTAACTAGCTGGCCATCATATCTTTTAACACCGAGAAATTGTGGATTACTATCCCGGCCATTTTTGGAACTGCCCACACCTTTTTTATGTGCCATTTATTTTGCCTCCTCTGGTTCTTTCTTGCTCATACTGGCAACTATACTCTGAATTTCTAATTTGGTATAATCCTGCCTGTGCCCTTTTTTGACTTCAAAGCCTTTCCGTCTTTTCTTCTTATAAACAATGACTTTTTTCCCTCGCTCAAAACTTAATACCTTCGCTTTGACCGTTGCGCCCTTGAGAGTTGGTTGGCCGACAAGAACCTTGCCATTGTCCGAAACAAGCAAAACCTTGTCGAATTCAACACTTTTACCAACTTCAGCCGCTACTTTCGGCACCAGGATATTGTCCTTTTTGCTGACTTTAAATTGTTTACCTGCTATATCTACAATCGCATACATTATATTGATACCTCCCTTACATTATCGGCAAATAAATTCTTCTAAATTACAAGATGCGTCTCAAGATAAAAACTCTTCGGTTACATCCTTCTCAGTTTTCTTTACGATCATTTTAAACTGTTCGGTCTTAAGAGAATCATCTCTTTTGACTTCAATCTTAAGCCGGTATTTCCACATCAGCTTTCTGATATTATTCATCATACCGTTAAGCATATAATCAGCAATATGCGGATGAACAACTAATCTAAGAGACCATTCTTTTCTATCTGCTTTAAATCGTTTGATCCATCTTTCAATTCTGGTTAAAACGGTATTCTTAGAAACCACTCTTCCTAAACCCTCGCAAGTTGGGCATGCCTCACTGAATGCAAAAAGTAAACTCGGGCGAATCCGCTCACGAGTCATCTCAATCAGCCCAAATTCACTTACCTGGGCAATGTTCGCTTGAGCTCTGCTTTTTCGTAATTCCCGGCAAAATTCATTGTACAGTTTTTTCTTGTTTTTGAGCTCTAACATATCGATAAAATCGATGACAATAATCCCGCCAATATCGCGTAACCTGAGTTGATGGGCAATCTCTTTTGCCGCTTCGAGGTTAATCTTCAGTATGTTATCCTCGGGTTCTTTTCCACCGAGAAACTTTCCGCTGTTAACGTCAATTGCGACCAATGCTTCTGTGTGGTCGACAATAATATAACCCCCGCTCGGGGTCCAAACTTTTCTGGAAAGACTCTTTTGGATTTCACTTTCAATTCTAAACTTATCGAAAATAGGCCTGCGGCCGGTGTATCGTTCTGCTCGGTTTGAGAGCGATGGGGCCACTTCCTTAAGATAAACAGTTATTTCCTTGTAAAGCTTTTTCGAGTCAATGACAACACGATCTACATCTTTGGTAAACAAATCACGAATGACACTCGAAGCCATGGCCGCATCTTTGAAAATCAGACCGGGAGAGCTAACTCTTTTGAGCTTCTGTTCAACACCTTTCCACTGTTTGATTAGGCCATCTAAATCGGCTTTTAGAGTTTTTTCGTCCTTGGTTTCTGCTACTGTTCTTGCAATCAGCCCAAAACCTTCGGGCCTGATGCTCCGTACTTTTTTTTTGAGTTCCCTTTTTTCCTTAATCTTAGATATTTTTCTCGATACCCCTACTACGTCAGAATTGGGAACGAGTACCAAAAATCTGCCGGGAAACGATAACTCGGTGGAAACTCTTGCACCCTTACTGCTAATAGGCTCTTTGATAATTTGAACGAGAATCTCCTGTCCCTCTCGTGGGATAGGCCTCGTTCGGTTTCGCCTTGAATCGTTGTGCTTCCCATTTACATTGATAAAATCTTTATAATCTAATAATTTATCACCGATATCAGAGAAATGTAGAAACGCATCCTGGCCGTGACCTATATCAACAAAAGCAGCGTGGATTCCCCTCACCACATTCACAACTTTTGCCAAATAAATATCGCCAACCATTCTTTCGTGTTCAGGTTGCTCAACAAAAAGCTCAACAAGTCTACCATTTTCTTGAATGGCAATCCGTGTCTCTCCAATCGAAGAATTAATGATTATTTCCTTTTTCATATTTTCTACTTGTAATACTCCTATGGAAAAATTTGATTTCACAATTCACAAAAAACAATCCTTGCTGGGAGACTGTCAAAGAACATTTTTTAAACAAAAAGAGAGATTATCCCTTCAACAGATTCTGCAAAAAAGCAACTATTAGTATAAACAAAATATCAGTTATTTGCAAGAAATTTTTACTTTGTCCGTCTGCCGGATAGAAGTTGTGAGTACAAGTTACGACAAAATATTATCGTTAACAATAAGCCCAAACTGATTACCGAGAAAATGGGCTGCCCGTTTACAGTAAAGCATTCGATTAAGAAAAATCTCGAAATATTCCATAACTGAGGAAATATCCAAATCAATCGTTAACGACAATGATATTGTTGCGTTGGCGCTGTCCACCTGCAGTATAGACTTGTTGACGGCATAATTCACCCGGTCATGAATATCAAATTTAATCATGTCGGGGTTTCGCACGCGTGACCGATAAACATCTGATTTATCCGCGAGGATCAATCCTGCAGAGATCTTGCTCACCGGCTCCCAGCCATCATCGTCATGGTTACCGATTGCTGCTACAATTACCGTAATTTCATCGATATCCATGCCAAGGTCTTTTAGCAAGGTATGCGCCATTACCGCTCCGGTATAAGGATGGTTAAAGCGATTAAAGACATTTCCTACATCATGAAGATATCCCGCAATAGCAGATAACTCGGCCTCCCGGTGCGGCACACCTAATTTCGTCAACGTCTGATAAGCCCTTTTAGCAACTAAACTACAATGACGTGGGCCATGTTCAGTATAACCAATAACAGCTAAATTATCATCTGCCCGTTTTATGTATGCATGTACCTGCGGGTCTGATTTAACTTCCTCTAAAGTAACTACTCTTGACATTTTTTTACCACCCCTAATTACCTTGAATTAAGAAAGGATTGGTCTCTTTTTCTTTTTTGATGGTTGTTGCCGGGCCATGGCCTGAATAAATCACAATATCATCACCCAATGGAAACAGTTTGGTCTTAATCGACTGGATTAAAAGAGCAAAGTCGCCGCCCGGCAAGTCTGTTCTTCCAATGGATCCGGAGAAAAGTACGTCGCCCACAAAAGCGGCTTCCCGGGTTACAAAGGAAACGTTGCCGGGAGAATGTCCTGGCGTGTGAAGAACTCTGAAAATTATATCGCCAAACTGAATGGTGTCTCCTTCTGCAATATATTTATCAATCTTCGGAATAGCGGAAACCGTCATGCCAAATGCAGAGGCCTGCATAGGCAAGCCATCTAGCAAAAATTGATCGTCCCGATGCATCAGAACCGGAACATCGATTTCATTTTTAAGTGTGCTCAATTCTTTAACATGATCCAGGTGAGCATGCGTAATCAAAATATATTTAATCTCAAGTTTCAGGGTTGCCACTTTTTCCAGAATTCTATCAATCTCGTCGCCCGGATCAATAATCACGCCTTCATTAGTCGCCTCGCAACCGACGACATAACAATTTTCTGCAAACGGACCTACTTCAAGAGTTTCAATAAACATAACTTATTTTCGTTATTGCCGGGCCGCTAATTCTTTTAAATTTTGGACAACTTCATCTGGCACTTTGTACTTGCCGAGAGCTTCTTCGCCTTTCGTCCCCCCGTGAAAATCTGAGCCGCCAGTTGTGAGTACACCGTTGTTTTCCGCCAACTGCTTTAATTGGCTTGTTTTTTCTTTATTATGTTTTGGGTGTACAACTTCAATCGCGTCGACACCTTCTTTAATTAAGGTCAACAAATCATCATTCGAAAGTTCTAACCCGGGATGAGCGATTGAACAAACCCCACCTGCGGCTTTTACCAACTGAAGCACAGCCTGAATGTCAATTTTTAACTTGCCTACATGAGCGGGTTTCCCGTTACCGATATATTTATTAAAAGCCTCTTGAAACGAGTAGACATACCCATCATCTAAAAGAACATTGGCGATGTGGGGACGCCCAACCGAACCATGCCCCGCTTTGCGCATGACCGCCTCGAACGAAATCGGCATGCCAAGCCGGGTTAAACTTGCGACCATTTTTTCGGCACGCTGAATTCTTTCTTTCTTGAAAAGATTTAAATGCTCAACCAATTCGGGATTTTTATGATCGAAGCAATACCCCAGAACATGTAGATCGAACTGTTTATAGCTTACGCTGAGCTCCACGCCAGGAATAACTTCCACACCCATCGTTTTTCCATATTCGATTGCTTCATCAAGGGCGCCAATTTCATCATGATCAACAATCGAGACCGTTTTTAAACCATGTGCCACAGTTTTATCAATTAATTCTGTTGCACAATAGTAGCCGTCTGAGTGATTTGTATGAAGGTGTAAATCTGCATAGCCATTTGCCTGAATCATTATTTTAGAACTTTCCTGTGAAAGTTAAATTTTCGGCAGGGTAATTCCGGTCTGCCCTTGATACTTCCCTTTTTTCTCAGCATATGAAGTTAAACATTCCTCATCGCTTTCAAAAAATAAAATCTGTGCAATCCCTTCGCCGGAATAAATTTTAGCCGGCAGTGGAGTCGTATTAGATACTTCGAGTGTGATGTAGCCTTCCCATCCCGGTTCAAGAGGTGTAACATTTGTAATAATTCCACAGCGCGCATAAGTGGACTTGCCAACACAAATCGTCATGGTCTTTCTCGGAATCTTAAAATATTCAATGGTTCTACCTAAAGCGAACGAATTAGGTGGAACAATGCAAACTTCACCTTTAAAATCCACAAAGGACTTTGGATCGAAATGCTTGGGGTCAACAATTGTAGAATTAATATTGGTAAAAATTTTATATTCATCTGCAATGCGAACATCATATCCATACGAGGAAACACCATAAGAAATGACATTTTCACGAACCTGATTTTCGATAAAAGGGACAATCATATCCTCTTCCAAAGCCATTTTTCGAATCCACTTGTCGGGCTTAATCGCCATTTTTCCCTCCCGGGTGATTTATATACTTTCGACTAATTTAAAGTATTCCTTTATTTTATTATCTTTAAGCAACTTCTTGTTTTTTGTGAACTGCTGCCGAAATAAGAATACTGATTTCGTAAAGTAGAATCAAGGGGCCAGCTAAAAGCAACTGGGTGAAGACATCGGGTGGTGTTACAATTGCTGACAAAATAACCATGCCTACAATTCCGTGCCTGCGATAATGGCGCATGAAGGCAGGAGTCAAAAATCCGATTTTGGTTAAAAAAAATGCCAACATAGGAAGTTCAAAAATAAAACCAAAAACCAATATCAACATGGTAATGAATCCTAAATACTCATTGACAGAAATCGTAGCCACCAGATCCTCCGTCTCGAAACTTAACAAGAACCGCAGTCCAAATCTCAATACTACGAAGTAGCAAAAAAACGCACCGGTTAAAAAACACAGAGTTGAAAAAAAAGCGACTACCGGGACGAGTTTTTTTTCTTTCCCTAATAGACCGGGTACAACGAACTGCCAAATTTGGTAGAAGATAACAGGCAGACCGAGAAAAATTGCTGAAAAAATTGAAATTTTTATCCGAATCATGAAGCCGCCGGTAGGTGACAAAAAAATCAACTTCTGAGCGGCACCAGACTCTCCCTGGGGTGCTGCATCATTATAAGGTGCAATCAAAAACGCCAGCACCTGCTCTGAAAAAAAATAGACACCGATTGCGCAGACAATAACGGTAACAATCGACTTAATCAATCGCCACCTAAGTTCCTCAAGATGGTCAAGAAACGGCATTTCTTTTTCTTTTGATTTCTCGGTCATTTAAATTAACAGATGAATTAAACATAAAAAAACAGATAGCAACACCACTGGCTAAGCTGGCATCGAAACTATCTGCTCTACAAACGTCCAATGTCCCTTATTGAGTATCTTTTTTCGGGTTCTTAAGTTCCTCAAGTTCACTTAGAAATTCTTCTTTGGCCTGAAAGTTCCGGTACACGGAAGCAAATCGAACGTAGGCCACTTCATCCAGCTCCCGCAAGTAATTTATGATCAGCTCACCAACCTCTCGAGACTGAATCTCATCGTGCGATTTATCCCGAAGCTCGTTTCCTATTTTAGTTACGATTTCATCAAGTGTTGACGTTGAGATCGGGCGTTTGGTGCAGGCAATTTGCAGGCTGCGTTTCAGCTTCTCCTGGTCATAAACCTCACGCCGACCATCAGATTTAACCACCATGATTGGAGACTCTTCCACGTTTTCTTTTGTCGTGAACCGGCGAGTGCATTCCAAACATTCCCTCCTTCTTCTAACAACACGTCCTTCATTACTGGCACGTGAATCGATAACTTTACTATCTTCATATTTACAGTATGGGCATCTCATGTCTATTCATCCGCAATTGGGTAAAGTGGAAAACGTAAACATAAATCAGCAACCTGATCTCTGACCGCTTTCTGAATTTTAGTATTATCAATATCAGATAAAACTTTATCTATCAAAAACGCAATTTCCTCCATTGCATCTTCTTTCATTCCGCGGGTCGTCAACGCCGGCGTTCCGATTCTAATTCCGCTGGTAACCAAAGGGCTTTGGGTGTCAAATGGAACCATGTTTTTATTGACTGTGATCCAAGCCGTTTCCAGGACTTCCTCGGCCTGTTTACCGGTAAGATCCTTGTTTCGTAAATCGACTAACATAACATGTGTATCGGTACCGCCCGAAACAATGTTATATCCTAAGTCCACAAGCTTATTTGACAAAGCTTTGGCATTTCGAATGATCTGCTGGGCATAATCCTTAAAACTGGATTCCAAGACCTCTTTAAAGGCAACCGCTTTTGCAGCGATAATATGCATCAGCGGTCCCCCCTGAAACCCTGGAAAAACATTCGAATCGACGACTTCCGACCAGAGTTTAACACGGCCTTTCGGAGTTTTGATATCGAGATCATTTTCGCCATTTTTACCAATTAAAATCATGCCGCCTCGCGGTCCTCTCAGGGTCTTATGTGTCGTCGTAGTTACAATATGGCAATGTCCTACGGGGCTTGGGATTAGTCCCGCGGCTATCAAACCGGCGGGATGTGCCATATCCGCTATCAGGTAGGCACCAACCCTATCAGCGACTTCTCGGAACCCCTTGTAGTCAATCTCACGACTATAAGCGCTTGCGCCGGCAATGATTAGTTTTGGCTTTTCCTTTTCCGCAACCGCAGCAACCCCTTCCAGATCGATATAACCGGTTTTCTCATTTACGCCGTACGAAACAACCTTAAAAATCCTACCGGAAAAATTAACCGGACTGCCATGGGTAAGGTGCCCTCCGTGAGCTAAATTCATGCCCAGAATTTTATCGCCTGGGTTTAGAATGGAAAAATAAGCAGCAATATTTGCTTGTGAGCCTGAATGAGGCTGGACGTTAGCGTAATCAGCATTAAAAATCTTCTTAGCTCGCTCTCTGGCGAGATCTTCTGCCACATCAACAAATTCGCAGCCCCCATAGTATCGCTTTTGAGGATAACCCTCTGCGTATTTGTTGGTCATTACTTGACCGGCTGCTTGCAAGACTGCCAGGCTAACGAAGTTTTCTGAAGCAATTAATTCGAGTTTGTTGTTTTGACGCTTGGTTTCATCTAGAATCGCTTTATATAATTCCGGATCTGCCTGTTTTAAGTGATCCAAATTCTAGTCCTCACGTATTTCATTCGATGCACTGAATAATAAAAGTTTAAAAACGAGTTCTAATAAATCCATTTATAACATTCACCGGTTGCTTTTTCCTGATTTTTATGCATAAATCGATCTTCCTGGGTAGGTAAAACTCCTTGCAGAAAACTCAAGTGTCTCTCAGCATCCTGTCTAAACTCAAGGTCAGCTAAAGCTTTTTTATATTGAACAGAAGCAAGTTCATAAACTAACTTATCATTGAAGCCTACTTTGCTGTCCTTCTGGTTGATACAACGTTCAGCGGAAGCTTCATAAGCCTCACCCAACGCTATCCAACCCATGCCGTAGGCTTTATCAATAGCCAAGACTTTCCTGGCATAGGAGCGAGCGCGGACAAATCTGCCCAAATCTTTATAGCAACGGCTAATCTCGGCCATAACTTTTTTGTTCTCCGGTTGAACTTGCAGAATGGCCTTAAACTGCGTTATCGCATTATTTGATTTATCTAAGCGTCTATAAGCATTTCCAACGTACTGCATTGCGGCAATATCGTTAGGGACTCCGCTCAAAAATTCCTGGAAGCGTTCAATCGACTTTTCAAAGTCTTCAACTTGCTCAAAATACAACCTGCCAAGATCAAAGCGCACCTGGCTATTTTGAGGATCTAGTTCTCTTATCTTTTCTTTTTCAGCGATGAGAGCCTCTATATCGCCACTCCTGCCAATCAAGGCAGTTTTCTTTTGTAGAGCATCCATATTGTCAGGTTCGAGGGCGAGGATTTTGTCATAAGCAGCAATCGCATCTTCATCCTGTTCTAATTTTACATAAAGTGAAGCTAGCTGATTCCAATCATCAACAGACTCAGGAGCTTGTTCCACAACTTTTTGATATCGCGCAACGGCTTCTTCGGTGAGCCCGCGGTTTGACAAAAGGTAGCCAACCATTCGATGTAAATAAGTATATTCCGGATACTTTTCGGTACCTAACTCAAAAATGACCTGGGCGCTATCCGGATCACCGCCTTTCAAATAACTGTTGCCTAAATACCGATAGGTTTTTGCCCCGAACTTATTTATCGTGTCAAGTTTAGCCACATTCCAAAAATGCTTTTTTGAGCTATCGTATTGTTTGTTCTTATAATTCTCGTATCCGAAACTCCAATTTTTCAATAATTCAAATTCGTATTTCTTTCTTGCAGCTTCAACGTCAACTTCGCTGTTATTTTTTCCCTTCTTTTTCTTCCTTTGAGCAAAAGAATTTTCCACAGTGGCAGTAGCCGCAAATCCTAAAATCAAAATCAACCCAACACAGTTTATTAATTTATTGGTCATTAAAGTTTCTTTTCGCACTTTCGCTACCTCCGCATATTTTTTAATTTCAAACTCTTATAAAAAGAAGAAATGGTTGAACAAGAGTAGAGTTAACAACTTAAGCAAAAAACTTTAAGAAAAAATTACTTAAAATGCAAGTGAATTGTTACAATTAATTTATCGCCGGCGCAGAAACCATCTTTCGCCGATAGTAATGCTGCCGGTGAACCGAATTACATTTTCACGAAATGGATTCTTTGAAGAGGAACCTCGTCGGCCGGCTTCTAACGCGAGATCTAAACGACCCGCACGCCATTTTATCGGCACGCCTAAACCGAATGTGCCAAAAATTTCAGATACCTTCTCACCAATCGGATCTTCCAATCCCAGGTTTTTATAATAGATACCTGCTCTCACCGCCATCCTGCTAAAGTATGAATCTCGAAAAGACCCCTTTCCCGAAAACTCTAATCCAAGTGCGAATCTTTGACTATCATGGTTAAAACCATCTTTACCGACTTCACTCCATTGCTGCCTATAATAATCAATACCGACCGACAATTTTCGTCCTACAGCAAATGATGTACCAATTCCGAACGCCAATGGAAGTTCAATAGCAGTAGAAGATATATTGGAAAATTCCGTAATATTAAGATTGAGGGTGTTATCTGAATTCAAAGTTACCCGCGGCGTAAGAACACCGGCGATATTCCAATTTGACAAAATTTTGAAGATAACTCCAAATCTCAGATTTACTCCGGTAACACTCCGGCTTAGTTCAATCTGAGTATCTCTTAAGTCGGGGGATGCAAAATCGATTCTCTGAATATTTTTCAGAAGCCCAAAATAAAAAAGTGTGGTGGCACCGATGTAGAGCCTATCAAAGGGCTTGATAGATAGGCTGAGAAATCCGGTATTCACACCGCCATCATAAGAAACAGTCTCTAAAAGCGGTTTTTCCTCCGTTGATGCTTCATCAGAAGTAAATGATACTTCAACAGTGCTATATGGGCTGAGTCCAATTGCCAAGGCAACTCTATTTTGTTTAAGCGGGATGACAAATTGAACCCCGGAAACATTGGAATCTGTGATTGAAGCCTCCTGAGAAGCACTTTTCAAATTCGCCGATGAGTGCCTGAAATTAGCTGAAATAGTTGTAAAAGACAACGCGCTCAAGCTTGCGGGGTTTAAAAAACTTACGGTTAGATTATCGGTCAACGCCAGCCCAACACCAGCCATCCCAGCGCTCCGCCCACTAACAAAATAACGCACAAGGCCAATTCCTCTTGAAGAATAGAATGACTGCGCCTCAAGAGAATTAAAAACCGCACCAAATATTAACAGTATTAATACGAGTACTTTTAGGATATTTTTTTTGCTGATCATTAATTTTCTCATTTTTATGGGATTACCGGGGACGTTGTGAAATCAATTTCTAATCTCGCACTTTTGGCAGAGTCCAATGCTGCAGACAGAAACGCAACCCTGGCTACGTCCAGACCGGGAGTTGCCGTCCTGATTAAAAGGCCGTTATTATCAATTCGATTATTAACCCACAATTGGATAATATTAGTTATTGGGATGGTGATAGTGGTCTCACCTCGGTTTATAAGGGGTATCACTTGCGGGTCAACTGCGATTGTGCCAAGGCTAAGCGTTTCGGGTGATTCAAACGGTGAATCCAAACTAATCATTTGAAGCACGAACGGATCGTTGCCAAGGACTGAATTCTCAACATCCAAGCTAAGTGTTAAATCAGCCCTATTGATAGTCGATAAACTGTCAATCCCGGACAAATCAAATTTAACCACGGTTTGTCGACTAAATACGTTATCAACATACAATCGCCCGGCTGGCGGCTCTATCGAACTGCTGAACAAATAGGCATCAGCACTGACGGGTATAAATATAGTATCTTTCTCAGTACCGTCAAGAACTTCAAGGTCCAAGGTTGGCATAGGCTGCCGGTTTGGGTCATCCTTTGAAAAGAACTCTTTAATGAAAAGACTTTGCGGACCGAAGTTAAGGAAAAAACCAAAATTATCTGCGGTAGTATCTACCCAGCTCTTGACTAGATCAACGCCTTCAGAGTTTAAAGGAAATCGAACAGTTTCAATCCTGGTCAAATTGGAATCGAGGGCAGTGCCTGCAAGGGACAGGATTTCAGCACTCGCTATTGCGTTGGCGTCGAAAGATCTGGCAAAATTATCGTCCGTAACCTTCTCCTCCTGCCAATCTTCTCGCACTGCATGGATACTCGCCATAAAGGAAGATTTATTTCGGTTATCCCCAAAGAGCTCCCTCGTTCGAATCGAAATGGTTGCATTTGTTATCGTGACTGTGTCGGGTATGTTTTCAAATTTAAGCAAAATATTGGTCTCGATATTCTTAAAAACGCCAAGGAGCAGCAAGGGTGCTCTGCCGGTAGCAACCAGAGTGTCTGAAAAAGACTCTTCGATTTCCAATGTGGTTATTAGCTTATTGCCAACGATTCCTCTGTCGTCTGGATCGAATCCAGCCTCTTCACCAAAACCCTGGATCGATTTATCACTGCCACAACTCATCGAGCAGATTAGGCAAAAATACATAATGAACCCGCTGCTTTTTTTGTTTAACTTAAATGTCCTAAATCTATTCAAAAAACCGCTTTCCATTAATATCCTCGAATTATTCAGCTTTCATAAACTATTTTGCCGGATTTCACAACAGTCTTAATTAAGTTTACACCAAAGTGGTAAGGTATATAGCTCAGGTTTGGAACATCCCATGTCACCAAATCAGCTTTTTTTCCTACTTCCAAAGACCCGAATAAGTTCCCGCGATCAATAGCCAAAGCAGCATGGTAAGTGGCTGCGGTGAGTGCTTCAGCGGGTTTGAGTTTTAGTTTTAAACAAGCCAAAGTTAATATAAAGGGCATCGATTCGCTCATGCATGTGCCCGGGTTAAAATCCGTAGCAATTGCAATTGGCAGCCCGACCTCATGCATTCTGGTGGCTTGGGCATATTTTTCTTTTCCCAAAAAGAAAACAGCGCCTGGCAACAAGACCGGCACAACTCTATGATTGACCATTTTCTCCCAGTCATTTTCGTCTGTGTATTCCAGATGATCAGCTGAAGTTGCACCTAATTCTGCAGCCAGGGCGGTACCACCGTTTCTGGTAAGCTGGTCCGCGTGTATTTTTAGTTTGAATCCCGCGTCTTTAGCAGCGCTTAAAATTTTTCTGCAATCCTTCACCGAGAAAACATGAGACTCGCAGAAAATATCACAGAACTCAGCTAAATTTCTTTCTTTAACTTCGGGCATCATTTCATTGATGACCAGATCAATGTAGCCATCGTTGTTATCGCGATATTCGTCCGGAATTTCATGCGCTCCTAAAAAAGTTGGCACCAAGTCCAGCGGGTGTCGCTGGTTTAATTCATTAATAACTTCAAGTGACTTGATTTCATCTTCGCATGTCAGACCATAGCCGCTTTTTGCCTCAATTGTTGTGGTGCCGTATTCGATGAATCTATCCAAACGGGGTAAGATTCTCTCAACCAACTCCTCCTTGGAAGTATTCCGAAGACTACGCACACTCGACCGAATCCCCCCACCTGCCAAAGCGATCTCTTCATAGCTTTTCCCAGCTATACGCATTTCAAACTCATTTTCCCGCGTGTCTCCAAAAATCGGATGGGTATGGCTATCGACGAAACCGGGTGTAACAATTTTTCCAGTTGCTTCGATTATTTCTGCTCCCTGCACCGTTTCGACTTTATCGAGTTCTGCTGTTTTGCCGACAAAAACAATTTCACCTTCAAAGGCTGCTAAAGCCCCATCTGTGATTGTCTCAAAGGAGGCTGGCTTAAATTCTCCGCTTCCAAGCGGAGTGACAATTTCAGCGCAGTTCTTTATAATGAAGTCGGCTCGCAATTTTTATTCCCTTGATTTATCACTTAACATCGGTATGTTTACTCCCTTTTCATTCGCCGTCTTAATCGCTTCGTCATATCCAGCATCCGCATGCCTGGCAACGCCAATTCCGGGATCGTTAGTCAAAACACGTTCAAGCCGTTCAGCAGCTTCATTGGTACCGTCTGCCACAATCACTTGGCCGGCGTGAATTGAATTACCAATGCCAACACCGCCACCGTGGTGCACTGAAACCCAGGTTGCTCCTGAAGCTGTGTTTAAGAGCGCATTCAAGATCGGCCAATCCGCAATGGCGTCGGAGCCGTCCTTCATGCCTTCGGTTTCGCGGTTTGGAGAAGCGACCGAGCCGCAATCAAGATGATCCCTGCCGATGACGATAGGCGCTTTTATCTCCCCATTTGCAACCAGTTCATTAATTGCCAGGCCGAACCTAGCGCGTTCGCCGTAACCGAGCCAGCAAATCCGAGCAGGTAATCCCTGAAAGGCAATTCTCTCCCGAGCCATCTTTATCCAACGGCCAAGCGGCTTATCTCCGGGAAACAGTTTCACAATAATTTCATCAGTTTTAAAAATATCTTCCTCATCACCGGAGAGCGCCACCCAACGGAAAGGACCTTTCCCCTCACAAAAAAGCGGTCGGATATAAGCCGGTACAAACCCTGGAAAGTCAAAGGCATTTTTGAGTCCTGCTTTTAGCGCCTGGCCGCGTATATTATTTCCGTAATCAAATGTCACAGCGCCCATGCTTTGCAGCTTCAGCATGGCCTCCACGTGAGTCACGATTGAATAATAGCTTTTTTTGATATACTCCCGCGGATCTGATTTCCGTAAATGAAGCGCTCCTTCATAAGTTATTCCCGAAGGCACATAGCCGGCTAATTCATCGTGTGCCGAGGTTTGGTCAGTTAACAAATCCGGAACAAGCCCACGTTTGACAAGTTCGGGCAAAACATCAGCGCAATTACCCAATAACGCAACCGAGACCGCTTCTTGTTTTTCTTTTGCAGCTTGAACAATCTGCAAGGCCTCATCCAAACTAGATGTGCTTTTATCGCAATAACCCGTCTGAATTCTGCGTTCGATTTTGCGTTCATCGATCTCAATCCCCAGAAAAACCGCTCCGTTCATCGTCGCCGCCAATGGCTGAGCGCCCCCCATCCCCCCTAAGCCGCCGGAGACGATCCACTTGCCTTTTAAATCCCCATCGAAATGCTTATTAGCAGCTGCGGCGAAAGTTTCATAAGTTCCCTGCAGGATTCCCTGCGTGCCAATATAAATCCAACTTCCGGCGGTCATCTGGCCATACATGGTTAGCCCCTTATCTTCCAGATCACGAAAGTACTCAGAAGTTGCCCATGCCGGTACTAGCAGTGAATTTGCAATAATAACTCTCGGCGCGTAAGGATGCGTTCGAAAAACCCCCACAGGTTTACCCGATTGAACGAGCAGCGTTTCATCATTTTCGAGATCCTGCAGTGACTTGACAATTTGATTATAGCAGTCCCAGTTTCGAGCCGCCCGACCCGTACCGCCGTAAATGATTAAATTTTCCGGATCTTCAGCCACATCGGGATCAAGATTGTTCATCAACATCCGCATAGCTGCTTCCTGTGCCCAGCCTTTACAGGAGAGCTTAGTGCCTCTCGGAGCTCGGATTGCCTTACTTTTGCTCATGATATTTTAGTTATGTCACAAAAAAATAAAAAAGCCGACTGCTAAACCCATCAATCGGCTTTAAATTTCCATAAAGAAAACATTTCTTTTAAAGAGAGTTACTCTTTAGATTCGGACTTTTCTTTTTCAGCTTTCTGTGTATCTTTTTTCTTGGACTTCTCTTCTTCTGTGGATTTATGCTTTTCCATCAGAACGCCTTCATAACCAACCAACTCCAACAAGGCCATTTCAGCACCGTCGCCTCTGCGGCGGCCAAGCTTGATGACCCGCGTGTATCCGCCGTGCCGTTCTTTATACGTTGGAGCAATCTCATCGAAAAGGTTTTTAACAACGCTCCTGTCGCGAATTGTCCTTAGAACCTGCCTGCGATCAGCCAAGGTTCCTCGCTTCGCAAAAGTGATGAGGCGATCGACAGTTTTTCTGACCGCTTTTGCTTTAGCGGTGGTCGTCTTCACTTGCTTATGCTCAAACAAGGAAATGGCAACATTGGAGTATAAAGCTTTCCTGTGCGCAGCGGTTCTATTTAATTTCGCGTTTACTTTTTTATGGCGCATAACCGATATTTCCAGTAATCATTCAGTGCCCCCTTTGAGGTATTTTTCAGTATCGAATCCGAAGTGAAGGCCCTTTTCCTCTAAAATTTTGGTTAATTCTTGCAAGGACTTTCTGCCAAAGTTTCTAAACTTGAGCATCTCGGGTTCATCTCTTTTCACCAGATCGCCAATCGTCTTGATATTTGCAGCCATCAGACAATTGTATGAGCGAACGGATAATTCAAGCTCATCAACCGGCATTTTTAAGAGCCGGCGGATTTGCAGAACTTCTTCGTCAACCTCAACGGGCTCTTCTTCTTCAGGTTCGATGTCAAAATTAATAAAAAGTTGAACATGATCCTTTAAAATTTTTGCCGCATAAGTCAAAGCATCATCGGGAGTTATACTCCCATCGGTTTCTACTTCAAGTATCAGTTTTTCGTAATCCGTTCTATCTTCAAGACGAGTGTTTTCTACATTATAGGAGACTCTTTTGATGGGTGTATAAATTGCATCGATTGGAATAGAGCCTATTGGCTGATCCGGTTGTTTGTTCTCTTCAGCCGGAACATAACCATGACCGCGAGAGATTCTAAATTCAATATCAAAATTAGCTTCATTATTGAGAGTAGCTATGTGATGGTCGGGGTTTAGAATTTCAAACTCTGTGGTTCCATTCTGGATATCACCCGCTTTAAAGTCACGTGGCCCTTCAAGATGGACCGTCAATTTCTCTGGACGTTTTGTCATTAATTTGAATCTAACTTCCTTTAAATTCAAAATCATTTCCGCCACATCCTCCACCACCCCCGGAATCGTAGTTAGTTCGTGCAGAACGCCATCGACCCGAATCATGGAGATAGCTGCACCTGGCAACGAAGACAAAAGAATTCTTCGTAAAGAATTACCGATTGTTACGCCAAAACCTCGTTCCAAGGGTTGTAAAATAAATCTACCGAAACTATCCGAGTAATTTGCCTCATCGATCTCAATACTTTCAGGCATCTGAAGATTAGGCCAATTCATACTTTTTATATTCTCCACTTATCCTTAAGTTCATCTATTTGGAATACAACTCTACAATCAAAGATTCATTAACCTCTAATGGGATATCAGCCCTAGCCGGAATATTCATCAAGGTTCCAACCATAGCGGCTTTATCTAACTCTAACCATGGTAGTTGTTTATCTTCGCGAATTTTTTTCATTGCAGCATGAATCATTTCCAGTTTCTTGCTTTTATCCTTGACTTTCACTTGATCACCCGCCTTCAAACTATAGGAGGGAATGTCGACCAGCCGTCCGTTCACCATAAAGTGACGATGACGAACCAACTGGCGCGCAGATTTCCGTGACGGAGCAAAACCTAAACGATAGACAATATTATCGAGGCGCCTCTCAAGCAATTGCAGCAAATTTTCGCTTGTAATTCCTTTTTGCCGTTCTGCGCTCTCAAAATAATTTCTGAACTGCGACTCTAAAACACCATAGATTCGACGAACTTTTTGTTTAGCTCGCAATTGAATGCCATACTCGGACTGCTTAAAACGCCGCCGTGTACCGTGTTGCCCCGGAGGGTAAGCTTTTTTGTCCACCGGGCATTTCGGCGTCATACACTTCGTGCCCTTCAGAAATAGTTTTTCCTCTTCTCTTCTGCAAAGTTTACAAACCGGTCCAATATATCTTGCCATTTATTTTTATACCCTCATAACTAGTTGATCAAACACGTCTTCTTTTTGGTGGTCTGCAGCCATTGTGGGGGATTGGCGTCACATCCTTAATAGCCGTGATTTCCAATCCTGCAGCCTGTAGCGATCTAACAGCTGATTCTCTGCCGGAGCCTGGACCCTTTATCAACACCTCGACCCTCTGAAGCCCTAACTCCATAGCTGCCTTAGCAGCATTTTCAGCAGAAAGCTGCGCCGCAAATGGAGTACTCTTTCGCGACCCTTTAAAACCAATCTTGCCGGCGGAAGCCCAGGAGATCACATTTCCGTATTGATCTGTCAGCGTCACGATTGTGTTGTTAAAAGTGGCTTTGATATGCGCCACTCCATTAGATTCAACTCTTTCTTTCTTTTTACCTTTTTTTCTTTTTGGCGCCGCCATTTACATAGTTTCCTTAATATGATTAATCAACTTATTTTTTTTTGCCACCAACAGTTGCTCCTCTTCTCCCCCGACGAGTCCGGGCATTTGTATGAGTACGCTGCCCACGAGACGGAAGTTTCCGCCGGTGCCTCAGGCCACGGTAACACCCAATATCCATAAGCCGCTTGATATTAATGTTAATATCCGTTCTCAAAGCACCTTCAACTTTGAAATCCTTGGTGACTATATTTCGAATTTTGGTTACGTCTTCAGTAGATAAATCCTTTACCCGTATGCCTCCATCTACCTGAGCCTGGTTCAAAATTTTTTGCGAACTCGATAAGCCGATACCGTAAATATATGTCAATCCAATTTCCACTCGCTTATCCCTAGGCAAATCTACTCCAGAAATTCTAGCCAAAACATACCTCCTCAAACATTCTTAACCCTGACGCTGCTTATGCCGGGGGTTCTTGCAAATGACAACAACTCTACCCTTTCTGCGAATAATCTTGCAATTGTCACACATTTTTTTCACCGCCGACCGAACTTTCATTCGTTACCTCACTTATACCTATATGTTATTCTACCCCGGCTTAAATCGTAAGGCGAGAGTTCCAGAGTTACTTTGTCACCGGGAAGAATCTTAATAAAATGCATTCTCATTTTGCCTGAAATATGTGCCAGGACTTTATGCCCATTTTCTAACTCAACCCTGAATGTAGCATTGGGCAAAGTTTCCGTTATGGTACCGTCTACTTTAATTGACGCTTCTTTTGCCATAGGTCTACTTATAGGGAGTCAAAATTTCAGGCCCATTACTGGTGACGGCAACTGTATACTCAAAATGTGCAGATGGTGAGCCATCCGCTGTCACAACCGTCCATTCGTCGTCTAAAGTTTCCACTGCATAATCGCCAAAATTAACCATCGGCTCGATAGCCAAAACCATACCCTCCCGCAGCCTTGGTCCGGAATTGCGAGAGCCAAAATTGGGAACTTGGGGATCCTCATGAAGCTTCCGGCCAATACCGTGACCGACCAATTCCCGTACTATCGAAAAACTGGCATCCTCAACGATCGTTTGAATTCTGTGAGAGACATTTGACAACCTGGCACCGCAGTTTGCCTCTTTTACACCTTCATCTAAAGATTGTTTGGTTATCTTCATAAGATGCTTTTTTTCTGGTGAAATTTCGCCGACTGCAAAAGTCTTTGCACTATCGCCGAAAAAACCTTCACATTCCACTCCTATATCGATACTAACTATTTCACCTTCCTTAAGTGTTCTCCTACCTGGAATCCCGTGAACAACTTCATCTTCAACGGAAATGCATGAACTTGCCGGAAAACCTCTGTACCCCTTAAATGCGGGTCTTGCTCCCTTTGACACTATGAATTTTTCGATTTTTCCATCTAAAAAACCGGTTTCAACACCAGGCTTAATTAATTTCTCCACAAAATCAAAAGCGGCCAAAACTATCCGGCAACTATTTCTAATTAACTCAATTTCTCGCTTACTACGTATATGAATCATTTTTGCTTTTCCAAGGAACATCGAACTGCAAATTACATTCGACGCCGCCCCCTAATTTTGCTGCTTCCCTTCATGAAACCGTCATAATGGCGCATCATTAAATGAGACTCGAGTTGTTGCAAAGTATCCAAAGCCACACCAACAATAATCAGGAGAGATGTGCCGCCGTAAAAAGAAGCAAAATTAAACGACATATTTGGTACAAATCTGGTGATGATATATGGAAAAACCGCTATTACGGCGAGACAGATAGAGCCGGGAAGTGTAATTCTGGTTAAAATATTGTCGATGAACTCAGCAGTCTTTTTACCGGGTCTCACGCCGGGGATAAATCCGCCGTGTTTTTTCATATTATCAGCGACATCCACCGGATTAAACGCAATAGCAGTATAAAAGTAAGTGAAAAAAACAATCAAGGTTCCATAAATAGACCAGTAAACCATTGACTGAAAATCAAAATACCTTGAAACAGTATTCATGAAATCGCTGTTCGGAAAAAACTGCAGCACCGTCTGCGGCACGAACATAATCGATTGAGCAAAGATGATTGGCATGACACCGGCGGTGTTTACCCGGAGCGGAATATGGGTACTTTGTCCGCCATATATTTTCCGCCCGACAACCCGCTTTGCGTATTGAACCGGAATTTTACGTGTACCCTGAGTCAATGCCACAACCGCAGCGATAGTAAGAACCATCAGACCCATCAAAACAACCTCTGCTATTAAACCGCGATTCCCACTGCTGAGCTGTTGCCACTCACCGCGCACCGCACTGGGAAAGGTGGAAATTATACCGATAAAAATTATCAACGAGATACCGTTTCCGATACCTCGCTCGGTAATTTGTTCCCCAAGCCACATGATCATGACCGTACCTGCGCCCAAGGTGATCATAGTCAATAATCTAAACTCCCAGCCGGCATCAGGTACAACCGGTATGCCGGTATTGGTCTTGATACTTTCCAAGAATACGCTCACACCATAAGCTTGCATCGCGGATATTAGCACAGTGCCATAGCGCGTATATTGAGTTATTTTCTTCTGCCCTTCTTGTCCTTCTTTTTGAAGCTTTTGGAAATAAGGAACAACAGCGCCTAAAAGTTGAATAATAATAGATGCTGAGATGTACGGCATAATTCCTAATGCAAAAACGGTGGCACGCTTAAACGCCCCTCCTGCGAACAAATCGTAAAGACTGAGAAGTCCCCGGCCCTGACTGGCTTCATCGAAAAAAGCCAAGAGTGCCCCGCTGTTTATCCCGGGCACAGGAATATGGCCACCGATGCGATACACAATGAGAACCAACAGGGTAAAAATAATTCTCTGCTTTAACTCCGGAATCTTAAAAATACTTTGGAAACCCTGTATCATAATACGACTACTTTCCCTCCGGACTTCTCAATTTTTTCTTTTGCAGAAGCGCTAAAAGCATGCGCAGATACATCCATGGCTTTCTTCAGCTCTCCATCGCCCAATACCTTGACTGGGATATTTTTATTACCAATCACACCTGAATCAAAAAGGACTCCAGGGGAAATTACCCCAGCCTTCTTGACTCTGTCTAAATCTTTTAAATTCACAATTTGGAATTTCTTTTTGAAAATATTGGTAAAACCACGCTTAGGAACCCGACGCTGCAACGGCATCTGGCCGCCCTCAAACCACGGTCGAATTTTTGAACCGGAACGAGATCTTTGACCCTTATGCCCCCTTCCAGCTGTCTTGCCTGAACCGGAACCCTGTCCCCGGCCAATTCTTTTTTTCTTTTTGACTGAACCCGGGGCGTATTTTAACGAACCTAAATCCATCTTTCCCTCTTTTTTTTCAACTACACCGTCTCAACCTTAACAAGATGGCTGACCTTTTTTATCATACCTTGAATTTGAGGCGTATCGTTATGAATGACCGAGCGATGCAACTTTCCCAATCCCAGAGCCACGATAGTCCGCTTTTGTCTAAAATGGCGCCCGATAACGCTTCTAAATTGAGTAATCTTGAGTTGCTTTTTTGCCATTTTTCTATGAGCCTATACGGTTACTTTATTAAAAACTTCATCTATGGTCAACCCCCGTTGACGCGCGATCACAGACACTTCCATCAATTCCGATAAAGCTTTCATTGTTGCTTTTACGATGTTGTGAGGATTAGCGGAGCCAAGAGACTTCGTTAAAATATTCTGGATTCCAACCGATTCCACGATTGCTCTGATTGCGCCTCCGGCAATAACTCCGGTTCCAGGTGATGCAGGCTTGAGAAAAACCTTGCCTGCCCCAAATTTACCATTTACAGTGTGGGGAATCGTTCCATGTACAAGTGGCACTCGAATCAAACTTTTCTTAGCATTCTCAGTACCCTTTGCTATCGCGTCAATAACTTGATTTGCCTTTCCCAAGCCGGTTCCAACATGCCCATTACCGTCGCCTACAACCACAATGGCATTAAAACTAAAACGCCGGCCACCCTTCACAACCTTAGCAACACGATTGACCTGAATGACACGTTCTTTTAAGTCCATTTCGCCAGGGTTAATCTTTGCCGCTCTTTTATTCAATTAGTTTCTCCAAAGTATTAAAATTTCAGTCCATTTTCACGGGCACCCTCTGCAACCGCTCTGACCCTACCGTGATATAAGTACCCTCCCCGATCAAACACAACCGTTTCGACTTTTAGTGCCTTCGCCTTGTCAGCAATCGCTTTGCCAACCAGTTTGGCACCTTCGACCTTACCTTTGGTCTTAGAAACCTGGTCCTTCAGCGCAGGAGTAAGCGTAGAAACTCCGGCCAATGTTCGATTGGCGACATCGTCGATCAGTTGCGCGTAAATATTACTCGCGCTACGAAAAACAGCCAACCGAGGTCTTTCGCTCGTTCCGGAAACAACTTTGTGAATTCGCTTCTTTTTTCGCAGCCTTCGAAAAGTTTTGATTTTATTCTTATCTGGCATCGGGGGTCCCTTGAATTTGAAATCTCAGTTACGCAGCCGTCTTTCCAGCTTTTCTTCGGATATATTCATCGACATACTTGATCCCCTTGCCTTTGTAAGGTTCCGGGGGTCGGAAAGAACGAATTTTTGCGGCCACCTGGCCAACCAACTGCTTATCGATGCCACGCACACTTATACTGGTTGGATCGGCGACCAATATTTCAATACCTTCTGGAGGTAAAAAAATGATTTGATGTGAATATCCGAGCTGTAAAGTTAGACGGTCATTGCTCATTTCAGCCTTGTAGCCAACACCCACTATCTCGAGTTTTTTCTCGAAACCTTTTGTGACCCCTTCAACCATGTTGGTCAAAAGACTTCGGTAAAGCCCGTGCAATGATTTATAATACTTGCTGTCATTTGGACGTAAAACAGTTAGCTGTCCGTCCTTTATTTCTAATTTGATTTCCGGGTTTACCGCACCGGAGAGCTTCCCCTTTGGTCCGGCTACTTCAACCGTGCCGTTGCTAATTTTTACTTCGACCCCTTCGGGAAGCCCAATCGGCTTTTTTCCAACTCTTGACACTGATTTCTCCTACGCTTCAGAATCTACCAAACGTGACACACAACTTCACCGCCAACATTCAACTTCTTTGCATCGCGATCAGAAATCACTCCCCGTGGAGTTGAGAGAATCGCAATGCCCAGATTGTTGTAAACCCGCGGTATTTCTTTACTGCTCACATATTGCCTTAAACCTGGCGTGCTGATTCTCTTAAGACCTCGAATGACGCTGTCTCCGTTTGTATCGTATTTTAAATAGATACGAATATACCCGCTTTTTTTGTCATCAATGAGTAAATAATCTTTAATATACCCATAATTTTTGAGAATTCTCGTCAACTCTTTCTTCATATTCGACGCTGGTATGTCCACTTTATGATGCTTTGCATTTTTAGCATTTCTTATTCGGGTCAAATAATCCGCAACAGTATCCGTCATACTCATATTACGATATCCTCAATTTCTACCAACTCGCCTTTCTAACCCCGGGAATTTTTCCCTCTAAGGCCAACTGGCGAAAACAAATTCTACATAATCCAAATTTTCGCAGATATGCCCGCGGTCGTCCACATTTCGAACACCGATTATATTTCCGCACTTGGAACTTAGGCTCTCTTTTCTGCTTCGCAATTAAAGATTTTTTTGCCAAGGATTCACCTTTTAATTATCTTGTGATTCGCTTTGTTTTCTAAACGGCATCCCGAAAGCGGCTAAAAGTTCATAAGCTTCTTCATCGCTTTGCGCGGACGTTACAATCGTTATATCCATTCCGCGAACACGATCAATCTTATCGTAATCTATTTCCGGGAAAATAATTTGTTCCTTGATACCAAGCGTATAGTTTCCCCGACCATCAAAAGAGCGGTCTGAAAGTCCCCTGAAATCTCTAATTCTGGGTATATCGATATTGATCAACCTATCGATGAATTCGTACATTCGCCAGCGCCTCAAAGTGACTTTACAACCGATCTTATTCCCCTCTCTGATTTTAAAGTTGGAGATAGCCTTTTTCGCTTTTGTAATTAACGGTTTTTGACCGGAGATAACTTGCAAATCCTCACTCGATTTGTCTATAAGTTTGGAATCTTGTATAGCCTCGCCAACACCAAGATTCACAACTATCTTCTCAAACCTCGGGACTTGCATCACATTCTGATAACTGAAACGTTTCATCAGTTTCGGCACAATATTCTTTTTATATTCAACAATTAACCTTGGCTCGTATTTCGCCATTTCAACTCAGTTCCTTTTATTGTACAGGTTGTCAGGCCGATTCCTGAATCATCTCACTGCAGTTCCTACAAACTCTCGCTTTTCTCCGTGAATTCTTTCCTTCTTTCCCCAGGAAATTCCTTTTAATACGGGTCGGAGTATTGCATTTAGGGCAGATGACCATCACATTTGAAACATTGACAGGCGCTTCCTTTTTGATAATACCACCCTGAGGCATTTTGTTTGAAGGGCGCATATGGCGTTTAATAAAATTAATGCCCTCAACGATGACCCTGTTTTGAGTAGCAAAAACCTTCAAAACCTTGCCCTTCTTACCGCGATATTCACCCGACAGCACTAATACTTGATCATTCCGTCTAACGTGCATCAAATTTCTCCACTGATATTTCTATAAAACCTCTGGTGCCAGAGAAACAATTTTCATAAATTGCCTGTCTCTAAGTTCACGGGCAACCGGCCCGAAAATCCTCGTACCCCTTGGTTCATTTTGATCATTGATTAAAACCGCGGCATTTTCATCAAACCGGATATAAGAACCATCAGACCTGCGAATCTCTTTTTTGGTTCGCACGATGACAGCTTTACTGACTTCACCTTTTTTTACAGCGCTGCCAGGTATTGCAGACTTTACCGAAACTATAATACAATCACCCACATGCGCATATTTTCTTTTGGTTCCTCCGGGAACCATAATGCACATGACCTTTTTAGCACCTGTGTTGTCTGCGACATTCAATCTTGTATATTGCTGAACCATTTTCTCCTCACCAATCGGGTAGTTTATTTGGCTTTTTCGATTACTTCAACAAGACGCCATCTTTTCAACTTGCTTAACGGCCGGGTCTCCACGATCTTGACCGTATCTCCAACCTGACACTGATTCTCTTCATCATGCGCCATAAACTTGGATGTCTTCCTGAAATATTTTCCATACAACGGATGTTTTATTAAACGCTCGACAGACACTACAACACTCTTGTCCATTTTATTCGAAACGACACTGCCAATCTTTGATTTTCTACGGCCACGCTCTTCCATCTGTATCCAATCTTATTTTGATTTTTCTTCTTTAACCTGCTCTTTATCCATTGCCGATTCTTTCGTGGCCCGGATACCTAATTCGTACTCATGTAAGACTGTTTTTAAGCGGGCGATATCTTTTCGAACCTCGCTCAATCGCTTGGGATTATCCAATTGATGCATCGCATGTTGAAAGCGAAGATTGTACAATTCGTCCAATGAATCAGTTAACCGTAAATCGGTTTCGTCCTTTGTTAACTCTTTTACTTCTTGCATTTTCATCGTCTATTCACCAAAGTCCGTCTGACTTACAAAACGAGTGTTAAACGGTAACTTATGAGCCGCCAACCTGAGCGCCTCCTTGGCCACCTCTTCTGAGACACCACTCAACTCAAACAAAACTCTGCCTGGCTTAACTACGGCCACCCAGTATTCGGGAGAACCCTTACCCTTACCCATCCTGGTTTCAGCAGGTTTCTTGGTTACAGGTTTATCGGGAAAAATTCGAATCCAAACCTTGCCGCCTCTTTTAATATAACGAGTCATTGCAATACGTGCAGCTTCGATTTGCCGCGATGTAACCCACGCAGGCGCCATTGATTTCAAGCCATACTCCCCGAAAGAAATTCTGGAACCCCGAACGGCTTTGCCCTTCATCCGACCACGTTGCTGCTTACGATACTTTACCCGTTTTGGCATTAACATAAATTCATCTCCCTAACGACCTATCACTTCCCCTTTACAAATCCAAACCTTCACGCCGATCGCGCCATGAGGCGTTCTGGCCGTTAAACTAGCGTAATCGATATCAGCACGCAAAGTATGAAGAGGAATACGACCATCTCGGGCGTGTACGCGTCTTGCCATTTCAGCCCCGCCCAACCTGCCGGCACAAGTAACCCTTACACCCTCAGCCCCCATACGCATCGTACTCATGACAGCCTTCTTCATTGCTCTTTTAAAAGGAATCTTCGCCTCCAATTGCCGAGCAACATTTTCAGCCACCAAATAGGCGTCCAATTCCGGCTTCTTAATCTCATTTACATTTAATTGAACATCCTTTTTTGTAAGGCGTTGCAACTCTTCCTTTAATTTATCTACCTCAGAGCCTTTTCTCCCGATCACAATCCCGGGTCTCGCCGTATGAATCGACAAGGTAACCACCTGTGCTGTTCTTTCGATACCAATTTTTGAAATACCGGCGTTCTGCAATCGACTGCGAATATACTTGCGTAGCATTAAATCTTCTTCAAGTTTTGCTGCAAACCCACGCTCATCATACCAATTGGATTCCCAATCTCGAATAATTCCCAGACGTATCCCAACCGGGTGAGTTTTTTGTCCCAAGTTACCTCCGCTCTTTTATTTTTTCAGGTGAGTCGTCCATTGCCGCAACCACAATTGTGATGTGGCAACTGGGTCGTTTTATACGCATGGCCCGCCCCATGGAAGCTGCTCTGAATCTCTTCAACGAAAAACCCTGGTCAACATACGCCTCCTTAACCATTAAACTTTCCGGGTCGATATTGGAGGCCTCTTCACGGGTCAACATATTAGCAACAGCAGATCTTAAAGTTTTCTCAATCGGTTGAGCGGCAGCTTTGTGAGTGTAATGCAAGACATTCAACGCTTTGTCCACTCCCACTCCGCGGATCAAGTCAATCACTCGTCTAGCTTTTCGAGGAGACATTCTTACATATTTTGCAACTGCACGTGCTTCCATACTTTGCCTACCTAATTTTCGATGACCGTTCAGCAGATCTTCCGCCATGCCCCCTGAACGTGCGGGTCGGCGAAAACTCACCGAGCTTATGACCTACCATATTTTCAGAAATAAATACCGGGATAAACTTATTGCCATTATGAATCGCTATGGTGTGCCCTACAAATTCCGGCGTAATCGTTGAGCGTCTAGCCCAAGTCTTGATCACCTTTTTCTGATTTGATTTATTCATAAGCTGAATACGCTTTTGAAGCTTCTCGTCAATATAAGGACCTTTTTTTACTGAGCGCGGCATATTCTTAACCTACTTTTTCTTTCGTTTTGTAACGATATAATCATCAGATTTCTTTTTTTTGCGAGTCTTTCCACCCTTGGCAGGTTTCCCCCATGGTGAACACGGATGCCTGCCACCCGAACTTTTTCCTTCACCGCCTCCCATCGGGTGATCAACCGGATTCATCGCCACACCTCTAACATGAGGTCTCCTTCCCAACCATCGAGACCTGCCCGCCTTACCAATAGAAATGTTTTCATGATCAACGTTCCCGACTTGGCCGATCGTCGCCCGACACTCCTGCCTGACCATCCTAACTTCACCGGAAGGTAGTTTCAACTGGGCATACGAACCCTCTTTTGCAACCAACTGCGCATACGTTCCAGCACCCCGAGCCAACTGTCCGCCCTTGCCGGCGATCATCTCAATATTATGCACCAGAGTTCCCAATGGGATATTCTTCAAAGACAAAGAGTTACCGACTCGAATCTCAGCTTTGTCACCGGACATCAACTCATCGCCGACCTTCAAACCCAAAGAGGCAACGATATAACGTTTTTCACCATCCCGGTAGTTTAATAGCGCAATATTTGACGACCTATTCGGATCGTACTCAATCGAGGCGACCACAGCAGGTATGCCATCCTTTGTCCGCTTGAAATCAATAATTCTATAAGCGCGTTTATGCCCGCCACCACGAAACCTCAATGTCACGTGCCCGTGGTTATTGCGACCACCTGTTTTACGAATAGGCCGCAAAAGAGATTTCTCAGGTTTGCTCTGTGTAATCTCCTCAAAATCAAGGACAGAACGTTGCCTAAGTCCCGGTGTTGTCGGTTTATAAGTTTTAATTCCCATTTGCGACGACCCTTACTGCTCCTGAAATAAATCTATTTTGTAACCCTCTTTCAAGGTAACAATGGCCTTTTTCCAATCGGACCGCTTGCCATGAGTCAGTCCCTGGCGACTATTCATTCGCTTCATTTTGCCCTTCACGTTCAAAGTGTGAACTTTCTCCACCAAAACACTAAACTTGCCTTCGATAGCTTTTTTTATTTCAATTTTGTTGGCTTCAGAAACCACATGAAATCCGTACTTCTGAGCGTCTTCTTGCATTTGAAGCATCTTTTCGGTTAGAACGGGCTTAATCAAAATCGCGTCGAGAGATTTCATTCTTTTGTTGCTCCTGCAAGTTTATCCACCGCGCTTTGCTGAATAAGAACTATGTCACAGTTCAACAAATCATAAGTCGACTCGGTTCTCGCAACCCTAATTTCTAATTTTGGAATATTCCTACCAGCTAATAAAACATCTGCATCATAATTAGACAAAAGCAGCAAGATTTTCTGCTTATCCAAACCCAGAGACTTCAGAATTGAGAAGACTTGCTTGGTTTTGGGCTGCTTCAACTTAAAATCTTCGATTATCTTAATTTTATCATTTTTTGCCTTGTCTGAAAAAGCGGACTTCCGAGCCAGAGATTTCACTTTCCCGGGAAGCTTCATACGATAATCACGAGGATGGGGTCCAAAAGCCCGACCTCCGCCAACCCACAATGGAGACCGAATCGTCCCCGCTCGCGCTGCACCGCGACCCTTCTGCTTAAAGGGCTTCCTCCCACCACCACTTACCATGCTTCGCGTCTTTGTTGAGGCAGTACCTTGCCTGGCATTTGCGTTTTGAGCCTTGACGGTTAGATAGACGGCATTCTCATTCGGGTCAACACCAAAAATATCATCAGGAAGCTTTACCTTTGCTCCCGAAGAATCACCATTTTGCTTTAAGACTTCCAGTTCCATATCCAAAACTCACTTCCTAATTAACAGCAACCCGCTATTCGGGCCAGGCACAGGACCCTTAATCATGAGAATATTTTTCTCAACGTCAATCTTGATAATTTTTTTCTTTTTTAAAGTAACCTTTCGATTACCCATTCGACCCCCCATCCGAACCCCCTTAAAAACACGCGCAGGATACGCCGATTGGCCAATAGAACCTGGCGCCCGAAGGCGATCGCTCTGCCCATGAGTTTTTGGCCCACCCTTGAATCCGTGCCTTTTTACAACACCCTGAAACCCCTTGCCCTTCGAAAACCCGGTAACCATAACACCCTCCCCTTCCTCAAAAATTTCAACCGTAACGCTATCCCCAAGCTTCAATTTATTGGTCTCAGCAAAACCCTTGACTTCCTTCACCACTTTTTTAGGCTTAACGCCTGCTTTCGCAAAATGCTTCAGCTCGGCTTTTGAAGTGTTCTTCTCTTTCTTGTCCAGAAAACCGATTTGAACCGCATCATATCCATCCGTTTTCTCGGTTTTTATTTGGGTCACCGAACACGGCCCAGCGACGACAACGGTAACGGGAACCGATTTGCCGGCATCATCAAATACCCTCGTCATGCCAATTTTTCTACCGATTATTCCAACCATGCTTATTTAAATATCCTTAAATTTCGTCAAACCTTGATCTCAACATCAACGCCTGCGGGGAGCTCTAATTTCATCAATGCATCAACTGTCTTGGGCGTGGAATTTAGAATATCTATCAAACGCTTGTGAATACGAGTCTCAAATTGCTCTCTGGATTTCTTGTCGACATGAGGCGAGCGAAGCACGGTATAAAGAGAACGTTTTATGGGCAAAGGCACGGGGCCCGAGATTGCAGCGCCTGTGGCCTTAGCGGTCTTGATTATCTTATCTGTAGACTTGTCGATCAATCTATGATCGTAGGCTTTTAACTTTATCCTGATTTTTTGACCAACCACTTAAATTCGCTCCATTTAATTGTTATTCACTTCTTACTCAACGATGTCGGCAACAACTCCGGCACCCACTGTTCGGCCACCTTCACGAATGGCGAAACGGAGTCCCTTCTCCATAGCAATCGGTGAAATCAACTCGACCTCCACATTCACGTTATCACCAGGCATCACCATTTCAACGCCTTCGTCTAAACTAAGAATCCCGGTCACATCCGTAGTTCTGAAATAGAATTGCGGACGATAGCCAGGGAAAAATGGTGTGTGACGTCCACCCTCTTCTTTTTTTAGTACGTAGATCTCGCCCTTAAACTTGGTATGCGGCGTAATCGAACCCGGCGCCGCGACAACCATACCTCTGTCAAGCTGTTCTTTATCGACACCCCGAAGCAGTAAACCAACATTATCGCCGGCCTCACCGTAATCCAATAATTTGCGAAACATCTCTACACCGGTCACAACGCTCTTAATTTTAGCACCCAGGCCTACGATTTCAACGTCATCGCCAGTCTTAATTTTACCCCGGTCGATCCTGCCGGTACCAACCGTCCCCCGGCCAGTAATACTAAACACATCTTCTACCGGCATAAGGAAAGGCTTGTCAATTTCGCGAGTTGGGGTTGGAATATAATCATCAACAGCCTGCATCAGCTCCAAAATTGACGCAGTTTTCGTTTCATCATCAGGACTCGTTAACGCCTCAAGAGCGCTGCCTTTGATAATCGGAATGTCGTCGCCGGGAAATTCATACTGGCTAAGCAATTCCCGTAATTCAAGCTCTACTAATTCAAGTAATTCAGGGTCATCCACCTGGTCAACTTTATTTAAAAATACAACGATGTAGGGGACACCAACCTGGCGAGCAAGCAAGATATGCTCACGTGTTTGCGGCATCGGACCGTCAGCAGCGCTAACCACAAGAATAGCGCCATCCATTTGAGCCGCACCGGTAATCATATTTTTAACGTAATCGGCATGACCGGGACAGTCGACATGAGCATAGTGACGACTTTCCGTTTCATACTCAACGTGCGCGGTTGCAATGGTTATCCCTCGAGCCTTTTCCTCAGGAGCATTGTCGATTGCATCAAACGCTAGGTAGTCCGCTAAACCTTTTTTATTCAAAGTCAAAGTAATCGCAGATGTCAACGTCGTCTTACCATGATCAACATGTCCAATTGTACCCACATTAACGTGTGGTTTAGTTCGTTCAAATTTCTGTTTGGCCATGATCTTACCTCCAGATTTGTCTAATTCTCACTACTCGATAAAATTTAAACTTCAGACTTAATTTGATAAGCTCTATCATTAGGTCGCATTTACACTTTCTACCACTTTCTCAGAAATCGCCTTCGGCGCTATATCATACTTCGCAAACTGTAGCGTAAAAATAGCCCGTCCTTGTGTTAATGACCGTAAACTGGTTGCATAGCCGAACATCTCACTCAAAGGCGCCGATGCCGATATAACCTGAGCATCTTTACGAGGAAAGATACCGCGGATTTTGCCGCGGCGGCCATTCAAATCCCCCATCACTTCGCCCATGTAGTCTTCAGGCACGACAACCTCAACATCCATAATCGGTTCCATCAGAACCGGGCCAGCTTTAGAAACAGCATTCTTCAAAGCCATAGACCCCGCAACCTTGAATGCCATTTCAGAAGAATCAACATCGTGATAGGAGCCATCCAACAACGTGGCTTTTACATTCACCAGCGGATAACCCGCGACAACACCGTTCGTCAGCGCTCCCTTAATACCCTGCTCAACAGCGCGTATATACTCTCTCGGAATAGTGCCACCAACAATCTTATCAATAAATTCAAATTCAACACCCGGTTCAGCAGGCTCAACCTCAATAACAACGTGCCCATACTGCCCCCTGCCACCACTTTGACGTATAAACTTGCCTTCCGCTTGAATCTTTTTTGTTATAGCTTCCTTGTACGCGACTTGAGGCCTGCCAACATTTGCACCAACCTTGAACTCACGCAACAAACGATCAACCAATATCTCAAGATGCAACTCACCCATCCCATAAATCACGGTCTGGTTCGTTTCTTCATCGGTTTTTATTTTGAAGGTCGGATCCTCTTCAGCCAATTTACCCAAAGATATTCCGAGCTTCTCCTGATCAGCCTTCGTTTTCGGCTCAATCGCAACGGCAATAACCGGCTCCGGGAAGTTCATAGACTCAAGGACAATCGGACTGCCTTCAACAGCTAGCGTATCACCGGTTTTAGTATATTTAAACCCAACCGCAGCAACAATACCTCCGGTCTGCACCTCTTTAATATCCTCTCTCTTATTTGCGCTCATCAACAGAATCCGCGCCAACCGCTCCCGCTTCTTCGCGGTTACGTTGTAAACGTACGATCCCGCCTGAATCGTACCCGAATAAACCCGAAAATAGGTAAGCCTGCCAACGTGGGGATCCGTCATAATCTTAAAGGCAAGAGCGGAGAAAGGTTCATCATTGGCTGGTTTTCTGGAAATTTCTTTTTCTGTTTTAGGATGGTATCCGATAATCTCGGGGGTATCCACCGGCGAAGGTAAATAGCTCAGAACAGCATCCAATAACCTCTGAATACCCTTGTTTTTAAAGGCAGAGCCCAACAAGACCGGAGTGATACTACAGTCAATAGTTGCCTTTCGGATAGCCCGCATAATATCCTTCTCTTCAATCTCATGACCTTCCAAGTATTTTTCTAAAAGCGTATCATCATATTCGGAAACTGATTCCAGCAGAATCGTTCTATACTCAGCCGCCTTTTCTTCCAAATCGTGTGGAATATCCATTTCTTCCCAGGAGGAACCCAAACTGGCATCATCATACACAACCGCCTTCATCCGAATCAAGTCAATTAACCCGACAAACATGTCTCCTTCGCCGATTGGGATTTGAACCGGCACCACATTCGCACCCAGCCTATCTTTAATCATCGCCATTGCGCCAAAAAAATCAGCGCCAACGCGATCCATTTTATTAACAAAAGCAATTCGCGGCACCTGGTACTTATCAGCTTGACGCCAAACCGTTTCAGATTGAGGCTCAACACCACCTACCGCACAAAATAATGCAATTGCGCCATCCAAAACCCGCAAAGACCTTTCCACTTCTACAGTAAAATCAACATGGCCGGGTGTATCAATAATATTAATACGATGATTTTTCCACAGACATGTGACAGCGGCAGATGTAATTGTAATTCCGCGCTCCCTTTCCTGCTCCATCCAATCCATCGTTGAAGCACCATCATGGACTTCACCCATTCGGTGAATTTCACCAGCGTAAAACAGAATACGCTCAGTCGTGGTAGTCTTACCCGCATCAATGTGGGCCATGATACCAATATTACGAATCTTATCGAGCGATACTTCTTTTAACATAAAAACAAAACTCCCGATTAACTAAAATCAAACCAAGCGTAACCATTCCACAATTACATGAAAAAGGGAAGTGCAAATATAAAATTTGCTTCCCTTAAAACTAATAATTTTAAAAACTTAACGTAATTTTTTTGTATTTATTCCTTTCCTACCACCGAAAGTGGGCAAAAGCTTTATTAGCCTCAGCCATCTTGTGGGTATCTTCCCTTTTTTTCATTGAATTCCCCTCCTTATTCGAAGCAGCTATCAATTCATCTGCCAGCTTTTCAGCCATCGACTTTCCCGGTCGCGTTTTCGCAAATCCAATAATCCACCTCAACGCCAACGCTTGCTTGCGATTCAAACGAACCTCAACCGGTATTTGATAGGTTGCACCACCAACCCTGCGAGAACGAACCTCAAGAATCGGCTTGACATTTTCAATAGCCTTTTCAAAAACCTCTAGGCCGCTTTTCTTCGTTTTACTTTCGACACTATTCAAAGCTGAATAAAATATTTTTTCAGCAACGCTTTTCTTGCCGCGTTGCATCAAACTATTTATAAACTTAGTCACCAAAACACTCTTATATTTCGGATCGGGTGAAACCGTTCTTTGTTCAGCGCTTTTTCTTCTTGACATAATTATTGTAAAAAAAACCTACCTAAGATCCTTTTCTCTTGGTGCCATATTTGGAACGAGATTGATTACGATCCTGGACACCGCTCGTATCGTACACACCACGAACAATATGATACCTTACTCCCGGTAAATCCTTAACCCGACCACCTCTGATCAATACAATTGAGTGCTCCTGCAAATTGTGCCCCTCGCCGGGAATATAGGCAGTCACCTCGAAGCCGTTGGTCAATCTTACCCTGGCTACTTTCCTCAAGGCAGAATTAGGCTTTTTTGGTGTCGTTGTATAAACTCTCGTGCAGACACCTCGCCGCTGAGGAGAACCCATCAACGCCGGTGCAGTAGTTTTCTTAGTAACTTTTTTGCGACCAGCTTTGATTAATTGATTAATTGTTGGCAATAGAAATCCCTTACATTACAGATTAATAATATATATATTAATTTCAATAAAAGCAAACAAATTTTTGATTTGCTTTAGATAATTCTTGTCTTAACCGACGGCCGCCTGATACTCATCCTTGACCTCCTCTACCATGGCCTCTTCTTTCTTGTCATCAGTTTCGCAAGTTACTATAATGTCTTTAAATTTTTTCAATCCGGTACCGGCCGGAATCAGATGCCCCATAATAACATTTTCCTTTAAACCCAGCAGCTTGTCAACCTTGCCTTCAATGGCGGCATCAGCTAACACCCGGGTCGTTTCCTGAAACGAAGCTGCCGAGATAAAGCTCTCGGTTGTCAAGGATGCCTTGGTTATTCCGAGAAGTAACGGTAAAAATGTTGCAGGCTGCGCCGGCCGGGATGACGCTCCTTTTTTGCCGCCCTCTTTTAGCTTGGCATTTTGACTTTTCAACTCACCTTTTTCTACAATTTCATCAACTTTAAAAGTAGAATCACCCGCTTCAGTGATGACGACCTTACCACGGATTGCTTCATTAGCTGCCAGAAAAATGATTTTATCAACATGATCACCTTCGAGGTAAGATGTATCGCCCGCATCTTCGAGCTTAACCTTCTGAAGCATTTGTCGTACAATGACTTCAATATGCTTATCATTTATTCGCACTCCCTGCAAACGATAGACTTCCTGAATTTCATTTACGAGATACTCCTGAACTTTATTCGATCCCATAATATTCAAAATGTCTTCGGGAGCGACACTTCCTTCGCACAATTTTTCACCAGCCTGTACGAAGTCGCCTTCATGAACAAGTACGTGTTTTCCGTAAGGGATCATATATAGTTTTTCTTCTTGCGCATCTTGTGCCGTTACTAAAATCTTCCTCACGCCCCGACGGATTTCACCAAAACTTACTTCGCCGTCTATCTCGCTGACAATTGCAGGTTCCTTTGGTCTCCTGGCCTCAAATAATTCGGCTACTCGTGGCAAACCACCGGTAATATCCCGGGTCTTGGCAATCTCTCTCGGTATTTTGGCAAGCACATCGCCTGCTCTAACTTCTTGCCCGTCGTTAACTTGCAAATGTGCACTTGTCGGTAAAATATAGTTGCTTAACTTATCGCCGTCTTTATCCAAGACATGCATTTGTGGGTTTAAATCTCGATTTCTAGTTTCAATGACCACGCTCTGCTTGAGTCCTGTGGTCTCGTTTAGCGCCTCAAGGAAAGTGACTTTTTCTTTTAAGTCAACGTACTTCACTTTGCCATCATGATTGGACAAGATACTCGTTGTATACGGATCCCAGTGAAAGACGATGGCTCCTTTTTCAATTATTGTGCCTTCCTGCACAACAATCTTAGCGCCATAAGGAACCGTATAGTGAGCCACGACCCTATTATTCTCATCAAAAATTTTAACTTTGCCATTTCGACCCACGGCGATCACTGCGCCATCCACCTGGGTTACAAATTTCAGGTTCTCAAATTGAACTTTGCCGGGGTACTTTGCCGCCACCTGCGATTGCGCCGCTATTCGCGAAGCGGTACCCCCAATATGAAAAGTACGTAAGGTCAACTGAGTACCCGGTTCGCCGATAGACTGAGCAGCCATCACACCGACCGCCTCACCGATCTTAACCGTATTCCCGGTAGCAAGATTACGCCCATAACATAAAGCACAGACGCCCCGTTTAGATTCACAGGTCAAAACTGACCTGATTCGTACAGATTCCAGACCGCTATTTGAGATTTGATCAGCTTTCTCTTCGCCAATCAAGGTACTTGCATCAACAATTACATCTTGGGTTTCAGGATCAAACACGTCTTCCGCGGCAACCCTGCCCAAAATTCTATCGCGAAGAGGTTCGATGATCTCTTCCCCTTCTTTTAAATCGCTAATTCGAATCCCCAAGATAGTCTTGCAATCTACTTCCGTAATAATGACATCCTGGGCAACGTCAACCAGCCTTCTTGTCAAATAACCTGCGTCAGCGGTTTTCAACGCAGTGTCGGCCAAGCCCTTCCTTGCGCCGTGACAAGAAATAAAATACTCTAATACAGAAAGGCCTTCTCTGAAGTTCGCGGTGATAGGATCTTCGATAATTTCACCCATTTGACCGGTCATTTTCTTCTGTGGTTTCGCCATAAGACCGCGCATACCGGCAAGCTGCCTAATTTGCTCCTTTGAACCTCGCGCCCCTGAATCTGCCATCATATAGATAGGATTAAAGCCGGCTCGATCCTTTTCCAGGTGAGAGAATAATTTTTCAGCAACCTCGCTGGTGGTGCGCGTCCAAATATCAATAACTTTGTTGTAGCGTTCTCCGTCTGTAATAACGCCTTTTTCATATTGCTTCTGGATTGTCGCTACTTTATTGAAGGCCTCTACCAGCAGCGCCGCCTTTTCTTCCGGAACTTTTATGTCATCAATTCCAACGGTCGTGCCAGATTTCATAGCGTAGTCAAATCCTATCTGCTTGAGTTCGTCAAGAAAAACGGCCGTTCTCTGATTTCCAAACCCTCTGTACACATTCGCTGCTATCTCTTCGACTCTTCTCTTGGTCAGGAGCTCGTTGACAAAAGGCATCCCATCGGGAAGCACCTCATTGAGGATAACCCGACCCGTGGTCGTCTCAAGAATCTCACCATTAATCCTGACTTTAATTTCTGCATGCAGACCTACTTTTCCGTCATTATAGGCAATCAACACTTCATTGGCAGAAGCAAACCTTTTACCAGCCGCCAAATCATTCTCTTTCATCTTGGTCAGGTAGTAAATACCTAAAACAATATCCTGACTTGGAATTGCTAAAGGACGGCCGTTGGCCGGCGAAAGGATGTTGTGACTCGATAACATCAAAAGGCGCGTTTCAATCTGAGCATAATGAGACAAGGGGACATGTACCGCCATTTGGTCACCATCGAAATCCGCGTTGAAGGCCGCGCACACCAGTGGATGCACCTGAATCGCTTTTCCTTCGATCAAAATAGGTTGAAAAGCCTGAATGCCAAGCCGATGCAAAGTTGGCGCCCGGTTCAAAAGAATGGGGTGATCGTCGATAATTTCTTCCAAGATGTCCCAAACTTCCGTACCGCGCCGGTCAACTAATTTCTTTGCGCTCTTAACGGTTTTCACGAGACCGCGTTCTACCAACTTTCGAATAACAAACGGCTTAAAGAGCTCCAAGGCCATATCTTTGGGTAGCCCGCATTCATGCAGCGAAAGTTCCGGTCCTACAACGATTACGGAACGCCCAGAATAATCAATTCGTTTTCCAAGAAGGTTCTGACGGAAGCGACCCTGTTTCCCTCTTAACATATCTGAGAGGGATTTCAACGGCCGGTTGCCGTCGCCACGAACCGCAGCCGATTTCCGGCCATTATCAAACAGAGCGTCGACGGCTTCTTGAAGCATCCGCTTCTCATTTCTCAGAATAACCTCGGGTGCTTTTATCTCCATTAATTTTTTGAGACGATTATTGCGAATAATGACACGCCGATACAAATCGTTCAAATCACTGGTCGCAAAACGGCCGCCTTCAAGGGGAACTAAAGGTCGAAGTTCAGGAGGAATAACCGGAATCACCGAAAGTACCATCCACTCAGGCCGGTTGGTACTTTTTTTGAACGATTCAATAACACGCAATCGCTTTAAAGCGTCGGTTTTTCTCTGAAAGGAAGTTTCTTCACGAACCGCCTGGCGTAATTCGACAGAAACAGCCTGAATATCGGTTCTCTTAAGTAAATCCAGAACAGCTTCCCCGCCTATTTGCGCAAAGAACTCTTTCTGCTCTTCGGCCTCTTCGCCGGCCTCTGTTTCCTCTCCATTTTCCCTGGACTCACTAATAATTTGAAGATACTCTTCTTCGCTAATAAGATCTTTTGCCTTAAGGCCACTATTCCCGGGCTCTATAACAACGTATGACTCATAGTAAATAACTCGTTCCAGTTCCTTGGCGCTCATGCCTAAGATATAACCGATCTTTGAAGGTAAAGACTTCCAGAACCAGATATGAATAACGGGCACGGCTAAGGAAATATGTCCCATCCGCTCACGGCGAACGCTTTTTGTTGTTACTTCTACACCGCATCTGTCACAAATAATACCCTTGTACCGAATACGCTTATACTTACCGCAATGGCACTCCCAATCACGAACCGGACCAAAGATTTTTTCACAAAACAATCCATCCTTTTCCGGCTTAAAGGAACGGTAATTAATTGTTTCCGGTTTCGTTACTTCGCCATACGATCTTTCCAGAATCTTGTCCGAAGACGCCAAGCTAATTGAAATAGCTTTAAATGGTTTTTTTGTCGCAGTTTCCTGTCTACTAAAGTAGGCCAACGTGCCACCTCCTATTTAGAGATTGGTGACTAATTATGGTTTAATAGGATATTCTTCCAAGAGTTGTATATCCAAGCCTAATCCTTGCAACTCCCGGATCAAAACGTTAAACGATTCAGGCAATCCCGGTTCAGGCAAATTGTCGCCCTTAACGATGGCCTCATAAACTTTCGAGCGTCCGCGCACGTCATCCGATTTAACGGTGAGGATTTCCTGCAAAGTATGGGCAGCGCCATAAGCTTCCAATGCCCAGACTTCCATCTCACCAAATCGTTGTCCACCGAATTGCGCCTTACCGCCCAGGGGCTGTTGTGTAATAAGCGAATAGGGTCCAATGGATCGGGCATGGAGTTTATCTTCAACAAGATGCGAAAGCTTCAGAATATAAGTAACCCCAACAGTAACCGGGTTATCGAACTTTTCTCCAGTCCGTCCATCATAAAGCGTTATCTTACCATCTTCCGGCAGTCCGGCCTTTTTCATGATTTCCTTGATCTGGTCAAGACTCGCTCCATCAAAAACCGGAGTCGCGTATTTTATACCAAGGATTTTGGCGGCCCAGCCCAAATTAGCCTCGAAAATCTGTCCTAAATTCATTCTGGATGGAACGCCGAGCGGATTGAGTATGATGTCCACCGGTGTGCCGTCTTGCATATATGGCATATCTTCCATCGGGACGAGTTTGGCGACAACACCTTTATTGCCATGCCGTCCAGCCATTTTATCGCCGACCATCAGTTTGCGTTTTTTAGCAACATAAACTTTGGCGAGCTGAACAATGCCGGGCGGAAGTTCGTCGCCGACAACTATCTTAAATTTCCTGTTTTCAAATTCTTCTTCCAGTTCAGCCAATGCGGTTTCATAAGCAATCCAAATTGAATTCACCAACTCATTTGCTTTTTTATCCGTGCTAATGCCTTCACTGTAGTCGATATTCTCAAACTCTATTTCTGCCATCTTCTCTGCTGTAAGCGATGTGTTAGCTCTGAACAGAATTTTACCAGAACTCTTATCCCGTATCGAATTCACCAGTTTATTTAAAAGAACTTTCTGCAGTTTTTCGTCTCTAAACTTTCCAACCCGAGCCAATTCAGAGCTGTACCAAACCTCTACCTTATCGAGCGCTTTCTTGTCTTGCTTTTTCGTTTTTGGATCTTTTTTCTTACGGGTAAACAACTTGGTGTCAATCACAACACCCTTCATTCCCGGGGGCGCTTTCAGAGAAGCGTCCTTGACGTCGCCAGCTTTTTCGCCAAAAATCGCTTTAAGCAATTTCTCTTCAGGAGTTGGATCGGTCTCCCCTTTTGGTGTAACCTTACCGACAAGGATGTCGCCTGCCCGAACTTCGGCACCGATTCGAATGATTCCATTTTCATCCAAATCTTTTGTGGTTTCTTCACTTACGTTTGGAATCTCCCTTGTCAGCTCTTCCTCGCCACGCTTAGTATCTCGAACTTGCAACTCGAACTCTTCAATATGTATGGATGTATAAACATCCTCTTGAACAACTCGCTCTGAAAGGACAATCGCATCTTCAAAGTTATAGCCGCGCCAAGGCATGAAAGCAACCAGCACATTTTGACCCAGAGCCAATTCCCCGCCTTGCGTTGCACAGCCGTCGGCCAAAACGTCCCCTTTTTTAACCTTTTGTCCAACCGTGACAATGGGCCGTTGATTTATACAGGTGTCCTGATTGGTACGCATAAATTTTGTTAATCGATACGAAATACAAGCTGAATCATCAAAACTTAAAAGCGTTTCAGGCTTCAATTGGTCACTTGCCCGTGTCTCCTTTTTAATTACAATTCTTGAAGCGGCAACGGATTCAACGATTCCATTGTAATCCGAGATAATCATAGCCCGCGAATCTCTGGCCACCTTTGCTTCCATTCCAGTACCCACAAGAGGAGAATCGGTACGAAGCAGGGGCACACCTTGTCGCTGCATATTTGAACCCATGAGTGCACGGTTAGCATCATCATGTTCCAGGAACGGAATCAGAGCAGCCGCTGCGGACACTATTTGGTTAGGTGAAACATCCATGTAATGGACCTCGGACGGAGGCACTGCCGGAAAATCTCCTCGGAATCTCGATTTCACCCGATCCTTGACGAAATTTCCTTTATCGTCTAAAGGCGCATTCGCTTGAGCAATGACATACTGATCCTCGTCGTCCGCAGAAAGGTATTCGATTTTATTTGAGACTTTGCTATTTGCAACCTTTCTATAAGGTGTTTCAATAAAACCAAAATCGTTAATGCGGGCAAATGTTGTTAATGAAGATATCAAACCAATATTCGGACCTTCAGGAGTTTCAATTGGACAGAGACGTCCATAATGAGTATAGTGAACATCGCGAACCTCAAATCCCGCGCGCTCCCTTGTCAAACCACCCGGGCCAAGTGCAGACAAGCGTCGCTTGTGCGTCATCTCAGCCAAAGGATTGGTCTGATCCATGAACTGTGAAAGCTGACTGGTCCCAAAAAAGGTGTTAATTACGGAAAGAATTGTCCGAGCATTTACCAAGTCCTGCGGGGTCAAATTCTCATTGTCCCGCAAGTTCATTCTCTCTTTAATGGTGCGAGCCATTCGGGAGAGACCAAGATTCATCTGGGCGGAAAGCTGTTCGCCAACTGTCTTTATTCGCCTGTTACCAAGATGGTCAATATCATCCGGCACTCTTTTACCTGCTCGCAACTCCAAAAGATATTTAATAATTGCGACGATATCTTCGCGCGTTAAAATTGTTGTTTCAATTGGGATATCTAGACTCAACTTCTTATTCACTCTGTAGCGTCCAACCTGTCCAAGATCGTACCTCTTTGGATTGAAAAACATCCGTTCGATCAAACTCCTGGCGGTGTCCAAATCAGGCGCATCCCCGGATCTTAAATGCCGGTAAATTGCTTCTAAAGCGTCGGCCTCCGATCTGGCTGCATCCTTCTTCAGGGTATTCGTAATCACCTCAGGTCCCATAAAACCGTCGGGCTTAAGGAATTTAATGCTCTTAATACCGGCTTCCTTGATTTGAGCAACCGCCTCCTCCGTTAACTCGGCCTCCTTTTCCAGCAGCAGTTCCCCGGTCTCCATATCGATTACATCTGCGATAGAAACTTTACCGATCGCCTTGCTAAAGGCGGAACCCTTAACCTTTACCTCCTCGATCAAATCGAAAAGTTTCAGCAAATCCGAATCGGTCGAATATCCGAGCGCCCGCAACAGAGTCGTTACCGGAAATTTCTTGCGGCGATCGATATAAACAAACATCACGTCATTTATATCCGTCGTAAACTCAACCCAGGATCCTCGAAGGGGAATTATTCTCGCGGAATAAATTTTGGTACCATTCGGATGCAGCATCTGGTCGAAAAACACTCCAGGTGAACGATGCAATTGACTCACCACAATCCGTTCGGCACCGTTAATAATAAAGGTACCGCGATTGGTCATGTAAGGAAGGTTACCCAGGTAGACAACTTGTTCTATCGTATCCACAAAATCTTTGCTGTCACCATATTGATCCTTAATAGACAACTTCAACTTTGCCTTTAGAGGGACCGAATAGGTCACGCCGCGTTCCTGACATTCAACGAGACCGTATTTGGGTTTTTCAATATAATACTCAACGAATTCCAAACAGAAATTCTCGCGGCTGTCTACGATAGGAAAAATATTCTTGAAAACTGATTCCAGCCCTTGATTTTTTCTATTGTCCGGACCAAGATCGTCCTGCAGGAATTGTTTAAAAGACTTAAGCTGAACGTCTAACAAGTCAGGCAAATCGATGACTGTCTTCAATTTAGCGAAAGATTCTCTTCCGTTATTCTGCATAAATTTGACACCTAATAGTTTGTGGATAAAAGAAAAAGCTATTTGATTTCAACCGTAGCGCCAACTTCCTCTAATTGTTTTTTGATATCTTCAGCTTCTCCTTTGGGCACACCTTCTTTAATCGCCTGTGGGGCTCCGTCAACCAAATCCTTGGCTTCCTTGAGGCCCAAGCTGGTAATAGTACGCACAACCTTAATTACCTGAATTTTTTTGTCTCCAAATGAAGCCAGGACGACATCAAAATCAGTTTTTTCTTCATCGCCACCATCTGCGGCCGGAGCGCCAGGTGCAGCAGCGACTACTACCGGGGCAGCAGCGGTAACGCCAAAACGATCCTCGATAGCCTTGACTAGTTCAGATAATTCAAGCACCGTCATTTTTTCGATACTTCCTAAAATAGAATCCACCTGACCATTTCCCTTAACGGATTTCTTTTCAGCTTTTTCAGTCTTTTCCTCAGCTTTTTCTTTTGCCGGGGTTTCTTTAACTTCTGCCATCTTGAACCTCCACTAAATAGAGATATGAATAATTGCTTTATTTCTAACTTTCGTCTTTATTCTCTTTTACAGCATTCAGAGCAAAGACCAATTTACTTAAAATCGCATTAAGCGATAAAACAAGATTACTAAGCGGTGCATTAAGTACCCCCGAAAGCTGACCCAAAAGCTGAACCCTCGACGGCAGGCTGGCAATTTCATTAACTCTGGTTGAATCAATTAGCACGCCATCCATCAAACCCACTTTAACGGAAATCTTATCCGAGCCCTTGTCAAATTTCTTAATAATTCTGACGGGTGCAGCAGGGTCATCCATGCCGAAGGCAATGGCGGTCGGTCCATCCAAATACTCAAGGAGCTCATCACATCCGGCCGCTTTTACCGAAAGCCGCGCTAAAGAATTTTTCACAACCCGATATTGCACCGAAGCACTCGTAAGTTCCCGCCGCAGGTTATTTATCTCGTCGACATTCAAACCCTTAAAGTCGGTTAAGAAGATACTCTTCGCTTTATTTAATTGCTCTGTGATTTCAGCGACAATTGCTTCCTTCTGAGGAGTTGGCATTCTTGTTCCCTAAATTTGATTAGCAAATAACTAGATTACTTCAAGTCACTCAACAAAGCGTTTCTTTCAACAGGAATTCCAGGCCCCATAGTACTGGACAAAGAAACGCGCTTTACATACTGACCCTTCGCAGCAGGGGGTTTCAATCTCACGACCGTTTCCATAAAAGCGATAATATTTTCACGAATCTGATTGAAATCAAAAGAAGCTTTACCAAGAGAGGCGTGCAGAATTCCATACTTATCAACACGAAATTCAATCTTACCGGCCTTTAATTCCTTAACAGCTTTACCAACATCCATAGTCACCGTACCGCTCTTCGGGTTGGGCATCAATCCCCTGGGGCCCAAAACCTTACCGAGTTTTCCGACTTCGCTCATTGCGTCGGGAGTAGCCACCATTACATCAAAGCCAAACCATCCTTTCTGAATTTTTTGGACGTAATCATCAAACCCCACAAAGTCAGCGCCAGCTTCCTTGGCTTCGTCTTCCTTACTACCTTTAGTGATGACCAGGACTTTAACCTCTTTACCGATACCATGAGGTAACGCTACGGTTCCCCGAACAACCTGATCTGCATGTTTCGGATCAACTCCTAGATTGACGGATATCTCAACCGACTCGTCAAATTTAGCTTTGGCGGTTTTTTTCAGAAGCTCCACAGCCTCATCTAAAGTATAGTCTTTACCCGCTTCGAGCAAACTTTGAAACTCCTTATACTTTTTGCCTCTCTTCATAAAATCCTTTCCCGCTTTTTTATTCGACCGTAATTCCCATGCTACGGGCTGTACCTTCAATTATTAACATCGCCGCCTCGATATCGTTGGCATTCAGATCTACCATTTTAGTTTGGGCAATCTCTTTCACCTGCTCCTTATTAACCTTGCCAACCTTCTCTCTATTTGGCTCACCTGAGCCTTTTTCAATGCCAGCGGCTTTTTTAAGAAGAACGGCGGCCGGCGGTGACTTGGTGATAAATGTAAAAGACCTGTCCGCATAAACAGTTATTACCACCGGAACGATAAGTCCTTGCTTATCCTGAGTTTTAGAATTGAATGCTTTACAGAATTCCATGATATTAAGACCCGCCTGCCCCAAAGCCGGACCAACGGGCGGAGATGGATTAGCGGCCCCCGCCGGAATTTGCAATTTAATGGTTGAGATAACTTTTTTAGCCATTTATTAAAACCTCTCTCGTTGTCTACTTTTCAAGCTCTACCTGTAAGAAATCCAACTCAACCGGAGTCGAGCGACCAAATATGCTGACAAGTACTTTAAGTTTCTTCCTCTCGATGTTTATTTCTTCAACAAAACCCGAAAAATCCGTGAATGGACCATCAACAACCTTGATAGGATCCCCAAGTCTGAACGGCACATCGAAGACCTCTTTGCCCTCACTCTCTTCTACCCGGCCGAGGATTCGATCGATTTCATCTTGCCTTAAAGGCTGCGGTTGATTTTTCGGGCCGACAAAATTTGTTACGCCGGGTGTATTCAGAATCACGTACTGGGTTTCCTTGTCCAGCAAAACTTCTACAAGCATATATCCCGGGAAAAAAACTTTATCTTTGACCCTGCGCTTGCCTGCACGCATTTCGGTAACTTCTTCGGATGGAATCAAAATCTGCGGAATTTTTTCCAGGAAACCGAGGCGTTCAATTTCGTTCTCTAGGTAGGATTTCACTTTCTTTTCGTGGCCTGAAAGAACGTGGATGGCATACCAACCTTTTTCTTTTTCGCTCAAAGTCGATTCCCTAAAACAGCAACTTAAGAATACTGGTGAGCAGCCAATCAGCGGAAAAGACAAATACCACGAAAAGCAAAGACAACACAATGACAACCATAGTGGATTCTTTCAAGTCTTCGTAACTGGGCCAACTAACTTTAGACATCTCGTGATTGACGTCATTTATGAATTTTGCCGGTTTGTTGATTAAGCTCATACCTTTATCTGATTTTTAAAATTTTTGTTGGCAGGTGAGGCAGGAATTGAACCCGCAACCGCTGGTTTTGGAGACCAGTGCTCTGCCAATTGAGCTACTCACCTATGTTAGTTAATTACCGCGTTTCTTTGTGTGCAGTATGCTTGTTGCAGGTTGGGCAATACTTCTTAAATTCCACCCGTCCGGAATGCAATGTCTTATTTTTATTGGTGGTGTAATTCCGGTTTTTACATTCTGTGCATTCTAAAATCACCAGTACTCGCATTTCTTTACCGTGTTAAACTTTTGAATAATAAAATTGGCTTGACATTCCAGAGCCCACGAGCGGGCTTGAACCGCTGACCTCATCCTTACCAAGGATGTGCTCTACCTACTGAGCTACGTGGGCAAGCACTTTAAATTGCCTCGAGCGGGAGACGGGACTCGAACCCGCAACCAACAGCTTGGAAGGCTGTGACTCTACCAATTGAGTTACCCCCGCGGGTAAACGCTAAGTTTCTATTTTCGTTCTCCACAATACTAAAGCGTTTCGAAGGCTGACAACTGATGGCTGACAGCAGGCTTCCGTAAAGTGGAGAGGGGAGGATTCGAACCTCCGAAGGCTGAGCCGGCAGATTTACAGTCTGCTCCCTTTGGCCACTCGGGAACCTCTCCAAACTAAAATGAGCCACCAGCAGGAGTCGAACCCGCGACATCCTCATTACAAGTGAGGTGCTCTACCAACTGAGCTATGGTGGCTTAAAGTATTAAAAATCAATCTATTAATTATCGAAACCGCCTCAGGTTGTCAGAGAAAACACAGCCTCATAATATAAAAATTAATAACTAATTGTCAAGAGGTTTTTACGAACTTATAAATTTTATTTAAGCCGCCATTCTGTCTCTCTTCCTTTGTCTTCCAGAACAACACCCATTGCATTTAACTGGTCACGAATCTTATCAGATAGCTCCCATTCTTTTTTGGCTCTAAGCTCATTGCGAAGTTCAATAAGTAAAGTTACCAATGCATCAACCATTTTTGAATCCACACTCTCCTCCTTCGAATCGATCAAACCTAAAAATGAATTGAAGTCGTCAAAATTCTTTTTAGAGTAAACCAATAACATTTTTTCATTTTCAGTCAAATCATCTCTTGATAAGAGCTTATTCGTTTCCCGAACCATATCAAAAAGAACTGAAATTGCCACTGGCGTATTTAAGTCATCGGACATCGCTTCGGTCAGTGCTGATTTCATTTTCTCAAATGAATCAAAAAATTCAGTCTCGGACTTTGAAAGAGTTTTCGGATCGATCTCTTTCCTGATGTTTCCAATTGTACCAAGAACTTTGTTTAACTTGTCATAGAAAATTTTCAATCGCGCAGAGGCGCTTGCTGCAGCTTGCAGGCCTTGATCGGTCAAATCAATGGGGCTACGGTAGTGCTTTTGTAAAAAAAACAAACGCAGTACCCGGCCGGGATAAATTTTCACAATTTCTCTCACCGTACGAAAATTGCCCAGAGACTTAGCCATCTTTTCGCCTTCGATTTGCAGGAAACCGTTGTGCAGCCAGTATTTGACAAACTTCTGTTTCGTCGCTCCCTCGCTCTGGGCGATCTCATTTTCATGGTGCGGGAAAATCAGATCTTGGCCGCCCGCGTGAATGTCAAAACTCTCGCCCAAATATTTCATCGACATGGCCGAGCATTCGATATGCCAGCCCGGTCGCCCCATGCCCCAGGGACTTTCCCAGGCCGGTTCCCCCGGCTTCTGGTTTTTCCAGAGTGCAAAGTCGTGTGGATTGCGCTTCTTTTCATCCACCGCAACGCGCGCACCTGCCCGCAAATCATCGATATTTTTTCCAGACAATTTCCCATAATTTGCGAACTTCGAGACGTCATAATAAACATCACCACCGACCTGATATGCGGACGCTTGGCCGATGAGCCTCTTAATTAAAACGATAATTTCTTCCACATGCTCCGTGGCTCTGGGATAGGCATCGGCCTTTTCAATTCCCAAAGTATCGATGTCTTCAAAAAATGCCTTACTAAATTTCTCAGTAATTGACTCGGTTGAAACTCCCTCTTTTTGCGAGCGCTGGATAATTTTATCATCGATATCTGTCAAGTTCAGAACATATGTGACATCATAGCCAATGTATTTCATAAAGCGGCGCAGAACATCACCCGCTATAAACGCACGAGCGTTGCCGATATGAATATAATCATAAACGGTCGGACCACACATATAGAATTTTACCTTGCCCTTTTCGACGGGCACAAATTCTTCTTTGGTTCTGGTAAAAGTGTTGTGTAATTTTAAACCCATTGAATAGTATTAGTTAGTGTCACCCAAATCCTTAACAAACCTCTCGCATGTTTCTTTTCTTAAAATTTCAGCCGTTTTAGTCAGCTCAAGCCCATGCATCTATCCGGCAGCCGTATTAAATCGAGACTTTCAATTCCGTTGCGACTGATTTTAAACATTTGTCACGAGTCCGAAGGGAGCATCGAGCACGTGAGGCTGACGCGAGAAGATGCAAATCCATCCAACCAAACCACGACCAGAAATTTTATCCATATTTACAAAATATAAAACTTCGGAATGTTCTGCAATACGAACTTCAGATAAAGCTTTTAACAGATTTAAAACCTCGTCGCGGTTCTAAAGATTACCGCACGCCACTGCGCCGATTACAAACGGGTGGCAAAGCACCTCACCGTCATAAGCAAAGTCACCGAAAGGCAATTGTCGCGTCGAAGGTGAATCAATCCAAACCATGGCTAGTAACTCGTCATCAATATTTAGTGTAGTTCTCATATGCATCCGTATGCATTATTCATGCATAAATCAAGTAACAGATATTGTCAGTTTCTAGTTAGTCGACCAATTCCCTAACAAACCCCTCACACTTTTCTTTCCCCAGAATCTCAGCAGTTTTGGGCAGCTCCGGTCCGTGTATCTGCCCGGTAAGGGCAACCCGAATCGGTGCCCAGAGGTCTTTGCCCATAATGCCAGTTTCCTTTTGCACCAGTTTCATGATTTCAATAAACTTTCCGGCATCCAGATGATCGTAACTTTGTAAATACCGCAAAAAAGCCCAGTAGATTTTTTGAGAGACGTCTTTTGAGTACAATGCAATCGCCTGACCATCGGTTAGTCGAATACTATCCCGGTAGAAAGGTTTCACCAATTCAGGAATTTGCCCCAAGCACTCCACGTTCTTCTTTATAATGGAAAAAATATTTTCCAATTTACCTCTATCACTTGGGTCAATTCCTGCGCTTTCTAAAAATGGAGCTGCAAGAAAAATTAGTTCATCCAACTCCAGAGCCAGGATATAATTTCCATTCACGCAGTTGAGTTTGACTGTATCAAAAATAGCTGGCGATTTCGACATGCGGGAAAAATCAAATTCGCTGACGAGCTTTTCGATTGGAAGAAATTCTTGTTCGCTTTGCGAAGAGCAGCCTAGTAGGCTGAGAAAATTAATCAGCACTTCCGGCAAATAGCCTTTTGCTTTATAATCACCAACCGGGGTTGCCCCATGTTGCTTTGATAACCGGTTGAGATCGGGCCCTAAAATCATCGGAATATGAACGAATTGCGGCAGTTCAAATCCCAGAGCACGATAGAGCAAGATTTGTTTAGGCGTATTTGAAACGTGGTCATCGCTGCGAATTACATGAGAGATTTGCATAAGCGTATCGTCAACAACGGCGGCAAAATTATAAGTCGGGATGCCATCCGATCGCATGATCACAAAATCTCCAAAATTGCCGCCATCGAAAGCCTGTGTCCCCTTGACCGGTTCCTGCCATTCGATGCCACCCGGACTCACATAAAAACGCCAAACCGGTTTGCGGCCTGCTTTTTCAAAATCACTTTTCTCTTGCTTCGGCAGATTGAGACATTTTCTATCGTAGTAAAGATCTTTGCCCCGGGCCTTTGCCTCTTTGCTTTTTTCCTCTAACTCATCTGACGTACAAAAGCATGGATAGGCCAGCTCTTTACTTTTTAAGATGTCAAGATGCTGGCGGTAGATTTCCAACCGCTCTGATTGTCTGTAGGGGCCAAACTCGCCGCCCACCTCCGGCCCTTCCTGCCAATCTAAGCCCAGCCACTTGAGGTCCTCAAAAATTGACTCCATTAATGTTTCTGTTGACCTTTCGATATCTGTGTCTTCGATCCGCAAGATGAATGTACCGCCGGTTTTTTTAGCAAAAATCCAGTTTATAATTGCCGTGCGGGCGTTACCGATATGAAGGTGTCCGGTGGGACTCGGGGCAAATCGAACTCTAACTGACGCCATTTAAACTTTCTCTCTCCTTTCAATTAAAACACAAGCATAAGCAGCCAGACCCTTCTCTTCACCTGCAAACCCCATCGTCTCCGAGGTGGTCGCTTTGACAGACACTTGAGAATCTGAAATCGCTAAAGAGTCGGCGATATTGGCGCGCATTTCATTAATGTAGGACACAAGCTTCGGCTTCTCTAAAACCACGGTTGAATCGATGTTGTTTATTTGATAGCCCTCTTCCGTCAGTCGTTGTCCAATTTGCTTAAGGAGCAGTAGACTTGATATCCCGGCAAACCGATCATCATTGTCCGGAAAGTGCTTGCCCAAATCGCCAAGCGCAGCGCTGCCTAGAAGCGCGTCCCCAATTGCATGACTCAATGCATCGGCATCCGAGTGGCCAAGCGCCCCCTTTTCCGAGGGAATTGTAACGCCGCCCAAAACAAGCTTCCTTCCTTTGACTAATTGATGAACGTCGTAACCGAACCCAACCCGCATTTAATTATCCATTTGTTAATTTGATTTCCGCCCACTTCAAATCCATCGGTACAGTAATTTTGATGTTGTCGTGTTCGCCTTCGACGATTTTTACTTTCCCACCGATCCTTTCAACCAGAGCAGAGTCATCGGTTTGATAGACGCCGTCATCGAAAGCTTTCTCATACGCTTCCATAATTAAATCGTACTTAAAAACTTGCGGAGTTTGCACAGACCAAAGGACGCCGCGGTCAGGAGTTTCGTCGACGAATCCACCCTTCTCTTTTTTGATGGTGTCTTTCGGTGGAACAGCCAGGATGGCAGCGCCATGTTTTTTGCAGGCATCGATCGCTGCTTCGATTTTCTTTCTACTCACAAATGGACGAACTGCATCGTGAATAGCGACAAAATCGGGAGGGCCTTCCAACGCTTTCAATCCTGCAAAAACCGAATCCTGACGCTGCTTGCCGCCCGCAACAATCTTTCTTACTTTCTTAAAATCAAATGGGTCGACGATTTCCTGAGCAGTATAAGTCACCCACTCAGACGCAGTTACCAAAACCACATCCTGAATTCGAGAACAGTCTTCAAATTTTTGCAGGGTGTAGGAAAGAACAGGCTTTCCGCCCACCGGTTGGAATTGCTTGGGCAAATCGCCGCCGACTCGTGAACCCTGGCCGGCAGCAACTATAATCGCAGCGGTTTTCAATAAACTTTCTTAAACAATAAGCATGGCATCGCCATAGCTGTAAAAATTATATTTTTCTCTAATCGCTTTTCGGTAAGCTTTGAAGACGAAATCCCGGCCGGCTAATGCGCAAACAAGAATCAAAAGTGTCGAAGACGGCAGATGAAAGTTCGTAATCATGCCGTCGGTAATTTTGAATTCATAAGGTGGAAATATAAATTTATCCGTCCAGCCTTTCGCCGGTTTTGTCCAACCCTCGGAGGTCACCGCCGTTTCCAAAGCGCGAGTCGTGCTGGTTCCAACAGTAAAAACCCGGCCACCTTCTTTTCTGGTTTGATTGATAATATCGGCGGTCGCTTGAGTGACTTCGAAATATTCGGAATCCATTTTGTGGCGGCTTAAATCTTCAACCACAACAGGGCGAAAGCTGCCTAAACCAAGATGTAAAATAATCGGGGTAATCTTGACTCCTTTCTGTTCAATCTTTTTTAATAAGGGCTTTGTGAAATGCAGCCCTGCGGTTGGCGCAGCAACAGCTCCACGGACACGCGAATAAACCGTTTGGTAGCGCTGCTTGTCAAGCTGTTCCGGCTCTCGATTGATATAAGGTGGCAAAGGCGACTGCCCGATTTTATCTATGATCTCAAAAAAGTCACCGATATAGTTAAACCGGACGACCCGGCCACCCGAAACTGTGTTATCGATGACATCACAATAAAGTTTGTCATTCACTGAAAGTCGATTGCCAACCCGCACTTTTCTTGCCGGCCGAACCAAGACTTCCCACAGCCCGTTTTCCAATTCCCTAAGCAAGAAAATTTCAACCTGTGCATCCGTTTTATCTTTTGTACCCATTAAACGGGCCGGGAACACCTTTGTCTCATTGAGAACTAAGCAGTCACCCTTTTCAAAATAGTCAACAATATCTTTAAATACCCGCTGTTCAATCGTTTGTTGTTCGCGATTGAGAACCATTAGGCGGGATCGATCACGCTTCTCCGCAGGGAATTGTGCAACTAGTTTTTCCGGTAATTTGTACTTGAAATCAGAAAGTTTCATTTACTTAATTCTCCCTCTCAACAATTGTTATTTTAATTTCGTATTATTATTAACCTTCGCTGCTAAAACATCTTCTGCTGATAGGCCGTACTGGCTTTAATTTTACCAAAGTGGCGGTAAGTTAACTCGGTTGCAACCCGCCCTCTTGGGGTTCTTTTTAAAAATCCTTCCTGAATTAGAAAAGGCTCGTAAATCTCCTCTAAAGTTTCCCCAAGTTCTCCGATCGCAACGGCCAAAGTATTAATTCCGACCGGACCGCCATCGAATTTGTCAACCAAAAGCATCAAAATTCGTTTATCCATCTCGTCCAGTCCTTTTTCATCAACATCCAAACGGGTCAGGGAATCCTCGGCAATTTGGCTGGAGATGATGCCGTTGCCTTCAATTTGGGCAAAATCTCGAACGCGTCTGAGTAAACGATTCGCAATTCTTGGGGTGCCGCGAGACCTGCGGGCGATCTCCATTCCGGCCCCTTCATCTATTTCAACATCCAGAATCGTGGCAGACCGTTGGATTATTGTGAACAAGTGCTCAGGTTTATAAAAATCCAGACGGTTCACGACCCCGAATCTGGAACGTAAAGGTGAAGTCAATAAACCCGCCCGGGTGGTCGCCCCAACCAAAGTAAATTTCGGCAGTTGAATTTGAATGGTTCTGGCATTCGCCCCACGGTCGATAATTATATCCAGTTTATAGTCTTCCATGGCCGGATAAAGGTACTCTTCCACGACTCGATTCAGCCGATGAATTTCATCGATAAAAAGCACGTCTCTTTCGCCGAGATTTGTGAGAATGCCGGCTAAATCCGCCGCCTTTTCGAGAGCCGGCCCGGAAGTTACTCTGATATTTACGCCAAGCTCCATTGCGACAATATTTGCCAGAGTTGTCTTACCCAAACCCGGAGGCCCGTAAAAGAGTACATGATCGAGTGACTCCTGCCTTGCCTTTGCCGCTTCGATAAAAACTTTGAGGTTGTCCTTAATTTTGTCCTGGCCGATAAAATCATCAAAGTTTCGCGGACGCAGGGTTTTATCAAATTCCTGCTCGCCCTCAATTCGCTCGGGAGTTGTCGATCTATCTTTGTCCATTTAAATCTAAATATTTTGTAAGGCCCGTTTTATCAATTCATCCAAAGCTAAATCCGGCTCTGCTCCCACGACTTTCAACAAGATACTCTCTGCTGTGTTTCTATTATGCCCTAAAGACACCAACGCTAAAACAGCTTCCTCCACTTTCACATTTGAAAGTAGCTCGTCTGAAGCGGGCGCCAATTCGCCTGCCGTTATTTCTTTTGCCAATTTATCGCGCAATTCTATTAGAATTCGCTGGGCAGTTTTCTTGCCGACACCGGATAGTTGGGTCAGGTTTGCAGTGTCGCCGTTTACAATACTGCGGGTCAAATCACCGACGGTACGGCCAGACAAAATTCCTAATGCCAACTTTGGGCCAATTCCGGCAACGGAAATTAAATGAGCAAACATCCTCTTTTCTTGCAAGGTGCTAAACCCGAACAATTGCAAGATATCTTCGCGGACATGAAGATAAGTCAAAAGCTTTACTTTGGAGCCTACCTCCCCCATTTTATCAAATGTCGAGATCGGGATTAGCAACTCATAACCGACACCATTTACGTCCAGAATTATCCGAATTGGCGTTTTTTCAGAGAGTACGCCCTCAAGCTGGGCAATCATATCTTTGATTCCATACGGTGTAAATGACAAATCGCCACCGCCAGCGCATCTGAAGCATCCATGGGTTCAGGCGGGTGCTGCAATTTTAATATCTGCTGAATCATTTTTTGTACTTGTTGTTTAGACGCGCCCCCGTTACCCACAACTGCCATTTTGACTTCTCTCGGTGAATACTCCGCGGTGGGGATTTGATGATTCGCAGCAGCTAAAATCGCGACGCCTCGCGCATGTCCCATTTTCAAAGCTACTTTAACATTTTGTGCATAAAAAAGATCTTCTATTGCAAACTCATCCGGTCGATGGCGTTTAAGGACATCGGTTAATTCGTCATAGATTTTTTTTAATCTTTGGGGAAAACTGTCCCGGGACGAGAGCTTTACGCAGCCAAACTCCAAAACCTTACACCCGCTGCCATTTTTTTCTAATACGCCAAACCCTGTAACTAATGTTCCCGGATCCACCCCGAGAATACGCATATCTTCTAAACCCTTTCTTACTCCATGCTTTCCAAAACGGACATATCGATATCAAAATTCGAATAGACATTTTGCACATCATCGAGATCCTCGAGGGCGTCCAGAATTTTTAAAAGCGACTCTGCGTGGTTGCCTTCGACTTTTATGGTGTTTTTGGGATACATGGTTAGATTAGCCGAATCATATTTGATTCCACTTGATTCCAAAGTTTCTTTAACTTTTACAAGATCTTCCGTTGACGAAACGATCTCAAAAAAGCCTTCTTCCGATTTCAAATCTTCAGCGCCCGCCTCCATTACCGCCATCAGAATCGCTTCTTCATCGAGTCCTTCACTGGGCACAGTAATCAATCCCTTCTTTTCGAACATCCAGGCGACCGCTCCGGACTCCGCCAAATTACCGCCGTATTTTGTGAGACTATGTCGCACGTCGGCCACGGTTCTGTTACGATTATCCGTCAAAATTTCAATGTACAATGCAACGCCAGCCGGGCCATATCCTTCCAAAGTTCCTTCTTCGTAAATAACCCCGGGAAGTTCGCCAGTGCCTTTTTTGATCGCCCGCTCAATATTGGTCGAGGGCATGTTAGCCGATTTTGCTACCGCTACAGCACTTCTTAGCCTCGGATTTGCGGTCTCATCTCCACCGCCGTTGCGAGCGGCCACGGTAATATCTTTAATGAGACGGGTAAAAATCTTGCCGCGTTCGGCGTCTGCCTTTCCCTTCTTGCGCTTAATTGTGCTCCACTTAGAATGGCCTGACATGAATTCCTCCAAATTCAAACATTTAATTTAACAAATTTTTAGCCTTTTTCCAAATAAAATATTTAGAGATAAGAATGGGTTAAAATAATAAATTAACCCCAAATAGAAAAAACTTTAGTCACGAAACAAAATTAGTGCCAACGTGAGGCTGAAAATCAGTGAGATTCTTCAATCGGTGGGCAAAAAAACGACACCCAAATTGGATGTCATTTACAGGACTCATTCACGGTTAAGATTTGACTACAGCTCCTCAATCCACTTGTAAGCTTTCTTAAGGTTAACTTTCGTGCGCACGACCCAGGCTTCCCGAAAGCCTTTCTGAATTGCCAGCTTTTGTATTTTTTCAGCATCGTACCAATCTGCAAAGTCTCCAACCCGAACTTTATAAAACGGCGGATCGAATATGCGATAAACACCTTCATCAAAGCGCAGAATCGCGTCTCTCTCAGTATTTTTAGCTTCTTCAGGCTCGGTTGTCTGTATCAGCTGAACCCGATAGCCTGGTCCGATGCTATCTTTCAACATCTCAACCATTTTTAGGGTAGGATCGTCCATACCGCTAAAGCCAACATGAGGCTCCTCAACCTCGATGTCGTAATCATCAAGTGCTGCGGGATCAAAGTCCTCGCGCATATTCTCAAACCCTTTGACATCGGAAGCGGGGGTCTTCGGCGTAGTAACCACCCTCACGCCTTCCTGACCTGCACAGGCAAAAAATAGAACGAGAGAGAACACAAAAATCAATAAAATTTGATTAAGTTTCATTTCACCACTCTTTCGTTAAAGTTTTTTTACTGATTTTATAAACTCCGGTAAAACCTCAAACAAATCGCCGACCACCCCATAATCCGCGATGTCAAATATCGGTGCGTGTGGGTCCTTGTTAATCGCGACGATAGTGCCGGAGTTCTTCATTCCGACGATATGTTGAATCGCGCCCGAAATGCCGACCGCAAAATAAAGTTTCGGCGCAACAGTCTGCCCAGAGCTCCCGACCTGACGGTCCAGCGGCAGCCAGCCGTCATCGCAAACAGGGCGGGACGCTGCAATCTCAGCATCCAAAGCTTCGGCCAGCTGTTTTATCAAATCCATATTTTCGGGCTTCTTGATTCCACGACCGACAGAGACAATTCGTTCCGCTTTACTTAAGTCAACCTCCTGTTTTACACCTTCGAAAATTTCCAGGACTTTTGTCCGGATTTCAACGCCATCCATATTAACCTCGGCGTTTTGCACGACGCCGGAGCCGCCCGTCGCCAAATCGTCCGCATTGAAAGCAGCAACCTGAAAGCTAACCAAATAAGGGCCATCGCCGTCGAAAGTGAAATCGGCATCGATTTTTCCTTGAAAGACTTGTCGAACAAAAACCGGCTTGTCGCCGGCCATTTTATAGCGAATACAATCGCTGATCAACGCTTTGCCTAAAGAGGCCGCCAACTTCGGCGCATAATCTCTAACCATATAAGTGTGGCTAAAAAGGATATAAGCTGGGCTTTCTTTTTCAACAACCTGCTTGATGGCCGCTGAATAACCGTCCGGAGTGTAGTCAGCAAGCTTTTCATGATCGACTACCATGACCGTCACACCTTTTCCTGCGGTTTCATCTGCAAGATCTTTTATATCCTTGCCAAGAAGCAAAACCGTGACTTCCTTATCCAACTCTTTTGCCAATTTTTGTCCGCCAACGACTGCTTCCCATGTTGAGCGGTTCAAAGTTCCATCTCTCTGTTCAGCAACTACCAAAATATTACTCATTTAAGCAACTCCTTCTGTCTTCTTTCTTGAATTCGAAAACCTAAATAACTTTCGCCTCATTTTTCAACTTATCAGCCAGTTTTTGCGCAACTTCTCTTGGATCACCTTCGAAAATCTCAGTTTTCTTGGTTTTTTCAGGCACATAAATCTTGCTGAAAACCAAGCCGGTCTGTCCTTCCTCAACATCACTTTCGGAAAGCCCTAATTCGCTTAATCCAAGCGCTTTGATTTCTTTCTTTTTGGCCATCATGATACCTTTGATAGTCGCATAACGGATCTGGTTAATTCCTGACTGAATTGTTAAAAGCGATGGCAGGGGTAGTTCCACCCATTGAAACCAGCCACTTTCCAATTCGCGTTTCACTTTAATACCGCCATTCTGTTTTTGAATCTCCATCACGATAGTTGCGCTTGGAACGCCCAGATTTTCTGCTAAAATCACACCTGTTTGCGCTGAACCGTAATCATCCGTTTGCAGACCTGATAAAACCAGATCGAACTCTTCCCGCTTAATTGCCGCAGCCAAAACTCTAGCATTGACAAATGGATCCTGCGTGGTAAAACTTGAATTGTCGATATGTATGGCCCGATCAGCGCCTTTGGCCAGCCCTTGTTTAATGGCTTCCCGCACACGTTCGGGGCCCATGCTGAGCAACACAACTTCGCCGCTGTGGGCTTCTTTGAGCCGCAGGGCTTCCTCAAGTGCATAATGGTCGCTTTCATTTATTTCGTAATTAAGGTCGGTTTCATGAACCCAACTTCCGTCATCCGTAATTTTCAAAAGTGAATCCTTGACGGGTACCTGCTTCATGCAAACAATAATTTTCACTTGGTTCTCCTTTGGTTATGAACTTAAAACATAAGACGAACTTAAAATAAAAATATAAAAACAGAAATCAACTCTTTTTAGTCAACCCAATCAAACTGATACCCGTTAGCTTCGCAAGCGTCTGTGGAGATTTCTTTCCGCCATGGGTCGATGTTATTATCAACTTGTCTGGCATTTCGGCGAATGCGCCGCCAGGCCTCTTCGCAAAAAGTCTTGCAAATAGTTAACTGTTTGTGAGTTTTCTTTTCTCCCTTCTCTTTAAGCAAAGAATCTACTCTCGAAATCACCGCGATCATTGCATACAGATCTATCGTCATATCCGCGAGACGATTGAGGATAAATTCCCGGTGAATAATTTGCTTGCGATATTTTGACAAAACTTTTTCGGTTGCGAGATGCAATTCTTTTGCATATTCTTCAAACTTGCCGACTTCGTTTTTTAAAGCCTCATGAACATCGGCCAGCCTCTCGGTTGCAACTCTTTTTTTAATGCGGTGAAGAGCATAATCCGTTAAAACTCCCATTTCATTTAAGGGATGCTGCAGAGCCTTACCCACTTTCTTTAAATATTCGCCATGCTCCTGCATTCCGGCCAGCGCAATAAAAGCCCGCAGGACTTCATTGGTTCCTTCGAAAATTAAATTAATGCGGGCATCGCGAAGCGCCCGTTCGTAAGGATACTCTTTGCTATAGCCAATTCCACCGGCGATTTGCATGGCTTCGTTGACGGCATTCCAAACTGCTTCCGAAGCATATACTTTACATATCGAAGACTCGATTGAATAGTCAATATCTCCGCGATCGATCAGACCGGTAGTCAGGTAAACCATACTTTCCAACACAAACACGTCGACAACCATTTTAGTGATTTTGCCCTGAATCATTTCGAACTCGGCAATCGGTGTGTTGAATTGTTTTCGATTTTTTGCGTGATCAACACTCATTCTAATAAGTGTTTTAATTCCGCCAGCGCAACCGGCCGCCAACCCCAATCGACCCGAATTCAACACCTCCATCGCCACCTTGAAACCCTTGCCCTCAGGCCCAATTAGATTTTCAACCGGGACCTTGATATTATCAAAAATCAATTCGGTCGTAGAGGAGCCATGAATACCGAGCTTCCGTTCTTCTTTTCCTGATGAAAAACCCTCCATATCTCGAGTGACTGCCAGGGCGCTGATTTTCTTTTCGCCGCTTTCACCAACCGGAGTTTTTGCAAACACGGTAAAAAAATCCGCGATGCCGCCATTAGTAATCCAAATCTTGCTGCCGTTCAAAACATAGTGGCCTTTTTGTACATCTTTTACCGCCAGGGATTGGATGCCGGCAGCATCTGATCCTGCGCCCGGTTCGGTAAGTGCGAACGCCGCAATCCATTCACCTGAAGCCAACTTGGGCAAGTATTTCTTCTTCTGCTCTTCCGTTCCGTGTAGCAACAGCGCTTTCAGGCCAATAGATTGATGCCCGCCCAAAGTAACAGCCAATGAACCATCGATACTGCCAATTTCCTCAAAAACCCGGTTGTAAGCAGTTGTCGAAAATCCGGAACCGCCGTATTCCTCGGGAATGCTCATGCCGAAAAGTCCAATTTCAGCTAATCCCTGGAGAACCTCTTTCGGGATAGTCTCATCTCGGTCAATCGCTACCGAATCGATGTTATCCTTGGCGAACTGTCGAACAGTGTCGAGGATAAGTTTCAGATTTTCTTCCTCTTCCTTATCCATTTTTGGATAAGGAAAAATTAAATCCTGTTCGATGCTCCCTGCAAATAATGCTTTTACAAAACTGTTGTTTGTCATTTCAAACTCCTGAACTGCTAAAATTCTGATTCTATCGTCTCTTTAGGACCGCTCCGGTTCACTCGCCTTGAAAAATGGGCGACGGATGCGGAGTCTATCCTGAGAGAAGCCAAGGACGGGTTTCCTGCGCTTACCTCCGGGCTTCATTATTTATATTATTGGAGGAAGGTCGGCACGGGATCGCCCGCAGCAACTGTTCAATTTCTATAAAATCCTTTGCCATTATTCGCCATACTCGTCAGCAATTTCGGCAGCTCAAATCTCTCGCCATATTTATCCGCTAATTTATTCATTTCCCTGGCACATAATTTCGAGCCAAGCGTGTCAGCATATTTCAAAAGACCACCGCGAAAAGGCGGGAATCCGGTGCCGAATATCATCCCTGCATCGAGGTCTCTTGCCCGGCGGACAATTTCCTCTTCCAAACAAAGCACTGCCTCTTTCAGCATAACAAAAACCAGTCGGTTTTGAATCTCCTCTTTAGAAATCGACCCGTCCGGCTTTATTAAATCCGCAATGAGAGCGTAAATCGACTCGTCAACTTTCTTATTTTTGCCATCATAAATATACAAGCCTTTGCCGCCTTTCTTACCTAAACGACCATCGTCATTCAACTTTTTGATTACTTTGGAAGGAACAACGCGATTTTGAAACCCTTCCTGGAGAATCTTGGACACTTTGTAACCGACGTCAATGCCCACTTCATCCAGTAAATTCAAAGGTCCCATCGGCATGCCGAAATCCAGCATGGCTTTGTCGATTTCGTCGATCTTCAAGCCTTCCTCTAAAAGCAACGCCGCTTCATTGATATAAGGCCCAAGAATTCGATTCACTAAGAATCCCGGACTATTTTTTACAACAATTGGAATTTTCCCTAATTTTTTAGCAAAAGCCACAGAGGTCACCGTTGCCGCATCCGAAGTTTTTTCACCTCTGATAATCTCCACCAAAGGCATGCGGTGCACAGGATTGAAGAAATGAAAGCCGATCACACGATCAGGCTTTTCAACAGCCGAAGCGATTTCAGTAATGGAAAGAGATGAAGTATTTGAAGCCAGGATGGTCGAGTCATTGACTTGAGAAGCTATCTCGCTAAGAACCGTCTTTTTGATTTCCATGATCTCGACAACAGCTTCGATGATGAAATCCGAGTTGGCAAAACCAGAATAATCTGTGGTTCCGGAAATCAAAGTCATTTTCCGCTGCATTTCTTTGCGTTTTAACTTTTTCTTCTCAACTGCCTTCCGGAAGACCTCTTCCGCTCTATGCATTCCGATATCCAGAGCTTGTTGGTTGATATCTTTCATTCTCACTGGCAGCGCTTTATTAGCAAGGAGTTGCGCAATGCCGCCGCCCATAACCCCGGCGCCAAGAAGTCCGACTTGCTTAATCTCTTTTGGCTCGCTCCTGGTTTTTTCAACGCCAGTGTCTTTTTTCAAATCCTCATTCAGGTAGTAGATTGAAATAAGGTTCTTGCTGACGTCGGTTGCAATCAGCTCACCGAGCAGCTTGGCCTCAATCTCAAGGCCTTCTTGCAGAGTCAGCTCAATTCCCTTTTGCACCGCTTCCAATGCTTTCAGCGGCGCCGGGTAATGGCCGCGAGTCGTTCGCAGCGCCTGCTTTCTGGCCTGCTCAAAAAGAAACTTGCGCCCGAATCGGTTGCTTTCTAAAAAAATCGCATGCAGGCGCTTCACATTTCGTTTGTTCTCGTAAGCAGAGCGCTTGAAAGCCTGCAGCATGTTGAGCGCAAATTCCTCAGCCGCTGCTTTTAAAAACGACGAGGGATAGCTCGAAGGTAGCACTTTATCGACAATCCCAAGCCGGCCTGCGTCCTTAGCGCCAACAAGTTTTCCGGTTAAGATTAGTTTTAACGATCTCTGAATACCAATGAGTCTTGGCAGCCGCTGGGTTCCCCCGAATCCGGGAAGAATGCCCAATCGTACTTCCGGGAGTCCCAATTTGGTTTTTGGGTGAATCTTCGCAATGCGGAAATGACAGGCAAGTGCCAACTCGAGTCCGCCGCCAACGCATGCCCCCTGAATGGCGGCCACTACAAGAAACGGCAAATCATGAATTTTTTGGAAAATAGCCTGTCCCATCCGGGTTTTCTCGGCGCCTTCTTTCGGATCGGTGACATCTTTAATTTCAGCAACATCGGCGCCGGCGATAAAATTATCCTCTTTCCCGCTTATAAAAACCAAAGCCTTGATCGAAGTCTCTGTCTTCAGCTCATCCAATAATCCATCGAGTTCCTGCATTACTTTTGAAGTCAGGATATTCACTTTCTCGTCCTTGGCGTCAAATGTCAAAAACGCCACACCGTTTTCTTTCTTGCGTAAATCAAAAACGCCGTCCGTTCGAGTTGATTGTTGCAGTTTAGAGCTGGTTTTTTCTTTTACCGTTTCGGCCATGTTTTTCTTTTCTCCCTCTGCTAATCATTGATTAAGTTTTGGCTATTCCATTTATAAAAATATCTGCTATCTGCTCAGCGGACTTTCCCAAATCATATTTGCCGTTTTTCATTAAAACCCAGTGCGTGGCAACTTCATCCAGCGAGCCAAACAGAGCTCGTTTGATCAGTCCGGGGGGAATGTCTTTGCGAATGATCCCATGCCGCTGCCCTTCTTCGATAATATCCCCCGCCACATTTAAATATTCCTTAAGTTTTGAACCGGCGTATTCTTTGATAAATTTGTTGCTTTGCCGCAGCTCAAGCTGAAAAACCTGCGCCAACTTTGGATTCTTTTCAACAAAATTCAGATGAGTCTTAACAAAAATGCGGAGCTTACTTTTGATATCCGGTTCAGATTCAATTTCCTTACGAACTTTAGAAATAAATTTCGCCATTTCTTCTTCAAAAATAGAAATGAGAATCTCGTCTTTATTCTTAAAGTAGAGATAAATAGTGCCGTCAGCGATACTGGCATTCTTGGCGATTTCCGAAACTTTGGCGTTGTAAAAACCTCGTTGGGCAAAAACCTTGACTGCGGCTTTTAAAATGCGGGATCTTTTATCTTCCTTGGCAGGCATGATTGGTTTCCTTACCTTGCTATAACTCGGTGACTGAGTTAAAATATTCCATCGAAATGAATGAGTGTTCATTCATAATATAAGAATCTAATATTCGCTGTCAAGAGAAATTTAAGCCTTTTAAGTGACTATACCCCAAAAATCATAAACATCGAGGGGTTTAATCAGTTGTAAATACTGGAAGTTAAGTAGTTAGAAAAAGATGGGGAAAGGGCTCCTTGTTCCTTATCTTTCGGGCGTTTATTTGTACCGCGTTGCCGGCCAAAACAGCAC
>Ga0209988_10000011_pt1 | contig 83156 bp, 76 predicted proteins | sample N075metaG_FD_183115 | JGI IMG/M metagenome (GOLD analysis project Ga0209988, IMG submission 183115) | Deep subsurface microbial communities from Kermadec Trench to uncover new lineages of life (NeLLi) - N075 metaG (SPAdes) (version 2) | ecosystem: Environmental > Aquatic > Marine > Ocean trench... | reverse complement strand
TCGTCCAAGCCCTGTCTCCGAGCTCGTCTGCCTTGACTGTCGAATCAACTATGTCGGTGAACAGCACCGTGGTCAGGAATCGATCGATCTGCGGCTCGGGACGAGAGCCGACCAGAAACTGTTGGATCTCGCCGAGCGCGGCATCACTGTCCCCGATCCAGGGCCAATGATCCCTTCCCGGTAGCTCAACCAGCCGTGCTCCCGGAATGTGCTCGGCCATGTATCGACTGGCACGAACATCCACCACTTTGTCATCGGAACGGTGGAGAATCAGGGTGGGGACGCTGATTGTCGGTAAGACGCTGCGGACATCGGTGGCCCCGTTGGTCTTTATCAAAGCGACGTACATGCCCGGGCTGGCACTCAACCGACTCGTCCGGCTCCACCACCGAACCATGTCGGGTTCGTCGGCAACTCCCGGAACGAAGAAGTCGAGTCCAAAATGCTCGTTGAACTGGCCGGACTCGACCGACTTCAACTGAGCTATTCCTTCGGATCTAGTCACACCCCACGGCCAATCGTCCGCCCACGAGATGCGGGGTGTGGCCCCCCAGAGAACCAACGACGAAATCCGGTCCGGGTAGGTAGCCCCGAACAACGCGCTCATGGCTCCGCCCTCCGAGAACCCGAACAACGCAGCACGATCGACGTTGGCGGCGTCCATCACGGCATTGACGTCGGCCATTCGATCCTCCAGAGTCGGTGGCCGATCAATCGGCACCGGATCAGACAATCCTGTTCCCCGCTTGTCGAAAAGGATCAGCCGGGCGAAGGAGGCCAGACCCCGCAGAAAGGATGCCTGACGAGGCTCTTCCCAGCCCAGCTCCACATTCGAGACCCAGCCAGGCACAAACACCAGATCGAGGGGACCGTCGCCAACAACCTGAAAGGCGATGTGGAGGTCGCCGACCTTGGCGTACTGAGTGGTTGGAGGCTCGAACACGATACTTGCTCCCGTCCGACGCACCCTACCTCCGGACACCAGAGCGCTGACCGATCACATGCAGCGGGATATCACGCTTTGGGGGCGGTCACCCCTACCACGGTTCAACTGCCGAACGCGGTTGCCGAAACCGTTCGGATACCGGCGGCCTTCGACGAGGGCATGCGAACACCGACATCATTGCATCTACGACCTCAACACGTACCGAGCCCAGATCCCTTTTTCACCTGCGACTACTGCCGACTGATTAAACCTGAGTGAGCTAGACTCATATTTGGAATACGGTGCAACAATAAGGTGTTACCGAGTGTTCCAGCCAACAAGCAAGGAAAATCAAGCAGATGCCTGAAACCGCCCAACTGACACTTCCCGTCCTCCCCCTCCACAACGGCGTGGTCTTCCCTCACATGGTGGTGACGATCCGAGTCGAAACCGACGAGGGCATGACCGCATTCGCAGCAGCCGAAAAGTCAGACGGCCGTCTCCTCCTCGTGCCTCGCGTCGAGGGCCGATACGCCACTGTCGGGACCATCGCCGACATCCAGCAGGCCGACGACGACGGCAACATCGTCGTGTCTGGACTGGCCCGGGCACGGGTAGGGGCCGGATCGGTCGATGAGTCGGGGGCACTCTGGGTGGAGGTCGAGGAGTACCCCGAGGTCGACATCATCGACGGCGAACTCGAAGAACTCGTAGACGAGTACAAGGCCACCGTCAGGGAGGTCCTGGAGAGCAGAGGTCTGGGAGGCGTCGCCGAGCGTCTGCTCAACATGGACAACCCGTCTCGTCTTGCCGACCTCGCCGTCTACTCACCCGACCTCTCTCTGGAACAGAAAGTCGAGCTCCTCGAGGCGCTCGACATCCGACGTCGACTTGGCCTGCTCCTCGAATGGATGAGGGAGGTCCTCGCCGACCTCGAGCTTCGACGCAAGGTCCGTGAAGACGCGACCGAGCGGATCGAAAAGGGGCAAAAGGAGTACATCCTCCGCCAGCAACTCGATGCAATCAAAAAAGAGCTGGGCGAGGACGGCGACGCCACCTCCGAGTATCGGGCCAAGCTCGAAGAGCGGGAACTCCCCGACCACGTCACCGAGGCCATCGAGCGCGAGATCGACCGTCTCGAGCGGATGAGTGAACAGTCGCCCGAGCACTCCTGGATCCGAACCTGGCTCGACACGATGTTCGACCTGCCCTGGGGAGAGAAGTCGGAGGATCGGCTCGACCTGGACGAGGCGTGGACGGTGCTCGATGCCGACCACACCGGTCTCCATGACGTCAAGGAGCGCATCGTGGAGCATCTGGCTGTCCGAAAGCTTCGCAGCGATCGCGGCCTCTACGAAGAGGGAGAGCGGCACTCCGGATCCATCCTCCTTCTGGTTGGCCCACCCGGAGTGGGCAAGACATCACTCGGCGAGTCCGTCGCCAGAGCACTTGGCCGCAAGTTCATTCGGGTTGCCCTCGGTGGCATTCGAGACGAAGCCGAAATTCGTGGTCACCGGCGCACCTATGTCGGGGCCCGTCCCGGTCGTATCGCTCGCGCTCTGACCGAGGCGGGAACCATGAACCCGGTGTTCCTTCTCGACGAGATGGACAAGGTGGGTGCCGACTGGCTCGGGGCCCGTCCCGGTCGTATCGCTCGCGCTCTGACCGAGGCGGGAACCATGAACCCGGTGTTCCTTCTCGACGAGATGGACAAGGTGGGCGCCGACTGGCGTGGAGACCCCTCCTCCGCCCTGCTCGAGGTGCTCGACCCGGCACAGAATCACACCTTCCGGGACAATTATCTAGAGACGGATCTCGACTTATCCGATGTCTTGTTCATCGCCACCGCCAACGTCGTCGAGACGATTCCCGGGGCGCTTCTCGATCGGACAGAGGTGATCCGCATCGACGGATACACCGACGACGAGAAGGTCGAGATCGCCAGGGACCACCTTCTCCCACGTCAGCTTCGAGGAGCCGGCCTCGAGCCGGAGGAACTCGAGGTGACAGAGCCCGCATTGGCCGCAATCGTTGATCGATACACCCGGGAAGCCGGTGTGCGAAACCTCGAACGCGAACTGGGCAAGCTGGCTCGCAAGGTGGCGACCGGGGTGGCCAAGGGCGAGGAAACCGGCACGGTTGTGGTGGTTGACGAGTCGGACGTCCAGGAATACCTCGGCAAGCCCAAGGTCTGGAAAGACGAAGCCTCCGACCGCACCGACGTGCCCGGAGTGGCAACGGCTCTGGCTGTCACCGGATCCGGCGGCGATGTTCTGTTCATCGAAGCCACCGTCATGGACGGTGAACCCGGTCTGACTCTCACCGGTCAACTTGGTGATGTGATGAAAGAGTCGGCCCAGATAGCCCTTTCCTACGTCCGGGCCCACGCCTCAGATCTCGGTATCGACGCCGACCGTCTGAAGGGAAGATTCCATGTCCACGTACCCGCGGGGGCCATCCCCAAGGATGGGCCATCAGCAGGTGTCGCCATGCTCACCGCCCTTGTTTCTGTGCTTACCGAGCGGAAGGTCAAAGACACTGTTGCGATGACCGGAGAGATCACCCTCCAGGGCAAGGTGCTGCCCATAGGCGGGGTCAAACAGAAGGTTCTGGCCGCCCACAGGGCCGGACTGACCGAAGTGATCGTGCCACGAAGGAATGAGATCGATATCGACGATGTCCCCGAGAAGGTGCGCGAGGACATCATCTTCCACATTGCCGACACCGTCGACGACGTCCTGAAGACGGCTCTCAACTAGCTCGAAATGGGGACGATGAACTCGTCCCCGAAGAGCCCCACCGGGATGTGCAGGCCGGCCCTCCGATAGGTCTCACCTGGAATGCCTATGTCGGCGAGCCACAGATCTCCGACGGCCGCCACGTCAAGGCCGGTCTTGGGCAATGCCAGCGTCATCGTTTGCGATGCGATCACATGAGCGCCCGGTGCTCCGCCGGTCGTCGAATCGATTCCGGATGGGACGTCCAGCGACAAGACGGGTGCCTCCTCATTCAGCGCCCACTCGATCATGTGAAGAGCGCCTCCCCTTGGAGGTCCGGAGAGGCTGTATCCGATGACAGCATCGACGATCAACGCAGGATGGAGGTCGTCTAGTTGGCCCGGACCGAGAGCCCGACCGTTGGTTCCCCTATAAGTCGCCAACTGTTGGGCGGGCACCTCGCCCAGACGTAGCTCGTCGGAGACGACGACTATCACCTCTCCGTGACGATTGGCCAGATGTCGGGCGCCACAGATTCCCCCGCCGCCGTTTCCGCCCGTCCCGGCGAGCACCACGATCGTGTCATCCCGCCACTCAGGACCGAGAAGGCGAATCGTCGTTGCGGCAAGATTCCTCCCGGCGTTCTCCATCATCTGATAGAGATTCGGACCAGTTTCTTCGATCGCGATCCTGTCGACTTCCCGCATCTGGTCTGCGGTCACCGCCGGCACCTCGATACCTGCGCTGGTGACAAAGGAGGACGAGGTCACGACGAGGATTCGTCCGATCCCAGCGTCCCTCCGAGTGCAGCGGCTCGACGCCGACCCAGATCGCTCAACGGAATCTCGGCGCGCCCGGTGTGTCCCCCTGACTGGCTCCACCCAGTTTGTCCGTGCGAACCAATGTGACGCTGGGTCGGCTCATCAAGAGTCCCCGTTCGTGATCCACTCCCACTCATCGCCGAGCAGCGAGTCGGCTTCGGGCGGTCCCCACGTGCCCCTCGGGTAGCTGATGGCCTTGGGGTGATCGTCGAGTACCGGTTGGAGAATCCGCCACGACTCCATGACGCCGTCCTCTCTCGCGAACAGAGACGAGTCGCCTCCGAGGGCGTCCCCCAAGAGGCGGTAGTAAGGCCCTCTTCCCGGTTCGACGTCGTCTTCGTGTTCGAGGACGAAATCGACGGGCTCGCTCACCATCTCGGGCCCCGGGCGTTTCGCCTGCATCGACAGGATGACCCGGTCCTCGGGCTTGCTCCTGAATGCAATCCGGTTGGCCCCCGGAACCGAATTGGCACCGGCAAACAACATTCGGGGTGGCCGGTTGAACTCGACGACGGCCTCGGTGACCGTTGATGCGAGCCCTTTACCCGCCCTGATGACCCAGGGCACTCCCGCCCATCGCCACGAGTCGATTTCGAATCTCGCCGCAAAAAACGTCTCGGTGTCCGACCCCGACTCCACCCCGGGTTCATCGCGATAGCCGGCGTACTGGCCGCGGACGATGTCTTGGGGACTCAGCGTCTTTGTCGCCTTGAGAACCTTGACCCGCTCGTCACGCAGAGCGTCGGGCTCATCGGAGACTGGCGGTTCCATGGCGAGCAGGGAAATGAGTTGGATCAGATGATTCTGGACCACATCGCGCAGTGCTCCGACCGAGTCATAGAAGGCTCCCCGACCCTCGACTCCGAAGTCCTCCGCCATCGTGATCTGGACGCCTCGGATGTAATGGCGGTTCCAGACGGGCTCGAGGATCGTGTTGGAGAACCGGTACACCATCAGGTTCTGCACCGCATCCTTGCCGAGGAAGTGGTCGATGCGAAAGACGCGAGGTTCCGGGTAGTGACGGTGGATGATCTGGTTCAGCTCGGTCGCGCTTGCCGTGTCACGCCCGAATGGCTTCTCGACAACGAGACGCCCGTCACTTGCCAGCCCGGCGCCGGCCAGACCAACAACAACGTCATCGAAGAGGTCTGGCGGGATTGCGAGATAGGAGACGGTCATCGTTATGTCGCCCAGACGGTGTTTGATGGTGTCGTAGGTAGCCGGATCGCGATAGTCACCTGACACGTAGCAGAGACCCGAGGCGAAACGCCGAAAAACGGACGGATCTACCTCGATGCCCACTTCGACCAGGGCCTCTTCTGCCCGGCGACGAAGGCCGGCGTCATCCCCTTCGGTTTTGCTCACCCCGATGACAGGCATGTTCAGGTCGCCCGACGAAGCCAGGGCGTAAAGGGCAGGGAAGAGACGGGTCCGGGCCAGGTTTCCGGTGATGCCGAACAAGATCAGGGCATCGGCGTGGCCTGTCGTCATCGGTCTATCACTCTCGTTGGAAACACATCAGAGTGGGGACACGGTACATCGGGGGATCAATCGTCTCAGATCGGCCTCTCCAAGTCAGCCCTCGCGGACCAGCGGGGCCACCTCGGTGCCCAACAACTCGATGCTTCGCAACACCTTCTCGTGAGGGAGCGTCCCGACACTGACGTGCAACTCGAACCGGTTGATACCGAGGACTTCCTTCCAGCGGACGATCTTGGCCGCCACCGTCTCCGGATCGCCCAGCACCAGCGAGCCGTCGGGCTGACGCATCATGTCGTATTGCTCCCGGGTCATCGGGCCCCATCCCCGCTCCCGACCGATCCGGGTCATCGCCGCTGCATAGGAGGGGTAGAACTCGTCGGCCGCCTGCTCGGTGCTGTCGGCGACAAACCCGTGCCCATGGACCGACAACGGCACCTCCTCGGGGTCGTAACCCGACTCGACGAGGGTCTTGCGGTGCAGGTCGGCCAGAGCCCGGAAACGATCCGGGCTCCCACCGATGATGGCCAAAGCCACCGAAAGACCACGTGTTGCCGCACGGACGATCGACTGTGGGGTGCCACCGACGGCGACCCTGATCGGCAATGGCCGCTCCGGTCTCGGATAGATTCCGGTGTCCTCGATCGGACTCCGAAACCGGCCAGACCAGCTCACTCTCTCGTTGTCCCTGATCTCGAGAAGCAGGTCGAGTTTCTCGGCGAAGATCTCGTTGTAGTCGTCGAGGGAGTATCCGAACAGCGGGAACGACTCGATGAACGATCCCCGGCCCACCAGCAGCTCGGCTCTTCCCGACGAAACCAGATCGAGTGTGGCGTACTCCTGGAATACCCGCACCGGGTCATCGGTGCTCAGGATGGACACCGCAGGGAACAGTCGGATCTTCGAGGTGCGGCCCGCCGCCGCCGCCAGCGTCACGGCCGGCGCCGAGGAGGCGAAATCGGGCCGATGGTGCTCCCCGAGGCCATAGACATCCAGGCCAACCTTCTCGGCGAGTTCGATCTCCTCGAGCACCTGACGGAGACGTTCCCCATGGCTTACCACTTCACCGGAGGCGCTGGGGATGGTCTCGGCGAAGCTGGTGACTCCTAATTCCATGTTGATCCCTACTCTCGGTGTCTACCCCCGTCCACTCAGCCGGGTCGGTAGACACTAGAGCGGTGGACGATCGACACCACCTCGACCGCTTTCTGCGAACCTCAGGTTGTAAGGCCCGTATCCGGGTCGAACAACATCAGGCTCGAGAGTTATGACTACCCATCGGGCGACCAGGCTATGTCTGATTCACAACCTATCGAAGACATTGTGAGGTCAAAGGAAGCTGCAGGTCGCCCTAAGGACATCAGGGTATTGCCAGCTATCAGAGCCCACATCGAGCGCCGACGTCGATAGGTGACGAGTACCGCTAGCCGTTGACAGCGGGGATCACGCTCTCCCCGTAGGCCCTAAGGGTTGTCTCCTGGTCGTCATGCATCAAGTAGACCCCAAAATGGTCGACACCCATCTCCTTGAGCAGCTCCAGTTTCTCGATGTGGTCTTCAACGGTGCCAAGCACGCAGAAACGATCGACGATCTCGTCGGGCACGAAGTCGGTTGACGGGTTGCCGCTTCTCCCATGATGGTCATAGTCATAACCCTCCCGGGCCTTGATGTAGTCACTCAGCACCTTTGGAACCATCGACTCGTCGTCGCCGTAACGCTTCACCATGTCGGCCACGTGATTGCCCACCATCCCGCCGAACCAACGGAGCTGTTCCCTTTGATGCGCGATGTTGTCGCCCACGTAGGCAGGCGCCACCACACAGATCTTCACCTCGTCGGGGTCACGGCCCGCTTCCGAGGCTGCGGAACGAACCGCCCCCATCGTCCACTCCAACACCTGAGGGTCGGCCAGCTGAAGGATGAAACCGTCGGCGTGGGCCCCGATGGTCGCCAGCGCCTTCGGCCCGTACCCGGCGACCCACATCGGCAGGTCCCAGCCACCGTCTTTAATCCAGGGGATGGAGAGTTTGGTGTCGTTGTAGAGGATCTCCTCCCCCGCCACCAGGGCCTTGATCACCTCCATCGCCTCGACCACGGTCGCCAGCGTCGTTGGCTTCTTTCCGATGTACCTCAATGCCGAGTCACCCCGACCCATCCCACAGATGGTCCGGCCGTCATACATGTCGTTGAGGGTGGCGAACAACGAGGCCAGCACCGTCCAGTCGCGGGTGCCCGGGTTGGTGACCATCGGCCCCACGACCATGTTCTCCGTCTCGGCGAGGATTCGGGAGTAGATGACGAACGGCTCCTGCCAGAGCACATGACTGTCGAACGTCCAGGTGTGGCTGAATCCGAGACGTTCGGCCTTCTTCGCCATGTCAACCACCCGGCTGGCCGGGGGATCGGTCTGAAGGACTACGCCAAAATCCATGTCAGATCAGGTACTGACTGGATTCACGGACCAGATACTCACCGTCACCGGCCTGCCCGTGATAGACGTCGTCGGAGATGATCACGTTGCCTTTGGAGAGCACGGTATCGACCTTGCCGGTCATCTCCCAACCTTCGTAGGCCGAGTAGTCGACATCCATGTGATGGGTATCGACAGAGATAACGTGGCTGGCGTCGGGGTCGTAGATGACGATGTCGGCATCCGACCCGACAGCAATGGTTCCCTTCTTCGGGTAAAGACCGAACATCTTGGCCGGCGCTGTGGCAGTGATTTCGACAAACCGGTTCAGGCTGATCCGGCCTTCTGCAACCCCGCCGTTGTAGACGAGCTCCATCCGGTTCTCCACACCGGGCATCCCGTTGGGAATCTTGGAGAAGTCACCCTGACCTAGCTGTTTCTGGGTGCCGAAGGAGTGATGATCGCCCATGCAGAACGGACAGTGATCGGTTGACACGATCTGGATGTCGTTGGTCTTCAGCCCCTGCCACAAGCGTTCCTGATGACCGGCGGCTCGGTCCCGGAGTGGCGGTGAGCACACATACTTGGCGCCGTCGAACCCGTTGCCCAGATTGTCGAGAGATAGGAACAGGTATTGGGGACAGGTCTCGGCGTACACGTTGAGACCCTGGTCACGGGCCAGGATCACCTCGTCGAGGGCCTCCTTGGCCGAGAGATGGACGATGTAGAGCTGGGCCCCGGTCAGTTCGGCGAGCTTGATCGCCCGATGGGTGGCCTCGCCCTCGAGGATCGACTTGCGCACCATCCCGTGATAGAGCGGATCGGTCTCTCCCCTTTCCAGGGCTTGGGAGGCGAGAACGTCGATGGCGATCCCGTTCTCTGCGTGCATGCAAATGGTGGCGCCGTCCTCGGCGGCCTTCTGCATCGCCTGCACGATCTGTCCGTCGTCGGCGTAGAAGACACCCGGATAGGCCATGAACAGCTTGAAGCTGGTGACACCCTCGCGGACCAGGAGTTCCATCTCTTTGAGGGTCTGGTCGTTGATGTCGCCGGTGATCATGTGAAAGCCGTAGTCGATAGCGCAGTTGCCACGAGCCTTCTCCATCCACGCCTCCCAGCCTCCCATTGCCGACTCGCCTTTGGTCTGAACGGCGAAGTCGACAATCGTGGTCGTTCCACCAAAAGCGGCAGCACGAGTGCCGGTCTCGAAGGTGTCGGCGGCCTTGGTGCCACCAAAGGGCAGTTCCATATGGGTGTGGACGTCGAGCCCACCGGGGATGACCAACTTGCCCGAGGCGTCGACCTCGATCTCGGCCGAGACCTCGATTGATCCGGGCTGGAGCAAAGCCACCACCTTCTGTCCGTCGATAAGGACATCGGCGCTCATCATCTCGGTGGCGGTGACGACGGTGCCACCCTTGATCAATGTCTTGGCCATCTCCTATTCCTCTCTTGCCCGGTTGATTGCGTTACGAAGCTTGTCGAGACCCTCGTTGGCCTCTTCTTCGGTGATCGAAAGCGGTGGGGCGATGCGCAGGGTGTTGCCGTAGAGGCCACCCTTGCCAACGAGAAGACCTTCGGCCCTGGCCTGCTCCATCACCTCGGCGGTCAGCTCGGCGTTGGGGCTGCCGCTGATGGGGTCGCCGAACTCGACGCCAAGCATCAGGCCCTTGCCCCTCACCTCGATGATCTCAGGAACGTCCTCAGCGATGTTGTGGAGGCCGTTCTTCAATTGGCTGCCCACCTTGTAGGCGTTGGTCTGCAGGTCGTTCTCCAACAGATACTCGAGGTTGGCCAGAGCACCGGCGGTGGCCAGTGGGTTGCCGCCAAAAGTGGAGATCGAGTTCGCCTTCAGACAATCCATGACGTCGGGACGAGCCACCACACCGGCCATTGCAAGACCGTTGCCCAGCCCCTTGGCGAAAGTGAGAATGTCAGGTGTCAAGTCGTGAGCCTGATAGCCCCAGAAATGCTCTCCGGTCCTCCCCCATCCGGTCTGGACCTCATCGCTGATGAACAGAATCCCGTGTTCGTCGAGCACCTCTTTCATCGCACCGAAGAACCCGTCCGGTGGGGTGGCGAACCCACCCACACCCTGGATGGGCTCGACGATCATCGCTGCCACCTCGCCCGCTGTTGCGATAGCGAGCAGATCGCGCAGATCGGCGACACACGCCGCCGTGAACTCATCGTCGGGAAGATGGCCGAACGGACTCCGCAGCTTGTACCCACCGTGGACGTAAATCACGTTGAACGGCGAGAGACTGGTGGCCGACCAGGACTTCTGCCCGGTTATGGCCACCGCCGAATGCGACCTGCCGTGATAGCTGCCCCTGATGGCGAGCACCTGGTTCGACTGGCGGTACTGAGTGGCCAGCATCAGTGCGGCGTCGTTGGCCTCGCTGCCCGAGTTGGTGAAGAAAACCTTGGCGTCGGGGATCCCACTCAGGTCGGCGATCCTCTCCGCCAACTCGATCTGAGATTCGATCAGATACAGCGTCGAAGTGTGCAGCATCTTGTCGGCCTGCCTTTTTATGGCGTTGACGACAGCGGGAATCCGATAGCCCGACATGGTGGTGAGGATGCCTCCGAAGAAGTCGAGGTACTCGTTGCCCTCGGCGTCGGTCACATGCCGACCCTCACCGTCGACCAGCGCGATCGGGTCCTCGTAATACAGGGCCATCCAGGAAGGCAGAACCTCTGTGTGACGACCAAGGAGCTCGGCGTGCTTGCCCATGACGGCTAAGGAGCGACCAGTGCGTCATAGGCGTCGGGGCGACGGTCCCTATAGAAGGCCCAGACCTTGCGGACTTCTTCGAGGGTGTCCATGTCGAGGTCACGTATCACAAGTTCCTCATCGGTGTCGCTGGCCTGATCACCAACGAACTGCCCACGGGGATCGACAAAGTACGACGAGCCGTAGAAGTCGTTATCGCCGTATGGCTCTTTACCGACACGGTTGATAGCCCCGATGAAATACTCGTTGGCCACCGCCGATGCAGGCTGCTCCAAGTTCCACAAGTACATGGAGAGACCACGGCTCGTCGCCGAGGGGTTGAAAACGATCTTGGCGCCGGCGAGACCGAGAGCCCGCCAACCCTCAGGAAAGTGGCGGTCGTAACAGATGTACACACCGATGCGGCCAACCGCAGTGTCGAAGATCGGGTAGCCGGTGTTCCCGGGACGGAAGTAAAACTTCTCCCAGAACCCCTTCACATGAGGAATGTGGGTCTTGCGGTACTTGCCCAGGTAGGTGCCGTCGGCATCGATAACGGCTGCCGTGTTGTAGAGAAAGCCTTCGTCTTCCTTCTCGTAGATAGGAACGATCAAGACCATGGCGGTCTCCTTGGCCACCTCGATCATCCTCTGGGTGGTCGGACCATCCGGGATGGGCTCGGCGGTGTCCTTGTGCTCATCCTCCTGGACCTGGCAGAAGTAGGGAGCATTGAACATCTCTTGGAAGCACATCACTTTGGCGCCCTGCTCGGCGGCCTGCTTGGCATACTTCACGTGCTTCTCGACCATCGATTCTTTGTCGCCGGTCCACTCGGTCTGGACCAGTGCGGCACGCACGATGTTCGCCATCAACTCCTCCTCGAATTAGTCACCACTAGACAGCACAAGTTACTCGGGTATCAAGAGACTTCGTAAAGGGAAGTCGGTTATCAGATGAGTTCGGCAGTCTCGGTTTCCCGTGCTGGACCGACATCGGTGGTGACCAGCGACACTCCGAGTTGGGCCGCTTCAGACCACCGGGAGAGTGAACCCGACCTTGCCTCCCGGTCCCGGCTCGGCCCAGATGATGCCTCCGAAACCCGAGACGTACTCCTGGGCGATAGCCAAACCCAGGCCCGCCCCTCCGGTCGCACGGCTGCGCACACCGTCAGGCCGGCTGAAACGCTCGAAAGCGTGCTTGACGAAGTCATCCGAGAATCCTTCCCCATCATCGGTGATGACAACCTGAGCAGAGGCGCCGTTGGAAACGCTGACCACGACTTCGCCCCCGGCAGGTGAGTGACGAACAGCGTTGTCGAGAAGGTTGCGGACCACCCTGGCGACGCCCTCAGGAGCGGCCAGGGCAGTCACCCGCTCATCGACGTTGAGCACCAAGGTGACGCTCTTGGTTGCCGCCAGCGGCCGGAAGACCTCAACGGCTTCGTCGGCGATCTCGGTGAGGTCGGTCGACTCCAGATCGAATTCGACGACTCCGGATTCCAGACGGGCGAGCAAGAAGAGATCCTCCACCATCTGGGTAAGGGCCTCGGTGTCCTTTTTCATCGAGCTGAGATATCGATCCGAATCATCGACGAGGCCATCTTGCAACGCCTCGAGCGCAGCCTGCAACGACGCCAGAGGTGTCCTCAGATCATGACCTACGGCGGCAAAGAACTCCCGACGCACGACATCGTCGCGGATTCGAACACGCTCGGCTTCCTGGAGCGCGAGGGCCATCCCGTCGACGGCGGCCGCCAAATCGCCCACTTCGTCGGCGCGGGTGATCCTCGTTCTCTTCGTGAGATCTCCAGAGGCGATTCCCGAGGCGGTAGCAGCAATGAGGGTCAGGTCACCGGTGAGCGGGCCACTGACCAGAACCGCAAAGGCGACTGCTGCCACGACACCAAAGCCGACAACAATGAGGAGCACCGTCAGATCGTGGGTCGAGATGAACATCTGCTGCCCTGCGGCCACCATGCCGACGGCCACGATCAGAAAGGAGACGACCGACAGGGTCATGACCGTGGTGCGTAACGAACGGTTCCCCCTAGCCAGCCGGGGAAGCCAAACGGCGGCCCCAGCAGCTCCAATCGCCATAAGACCAAAGATGAGTCCCATCCCGATTCGCTCGGTGTTGGTTGGCTGCATCACCACACTGAAAACACCGACTCCCAGGACCACCAGAGCCGCCGCGCCGAGGGCGAGCCTCATGTCTCGAACCGGTATCCCACACCCCAAACAGTGGTGATCCGCTTCGGCTTATCGGGGTTCGACTCGATTTTCTGACGTATCCGACGGACATGAACCGTGACGGTCGACGGGTCCTGCCATGAGGTGTTGGAGTCCCAGACTTGTTCGAGAAGTTGACCTCTGGAGAAGACCTGTCGTGGATGGGTGGCGAAGAAGACCAACAGATCGAACTCCTTCGGAGTGAACTCGATAGTTCGACCTTTCACGCCCACTTCTCTCGCTCCTGGGTCGATCCGGAGATCATCGATCTCGATAACCGAACCAGAACGAAGGCTCGCCCCGTCGGAACGTTTGAGAACAGTCCGGACCCGCGCAGCCAACTCCCGGGGAGAGAAGGGTTTGACCACATAATCATCGGCACCCAACTCCAACCCGAGCACACGATCGGTCTCCTCACCTCGGGCGGTGAGCATGATCACCGGAACGTTGGATCGACTTCGAAATTCGGAGAGCAACGAGTATCCGTCGATCTCGGGGAGCATCACGTCGAGCACGATCAGGTCGGGAAGCTTTTCCTCGAAGGCTCGAAGCGCAGCAGCACCGTCAGAAGCCTCGATGACGTCCAACCCGTCGCGGCTCAGGTAGGTGGTCACCACTTCCCTGACCATTGGCTCGTCGTCAACGACCAGAACGGTGCGGCCGGAAAACTCACTGAGTGACATCCCCCAACCGTATGGGCCTCTGCTGGGTTCGACGTCAGTGTTAATGGATCGTTCAGAAACCGTTTCTGGCATATCAAGACTCTGCCTTCAAGGTGGTTAATCCATCGTCAAGGAGGCGAACATGACTCAGAGCCGAAGGCTCACCCCCGTAATCGCACTGGTAGCGGCAGCAGCCCTGCTGCTCACAATCTTGGGCGCGGCACCCGCCGACGCCGGATCAGTGCGCACCTATCGGGTGACTATCACCAACCTGACCAGCGGACAGCCAATGACGCCGTTCGTGGTGGCTACCCACTCGGGCTCGACCGGGATCTTCGAGGTCGGTTCGGCCGCTTCGCCAGGTCTTCAGGCGATCGCCGAGAACGGCGCCGCAGGAGCCCTGGCCGCCGAACTGGGAGCGAATCCACGGGTCGGCGACGTCGTTGTTGCCGGGTCGGCCCCATTCGGGTCGGGTGAGAGTGTTTGGGCAGACATCGTCTCCACTCCGGGAGCCCGGAAGTTGTCAGTGGCGGGGATGCTGATCTGTACCAACGACGGCTTTGGTGCCATCGACTCGGTGCAGCTCGACAACAACGGAAAGACCCGAACCTTGTTTGGCTTCGCCTATGACGCCGGCACCGAGATCAACACCGAGGCCTACGATGATCTGGTACCGCCCTGCGATGGGCTCGGCCAAACCGGCACGACCAATCCAGCGCTCGCAGAAGGTGGCGTTGTCCACGCCCACGCCGGCATTCAGGGTGGCGCCGATCTGGTCCCCGGTGTCCATGGATGGACGGGGGCGGTCATCGAGATAACCATCGAACCCCTCGGCTAAAGACGACGACGTTTGAGGACGGGCCAGTCGGGCCCGTCCTCAACGCGTTCAGCCGGGCGACAACCGGCAACACCCCGTCCCGAACAGCGTCCAACTCGGCAGTGTCAACGGCAGCGTGTCAATGCCAACTGTCCATCGCTGGACACTTGGGGCTTATAACGGGGCAACAAACCAGTTGACCCTTGTGGAGGTGATCAGAATGTCACTCGAGAAATGTCTACCACGCACAGATTGGTTTGGACTCGCCAGCGGGTTCGCCCTTTTGGCCACTGGCACTGTGCTGACGGTGACCGCTATCGGAGCCGTGATCGGAATCCCGATGGTTCTTGGCTCCTTCGCACTCTTCACAGACAATACGACGCTCCGGGGGACGCCCTGCGCGTCGTGACCATGACGGCTGTCCTCACCCGAGTCTCCTCCCACCCGTGGTGAGGGCAACCGTTGCAAGCGGATCGACCTGATTCGGTAGATAAGCTTGTCGGGGGATGGAATTCACGTATTGGTTCTTGCTGCCGATCGCCGTCGTCATCGCGGCAATCTCCAACGGAGCAGGCATCGGCGGCGCCACATTCTTTTCCCCACTCTTCATCCTGGTTCTTGGCCTCGAGCCCCAGATCGCCATCGGGGTCGCCCTGATCACCGAGGTCTTCGGATTTGCTTCCGGTGTCACCGCACACGCCCGAGCAAGAACAATCGACTGGAAGGTGGCCCGAATGCTGGCCACCGTCTCGATACCCACAGCCGTTATCGGGTCCCTCCTTGCCGGGTCGATCTCGGCGGATCTCCTGAAGATCATCCTCGGATTGGGTCTTGCTGTGATCGCCTTTGCCTTCATTCGTCACCGCGACCACGAATCCGAAGACGCCGCAATCTCACGAGGGGAGGATGTCGCTCACCCGGCGGTCCACCGGGTCGTCATCACTCGCCAGGGAGAACGGATCGAGTACGAGCTCTGCCGTCGTAACGAGGGGCGATGGTTCGCCAGTCTTGGTGGGCTCTTTGTCGGCTTGATTTCGACCGGACTGGGTGAGCTCAACTCCTACGCCCTGGTAATGCGGTGTCGCATCCCGACCCGGGTGACGGTGGCCATCAGCGTTGTGGTCGTTGCTGTCACTGCTCTTGCCGCTGGTGTGACCCATGTGGTGGGATTCTTTCAGGAAGACGCCTCGACCATCGACACCGTCCTATCCATCGTGATTTTCACAGTCCCTGGTGTATTGATCGGAGGGCAGCTGGGACCTCAAATCACCAGCCGGGTCACCGAGAAGACTCTGCTCAGGTCGCTCGGGTGGTTGTTTGTCGTAATCGCCGCCTTGACGCTGGGCGAGGTCTTCTTCGGAGGATGACGGTCAGCTGATCTCGCCGTCGACGAGCGTGACTGTGGAACCACCGACCCAAATCGTCCCGTCGGAATCCTGATCAATGAGGATCCGGCCCTTCCGGCCGATCGCCGTTCCCTGCGCCGCCGTATAGGGCGCTGTCACTCTGCCGGTTCGAAGAAGCCATTGAGCGATAGAGGCGTTGAGACTGCCAGTCACTGGGTCCTCGACAAGCAGTCCTCGGTCATCCGAGAAGAACGCCCTGACTTCGTACGCTGCATCTTCATGATCCTGGTGCGGTCCAACAACACCGATGTTTATCTGGCTTTCGCCCTCGTATCGAGTGATGTCAGGCTTCAGAGCCAACACAGCATCAGCATCCTCGAGCAGCACGCCGACCCACCCGGGCCCGTTGTCGACCCACTCGATTTCCACGATCTCGTCACGGTCGACTCCGATCACCGCCGCAACCTGGGCGGAGTAGGTGTCATCGACCGGCCCCTCACGGAGTAGGGGCGGCGCGGCGAATGCCAGGTCGTCCCCCTTGCGCAGGGGGATGAGGCCTGCCCCACACTCCTGGACCACGACATCGTCCCGTTTCGCGATGGCTCCCGTGCTCAGCCAGGCATGGCATGAGCCCAGAGTCGGATGGCCGGCAAAGGGCAGCTCCCCGACAAGAGTGAAAATGCGAACGAGGTAGTCCGCTTCCCTCGTCGTTGGCGGAAGCAGAAAGGTCGTCTCCGAGAGATTCAGCCATCGGGTGACGGCTTGCATCTCGTCGGTGCTCAGACCTTCGGCGTCATGCACCACCGCCAGAGGGTTTCCGGATACGGGACCGGATCCGAACACATCGATCATCTGGAATCTTCGAGTCATGGGACAAAGGTTACGCTCCACCCGCGCGGGGACAGTTAGGTTGCTTCGGCATGGCACTGGAATCGTTCGCGGACGCCCATCACCACGCGTACATCAAGGGGTTCGGAATGGTGGCCGAGTCGGTGACCGCCGGGTACGTGCATCGCACCGGTGGGGTCACATCGATTGTCAGCCACTCCCCGGTGGCCCTCTTCAACCAGATCATCACCCACGACGACACTGCGACTGAACGGGACATGGAGACGGCCGTTGCAGCCATGGGCGGTACCGGACTCCGGTTCGCCGTCTCTGATCATCACCCACGACGACACTGCGACTGAACGGGACATGGAGACGGCCGTTGCAGCCATGGGCGGTACCGGACTCCGGTTCGCCGTCTCTCTCAGATCTGAAGCCGACAGCCGATTCGTCCCGATCCTGGAGGAGTCGGGGTTGATCCTGGCCGAAAGCGCAATACCGGCGATGGTGATGCAACCGATACCCGACCACCAGATGCCAACGGAGTTGGAGATTCTCTCCGGTTCAACCACGCTCGAAGACCACATCTACGTGGCAGCGAAGGGGTTCGGAATACCAGAGGAAATGCTCGAGACCGTCCTGGTTCCAGCAGTGGCCCGGCGACCCGATGCGACCTTTTATGCGGGATATGTGGACGACCAGCCAGTCTCGACCTCGATCGGATTCATCAACGAGGGGTCTGTCAGCGTTTTCAACGTGGCCACCCTCGAGGATCATCGTGGCAGGGGCTACGGAGCAGCGATGACAATGAAGGCCGTCATCGACGGCGGGGACCAGGGTTGTGAAGTCGCCTTTCTTCAATCGTCGGAAATGGGCTACACCGTTTATGCACGTCTTGGGTTCGAGACGATATTCACATACGACTTCTGGGGGCTACCGCCGGTCGACTAGGGAACGGGTCAACTGTATTTGAAACACATCGCGCCTCCATCGTGGACCGGTTCGATTGCTACCGCGTGTAGTCGAGTTCGCCGGCCTCGATGGGCACCTGCAGCCAGTTCTCCGCGGGCGGCAACGGGCACGAATAGCCGTCGTTGTAGACGCAGTAGGGGTTGTAGGCCAGGTTGAAGTCGATAGTCACCTTTCCATTGTCAGTGGGATCGATGTCGAGGTAGCGGCCGGCCCCATAGGTGTCCTTGCCGGATGTCGAGTCGCGGAACGGTACGAAGAATCCGGGATGCTCCGTCGAGTAGAGGGTGAGAGTCACGGCCTCCTCCCCGACCTCGAACTTCACTTTGCCGGACCGCCGGTAGACCCGCTCCTGACCGTCGCTGGTCTGCACAGAGATTTCGCTGCCGTCAGCCGGCTCCACTGCCAGACTGAAGACAAGGTCAGGGTTGGGATCGAAGTAGTCGAGACCGGCAAAGTTGCGCTGATCGGCATGATCGAGCGGGGACTGGTGGCTGGAAGAGAAAAACTCATCCTTCTCCCGCCGGAATTCGAGAAGCGCTACTGTATCCATGTCGATCAGAACACCGTGAGATCCCTTGAGATTCCGCGTATGGGTGGAGCTAGCCAAATGCCCCTGACCAACTCTGCGCGACCGAACTGAAGGCTTTCTACTTCCCCAGCCTGTTCGTAACGAAACGATGGAACACGTTGCGAATAGTTGTCGGCTCGGCTTTCTCGGCAACTCGAACCAGCAGCACAGGCGCCGGCACTCTCTCCACGATCCGATCAATCAGATCCGTGAAGAAGTGCCTGCCTTTGGGGGCACCAATAATGGCAAGATCGGTGTCGTCGACGGCCGACGTCAGGGCTGCCAGCAGATCCTCCGATTCGATGACCATTGACTCCGTCGGCACTGAACACAGTTCACCCAGATCCTCATGAAACTTCTCCAATGACCGAACCTGAGCTCGGGAGGCGGTCGGATCGAGAACGTGGACGAATCTGATCGAAGCACCCTCCTCTTCGGCAATCTTGGCGGCGAGGCAAATCTTGAGAACGTCGTAAGGACCGCCGGAGCCGAGAACGGCAATCCGCTCGATGTCTCCGAGATCCCTCTCGGTGAGCAAGGCTACGTCTCGATCATCGGGGAGGTTGTCTCCGTGTCCATCACCCCTCGTCACAGAGGCCACCAGGAGATCAGGATCGTACTCGAGAATCTTGTCGACCAGATCATCTCCCGAGGGGAGAAAGCTGACCGAGTCACGGTCCGAACCGGCCACAGGACGCCCGATCCGAAGCAGTGACGACTCGCGGCCTTCTCGGCCCGAGACGACGGCAACCCGCCTCGATACATCCGTTAGGGCCTCTTCAGTGAGCTGAAGGAGCCGAGCCATGCCTTGCTGGCGAACACTCTCTCTGAAGGCGTTCTCTTTGATGGCTCGGGACCGGCCATACACCTGGTACCAGATCACTCCGCCAACAATGATCCCCAATGCCCCCAGGATGGCATCTGCACCCAGTTGAGTGATCAGAAGCAGACATGCGCCAACTCCAGCCAAGGGCACCCAGGGATACCCAGGGGCGTTGAACTTGGGCCGATACCACCACAGTTTCGAGCTACGAAATGCGATCTGAGCGACACAGATCATCGCCAGGACCAGAGCCAGAAAGGCGGATGCCAACTTGGCCAGCAGGAAGACGGGCACGAAGGCCACCAATCCGAGCAGCAGACCTCCGGTGAGTATCAGCGACCACGTCGGAGTGCCCGATCGGGCGCCCACCTTGGTGAGGACGGAAGGGGCAAGACGACGTCGGGCCATGGCAAAGGGGTATCGGGAAGAGGCGAGCAGTCCGGCATTGGCCATCGAGGCCAGGGCGAGAACACCTACCATCGCACCCACAGTCGCCAGCCAGTTGGGAAACAGCTCCTTAGACGCCGCATAGAAGGGTGTCAGGTTGCCGGACAGAAGCTCCGGTGGAGTCACTCCGACCATCACATAGGTGACCGCGGGATAGACGAATATCATCACCAACAAAGAAGAGATGATCGCCACCGGAAGGGTCCTCGTCGGGTTGGACACTTCCTCGGCAACGCTGGCCACGTTGGTCACACCGGCATAAGAGACAAAGACGAGGGCTGCCGTGGCGAAGAGGCCCCCCACACCTTCAGGGAAGAAGGGGTGGTAGTTGGCACTCTCAACAAAGATTGCACCACGCCCGATGAATATCAGCAAGACAGCAAAAACGATCGTCACCAGCAGGGCCTGGATGGTTCCCGACTCCTTGATGCCGACCAGGTTCACAACCAGCAAGCCGGCGCCGATCAGGAGTCCCAGGGTCAATTCGTCGACGTCGGTGAACAGGCCGAGATAGAGACCGAGTCCCTCGAGGGCAAACGCCGCCTTGAAGACAAGCGAGAGCCAGACACCGAGCCCGGCAATGGTTCCCATCAGGGGGCCCATGGCCATGTCGATATAGAGATAGGCTCCTCCGGCCCGAGGCATGGCCGTCGCCATTTCTGACTGGGCGAGGGCGGCGGGAAACACGATCACGCGAAACACGATCACGCCAGCCAACATGTAGGCAAGGATCATGCTGGAGCCGCCCAACTCAAAGGCGAGACCGGGAAGGACGAATATGCCAGACCCAATCATCGCCCCGATGGACAGGGCGAACACTGCGTAGAGACCGAGGTGGCGTTGGAGTTGAGCCGGCATTAACTCACGTGGTCACGGGACTGGAATTTGCGACATTGGGGTGCCGGAACGCTAGCCGGATTCACACTTGAATCCACCAGATCGGCAGGGTGAGGCAAGCGAACCGCAATGGAGCGGGTTCGTTAATCGGGCTCCGAGGTCTTTTGGCCGGGGTGGTCCGGTTTGCTTTGGTTCCGCTTCACCCAGTCCCGGAGCCACCAGTACTCATCGTCGGCCGTGCCGGCACCCGGCAGCGGCTTCCCCGCGCCGGGCAGGTCGTCGAAATCACCGGATTCCATTGCCTCGTGGATGAGACGATCAACCAAATTCTCCTGGGGCCCGCCCTTCACGAGCCCCGAGAGTAGCGAGACTCAGCGGAGGCTGGAAGAGCGAACCGAGCCTTCGCCTGCCTTGGCGACGGTGAGTCGGTAGCGTCCGATGGACCATGAGTGGCAGCGGGGCAGACTGTCGGCCAGCCTGTACAGACTGGCTTCGCGGCGTTTTTCTTCTTGAAGCGCCCTGGCGAGCTCGAACACGATATCTCCTATCATTGGCCCTTGACTGTAAGGGGTGTAATCCATTATGATGGTTACAGTAGACACACAACGGTAAGCTGTCAAATGTATTTCAACCATTACACGAACCGACCTGTCGACCTTGCAGTTCATCTGGTCAACACCTGCCAGGCCGACGGCGATCAGATCGCCGAGGCTGACGACCTGAACCAGCTTCTCGAGGGCTATCGCGACCTCTGGGAAGGCGTGGCCCAACCACCGAAAGCCTCCGAGCTCAAAGCGATTCATCAGCTTCGTGACTCCCTGAGAACGGTGATGGTGTCCCCCGACGACGCCACCGCTGCAGGCCATGTCAACGCCATCCTCAGCGATTACGGCGCGGTTCCACGGGTCTCCATGCACAACGGCGAGCCCCACCTCCACTTCGAGCCTGTCAACGGGACGATGACCTCCTGGCTGGGAACGACCACAGCCATGGGTCTTGCCGCTGTCATCGTTGAGGACGGGGTCGGTCGCTTCGGGGCCTGCAACGCGTCCGACTGTGATGATGTCTTCGTGGACACCTCGCGTAACCGCTCTCGGTTGAACTGCTCAACCACCTGCTCCACACGGGAGGCCGTCGCCGCCCATCGCAAGCGCAAGGACAAAGCCAAGGCCAAGGGCAAGTAGAACTTCAGCGACTCAGGCTGACCCGTCGAAGCAGCCGCCGTCTGAACAAGAGGGTCAGCGCAAACCCAAACGCAAAGCCGCCAGCGTGGGCCTCCCAGGCCACATTGGTGCCGCCCAGGCCAAATTGCAGTACGAACCAGACGCCAAGAAAAACTGCCGCCGGCACCGGCACTATGAACCAGCCCAAAAGCGAAAGCACCCGGTGGCCCGGAAAAAGCACCGCGTAGGAGCCGAGAACCGCGGCGATTGCCCCCGACGCACCCACAAGAGGGATAGTCGAGTCGGGGTTCACGGCGACAAAGGTGAGTGTGGCGCCCACCCCCCCGGCGATGTACATGAGGATGTATCTCAGCCGCCCGAACGCCTCCTCGACATTGTTTCCGAAAATCCAGAGGAACCACATGTTGAAAACAACGTGGGCTATCCCGCCATGGAGGAACATCGAGGTCAGCACGGAAAAGAGCGGAATCTTCTCAGGAAATACCGGCTCCTCCGATCCGGAGAGACATCGGCCGGTGAGGATCTCTTCTGCACTCAGCGGTTGAAGTGTTGTGATCTCACAACCGATCGCCGCCCTCCGGTAGAGGAACTCCTCCCGCTCGGCCACAGTCTGCTGACTCTGGATCACGAAGAACACGAGCAGATTGGCGACTATGAAACCGACCGTGACGAACGGAGTAATCCGCGTCGGGTTGATGTCTTTCAGCGGGAACACCTTGCGATCTTATTGGGCCCGGACCATGCCGTGATTGGTGGGGACCGGAGCCCAGCCAGCTATTCGAGATGATCCCGGAGCCGAACGAGGGTCCTGTCCCAGGCGCCCGCCCTGGCCTCCAGCCACCCGGCGGCTCTGGTCAGAGGCTCTGGACGCAATACGAACCTGTTTTCCCGACCGAATCGAGATGAGTCAACCACCCCGGCCTTCTCGAGTTCCTGGAGGTGACGGGCGACCGCCTGCCGACTGATCGGGAGACGCTCGGCGAACCTGGTAGCTGTGCCACTCCCCTCCTCCGCCAACCAGTCGACCAACTGACGTCGGGTTGGGTCGGCGAGAGCCGAGAAGACGTCGGAGTCAGCCAACCGAACTCACCGCGGCGAGATAGACACTCAGGTCTTTCAACTCCGCAGTCCAACCCGAAGAATTCTCCTCGAAGCGATGGTCGTAGGCATCCTCTGGCAGAGCAGCGAACCCCGACTCCACCAGGGTCAGACGCGTTCCTTCGCCGACAGACTCGAGACTGAACTCCACAAGGGTCGATGCCTGCTCGACTGGTGTGTCACGGAGGGCTTCCCACCGAAATGAGAACCGGGACGGCCGATCGACGACCTCGACAATCGCCTCCGACGAATCGTTGAACTCCGACCATCCGAACCGGGCCCGCCCACCTGGCCGAAGATCGACCTCGGCGCTGTCACCAAACCACTTGCTCAGATGCTCCGCATTCGTCAGCGCCTCCCACACCTGCTCGATGGGTGCCTCGACTACAAGCTCTCTTCTGATCTCATCGACTCTCATTGCTGGCTCCCAACGTAGACGCGCAACCGATTTGTTGCATGTATTAGCGCAACATATCTGTTGCGCGTCGGGTTGTCAAGAGCTGCTCAATGATCTCCTCCCCCGCTGACACCCCTTCGCTAGGTTCGCGGTTTCGGTCGAAAGGGGATCCATGCGTATCGGCTTGATCATGCAGTTAAACGGTCGCATGGGCGACGATGGCCGAGCCTCACCGACATGGGATGACATCCGATCACAGGTCTCGACGGCTGAAAGGGTCGGTTTCGACTCTGTTGTCTTCGAAGACGGGCTCTTCTATCCAGGCAAGGAAGAAGACTCCGGGCTGTGGGAGGCGGTCGCCATCTCTGGTGCGATAGCCGAGGCCACTTCGACCATTGAATTCGGACCCTCGGTGTTCAACGGCGTTTACCGATCCCCGGCAATGTTGGCCAAGATCGCAGAAACCATCGACGAGATCTCGAATGGGCGTTTCATCTTCGGGATAGGAGCCGGCAACACACCCGAGGAGGACTACCAGTCCTTCGGATTCCCCACCGACTTTCGCTACTCGCGCTTCGAGGAGGCAATCGAGATCATCCATTCGATGCTCAAGAGCGGAGAAGCGAACCACCAGGGGAGGTTCTGGTCTGCCAACAACGCCAAGATGGTTATGCGTGGCCCCCGTGCTCAGGGGCCGCCAATAGTGCTTGCCGGCGGAAAGTCAAAGATGCTGCGTCTCGCCGCCCGCTTCGGCGATGAGTGGAACTGGTGGGCACACGGAGAAGCCCACATTGAATCGGTGAGACCAATCATCGAGCAACTCGATCAAGCATGTGCCGATGTGGGGCGCGACCCAGCGACGTTGCGGCGGTCCCTCGACATCTACTCGGTTGACCCACTCGGAATCGGGTTTGACCCTGATGTCCACATGGTTGAGATCGGAGGAACAACCGGTGAGATCGCGGATGCTCTCCTGGAGTTCTCCGAGCTCGGTATCGGCGAGGTGCGCTGCGACCTCGTCTACGAGGGCGGAGTGGAAAACAAGATTCAGGCTATAGAGGCAATGACCGCCGTGGTCGACGAACTACATAACGCCTGACCAGGGCACCCCGGATCAGCCCAGGGTCGCTACCAGCGAGATGGGCACGTTTCCTTCGAGTGCCTGCGACACCGGGCAGCCATCCTTCGCAGTCTGGGCGAGTTCCTGAAACTTGTCATCACTGATGCCATCGACGTTGGCTGTCACCTCGAGTTCCATGGACGTGATCCCGTCGCCGGGAACGAAGGTGGCGGTCGCCTGGACATCGAGGCTGGCCGATGGAGTCTCGTTCTCCGCCAGGGTGTTGGCGAGCGCCATCGAGTAGCACGAAGCGTGAGCGGCGGCGATGAGCTCTTCGGGGCTGGTGAGCCCGCCGTGGCCTTCCGCCCGTGCCTTCCATGTGACTCGCAAGGGTTCGGTTGCGCCGCTGTCGAGACTGGTGGTCCCGCTTCCGTTGAAGAGATCGCCATCCCAGTGGGTGCTAGCTGTGCTCTTGAGTGCCATCAATACCATCCTGGTCTCGGGTCGGCGAGACACTACTCAGCCGGCTGAGCGTGTGCCCATACGTGGCCTGGGTCGACTTATCTGGACATGCTGTATTTTCTAGCCGTGGGTCGGGAAGCCGAGATCCACACCACGGTGGATCGGGTCGGGCCAGCGGGAAATGACAACCTTCTGCCGGGTATAGAAGTGGACACCTTCCGGGCCGTAGATAGCGTGGCTTCCAAAGATGGAGTCTTTCCAACCACCGAATGAATAAAAGGACAGCGGTACTGGTATCGGAACGTTGATCCCCACCATGCCGACCTGAATCTCATTCTGGAACTTGCGGGCCGCGCCCCCATCGTTGGTGAACACTGCGGTCCCGTTGCCATACGGATTCTCGTTGATCAGCTGTATGGCTTCCTCGAAATGCTCCAGACGCACGGTCGATAGGACCGGCCCAAAGATCTCGTCGGTGTAGATCGACATATCAGTTGTGACGTTGTCGAACAGTGTGGGGCCGAAGAAGTAGCCATCCTCATAGCCATCAACGACGAAATCACGGCCGTCGGCGACCAGCAAGGCCCCTTGCTCTTCACCGGAGTCGACGTACCCACGCACCCGGTCGAGATGCTGGCTGGTCACCAACGGGCCCATCTCGACTCCGGGCTGATCTCCGGGGCCGACGGTGAGCTTCTCGATGCGAGTTTGCACGTCTTCGATGAGTCGATCGCCGGCTTCACCAACCGCCACTACGGCCGAGATGGCCATGCACCTCTCCCCGGCCGAGCCGTACCCGGCAGACACCGCTGCATCGGCGGCCAGGTCCATATCCGCATCTGGAAGGACGATCATGTGATTTTTTGCACCGCCAAGGGCCTGGACTCTCTTGCCGTTCTGGGTGCCGGTCTCGTAGATGTGGCGAGCAATCGGGGTTGACCCCACAAACGAGATGGCGGCGACATCTGGATGGGTGATCAAGGCATCCACCGACTCTTTGTCACCGTGGACCACATTGAACACACCGTCTGGCAACCCCGCCTCGCTAAGCATCTCGGCGGCAAGAAGGGATGTCGACGGGTCTTTCTCCGAGGGTTTCAGGACAAAGGTGTTACCGCAGGCGATGGCGATCGGGTACATCCACATCGGGACCATCGTCGGGAAGTTGAACGGCGTGATTCCGGCAACCACACCCAAGGGCTGCCTGATGGAGTATGTGTCGACTCCGGTCGACACTTGCTCGGAGAAATCACCTTTGAGCAGATGGGCGATGTTGCAAGCGAATTCGACGACCTCGATGCCTCTCTGGACTTCACCCAGGGCATCATCAACCGTCTTCCCGTGCTCGGATGTCAGTGTCTCGGCCATCTCCTGGCTGCGAGCTGCCATGATCTCGCGGAAGGCGAACATGATGTTCTGACGCTTGGTCAGGGACGAGTTCCGCCAGGAGTCGAACGCCTCTCTTGCGGACCGGACGGCGGTGTCGACGTCGTCACTATTGGCTAGAGCGACCTGACCGGTCTGCTCCCCGGTGGCCGGGTTGAACACAGGACCGACCCGAGATGAGGCCCCGGCTGTGAGCGAACCGTCGATCCAATGCTGAATCTGTTTCATCAACCTGACAATACGAGAGTGACCGAGCCTTGCCTAGCCGTCTCCCCGGTCTCACCTTGTGTCGAACCCGTGGTCTCGACCGCAGTCGTCGTCACATCACGCTCGATTTCGTCGCCGGGGCCGTCTCAATGCTGTTGTCAGTCGATCTCTGGGCGTTGGCACGCGTTGGCTGATTCCACACCCAGACCCGCCAACCTCAGGTACCACGCCCCGTATCCGGGGCGGATCATCTCCGGTTCAGCCGACCTCATCGGCATTGAGCTTCTCGACACCCCAGTTCCGGACACGGGTGACAGTGATACGCAACCCAACCGAGTAGTCGGTGGAAAATGACTCGGGGGTCCAGCCGAGGTCTGCAATCTCCCCGCCGTACCTGTCGACATACCCGGGAAAGTCGACTGCAGGCGGAAGGCTCGAGTCGACGACGGCCGTTCCCTCCAGGCTGATGCCAGACTTGGCTCCCCGGTCTGCTCTGAGGGTGAACGCCACCCGGTCGTTGTTGGCGATGCTTCGCAAACGCGCTGCGGTGGGCCGGTTGTAAACGACCAGATCCTCGCCGTCACGGATGTACCAGACAGGCGATGTCTGGGGCTGGCCACCGCCACTGACCGCAGTGAGAAAGCCGATGATGGCGGAATCGAGAGCCTTGGCGAGGCCGGTGTCGGAGGTCAGCATCAGGCAACGTTAGTGGTGGATGTCCGACATCAATTCGGGCCTATCGTCTGACCGATCAGGTCCATCTCCACCGACGAGGGACGAGCGACGAGCTCGGCTTGCCTGGAGACACCGTCTTGCCGAACCGGCCTCCTGGGCATGAGACGCACTATTCGGTCGAGAACGTGAGGCCTCAGACTGCCGGGCTGGTTGCGGAGCGCGCAGCCGAGCTTCAGCATTGGTTGGGCGGACCAGAGTCACGCCACCATTCCGGTCACGACACGACAAGACACTCACCACCTGGCCCAGTTGCGTTGTCATTTCCGGATCGGAAGCGAACCTCTCTATCCTGAGAGCCTTCCCGTATAGGATCTTCCCCACAATGCCCCAAAGCGAACAATACGAACTCGTCGAGACCATCGAGCCAGTGGTTGCCCGACTAACTGAAGAGCACCTGGAACGCAGAACGCACTGGTATTTCCACGACATTATTCCGTGGGAGCGAGGCGAGAGCTTTCGTGACAAGCCGTGGGATGTTTCACAGGCCACGATCTCGGAGAACGCAAGAACCAGCCTCATCCTCAACCTGTTGACCGAGGACAACCTCCCCTACTACCACGTCCTCATCGAGAAGTACATGCCCAAGACGTCGGCGTTCACTGCCTGGAATCATCTTTGGACGGCCGAGGAGGGCCAGCACGCCATCGCGATTCGCTCATATCTGCTGACCTCGCGGAACTGTGATCCCGATGAGCTCGAGGACGATCGCATGGCGACCGTGATACACGGCTATGAGCCGACCTACGACGACCCGACCGAGATCTTCGCCTACACCTCACTTCAGGAGTTGGCCACGAGAGTCAGCCACCGCAACGCCGGCAAGATCACCGACGACCCGGCTGCTTTCGAGCTGATGAAGAACATCGCCGCCGATGAAAACCACCATTACATCTTCTACAAAGGTGTCATGGCGGCAATGCTCGCAGAGAACCCTTCAGCGGTGCTCAGCGGGATCTACCGAATGCTGACCAAATTCGAGATGCCTGGTGTGGCCGTCCCAGGATTCATGCGACGCTCGATCAATGTTGCGAAGGCAGGCGTCTACAACCTGCGCATACATCACGACCGGGTCGTTACGCCGCTTCTCCGCGATTGGCAGATTGGGAACCTGACTGGCCTCACCAACAAGGCATCCGAGTTCCAGGACAAGATCATGGCCATCCCGGCCGACATCATGGAGAAGGCCGAGCGTTTCGAGAAACGGGTGGGGTTGGCCCCCGCCTGACCCCTCGAGCGCGTGCTTTTACTGCACGCAAGGTTCACCGGTTGACACAAACCACGACATCTAGTTGATACCTTTCGGTCAGGCCTAATCGCGGAGGACTTGTATGCGGCGTCTGTCAGCCGTCACCCTCACCCTGTTCGTCCTCGGGCTGGTGGCGGCGCCGGTCGTCGCCCAGCAGCAAGTCAATCCTATTGATGTGATCATCGATGCCTTCGACGCCCCTGTTGGCCAGGAGTTCACGACGCGGTTCCTCGAGCAGCCGACCGCCGGGAAGAGCACTGTCTCAGATCCTGTCGGTGACTTCTTTCACTCCACTGGTGAAACCCCTGGATTTACACCTGACCATCTCGACATCCTCCGCACCTGGACCCTCGACTTCGACCCCGGTCCAATCGACCTCTTCGCACCCACGGACCAGAACCACTTCTGGGCCCCCACCGGCAAGTTCCAGGTCGAGCCACCCAACTACGAGCCCTTCTCCACTTTCACCGGCGACGAAGTCCACGACGGCAGCCAGTATCAGGACGGGGCGATCCTCTTCGGATTCACCCTGGCGGCAACCCCGCCGGTAGAAGTCAAAGGAAGATGCGAGTATGTCGTATGGGTCCACGACCTGTCCCGGGGCCCCACCTTTGTCAATGACACCGCCTTTCCCGACGACCCCGCCGCTGGGACCAACATCGCGTTTGGCCTGGTCATCAATCCCGAGGGTCAGGGGCTCCCGTCGACCTTCGCTCTCGAGTTGGACTCGGAGGATGGAGGCTCCGCACCCAACTCCGAAACCGATATTCGCTCCTTCATCACCCCCAACTACGTCGGGTTGACCGTCCCCCGCAATCAGATCGGCGAACTGGCCGGCGTCAACTTCTACTCCTTCTGTGTCGAGGAGGGTTTCAGCGAGACCGCCGACCACTCGGGCGCCGACCAGAGCGGTCTCATTGAGGTCACCTTCGAAGACCTCGGAACAATCGTCATCGAACAACAGGCAGTCGCCACCACAACAACCACCACGACCCTCACAACCACGACGACCGGGCTTGCTGTCGTCGAAGAGCCAGGACCGGTCACCACCACACCGGAGCCAAGTCCCGTCGAGCTCGGAGGCTTCCCATGGTGGCTTGTTCTGCTTGGTGGGCTGGGCCTGGCCATCCTGGGCTACTGGCTGTTCGCTATGAGAGGCGACCCATGCAAAAAGCTTCTCGAGGCCTGGCAGTCGGCGCAAAAGGCCTGCGATGACACACAGACCTCTGCCGACGACGCCGCCGACGACTGCGAGGAAGCCGACCTCGATCTCGAAGACCTCGAAGATGAGCGTAAGAAAGCCTGCAAAGCCTGGCCTCCGGCCTGTTGGAGCACCGAGGATGGAGGCTGGATCGAGGACGACCGGGGAATCCGAATCACCGCACGCGACGTGCATATGCGCAAGATGGCCCTTGGAGAGATCTGGGGGGACTACAAGACCGGACGACTCTCGGCAACGCAGGTCGAGGCCAAGTGGCAGGAAATGGACTCCGCGGAGTTTCGCGATGAGATGCGCGAGAACGACGAGGCCTTCAAGGATCTTCTAGACGACATCGACGCCGACATCGAAGCCGCCGAACAAGCCCGCGAGCAGGCCTGCGATAAGGCAGCCGAGGCCCAAGAGAAAGCTGATGAAGCATGCGCCGCAGCCGAAGCTGCGGAGAAGGCCTACGAGGAATGCGTGACAGAGGAGGTGGCCTTGGCCGGAACGGCTGATGAGACCGAAGACGCGCCCGATGGCCCTAGTGGCCCCGGTTCAACCCCTGGCGGGCCTGAGGAGATCTCCGATCCGTGTGACGGGGTGGACCCGAAGCGCAAGTACGAGGTCGCGGGCGACGCCGATCGGATCAAAGTCAACGTCGACTTCTCGATCATCATCGGCCGTTACGAGGGCTCAGAACGCAGGGTGGAGACCGGCCAACAACTGGTGTTGAACCTCCACGATCTGGCCCGGGATCTCGACTTCGCAGGTGACATGCTCAACGCACGGTCCGCCGGACTCCACATTGGTGGTGCTGCCACCGGCTACGGGCAAGTCAAGTACGTCGCAACGGCGGCAGGGGTGTTCAAGGGAGGAATTGACGCGATGATGGCAGCAACCGACCTCGTTCCCGACGTGCCTACGACACCACTTCAAGTCGGGACCGAGTTCTTGGAGAAAACGGCTCAACTCGGAGCGTTTGTCGCGGGCAAGGTCACCGAGTGGATGAGCAACTATCAAATCTTCACAGTGCGACGTAGCTTCTACTACCAGTTCATCACGGCCACTCCATACAACATCATGGAGTGCAGACAGGACCAGGGCTGGGTGTGTGTCGAGAAGGTCTGGGAGTTCGACATAGGCAAGCTCCAAGTGCTCAAGGGCAAGGATCGCTGGTTCACCCTGAACTCGCTGGTGCGTAGGGCTCAGTTCGATCATGAGGTCCGCGGGCTTAGCCAGTCGGCAGCAAACACGGTCAAGAGAGATGCCAAGAACCTGGTCGAGTGGCGGACTCGACATGAGCCAGGACCTTGTCAGTGATCAGCCCGCTCAGCCGGTCTGCTCCTCCTCGGCGATCACAGACTCATAGGAGCCATCGAGGGTCCAACAACTCAGACAAACGGGAGTCGGCTTGGTCATCCATTCAGATCGGCTGTGTGGCAAACATAGAACCGGCGCACCAGGTCGCCACGATCGATAGCAGCGATATTGCGCTCAATCCGACTCACCGCGTCAGACGCGTCGTCGGCGCCTAACTCGGTGACAAGACGATCGAACCGTGACGTTCTCGCCGCCATCACCCTTTCAGCGGTATTCCTGAATACATCAGTCCAGTCGTGGATCTCCACCTTGAAACCCGTCGAGCTGAGCATCTCCTCATAGGGCTGGTCGACCAACACGTATTCCGGGCCGAACTCATGATCTCGATTGCCCTCGCGGACGAAGCTCTCAGAGAGTTCGAGCACGGTGAATACAAGGGTGCCGCCTGGCTTCAGGACCCGATGGCATTCGGCGATGACCTCGGCCTTCTGGGTGAGACAACACAACACGTCCGAGTGGGAAATCGCGTCGACGGTGGAATCGGCGAATGGCAGAGCAAGGCCGTCGGCCTGAACCATCACCGCATTCATTCCGTCCTCACCCGCCCTCTTCTTGGCGACGAGTAGGCCGGTTAGCGGGTAGTCGCAGAGAATGGTCTCGCACCCAGTTTGCTCAGCGATGTGAAGCGCAGGCCAGCCAGAGCCAGACCCGATGTCGAGGAGTCGATCTCCTTTCTTCAACTCCATCTCGGCAATGAAGACGCCAATCTGGCCGATCGTGCTCCAACTGGTCGCCCCGTAGTCGGTCCCGAACACCTCTTCTTCGATTTCAAGAAGGACGTCGGACGAGACATGAGAGAATCGGTCATCGAAGAAAGTGGGGGAGTCGTCTTCGGAAGCAAACCTGGCCATTGCTCTCATCTTCGTCCGAGAAGGGCTAGATCGATGAAGTCTGAGTGTTCTCGAATCGAGGATCCGCCTAGGACAGTCTCCAGAAGTCCCCTGTCAGCCCATGTAAAGCGAAAGTCGCCTCGGCCTGCTCAGCCGTCGGGGGATCCCACTCATCGTCGAACCGACCGTCGTACCAGTCCTTCGAGAGATCGAACATCGTCTGCACCGATGCGACGTATCCCCTGCGGGAGCCTGTTGCTTCGAGCCACACCTCGAGGCTGGCTTCCGACCGAAAGCCACGAATGTTCGCTCAGGTGAACCCTATGTCATCCCAGAAACGGCTCGCCGGGATCAGCAAGTGGACAACACCGTCAGGTGACACCTTGCCGTCGTCCACCGTCCAGACCAGGTCGCCATCGGCCCCCGGAGCAAACGCCTCACCATCGCCCATGATTGCAAGGAGGGCAAGGGCGTCCCAGGCACAGTTCGCGTTCCATGATCGATCGCCGACGACACTTCGATAGCCGGTGTTCGTACCCGAAAACGGGTGAGCCATTTCAACCCGATGACTCCCCTCAGCGAGCTTGATCAGATGCGCCTCGGCAAGCCGATCGAGTGAGGCTTCGACCTCCTCGGCGACCCATACTCTGGACTCCGCCATGGCTGCTCCGTCGACCACGGTCATGCCGTCGCTGAAGAGACGGTAGATCTGGGCTCGGACCTGGCGATCGAAGGCCGTCATCTGCCTTCCAATCTAGTGGACACACCACTAACGCTCCGGTGGCACCTCGAGAGTCTTACGGCGGTCGATGCCGGTGACCATGGCTCCGGAAACAACAACCAAAAGGCCAATTATCCACACCCACGAAGACTCGATGACCTCGACGCCCATCTTGTAGTCGGCTGCCAACTCCGCTCCGAGAACTTGGGGCTGACCCATCTCAATCGATCCGAACAGTCCCGACGTGTAGTCGGCCTGGACTCCCGAAGCCGTCTCCCGAATTCCACTCCCCGATGGCGGGGTCGCCGTTGGCGCAGCGACCGCAATCACGGTGGTAGTCGTGGCAATCGACGCTGTTGTAGTCGTGGTCTCGCGTGTGGTGGTTGTCGTTGTCGCCTCGGTTGTCTCGGTCGACCGCTCAGTCGTAGTTGTCGTGGGGAGCGGTTTGATGGTGATCGTCGTCTTGTCGTCTGAGTCGTCTGAAGTGGTCGTCGTCGCCTCGGTGGTCGTCGTCGCCTCGGTGGTCGTCGTCGCCTCGGTGGTCGTCGTCGTGGTGGTGGTCGTCGTCGTCGTCGTCGTGGGCTCAGAGGCAAAGGTGCCTTTGATCTCAATGTTGTCTATCAACACTTCTGAGCCGAGTGTCCCGGTCACCACGAACCGAACGGCGAAACCCTCAGAGATCCAGTTGTTGATCTGCTCGGTCTTGTGAATAGGACCCGGATCCGTTTTCTTCAGGCCAAAGCTGTCAATGGTCTTCCACTTCGATCCGTCGGTGGATACCTGGATCAGAAGCTCAGCGTCGGCGGCATCTTTGAATTCCTCATCGAAGAGACGCCTCACGTCGTAGCCGAGCTCGGCCTCACTGAACTCACTTAGATCGGCATGGCGCACAGCCCCGATGAGGCTGGGGGTCTCGCCCTGTCCATGGATGTGAAGACACTTGGAGTTGGCGCAATAGGGATCGATGCCTACGTGGACACTTCCTTCCCAGGGCCCGTTGCCTTCCCCGACCTCTTTCCACGCACTCGCCCAGTAGATCGACCCGTTGCTACCTGAATAGCTCACGGAGTCGAAGCGGTCTTTGTAGGACTGCGATTCCTCAGAACCTAGAGCCGCCGTCGCCACCATCATGAGCGCCGAGACCGTGAGGATGGCGAGAGCCCGTCTCATCCCGACATCTCCTGAATGACGTCAGCCACCGACTCCGATTCAATCGCATCGTCACCCTGGGCAGCCACCGCCGCAGGCACGTTCACAATGAAATAGGTCTTCCCGGCGAATCGCTGGTAGGCGAGACGGCCTCCCAACATGGTTGTCAGCCTGGAAGCAATCGCGAGCCCGAGCCCGACGCTTCCTGTCAGCAGTGGTGCCGCGTCCTTGTGAATGAAGCGATCAAACAGTTTCTCGACCTTGTCCTCGGGAACACCCTGCCCGTTGTCCCAAACCTCGATGTCCACGGTGTCACCCGCCAGCGAAACCTCGACACCGATCTTGTCGCCCCCGTGTCTCGCCGCGTTGGAGATCAGATTGATCAAGATGTGGCGGAGACGTCCAGCGTCCGTCGAGACTGTCGCATCGGTTGCCGACAACTTGACTTCGAGCCCGGCCCGTTCGAACGGGGTGATGGCGCTCTCGACCACTTCCCGGATGTTGGTCGGAGCCATGTCGACTTCTATGCCGCTGCTCTCCATTCGGGACGCAGCGAGCAAGTCATCCACCATGCGCGTCATCTCAGCTGCCTCGTTGGCAATGATCTGGACGATCTCCTTGGTCTGCTCGGGGTCGGCACCATCTCCGTCGGTGAGGATCTCCGCGAAGCCATAGATGGAGGTCAGCGGGGTTCTCAACTCATGAGAGAGCCCCGCAATGAACGAGTCCTTGGCCCGGTTGATGGCGCGCTGTCCTTCGAGCTCGAGCTCTGTCCTCAGCCTGTACTCACGAACCTGGCGCCTGGCGATCCACCAGTAAACGATCACAGCCGATCCAGGGATGGCGAGTGTGAGAATGAACACCACGTATCCGTTCATCCGGGCGGCCGCGGCCGTGTTGGCCTCGATGGCAGCCTGGATGGTTCCCTGCTCGGTCTGGAGAGAATCGAAAAGGTCGATGTAGGCACCCTCCATGTCACCTATCACGATGTTGCGGGCTTCGTCAACGCTGCCTTCGTCCAGGGCTGTCATTGCACTGCCGACCTCAGCCATGAAATGTGTCAGATCCGTCGAGGAAGGGCTGGCGCCCGCGATCTCTTCAAGCTGCTTCAGCTCGTCGTATGAGGCAACGACCTGTGTAGTGGCGTAGGCAACATCCTCGTCGGTGACGAGACCCTGTTGCTCGAGCCCGACGAAAGTGACGGCTTGGACCAGGGCAGCACGGGTCAAGGACGACGTGCCAAGTGTGGCGTTGGCCCAATGAAGAGAGCGGGCGTTCTCTGCGACCCGGGCGGCGCCGATTGAGTTGGCGAACGCCAACCCGGCGACGAACAGGACGAGTAGAAGAGACACACCAACCGCCATGGCGACAGTGCGTTTCCTAGCATCGTGTCGGGCGGGCTTCTCCATGCCCATGCGGCTCTATCGGCACACATCCCCCAATTCTGCATAGGCCGGAATCTCCATTCACACAACCGCGTTTCTAATGCATGGCGCGTTGCATTTGATCACTACGCCGTTTAGAAAGAAAGAAATCGCGTCAGTCGAGGTTGGGCCAGGCCTCCGGGGCCTCCTCTACGACGGAATCAAACTTGAGTCCCATCAGAATCACCCCGGCACAACCGGCGTCACGAGCCCGACGTTCCATTTCGGAAGTGATCTGCCACGCCGTCTTGCGTCGGACGTCGGGCGAGAGATCGTCAAGACGCTGCTTCAACCGGTCGCCCACGGGAACAGCTCCGATCGACTCCATACGGTCGATCCAGTCAATACTGAAGGGTGGAATCACCATCAAGAACACAGGCGGATCCTGATCTCTCAGATTCAGTTGGGAAATCTGTTGCTCGACAACGTCCGGGTCGATCACAGGGCCCGCCACGAAGAACTGAGTGCCGAGGTCGATCCGCCGACGAAACTGCCATTCCTTGAAGCGTGTGGGCATTCCGACTTCGAAGTCCGGGAGGTCCTTCTGGAGGTTGGTCAAATGATCGACGATTTCGTGATGGTGAGCGAGATGGTCGATGTGAGGAACGGTGTCGCCAACCACCACGAGAAAGGAATCCACCCCGTTCCCCAGGGCTCCACGCACCTCGGACTCGATAGCAAGGATGTTTCGGTCCTTTGTTTCTCACGAAACGCTTGAGAGAATCATGAACCGAGGCCCAAGGTCACTCATCGAATCAGGCATTGGGACCGTGCTTTTGCCGGTTGCCGCGGCGTCAAAGGGCCTGTTCCCTCAGCCGCTCGAGATGAGCGTTTCTTAACCCACATACTATCGGCGGGCGACGTCTAACAATCTTGGGTTACCCGAATCATCGGGTCGAGCGCTCCGGGTACTTTCTCGCGATGAAGCTAGGCGGCTACGGACGGGGGTCGAGAAAAACCACTGGAATCTCGCGTTGGGTTCTCGACTGATACGCGGCATACGCGTGGTACGCATCAACGATGCGAGGCCACCAACGAGCCCTCTCGTTGGAGTTGGCCGTCCGAGCAACCATCCGTACGCGAGTCCCCGGAAGCTCCACAACAACCTCGGGGCCCGACTCCAGGTTGAGATACCAATCCGGGTAATGGTCTCGACCACCGTACGAGGCGGTCACCACGAGCCGATCACCATCCCTGAGGTAAAGCAGTGGCACCGTGTGTGCCTCACCCGTGGCCCGTCCTGAAGTAGTGAGCAGCAGCATGTCGTTGTCGACCAATCGTTTGCCAAGGCGGCCTTGAGTCATCCGAAAGAGCTTTCTATGAACTCTCGACCACCGTCTGATGCTGGAATCTCTCATCGAACGAAGGTAACCATCCCCAACCCGAGGTTGTATGGCCCGTATCCGGGCCATACAACCTGAGGTACGTGGTTAGCCATCCGACGCCACGATAACGCCAGGTTACGTCTCCTATAGATGACCACCGCAATACAGGTCGAACGCCTCTCCGATCTGATCAGTGCCGCTGCAGGGGTGGTAGGCGAAGTCGACCTCGATCGAGTCCTCCGCCGTCTGGTCAACCGACGCCCGAGTCGTCACCGGTGCGAGATATGCGGCACTGGGAGTCCTTGGGCCCCACGGCGTGCTCAGTGACTTCATCCACGAGGGGCTCGACGACGAGACTGCGCGGCGTATCGGTTCCTTTCCGCAGGGCCGTGGTGTGTCGGGAACGTTCGTCAGCGAAAAGAAGACCATCGTTGTCGGTGAGATCTCCACCTACGCCGACTCGTATGGATTTCCTGATGGGCACCCACCGATGGAGTCGTTTCTCGGGGGTACCCCTGCGGGCCGGGGACTCCGTTTTCGGGAACCTCTATTTGACGGACAAGCCGGGGGGTTTCGACGAGTCCGACGTTTCGCTGATCGAGGCACTCGCCGTCATCGGGGGGTCTGCGGTGAGTACCGCCAGGCTTCGCGAGCGTCTCGAGGCGATCGCAATTGTCGAAGACCGCGATCGAATCGCAGGCGACCTGCATGACATAATCATCCAGGATCTCTTCGCCATCGGACTGGGCATCCAGGGGTTGTCCGATCGGGTGACGGAGGAGTCGATCTCCACGGTTCTGGACGAGGCAGTGGACCAACTCCACCAAACGGTCGAGACGCTCCGCATGTACATCCACGAGTTGAGATCCGCTGATGACACCAGGTCAAGGCCGAGCCGAGACACGATTGGGATGTCATGTACAGCAACCTGAACAGAGGTAACTCCAGTGACAACCGCAACCGACACAAGGGCCTCGACGGAGTTGGGATGTATCCCCTCAGGTTCGCCATCCGTGGGAATTGGATAGCCTCGCTCTCATGAGATTTGGAGCGTTCGTACCACAAGGATGGAGACTCGACCTGGCAGGCCTGAGCCCGGACGAGCACTGGCCCACCATGCTGAAGGTGGCCAGGACCATCGAGGAACTGGGCTATGAATCGCTCTGGGTGTACGACCACTTCCACACGGTCCCCGAGCCGACACAGGAAGTCACCTATGAAGCCTGGACCTTGATGGCGGCGCTGGCGGCCACGACCGACACCGTCCGCCTCGGGCAGATGTGCACCTGCAACACCTACCGGCCACCCTCGTATCTGGCCAAGGTCGCCGCCTCCATCGACGTGATTTCGAACGGTCGGTTGGAGATGGGCATAGGCGCCGGCTGGTACGAGCACGAGCACGACGGTTACGGCTACGAGTTCCTCGCTCCGGCGGTCCGTCTAGGGATGCTTCGAGAGGGCGTCGAGATCATGAAGGCGCTTTGGACCGAGGACGAGGTCACCTACGAGGGCAAGTACTACAAACTCAAGGGAGCCATCTCTCGGCCGAGGCCCGTCCAGAAGCCACACATACCCTTCTGGATCGCCGGTGGTGGCGAGCAGTTGACCTTGAGAATCGCCGCCCGATACGCCGCCTACACCAACTTCGGGATTTCCATCGACGAGTTTCGGCACAAGTCGGAAGTGTTGAGAGGCCACTGCGACGACGTCGGCACCGACTATGACGCCATCGTCCGCTCCACCAATCTCAACATCGTGTGTGGGGAGAACGAGGCCGAGGTGGATGAGAAGAAGGCCTGGCTGAGAGGTCATCTCTCCGAATACATCCCCGAGGACAAGGCAGAGGAAAACGCGTCCCTACTCGACTCGATGTCCGGGACCCCGGACCAGATCGTGTTCAGGCTCAAAGAATGGGAAGCTAATGGGATGGACTATGCCATCGTCTACTTCCCCGATGCCGCTTACGACGCCTCGAGCATCGAGCTGTTCGCCAGAGAGGTCATGCCTCAGTTCAATTGAGGCCGTTCGTCAGTTTTCACTGAAACCGCAGGTGTCGTCGAGATCGTCCAGACCCAACTCTTCCTGTTCAATCTCGAGATTGGCCATCAGGGCCTGAGCGTCTTCTCTGATCCTGTCGATGTCGTAGTAGGTGCGACCGGTCGAGCTGCCCGTCTTGTACTCGGTTCGTGTAATCCGCAACGTCGCTATCCGATCTGTGGAGATCACCGGCAGCAGGTCGATGAAATCGGCGAGACGCTCCTGTGGGATGTCGGTCACCAGGCTTCTCTTCATCGCCTCGGCGATCGCACCGAACCGGAAAAGGATCTCGGTGGGACTTGACTGCTCCAAGACAGCCTCGAGAACACAGCGCTGACGGTTCATGCGGTTGAAGTCGTCTGAGTTTCGTCTTATTCGGGCATAGGCAAGGGCCTCATGACCGTTGAGGTGTCGTGTCCCTTCCTTGATCTCGATGCTCTCGATGCTCCCGTCCTCATGCGGGTAGGTGTCGTCGAAGATGGTCTCCGGTATTTCGATGGTCACGCCACCGAGGGCGTCCACGACATCAACAAACCCATCAAGGGTGAGCAGGGCGTAGTAGTGGATCGGGATCCCGAATATCTCACCAACGGCCCCCTTTATGGCGTTGATCGGTGGGTCGTTGGGACCGGGGAATGATTCCGGATTCTGAACACCGGCCTGATAGAGGTTGGTGATCAAGCCGGGGAAACAGTCACAGTCCCACACCCCCATACCTTCGGGGAGCGGTACGTTTGACAGATCCCGGGGCACCGAGAACATCGCGGTGTTTCCCGTCGATGGGTCGATGCTGACCACGATGGTCGTGTCAGTGCGAAGCCCTCTCCGGCCCTCGCCGGCGTCGGCGCCGAGCAGAACGATGTTGAGACGCTCCAGACCGTCCCACAGCGTTGGGCTGGTCGTGGTCGTCGTCTGATCGGGGGTTGCGGTCGATGTGATGACACCGGGAACTCCAGACGGGGCCGGCTCCGACGCAGAGAACACGGTGTCGATGAGGCTTGCCTGGACGACGACGAGATAGCCAAATGAGAGGTGTGGCACGACCAGCGCCACACCGACGGCCGCAATACCCAGACTGGTCAACCATTTTGGCGCGCTCGACTCGGGGACCGAGTAGTAGGCATCTGAAGCGGCCAACCACCTATAGGCGAGAATCGCCAGATTGATCACCATCAACACGGCTAGAGCCCCCGACGAAACCCAGATCTTGAGGACATCGCTTCGAAAGAAGAAAAGCCAGAGCAGGAAAAGACCGGCGATCACCGCGTCGGCAATGAGGAGCCAGCGGCCGACGAGACGACGACCGGCGTAGGCCTGTCCCAACCCGGGCAATAAGGCGGAAGCGAGCGCGGCGAGATACCCGCGCTTGGGCTGTGGGGTATCGGAGGAATGAGTAGACGTGGCCACCTCGGCGGAATCCTACGGATTCGCTCGAACTATCCGTTTCTTTCGACAAGGCCAGAAGACCTATCAAACGCTGCATATTCTCCGGCTACTCGCTCCTCCACGAGACCAAGAAACAACCCCCATGAACCTCATCGAAAGGGCAACAACCCCAAGCCCGCTACGCCTATCTCCGTAGCGACGGCACCGCGTACATCGTCGTCGGCAGTCTCGTTGCAGGAATCGGGGCGTATGCGTTCCAGTTGCTGGGGGGGCGGACTTTGGGTGCCGAGGATTTCTCACCCGTCTCGGTGCTCCTCACCATCCACTTCCTGACGTTCATCGTGATCATGTTGCCGATCGAGCAACTGGTCGTGAGAAGACTCACGATCGATCGGTCCAGATCCGGCCTCCCTGCACGGGCATATTGGTTGGCTGGTTCGACGATGGCGGTGGCCACTCTGCTCGCCTTCCTCGGGGCCGATCATTACCTCAACGGCGACCGCCGATTTGTCGTCTTCACGGCGCTGACCATTGGCGTCCACTTCTTGTTTGCAGTTGCCCGTGGCCATCTGGCGGGTTGGAGAAGGTTCCGTGCCTATGGCATGTCCTCGGGCAGTGCCTCCCTTGTTCGTCTGATTGTCGCCGCCGGAGTGACGTTGGTACGGCCCTCCGCCACCGGGTTCGCTCTCGGTCTGATCCTTGGTCCGTTGGTCGTGCTCGCATGGAGGCCATTTCGTCGCGTCGAAGTCGACCGCGAGGAAGTCGCGTCGAAGTCGACCGCGAGGAATTGGACGAAGATGCGAAGAACACCCTCGATGACCGGGGCCTGCTCACCGGGCTTGTCCTGGCGGCCGCATCCTCGCAGGCGCTGCTTCTGGTCGGACCACTCGCCGTCGGGGTGCTGGGTGGTTCGGCCGTCGAAATCAGCATCGCCTTCGCGGCATTCACTTTGGGACGAGCACCCCTCACGTTCGGATACAACCTTCTGGCCCGGGTCCTCCGGCCCGGGTCCTCCCCCCGTTTACCGAAATGGCAGCACGGGGGGAACGTCAGGAGTTGCGGGCATGGGCCCGAGGCATGGGATGGGCCGCGTCAGGCTTGGCCGTAGTCGCCGCCGGCATGGGATGGCTACTTGGTCCGTGGGTCGTCGAGGTGGCTTTTGGGCCCGACTTCGCACCGAGTCGTCTCACCGCGGCCGCCATCTCCTTTGGAGTGGTGTTTGCCGGCGGCGGCCTCTTCGTCGGTCAAATCCTGGTGGCGCGCGGACAGTCGCTGAGGCTGGCCATCGCCTGGCTGAGCGGTCTCCTTTCCGCCATGGCGGCTGTCATTTTCGCCGCGTCGTTGGAAATCGTGACCAGGGTCGCTGTTGCCTTCGTCGTCGGCGAGATCATTGTCCTCGTCGCCCTCGTTGCCGGTGCCGTGATCGTCCGGGATGCCGATGCGATCAAGGAAGACTCCCTGGCGGCTGCCTCCGTCGCCAAAAGGACGCTCGACATCGCAGTTTCACTGATAGTTCTCGTGTTGACCACACCACTGATCCTCCTGGCCGGCATTGCCGTGCGGATCACCGGCCCTGGACCAGTTTTCTTCCGGCAGACCAGGATCGGCAAGGACGGAAGGCCCTTCGGCATGTTGAAGATCAGAACCATGGAGGCAGACAGCGACGAACAGGTCTTCGCCGACCATCTGGCGCGTCTCGAAGCGTCACGACACCCCGAGATGGCGCCCATGATTCGCATCGAGGAAGACGATCGGGTCACAGCCGTTGGTCACTTCCTCCGCCGCTGGTCGATCGACGAATTGCCCAACCTTTGGAACGTTGTCCGTGGCCCAATGTCGCTGGTCGGGCCGCGGCCGCTGGTGTCTGCGGAGGCCGAGATGATCGGCCTGGACAATCCTCGCTTCGACGTGAAACCGGGAATCACCGGTCTCGCCCAGATCGAGGGTCGTGACACCATCACGATGGCAGAGAGAACCCACTACGACGAGTTGTACGTCAAGACCAGGTCGGTTCCTCTCGACGTGAAGATCCTCATCCGAACCTTCACCGCAGTGTTCCGGGAGTCGGGGGACTGAGCGGATCAACACCCAAAACGTGTGCCTAATGCATGGCGGGTCGCATCTGATCATTTGGCCGCCCAGAAAGCGCTCGCCGGGGAATGTACGGTCTCCCGCATGAGCCGAAAGCAGGACGCCGAACACGCCTTCACCGCCGTCGAGGAGCAACTCCGTTCCATATCAAAGTGGATGTATGAGAACCCAGAACTGGCCTACGAGGAGTTTGAGTCGTCCCGACGACTGAGCGAGTTTCTCGGTGACCACGGCTTTGAAGTCACCTACCCGGCCTACGGGCTCGACACGGCCTTTGAAGCCAATGCCGGATCAAGCGGTCCCCGCGTTGTCATCTGCTGCGAGTACGACGCACTGCCCGGAGTAGGGCACGCCTGTGGTCACAACATAATCGCGACATCCTCGATCGGCGCCGGAGCGGCCCTGGCCGGCCTGGCCGAGGAACTTGGGATCCGGGTCACCGTCCTCGGAACTCCCGCGGAGGAGGGCGGCGGCGGCAAGATCGACCTGATCAATGCCGGCGCCTTCAACGATGCCGCAGCCTCGATGTTGATCCATCCGAGCATACGAAACCTTGCGGACCCGAGGCTCCTCGCAGCTCAGGGACTGACCGTCGAGTTCCACGGCAAGGAGGCCCACGCCGCCGCCACGCCGCACATGGGGATCAACGCTCTGGACGCGTTCGTCCAGGCCTACAACAACGTTTCGACTCTGCGACAGCACTTCCTTCCGGACGACCGCGTCCATGGCGTGCTTGACGATGGTGGCGTCGCCCCGAATGTGATCCCCGCCTACACAAAGTCACGGTGGATCGTCCGAGCCGGGACCAGAGAGCGCTTCGACGAACTGAAGGAACGGATCATGAGCTGTTTCGAAGCGGCTGCTACCTCGACGGGGTGCCGTCTCGAGGTCTCCACCGAAGGTGAGCCCTACACCGACCTTGTCAGCAGCCGTGCCATGACCGAGATGTTCGTCGCCAGTTGCGACGCCCTTGGTCGACCGATGCCGACATTCGCCGAGACGGGAGTGCAGACCTTCGCGTCGTCCGACATGGGCAACGTGAGTCATGTCGTCCCATCCATTCATCCGTCCATCGCTGTCGAGACCGACGCCGTCAACCATCAGCCCGAGTTCGCCGCCGCCACGATCACGCCATCCGGGGAGCGTGCCATCAGCGACGGGGCCCTCGCCATGGCCTACACAATCATCGACATGGCCGAGCAGAACGTCTGGGACCGACTCTGAGCGTGTGCAGTCACACGCGCCGGGTCCACTGTGATGACCGGCGACTTTCCTGAAAGTTGTGCCCTTGGGTCTTTTCTGAGGTCGTGCACACGATCGAGGACACTGACTACGGTTCGAGCATGAGTCGAAAACAGAGCGCAGAGCAGGCATTCTCCTCGGTCGAGGGCGAACTGCAATCCATGTCGAAGTGGATGTACGACAACCCGGAACTCGCCTACAAGGAGTTCGAGTCCTCGCGCCGACTAGGCGAGTTCCTCGGTGAGCATGGATTCGACGTCAACTATCCCGCATACGGTCTGGAAACATCGTTCGAGGCGAACGCCGGATCAAGCGGTCCCCGCGTCGTCATCTGCTGCGAGTACGACGCCCTTCCCGGAGTAGGGCACGCCTGCGGCCACAACATCATCGCCACGGCTGCTCTTGGCGCCGGGATCGCCACCGCGGCGATGGCAGACGAACTGGGGATCCGGGTCACGGTCTTGGGCACGCCCGCCGAGGAGGGTGGGGGCGGCAAGGTCGCCCTGATCGAGGCCGGTGCCTTTGAGGACGCCTCCGCCTCGATGATGATCCACCCGAGTCCGAAGGATCAGCTCGACCCCTCTTTCCAGGCGAGGGAGAGCTTCACCGTTGAGTACTTTGGCAAGGAGTCCCACGCAGCTTTTGCTCCACAAGTCGGCATCAACGCGCTGGACGCCTTCGTCCAGGCCTATTTGAACGTGGCAACTTTCAGACAGCACATGCTCCCTGACGATCGGGTGCATTGCATCATCACCCACGGTGGGGACGCCTCCAACATCATCCCTGCATACACGGCCTCGTCCTGGGGAATCAGGTCCGGCACCAACGAACGTCTTCAGGAGCTCGTGCCCAAGATCAAGGCCTGTTTTGAGGCTGCGGCCACGGCGACGGGGTGTCGAATCGAAGTGACTCCAGATGATTACCCGTATCTCAACATGGCCAACAACTCAGTCATGACCGCGCTCTACTCGGCGAACTCGGTGTCTCTTGGGCGCACCATGCCGACCGAAGCGGAGATGGGGGCCTCAGGAGGCTCGTCCGATATGGGCAACGTCAGCCAGGTCGTCCCGTCCATTCACCCGATGCTTGGCATCGAGTGTGGTGATGCCGTCAACCACCAGAAGGCGTTCGCGGCCGCAACGGTGACGCCATCCGGTGACGATGCTATTCGTGATGGAGCATTGGCGATGGCCTACACCATCATCGATATGGCGGAGCAGGACGTCTGGGACACGTTGTAGGTGAGCCGGCCAACCCTTTGACGCCACCGGCGTTAGCCTGCCGATCACTCAAGCAACCGAGTAGCAAGTGAGCGAAGCCCAGCTGGTACTCAAGGTCACCGACCTCAGGACTCAGTTCGACACCCAGGACGGAATGGTCCACGCCGTCAACGGCGTGAGCTTCGACCTGAAGAAGGGTGAATTCCTCGGCGTGGTCGGCGAGAGCGGATCCGGGAAGAGTGTGACGATGATGTCCCTGCTTCGCCTGATACCTGCGCCCCCCGGCGAGATCGTTGCTGGCGAAGCCATCTTTCAAGATGAGGATCTCCTCACTCTCGACGTTGAGGGGCTGAAGCAGGTTCGGGGCGGAAAGATTGGGTTCATCTTCCAGGACCCGATGACCTCCCTGAACCCCGTGCTCACCATCGGTCGTCAGATTGAAGAGTCTCTCGAGCTCCATACCGACACTCCCGCCAAGGAGCTCGGCAACCGCGCCGCCAGCTTGCTCGAGCTGGTCGGCATCCCCGACGCCAAGCAACGCCTCAAGGGCTACCCCCACGAGTTGTCCGGCGGAATGCGACAGCGTGTGATGATCGCCATCGCCCTCGCCTGTGACCCACAGCTGCTCATTGCCGATGAGCCGACCACCGCCCTCGACGTCACCATTCAGGCCCAGATCATCAAGATCATTCGCGACCTGCGGGACAAGCTCGGCACAGCCGTCATCTGGATCACTCACGATCTTGGAGTTGTCGCCGGTCTCGTCGACCGGGTGCTGGTGATGTACGGCGGTGAAATCGTCGAAGAAGCCCTGGTCGGCGAGCTCTATGCCAACCCGCAGCATCCTTACACCGTGGGTCTGCTCGGCTCGCTGCCCCGTCTCGACCAGAAGGGCCAGGAGCTGGTCAATATCAAGGGACAACCGGCCAGCCTCTACGCCAAGCCGACCAGCTGCACGTTCGCCCCTCGCTGCCAGTACGCATACGACCTCTGCCGCAACGAGAACCCGGAGCTGACCAAGATAAGCGACACTCATGCTGTCGCCTGCTGGTGGGATATCGAAAACGACAGGCCTCGGTATGGACAGTGACGCGGTGGCTCCGGCCGGTCCCAACACCGCCAACAGCGAGGTTCTGGTCAGCCTGACCAACGTGAAGAAGCACTTTCCGATCATGAAGGGCGTCTTCAGGCGTCAGGTTGGTGCAGTCCGGGCCGTCGACGGAGTCAGTTTTGACATCTATCGCGGTGAGACCCTTGGCCTGGTCGGCGAGAGCGGGTCGGGAAAGTCGACCACCGGCCGGGTGATCCTGCAGCTCGACGAGGCCACCGAGGGCAGCGTCACTTTCGAAGACACCGAGCTCACCGAGACCAAAGGCGAGGCCCTCCGTAAGTTGCGCCCGCGGATGCAGATGATCTTCCAGAACCCACATGCCTCCTTGAACCCGAGGATGACTGTAGGGACGATCATCGCTGAGCCCCTCAAGGAGCACAAGAAGTCGAAGGGAGACGAGCGTCAGCACAGGGTCGAGGAGCTTCTGAGCCTGGTTGGGCTGGAGCCAAAGCATGCCAACAGGTATCCCCACGAGTTTTCTGGCGGCCAGCGACAACGCATCGGCATCGCCCGCGCCATAGCCCTCAACCCCGATTTCATTGTCTGTGACGAGCCGATCGCTGCCCTGGACGTCTCGATCCAGGCACAGGTGGTCAATCTCCTGGAGAACCTTCAGGACGTCCTCGGGTTGACCTACCTCTTCATCAGCCATGACCTCTCCATGGTTCGCCACATCGCCGATCGGGTGGCCGTCATGTACCTGGGCAAGATCATGGAACTGGCAGACGTCGACGATCTCTACAACGACCCCAAGCACCCTTACACCCAGGCCCTGCTTTCGGCAGTGCCCGTCCCCGACCCGGAGGTCGAGGCAGCTCGTCGGCACGTCATTCTGGAAGGCGACATTCCCAGTCCCGCCAACCCGCCGCCGGGCTGTGTTTTCAACACCCGTTGCCCGATTGCACAGGAGCGCTGCGTCTCTGAGGTACCCGAGTGGCGCGAGCTCAGCACCAATCACTGGGCTGCCTGTCACTTCGCCAAATAGCCCCGGTCAGGAGCCGTCTGCGCCCGGTCCAGTCATTTTCCCGTCCGCATGGGGGGGGACGCTGTTAGCGTTCCTCCGATCCCGGTTGTTGGGACCGGATGCATAAAGGAGAAATTCATGAAAAGAACCAAATGGTTGGCTCTGTTTGCCGTGCTTGCACTGGTGCTGGCGGCGTGCGGGGGCGACGATGGTGTCACGGAGACCACCGAAGATGGTGGTGCCGCGCCCACCACCGCGGCGCCTGACGAAGCACCTGACACCACCGAGGCTCCCGATACGGGCGCCATGGCAGGTCAAGGTGGCGAGCTGCTGATCCTTCAGTGGCAGGCTCCGTCACAGGCCAACGGACTGTTGTCCAACGGAACCAAGGACCTCCTTGCGTCTTCACTGGTCCTGGAGCCACTGGCCGAGTTTGCGCCTGACGGATCGGTGGTCGCGACACTTGTTGTCGAGGTCCCGACCGTTGAGAACGGTGGCGTAGCGGCGGACTTCACATCGATCACATGGACGCTCAAGGAAGGCGTGCTGTGGTCGGATGGAACCCCGTTCACGTCTGATGACGTGGTGTTCACTTGGGAGTACTGTGCAGACGAGTTGACCGGTTGTTCGGCCGACTTCTCGACAGTCGACACGGTGGTTGCCGATGATGAGTTCACGGTCACCATCAACTTCATCGATCCCCAGGCCTACCCGTATACCGTATTCGTGTCATACATCTCGCCGGTCGTCCAGCGAGCACAGTTCCAGGACTGTGTCGGTGAGGGCGCCAGCGCTTGCACCGACGAGAACTTTGCGCCGATTGGCACCGGTCCCTTCATGATCACCGAGCTCCGGCCCGAGGACACCGTCAGCTACGAGTACAACCCGAACTACCGCGGTGCCGCCGAGGGTCAACCCTTCTTCGGAACTGTCACCATCAAGGGTGGCGGCGATGCTGAAGCATCGGCTCGTTCCGTACTCGAGATTGGTGAAGCCGACTACGCCTGGAACCTTCAGGTCGCGCCGGAGATTCTCCAGCCGATGGAGGCTGCTGGTTTTGGCACGATTGTGACTTCGTTCACAGCGAACGTCGAGCACATCAACCTGAACCAGACGGACCCCGAGGCCGATCCGCCGTCGGAGTGGGTAGAAGACGGATCGGGTAACCACCCGCTCTTCTTTGGCAACCTCGACTTGTCACACGCTCTGTCTCTGGCCATCGACCGTGATGCGCTGGTTCAGGTCGGTTATGGACCTACTGGAACCCCAACCTGCACCTTGTGGCCGGTGGGAGATCAGCAGTCTCATAACGACGACGAGTGGTGTCAGTTTGACCCCGACCGTGCGAATCAGATCCTGGACGATCTGGGCTACCTGGACACAGATGATGACGGAGTCCGCGAGGCCGAAGGCTTTGGCCCACTGGTCTTTGACTACATCACCTCGACCAACGCGGTGCGTCAGTCGAACCAGGACATCATCAAAGCCAACTGGGCGGACATTGGTGTTGTTGCCGAAATGGGCAACGAAGACGCCAGCCTCTTCTTTGACGGCACCAGTGCCAGTGATGCTTCCATCTGGAAGTTCTTCTCGCACATAGAGATGTTCACCAACGGTGCCGCAGGCCCCGACCCGATCAATTACCTGGGTGGTGCGAGAATCATCGAGATTCCCACAGCCGCCCTTGGTTGGCCCGCCAGCAACAACATCGTGCGCATGCAGTCGCCCGAGTTTGATGCTGCGTGGACCATTGCTTCGGGAGTGAGCATCAATGACCCGTCGTTCACCGACGCGATCATCGAACTGCAGGACCTAATACACGCCACCGGTGCGGTCATCCCATTGATTCACCGTGGCAACGTGTCTGGTATCAGCAACGAGATCCAAGGATTCGGCGATCCCAACGGTTGGGACTCCGAGTACTGGAACATCGAAGAATGGACACGTGCCGGCTAACCCAACCGACAACAACTAGGTAGCAAGCAATTGTTATCTAGGTACAAGACAAGCAAAGAGAGCCTTTCAGGGCCCCCTGAAAGGCTCTCTTGCTATTGTGATGTCTTGCGCCACACCTCACGCGACGTCTTGCGATACAGAGTCAAATAGCCAGTGGGCGCCTACATTATCCGCAGAACTCTGTTCGCCATCCCGACTCTGGTGGCGATCAGTCTCATCATCTTCGCCATCCTCGACCTGGCCCCGGGTGACCCCACATCCCAGCTCCCGCTCACCCTCCCCGCCGAGGTCAAGGAACAGATCCGGGAGTCGCTTGGTTTCAACGATCCGTTTCTGGTCCAATGGCTGAAGTGGATGCGTCTCATGTTCATCAACGAGCCCCTAAACGCCATCGATTCCATTTTTGGGACATGCATCGGTGACTGCGAAAACCGGCGCAGGATCATCTCCTGGTCTTCCCGAGCTCCCGCCATCGACGTCATCTACCAACGCATCCCCCAGACCCTCTGGGTCCTCGGCCTCTCCTTCATCTTCGGCACTCTGATCGCGATCCCGATTGGGATCTACTCCGCGTATCGGCAGTACTCGGCCTTCGACAACATCGGGACCTTTGTCACCATGATCGGCTACTCGGTCCCCACCTTCTTCACCGGGCTCCTGGCCATCGTGATCTTCAGCGTTTGGCTGGGATGGTTCCCCTCCTTCTACGACACCACCCTGGTGGTGAACAGTTGGGACACCTTCGTTACCCAGGTCAAGCAGATGATCATGCCGGTGGCAGTACTCACCCTGTTCAACGCCGCGGCCCTCAGCCGCTTCACCCGGTCGTCTGTGCTGGACAACCTCAACGAGGATTACGTGCGCACGGCGCGGTCCAAGGGGCTCGGTGAAACCAAAGTGGTGATGACCCACGTCATGCGCAACAGCATGATCCCGGTGGTCACACTGATTGCTCTCTCAATCCCTGGCATCTTCGCCGGTGCCATCATCACCGAGCAGATCTTCCGCATCAACGGTCTTGGTCAACTGCTCATCGTCGCCATTGGCCAAGGCGACGTGCCGATGGTCCAGACCCTCACGTTCATATTTGCCGTGCTGATCGTGATCTTCAATCTCATCGCCGACGTCATGTACGGCGTCCTGGACCCCCGAATCCGATACGATTGAGACAGGAATAAGACGATGGCGACCACACAGCAACGAACGGACCAGCAGACCCCGACTTCGACCACGGAGACCGGCGAGAAGTATCGTTCCCTGCGTCAGGATGTATGGCGTCAGTTCCGTCGACACAAGGGGGCGGTTGTCGGTCTGGCGATCTTGACCATCATCGTCCTGGCCACAGTGCTCGGACCCATTGTCTACCCGTTGGATCCGTTCGAGATCGACATCGACGTCGCCAACCAGGGTGCCTCGCTGGACCATCCCATGGGGACAGACAATCTGGGCAGGGACGTGATGGCCCGGGTGCTGATCGGCGGACGTATCTCCCTTGCCGTGGGCTTTGCCGCCATGTTCTTCGGGGTTGTCATAGGCACGGCAGTCGGCGTGATCTCCGGGTTCTTTCGCAAGCTGGATGGCCCTTTGATGCGTGTCACCGACCTGTTTCTCGCACTCCCGATCCTCCCTCTTCTCCTGGTAGTCATCATGCTCTTCCGGGAGCCACTCAAGGATGCCTTTGGTCCGGAAATGGGCATATTCATCCTCGTGGTGTTCATCATCGGTGTGACCAGCTGGATGCAGACGGCTCGTGTGGTGCGTGGCGACGTTCTCGCCATCAAGGAGAAGGAGTTTGTGCTCGCCGCCCACAGCATCGGCACCCGTAAACGCAGGGTGATGACACGACACATCGTCCCCAATGTGCTCAGTCCGGTCATGGTGGCGGCCGCCCTCGGGGTGGCAGTAGCCATCCTCACCGAGTCTGCCCTCTCATTCCTCGGACTCGGTTTCCCCGCGGACTTCCCCACCTGGGGCCGACTTCTCTTCGACGCCAAGGACTATCTGCAGCTCAGCCCGATGCGGGTCATTTGGCCAGGCGTGATGATCTCGCTCACGGTGATGAGTGTCAACTTCATCGGCGATGGTATTCGCGACGCCCTCGATCCCAAACTGCGCAGCAAAGGTTAGAGCGCAACCGGGAATGTCACAACGGGACGACCTGAATTTTCCCTGGGGACGTTGGCTTCTCTGGGGTGTCCTGGCCATCGCCGCTTTGGTCGCGATCACCCTGTTCTTCGTCAATCTCGGCGACGATATCGAGGCCAGTTCGACCACACCGCCAACTCTTTTGCCTGGTGCCGGCGAGCAGGTCGAGTGGTCGATCGTGGCCAGCGAGTACACCCCCTCCCCGGGCAAGGTCACTCTCAAGGGGGACACCCCGTTGGGCTTCCCCACCGAGACCTGGAAGGGTGACTTCATGCTTGCCCGCAGTGTCGGAGAGAGCTTCGAGTGGAACATGGATGTCTCCCCTGAAGTCCCCACTCCGGTCTACGAGATTGATGAGGCCGGGTCATGTGACGAATTGCAAGGTCTTCTCGACCGATGGGCTACCGAGGTCGCCCAAGCATTCGGAGAAGCCCGCCGTGCCGAGGCGGAAGCCTTTGCCCAACACGCTGTCAATACGATGCAGGATCAGGGCTGCCAGATCAGCCTTGACAGCTAGCTCGATGCCGTAACCGGACGACTCGCCCGGTCTGCCACGTTCTTGATCGTCAGGACGACGAAGAACAGCACTATCGGTACCACGGCCATCGTCGCCGATCCCGCTGTGTCGAAGTGGTAGCTGATGATGAGACCCGCGGACACCGACATCACACCGATGACTGCGGCGGTAATCATCATGATCGGCACCCGATGCACTATCAGGGCGGCCGTCGCCGGTGGTCCCACCAGCAGACCCAGCACGAGAAGGGTACCGACCGTTTGGAACGACCCCACGATGCCGAGGGTGATCAGTCCCAGGAGGGCCGCCTGGGCGAAACGTGGTTGAAAGCCGAACAGCTCCGCCTTCTGCTCATTGAAAGCCAGGACCAGGAAGTGTCGGTAGAGCAGGGCTGAAACGATCAGGATGATGGCCACCACCACGACGAGAATCCCGATGTCGCCGATCGTCACACCCAACACGTCACCGAAGAGGATCGCCGTGAGGTTGCCTGAGTACGAGGGGGTTCTCGAGATCAGGATCACTCCCACGCCGAGCATCCCCACAAAGAGAAGCCCAATGCCCGTGTCCTCGGAGAAGGTGGTCTGGCGATGGACCAGGTTGATGCCGGCGAGCATCACCAATGCTGCCAGGACCGCACCAACCATCACGTTGAAGTCGAGGAGGATCGCCAGGGCAATCCCGGGGACGACACCGTGGACGAGGGCGTCACCGAGAAAGCTCATTCCCCGGATGACCACCCACGTGCCAACAAGAGCAAGGGCGATCGCGGCCAGCGAACCGGCAATCAGAGCCCGCTGCTGGAAAGCCAACTCGAAGGGCTCAGTCAACCAATCCATCGCGTCAGGAACCTAGCGGCGGGGATGAAATCGCCTTCCTAGTGCACCACGCGTCGTATTTGATCATTTGGCCGGGTAGAACGCGCCGCATCCTGTTTTTCCTCATCCGAGGGCCTCGGCGATCAACTTCGCGTTGGTCAGCATCATTCGGACCAAGGTGTCGGCTCCGGAACCCGGCTCACCGAGTGAGCCGGTGTAAAGCTCGACGACCTCGACCTCGTGGCCCACTTCGGCAGCCACGGCAGAGGCAAGTGCAGAAGACTCGGTCATTTCGGCAAAGATCGCCACAACCCCCTCCAATTCGATCATTCGCACCAACTTCGCCAAATCATCTGAGCTTGGGGCCCCGAGGGTCGAGCCGCCAGGGATAACAGTCCCAACGATCTCAAACCCATAAACCGCTGCAAAGTAACCCAAGGCGTCATGGTCGGTAACAAGATTCCTCGAGTCTCGGGGAACGGCTTCGAGAATCGACTCGATCTCCCTGTGGGTGATGTCGAGCTCGATGGCATATACCTCGGCTCGGGACGACCAATCGATCGATGCATCGATTCTGGCCATCTCCACAGCGATGAACCGCGCCGCCTCCGCCATTCGACTCGGGTCGAGCCAGACGTGTGGGTCAAGGTTGTTCCCCAGCGGAATCGGATCGAGCAACGGAGCTATCTCGAGGATGTTGGCCCCATCCTTTTCTGCGGCTGCCAGGACATCAACCAAAGCCTCCTCCAGCCCGAGTCCGATGGCAACGACGAGGTTGGCCTTGTTGATGCTGGCCACCTGACGCGAGGAGGGTTGATAGTCGTGCGGATCGGCTCCTGTGGGCACAAGCACCTCGACCGTGGCATCGGCTCCGACGATGTTTCTGACGATATCTCCGATGATCGTCGTAGTGACCACGACCGATAATCCCGGGTCCGCCTCCACTTCATCATTTTCGCATGCGGTGATCAGGAGAAGGGAGATAACCCCTATAATGAGAATCGTTCTCAACATCTCTTGGAAAGATACCCGAGATCGGATGTCAATGACAACCACAAGCCTCGACCGCAAGATAGACACCCGGCTCAAAGAGCACGATGCCCGATACACCCGGGGACGTCGTCTCGTCGTCACGACTCTCGCTGGATCGGACGGTCCAAAGTCTGCGGGAGAGCTGCATGCCGATATCGGCTCCACCATTCCCCTTTCCTCCCTATACCGATCGTTGGCGGTCCTCGAAGAGTCCGGTGTGCTCGTTCCCCATTTCACCAAGTTGGGAGTCGCCCGATACGAACTCGCCGAGTGGCTACAGGGACATCACCACCATCTCGTGTGCCTCCACTGTGGCGCGGTCGAGGACCTCGCCCTCCCCCAGTCCTACGAAGAGAGGGTTCGTGAACTCGTCGAGGAAATTGGCTCGACTGTCTCTTTTACACCGGTGAATCACGCCTTCGAGATCGAGGGCATCTGCTCGAGGTGTGCATGAGGAGCAGTGCAGTCCAGGCGAAGGACCTCGTCCTCGGCTACGGATCAACCGTAGCGTTGAGCAAGTCATCCTTTGCTATCCCCACTGGGAAAGTCACCACAGTCATCGGCCCAAACGGTTCCGGGAAGTCCACTCTTCTCAATGCCGTTGCGGGGCTTATCGACCCGATCAGCGGCTCGATCGAAGTCCTCGCCGGAACCAGTTCTTCCCATCGTATCTCCTATGTGCTTCAGACCACGAAGGTCAATGACGCCCTCCCGATCTCGGTCCGGGAGGTGGTCATGATGGGCAGGTACGCCAGTACAGGCGCTTACAGATGGCTCAGCCAAGATGACCGCGACGCGGTGGCTGAGGCCATGGAACGCACCGGAATCACCGAGCTCGCCGGCCGTCATCTCAACGACCTGTCGGGCGGACAACGTCAACGGGTATTCGTCGCCCAAGGCCTTGCCCAGGAGCACGACTTACTTCTTCTGGACGAGCCTCTCACCGGAATCGACTTCACAACAGCACAGGCGATCGACTTCGTGATTCACGACGAGCTCGCTCGGGGGTGCACTGTTGTCATGACCACACACGACCTTTCCGAAGCTCAAGTGGCAGACAATGTGCTCCTTCTATCGGGCCGAGTGGTGGCTCACGGCTCGCCAACGGACGTCCTCACCACCGAGCACCTGAAGGACGCATACGGGGCAGCCCTCCTTCATGTCGAAGACGGCCGAGTGTTTCTCGACGACGCAGCGCACCGCCCGGTCGGAGGTCGCCATGTGCACCGTGACCGGATCATTCACACGGAGTCTTCTCAATCCGATCTTCACAAAGAGTGACGGTCGACGGGCGACACACCACTACAGACCTATGGCCTGACCCAGGAGCTGACGCTGGTAGCGAGCATCCCCGAGTAACAACGACGACGCCTTTGCCCGCTTGAGGTAGAGGTGGGCGTCGTGCTCCCAGGTGAACCCGATTCCGCCGTGGACCTGAATCGTCTCGCCGGCGATCCAGTTGTAGGCCTCCGAGCAGACCGATCCTGCAAGCGGTGCCGCGATGGCAAACTCGTCATCGTCATCGACGACCCGTACTGCGTGATAGGCGGTCGACTTGGCGTGCTCGGTCTTCATGAGCATGTCGGCACAACGGTGTTTGATCGACTGGAACGAACCGATTGGACGTCCGAACTGGTAGCGGGTCTTTGCGTACTCAACCGACATCTCCAGACACCTCTGTGACCCACCGACCTGCTCCGCTGCCAGACAGGCAGTCCCGATTCCCAGCGTCTTGCGCAGCGAGATCGTGGACTCACCGCCACCCAGCAACGCGCTCCCGTCGACTCGAACGCCGTTCAGCAAGATGTCGGCCTGGCGACGGGTGGGGTCGAGCACCGGTGTCTCCGTGACATCGAGACCTGGTGCATCCGCTGGTACGACGAACATGCCTATGCCGTCGTCAAAACCCGCGGCCACGATGATGACGTCGGCCTGTTGGCCAGCAAGAACGAAGGGCTTTGCGCCGTCGAGAACCCATCCTGTGCCGTCGGCTGTCGCCGTTGTCGCCAGGCTGGGGAGGTCCCAACCGCGAGGCTCCTCGAACACTGCCAGCGTGGCGATGATTTCTCCCGATGCCAGTCGTGGCAACAGACTGGCTTTCTGAACGTCATCACCCGCAGTATCGATCGCCGCGGTCGCCAGAACCGCGCTGGCGAAGAACGGACCGGGTGTGACCAGACGGCCCATCTCCTCGAGCAGAACGCTCAACTCGGTCAGCCCGTACCCGGCACCTCCGTGCTCTTCCCTGATAGCGAGACCGGTCCAACCCAGGTCAGCGATCTCCTTCCAGAGCCCTCTGTCCAATCCCTCTTCGGACATCATCAGCTCCCGAACAGTTTCGAGACCGATGCGATCCTCCAGAAACTGACGCGCTGTCGTCCGGATGAGCTCCAGATCCTCGGTCGGCGCGTAGGAGACTGACATCGGGTCGCCCTCACCCACGAGGAACGTCCTTCCACGGCAACTCCTTGTCAACGCGGGGCTCGCCAGGAAGGCCGAGGACACGCTCACCGAGGATGTTCATCATGATCTCCGAGGTCCCCCCTTCGATCGAGTTGGCCCGGGTCCGCAGAAACGCCTTCTGCGGCATCGACGTGTCGAAACTCGTGGGTCTGGTCAACTGGTAGCCACCCGGGTAGAGAGTGCCCTCGAGACCCATCACATCGAGCGTGAAAGAGGTGATCTTCTTATTCAGATCGGCCCAAGCCAGTTTGCCAATCGAGCCTTCCGGTCCGGGGACACCGGCACTGGCCAACTCATTGGCTCGTGCGCTTGTGAGCCGGGCGGCCTCGACCTCGGCCCACAAGTGGATCAGTTCGTCACGGAGCAAAGGATCAGCAGATCCGGACCGCTTCCAGACGTCCACAGCCTTGGCGATCCTTCCCGAACCTCTCGGCACTGTGTTGCCTCCGATCGCCACCCGTTCGTTCATGAGAGTGGTGAGCGAAACCCTCCACCCGGACCCGACTGAGTCGATTCTGTTCTCATCGGGTATCCGAACGTCATTGAAGAACACCTCGCTGAACTCGGCCTCCCCGGTTATCTGATACAGCGGTCGAACGTCGATCCCGTTTGCCTCCATATCAACAACGAAGTAAGTGAGCCCGCGATGTTTGGGAGATTCGGGATCGGTGCGGGTGACCAACATGCCCCACTTGGAGACGTGGGCCAAAGTGGTCCAGACCTTCTGCCCGTTCACCACCCATTCGTCACCGTCGGGCTCCGCCCTCATCGAGAGACCGGCAAGGTCGGACCCGGCTCCCGGCTCGCTGAACATCTGACACCAAATCTCCTGATTGGTGAACATGGGCCGCAACCAGCGCTGCTTCTGGGCATCGGTGCCGTGGGTGGTCAGAACACCGGCGCCCATGGCGATCCCGAGAAGGTTGCTAAGACGGTTTTCGGTTGATCCACCCGCTTCTTCTATCCGCCAGTTGATATGGGGTTGGTCCTTGCGGGACAGACCAAGCCCACCGAAGCCCTCTTCGTGCCAGACCCACGCCAGCCCGAGGTCGTACTGGGCTCCCCAGAACTCCTCCGGCTCGGTGCTCTGAGGCGGGTGTCGGGCAAACAGCTCATCCACCACATCGTCGACTCGCCGATAATCAGTATCCGTCATCTCATTCTCCGCCTCTCCTGGGCTCACGGTACATCGGATCGACCGTTTCAAACGGTGAAGCTGGCACCCCAGTCGATGTCGACCAGCTCTATGCCATCGGCGGAAAGAACGTCGCCCACCATGCCTCTGATCCAACCCCGGCCACTCTCCGAGAGATAGAAGTCATGGATGGCAACCACCTGCGACGGTCGGAGACGTCGGGCGAACTCCACCGCACCGGTTGCGGAGTCCCAGGGAACCAGCAACGGGAGGGCCAGCACAGGTGCGGTCGCGGTCGGTTCGCGGCTGTCCCCGGGGTGGGTGAACACCCCGTCGATCGTGAACGCCCGATTGGGAGGGGTGGCACCGTTCGGTATCCGACCATGGAGCACATCCTCGACAGAGACTCCCGACGGGACCGAGGTCGTCACTTCGATGTCATGTTTTCGAAGAAAGCCCATCACCGCATCGTTGGAGTAGATGGTCAGGTCTGATCGACGATCGATCAGCCAATGGACGAAGTCCGGGCTGACATGGTCACCATGTTCGTGGGTGATGAACACCCTGCTCACATCTCCAATCGACCCGAGGTCCAAGTCACCACTCGTGAAGGGGTGAAAACCGGGGTCGAACAGGGTGGCATCAGAGTCGGTGGTGACGAGCAGGCAAGAGTCGGTGAGTCTTTCAATGGTGGCCATGTCGGGAACGCTAGTGGTGTGTCCTGGAAGTAGCGCCCGTGAGATGCAGTGATTATCTGTGCGACACACCACCAAACCCGCCACACGAATCCGCCGGCAGCAGACTCCTAACATCGCCAACCGGAGGAAAGATGTACCTGCACGAGTTGGAGACACTCGACCACGTGTCGCTGCGACGCCTCCAGTCGACGCGGTTGTCGGAGTTGGTCGCCCGTCTGAAAGCAGTCGACTCGGAGTACTGGGCCGGGAAGATGTCGGGTGTCGGCGAAGTCGACTCCCTCGACGACCTCGGCTCGCTCCCCTTCACAGCGAAGCAGGAGTTTCGCGACGCATACCCATACGGGATGCTCACGGTCCCCATGAGCGATGTTGTCCGTCTTCACGCCTCATCCGGCACATCGGGCAAGCCCACGATCGTCGCCTACACCAGGGACGACATCGCGGTCTTCGCCGAGGTCAATGCGAGGTCTCTGGCTGCGGCGGGAGCAACCCGCGATGACGTGGTCCACGTCGCCTACGGATACGGTCTCTTCACCGGTGGGCTCGGTCTCCACTACGGGGTCGAGGAACTGGGAGCCACCGCGGTGCCCGCCTCCGGTGGCAACCCGGGGTTCCAGGTCTCGTTGATGGCCGACACCGGTGCCACCGGTTTGGCCGCCACCCCATCATTCGCCCTGATACTCGCCGAGCGTGCGGAGGAGATGGGGCTCAAGTCGAACATTCGGCTTCGGTGGGGCGTCCACGGGGCCGAACCGTGGTCGGAGGGTTTGAGAGACAAGCTCGAAGCAGCCTGGGAGGGTGAGTACGACGCCTGCGACATCTACGGGCTGTCAGAGGTGATCGGTCCCGGCGTGGCGATCGAATGCCGTGAGCACAAGGGCGGGATGCATGTCATCGAGGATCACTTCTACCCTGAGATCGTAGATCTAGAAACCGGTGAGCCGACCCCCGACGGCGAGCTCGGCGAGCTTGTGATCACCACGCTCACCAAACAGGCCCAACCGATTCTTCGCTATCGGACACGGGATATCACCAGATTTCTCGAAGGAGCGTGTCCGTGCGGCCGAACCAGCAGAAGAATCGAGCGTTTGCAAGGACGTGCGGATGACATGTTGGTCATCCGGGGGATCAACGTCTATCCGAGGACGATCGAGACGATCCTCATGGCAGACTCGGCCCTGGGCGCCAATTACGCAATCGTGGTCGACAGAAGGTCCGAGCTTGTAGAACTGGAGGCGCGGGTAGAGGTGATAGACGCCTCCTTCAACGACAAAGCTGACGAGATTGCCCGACGTCTCCAGGATGAATTGATGGAGACCATCCGGTTGCGAATCAGCGTCACCGTCGGACCACCGGGCAGCATCCCACGCAGCGAGGTTGGAAAGGCCAAGCGAGTTTTCGAGCAAACCAGTGACGAGGACCCGCTGAGTTGAGGATGACCCCGGACGAGACCAGAGCAACGGCCGATCCGAGGCTGGGAGAAGTCCCCCATCGAGTTGTTGCTCACGGTCCGGTCGATTCTCTCGAGGAGGCTGCCCGCCAGAGAGGGGTACCAGCGTCGGCAGTGATCAAAACGATGGTCGTGCGCAGAAGTGAAGATGACTATGTGTTCGTGCTGGTTCCCGGCGATCGAGTGATCGATTGGGCCAAGCTTCGCTCGGTCCTTGGAGAAAGACGTCTGTCCATGCCCGACGCCGAAGCGGCTCTCGAAGTGACCGGATACGTCCGAGGGACCATCACCCCTCTCGGCGCCAAGCGACCCTTATCGGTGGTGACCGACGAGCGGGTCGCCTCCGGTGAGGTCTCCATCGGAGGCGGGGCACCCGGGGTGTCGATCACGATCGACGGTGAGGCCCTCGTCGCAATGCTCGCCGCAAATGTGAACGACGTCACCAAACCTCAGGCCTAGAGCCAAGTGGTGTGGACTCCGCTTGCTCACCCGAGGACACTGAAAGAGGACGCCTCGTTGATCTCCCGGTTCCTGCTGAAGACACCCATGTCCAGTTCCAGCCCGGTGTAGAGCATCTTCACTTTCACAGGGTCGGAGTCATGGTCGTGACCGGCCTCGACCGCATCGATCAACTGGACCATGCAATATGCCGCGATATGGGAGTTCTTGAACTGGTTTCCGCTGGTGCCGATGGCGACGTAGAACCCGTCCAGGTCTGTCTTGTCGTAGATCGGAATCCAATCGTCGCTCACGTCGTAGAGATCGACGACTCCCTTCTTCTCGCTCGGAATGCCTAGTGAGGGGAGACGTCTGGCAAGACGCAGCACCTGGGTGCGCCACTGGTCTTCCGTGATGTTGCGGTCGAATTCGTCGGGATTCTGTACCCAAACCTGCGGGTCGCACTCGGGATCCTGGCTACCGAGGAGGATGTTGTTCCCCACCTCGGGCCGGAAGTAGGTTCCGAGGTCGTCATCCCCCACCAGCATCCCGTCTTTCTCAAAGTCCATGCCTCGAGGCGACGGAACATGATGAACCTCATGACGAAGTGCCCTCGTCTTGATGCGCATCGAATCGGCGACACCGGCCATCTCGTTGATGACGAAGGAGTGTGGCCCGGCGACGTTGATCACGATGGGAGCCTCGATGGAAGTGCCGTCGACCAGGTCCACACCGCCAACCCGACCTCCCTCAATTCGAATTCCGGCGACCTCGGCATTGAATACGAACTCTCCACCCTTGGCCTCCGCCGCCCGCTGAAGGTTGTGGGTGGCCAGCTGGGGGTCGGTGATGTAGCCGGCTATCGGTGTGTGGACAGCGCTCGTGATCTGTTTCGCAGGCTCGTCCCAGAAGGCATCGTCGTCGGGGCGCTTCGGTGGTGAGTGATCGCCAGTGTCGATGCCGGGGAGACGCTCGGTCAACTGCTCGGTGTCCCAGACCTCGTAGGGGATTCCGATCTCGTCGAACAGGGGCAGGACCGTCTTCGAGTAACGCTCGTCATTCCCGACGAACACCCCACCACATTGGACGAATCCAGCCACTCCCCTCTCGTCTTCGACTTCGAGGTAGTTCTTCCAGTCCTTCCAGTAGTGGAAGCCTTCGTAGGCCATGGCCACTCCGGCCCAGGTTGAGTAGTGAGTGCGGACAATGGCGCATGAGTTGGCGGTGGAGCCATATCCGGCTGCGGGGAGTTTGTCGATGTTGAGGGTCTTGTAGCCCGCCTTCGACATCTCGAAGCCGAGATTGGCGCCGATGATCCCAGCGCCGATGATGATCGCGTCGTAACTTTGCCTATCACTCATATGTGCCAGGTTATCGCGATCGATTCGTCAGGCTGCGCCGCGAGACCAGCGGGTCTGTCTAGGGTCTCGCAGTCACATTGGGAACATCGAAAATGACCCGCCGACCACGCTTCTCCGCTTGGAAGTTGATCACTCACGGTCTGAGCCGGTCCCCATGGCCAAAGGTCTGGGAACAGCACGAACTGGCATCGACCTACGACGTGGTCATCGTGGGTGGTGGTGTCCACGGTCTCGCCACCGCCTACTACCTCGCCCGGAACCACGGCATCACCAATGTGGCGGTCGTGGAGAAGAGCTACATAGGGAGCGGAGGTTCGGGACGCAACACCGCGATCGTGCGGTCCAACTATCTCACCGTCGAAGGGTCTCGCTTCTATGACCGCTCGGTCAAGCTCTACGAACGGCTCGCCTCTGACCTCAACTTCAATGTGATGTTCGAACAACGCGGTCACATGACCCTGGCTCACAGCGATTCATCGCTTCGAACGATGAGATGGCGTGCGGAGGTCAACAAGCTCCAGGGCATCGACTCGGCGGTGATCAGCCCCGCTGAGATCAAGGAGCTCGCTCCCTTTCTCGACACCTCAGACCACCCCCGCTATCCGATCCTCGGCGCTCTCTGGCATCCACCCGGGGGCATCGTCCGCCACGACGCCGTGGTCTGGGGTTACGCACGAGCCGCGGCCGCCCTGGGCGTCCACATCCATCAGGAGACGGAGTTGGTCGGGATCGACGTCAAGTCGGACCGGGTCGTCGGAGTCCAGACAAGCCGCGGTCCTATTTCCACGTCAACGGTCATCAACTGCACGGCCGGTTGGTCTTCACTGATTGCGGCCATGGCAGGTGTCAGCCTTCCCATCACAACACGCCCACTTCAGGCTGCGGTCACCGAACCGGTCAAGCTCTTCCTCCACCCGGTGATCGTCTCGGGAAGCCTGCATACCTACGTAAGCCAGACGGTTCGCGGCGAGCTCGTGTTCGGGGCCACCGTCGACCCATTCACCTCATACGCCACGAGGGGGACGCTCGAATTCACCACAGACTTGGCCGGCCACATGCTCGAACTGATGCCCGCGATCGGAAACATGCGGCTTCTGAGACAGTGGGCCGGGTTGTGTGACATGACCCCCGACTATGGCCCGATCATCGGACCGACAGCGGTAGACGGTTTCTATGTCGATGTCGGATGGGGCACCTACGGGTTCAAGGCCGGACCGGTGGCCGGGGAATCGGTGGCCGCGATGATCGCCGACGGGAAACCAGGTGATTTGATTGGCCCATTTGGCCTGGACCGATTCGAGAGGGGAACGCTGACGGCCGAGAAGGGCGCTGCGGCGGTGGGGCACTAGTGCTCTGTCTCTTGGGTCCGGTCCCGCGATTCGGCGAGGCAGCGGCGCTGCAGGCCAGGACGCGGCGAAGTTGGCCACCCGCAGCGGTGCGTCGAGGACGAGGACGACGCCTCCGGTGTTGCTGTCCGTCGAAACGCCAGCGGACTCACGGGGTGGGGCACTGGTCATGCTGGTGATCGTTTGCCCCAACTGCGGGCCACGCAACGACAACGAATTCAATTTCCGGGGTGAGGTCATCCCACGTCCATCGGTGGACACCGACCCGGCCACCTGGCGCAGATACCTCTACATGAGGGGCAATACGTCGGGCTGGCAGAGGGAACGCTGGTTCCACGTCTCCGGCTGTCGCCGATTCCTGAACATCGAGCGCAACAACGTCACCAACGAGATCAGGATGGTCGCTGAGGTCGGAGGAGACACGACTTGAGTCGCTATCGACTCGACCCTCAGCCGGGTGAGGTCATCGACCGCTCGAAAACCGTCTCCTTCACTTGGAATGGGAGGCGATATGAGGGTTTCGAGGGCGACACCATCGCCTCGGCATTGGCCGCCAACGGAGTGCGGGTCTTGTCGAGGAGTTTCAAATATCACAGACGTCGCGGTCTCCTCACCGCCACCTATCACGATCCCAACGCCATGGTCCAGGTTGGGGATGAGCCAAACGTGCGGGCGGCTCACCAGGTTTTGAACGAGGGTATGGAAGTCTCGGCCCAGAACGTCTGGCCATCTCTCTCCCTCGACCTCAAAGCAGTCAACCAGTTGGTGTCACCCTTCCTCTCCCCGGGCTTCTATTACAAGACGTTCATGGCACCCCGCGCCTTGTGGCCCTGGTACCAACGAGTTCTGGGCCGATTCGCCGCTGGTGGAGTGGTCAACCCCGAGCACCATTCGGCTGAATACGACCACCGCTACGCACACCCGGACGTCCTGGTTGCCGGTGGCGGTCCCGCAGGGATGGCTGCGGCCATTGCAGCAGCCGAGTCGGGAGCATCGGTGATACTCGTCGAGGAGGAGCCCGCCCTTGGCGGCCATCTCCGTTTCGGTGATGACGGCGATCTCCAGGCTCTGGCCAATCTGAGAGCAGCCATCGAGGCTCAGACCGCCATCGAGGTGATGACTGATGCAGTGGTGGCCGGTCGCTATGACCACAACTGGGTGTCGGTGGTGCAACGTGATCGCTATGACCACAGCTGGGTGTCGGTGGTGCAACGTGACATGGCTCACGTCGAGGAGCGGTTGGTGTTGGCTCGGGCCAAGCACCTTATCGTCGCCGCCGGAACCCTGGAGCGCCCGTATGTGTTCAAGGGCAACGATCTCCCAGGTGTAATGCTCTCCACGGCCGCGCGTCGGCTGACCAATCTCTATGCGGTCAAGCCCGGTGACAAGGCCGTGGTGCTCACAGCCAATCAGTCAGGTGATGCGGCCGTCGCCGATCTGGAGGGAGCGGGCGTCGAAATCGCTGCCGTCCTCGATGCGCGCAACGGAGAGACAGTTGTCGAGGCATCCGGCAGAAAAGGCGTGCAGACGGTCGTCGACTCGAGTGGAAAGCGAACTGACGCTGATCTGTTGGTGACCGCAATCGGATGGACCACCTCCACGGCGCTGCTCAACATGGCCGGGGACCGGCCTGTCTATGAATCAAGGGCCGCTCGGTTTCTTTCCTCCTCCCTGCCCCTCAACGTTCTGGCGACGGGTGGATTGGTCGGAGACGGCACCACAGACCAGTTGATAGAGCACGGATCGGCGGTAGGGAGAGCGGCTGCACGCCGCGCCAAAACCGTCAAAGCCACATGGCAGGGGGCGACCTCTCACGCCGCACCAGGGGAGATCCCAACCCTCGACGTCGACGACCACCCCGAGCTATTCCGATCGACCACCCACGGGTTCGTCGACTATTCCGAGGATGTGACCTCGAAGGATCTCCTGGCCGCGGCGGAAGAAGGTTACGACTCGATTGAGTTGGCCAAGCGGTACACCACCGCAGGCATGGGGCCGATTCAGGGCAAGGTGGAAGCGGTCAATGCCCTCGCCGTTCACGGTGAGGCCATCGGAGCCAGTCTTCTGGAAACTTCAACCACCACCTGGCGGCCACCCTACGCACCCATACGATTGGGAACACTTGCCGGCAGAAACCGCGAGCCGTTGCGCCACTCCCCAATCCAGCCCTGGCATGAGAGGCACAACGCCAAACCGTTGGTAGCCGGGCAGTGGATCCGCCCGGATCACTACGGCGACCCCGAAGCCGAGGTCCGAGCGGTGCGAAGCGGTGTCGGGATCATCGACGTCAGCCCCCTGGGAAAAATCGATCTGCGAGGAACGGACGTACCCAGGCTGTTGGAGTTCGTCTATGTCAACAAGTGGTCGAAACTGCAGGTCGGCAAGGTCCGTTACGGGGTCATGTGCGCCGAGGACGGGGTCATCATGGATGACGGTGTCACCGGTCGTCTCGGCCACGACCGATACATGATGTCGACAACGTCGGGAGGTGCCGGAGGCGTCTGGAACTGGCTCGACGACTGGCTGCAGACCAGTTTCCCGGAATGGGACGTGAAGATGACCGCGGTCACTGACGGCTACGCCAGCATCAACGTCGCCGGCCCCAACTCACGTGAGCTGGTCGGCCGTCTCACCGAAATCGACCTCGACGCTGATCGATTCGGGTACATGGAGGTGAGGACCGGCACGGTTGCCGGAGTCACCGACTGTTTCCTGTGGAGGATCGGATTCACCGGAGAGCTCTCCTACGAGATCCATGTGCCGGCCGGCTATGGGCTTTGGCTGTGGGAGAACCTCATCGAGTTTGGGGACGACCTCGGGGTGACAGCGTTTGGTGTGGAAGCTCAGAGAATCATGCGTCTCGAAAAGGGTCACTTCATCGTCGGCCAGGACACCGACGGTCTGACACAGGGCTTCGGCGTGGGCATCGACTGGGCGATCAAGATGGACAAGCCCGACTTCGCCGGGAAACCTGAACTGGCGTGGCAGAAAGAGAGGGGTGGCTACCCCCGGCTTGTCGCCGTCCAGACCGATGACCCGACAGTCGTCCCACCGGAGGCAAGCCAGATCATCGACGCCAGCGAGAAGATCAAGGGACGGATCACGTCCAGCCGGCATTCACCCACCCTCGAACGGTCGATCTGCCTGGCCCAGGTTGAGGAGGGCCTTGCCCAAGGAGGGCAGCGTCTCAACATTCGTCTGCCCGATGGGACAACGGTCGCGGCAACAGTCATGGCCGATCAGGCCCATTTCGATCCGGAAGGGACCAGGCTCCGTGTCTGACTGGAATCCCGTTCCCAGGGGCATCGTGGCCAAGGTCGTGTCGTCGGACGATGGCGACCTGACGCTCTCTGACGTCAGCCTCGCTCCGAAGTGGCGTGTCTTCTCCGGATTCGAAGATGTCCGGCCGGGCGCCTCGATGCGCTTGAACGATCAACTGGTCTGGTCGGTCAGCCCCGATGAGTGGACAGTCCTCGGCTCCCGACCGGGCGAGGATGACGTGGTCGACCTCACCCACGTCCGAGCCATGTTCCGGCTGACCGGTGTGAACGCTTCGAGGACTCTGGCCAAGATCTGCGCATTGGATCTCGGCGATGACATCTTTCCCGAAGAGGCGGCGGCCCGCACCCTTGTCGCCGGCGTCGCCACCGAACTGGTTAGAGACGACGAGGACGGTGTGCGGTCCTATCTGATCCTGCCCTCACGGTCGTTTGGCCTGTACATGTACGACGTCATCCTCGATGCTGGTGGGGAGTTCGGGCTGGCCTAGTGGTGTAAGACGACGCCGATCCCACATGTTGAAGACAAACAGACTACCGGGTGGCAGTACCCCGCGGACCTCGGCATTCGCGCTCAACTCACTGTACGTCACCAAACTTCCGGCGCTGGAGAGTGGCACTTGTATAACATCTGACAACACCAAACAACGTTGTATCAGATGTCGGTGAGGAGAAAAGAGAAACTTGAGTCTTGACCCGTCATTCCCCAGCGACCTGGAGATCGCTGGCACAGCCAAGGTAAAACCCATCATGGAGATCGCCCTCGATGTCGGGCTCGAAGAGAGCGAAGTCATTCCCTATGGGGACACCAAGGCGAAGATCCATCTCGACGCCCTGAAGAGGATCGGGTCCAACCCAAAGGGCAAGTACGTCGACGTGACCGCAGTCACGCCAACACCGCTCGGCGAAGGGAAGACCACCACGACCATCGGTCTGGTTCAGGGGCTCGGTGCCTTGGGGCATCGCTCCATTGCGTGCGTCCGGCAACCCAGTATGGGCCCAACGTTCGGAATCAAGGGCGGGGCCGCCGGGGGCGGCTACAGCCAAGTCGTGCCCATGGACGAGTTCAATCTCCACCTCACTGGTGACATCCACGCCATTACGGTGGCGCACAATCTGGTGGCAGCGGCCATTGACGCTCGGTGGTACCACGAGGGTCGGCTCACCGACGCAAGCCTGGCGGAACTGGGGCTGAAACGCCTGTCGATCGATCCATACAAGATCAACTGGCGACGGGTGGTGGACGTGAATGATCGGGCACTGCGGAACATAGTGGTCGGCTTGGGAGGATCGGCAGATGGGCGACCACGAGAGAGTGGCTACGACATCACTGCGACAAGCGAGCTAATGGCGATCCTCGCTCTGGTGGACGGTGCCGACTATGCCTCCGCCTTGAAGAACCTCCGCGATCGGTGCGGTCGGGTTGTCGTTGCTTCGGCCAAGGACGGGACGCCGATAACGCTGGAGGACCTTGACGTGGCAGGCGCAGTGGCTGTACTGATGCGAGAGACCTTGCACCCGAATCTGATGCAGACCCTCGAAGGTCAGGCCGTCTTTGTCCACGCAGGCCCTTTCGCCAATATCGCTCACGGCAACTCTTCAATCCTTGCCGATCGGATGGCCCTTCATCTCGGTGAGTATGTCGTCACTGAGTCCGGTTTCGGCGCCGACATGGGGATGGAGAAGTTCTTCGATATCAAATGCCGGGTATCGGGCCTGAAACCCGACTGCGTCGTCATGGTGGCGACCGTCAGAGCGCTGAAGACCCACGGCGGCGGTCCCAAGGTTGTTGCCGGCCGGCCACTCGACCCGGTCTACACCAAGGAGAATCTTCCTCTCCTGAGGGCGGGCATGGTCAACTTGGAGTCCCATATTGCGACTGCCCTGAGCTTCGGTGTACCTGTCGTAGTCGCCATCAACCGGTTTCCCACCGATTCCCAGCATGAGCTCGATCTCATCACAGAAATAGCTCTGGCGGCTGGAGCGATGGCCGCCGTGACCGCCAACCACCATGCCCAGGGTGGCGAGGGTGCCCGGGACTTGGCTGAAGCCGTAGTCGAAGCATGTGATCAGCCCAGCAATTTCAACTACCTGTATCCGCTGGAACAACCCATCAAGACCAAGATCGACACGATTGCCAAGGAGGTCTACGGGGCTGCTGACGTCGAGTATTCGCTCAGGGCTGAACGGCAGATCGCCGACTTTGAAAAGGCCGGATTCGGTTACCTCCCGATCAGCATGGCGAAGACACATCTATCCATCAGCCACGATCCGACGCTGAAGGGGGCCCCCAAGGACTTCACGATTCCGGTGCGTGAAGTGAGAGCGGCCATCGGCGCCGGGTTCATCTACCCCCTTCTCGGGGAGATAAGGACCATGCCCGGTCTCGGTACCAAGCCTGCATACATGCAGGTGGACATCGACGAAGAGGGAAACGTCGTCGGATTGTCCTGAGATCGACCTGCTGGGCTTGGAGATGATCAGAACCTTCGTAGTAGCTCCGACGCGAGTTCCTATTCGAGGCCGAGCCGCTCCCCTAAGCCCTTGATCCGCTCCTCACCGCAGTAGACCGTGAACCCTTCATCGCGGAGAAACCCGACCACAGTCATCCCGAACTCCTCGCCCAACTCCACCGCAAGACTCGACGCTGCCGAAACACCACATATCAGCGAAATGCCGGCCACGGCCGCCTTCTGCACGATCTCAAACGAAACACGTCCCGACACCATCAGCCCAAGTGAAGGGAGAGGCCAGCTCTGACGGGCAAGATGGCCGACCACTTTGTCGACCGCGTTGTGACGGCCCACGTCCTCGCGCACAGTCATGATCACACCTGAGGAGTCAAAAGCGCCAGCCGCGTGAAGACCGCCGGTGGAGTGAAAAGCAGTCTGGCGTTCGAGAAGAAGCGGCGGCAGCGTGAGGATCGTTTCGGCGTCGACCACCGGGCCTTGGGGAGGTCGAGAGCCCGCCACTCGGATGGCGTCTATCGAAGCCTTCCCACAAACACCACATGACGATGTCGCATAGAAGTTGCGCTTGAACTGGTCGGGGTCGACCGAGAATCCCTCCACCAGATCGAGGCTCCAGCGTCCTTCGCCGAGTGATCGCACGCCGGACACCGCCTCGGGTCCCGGGACGATCCCCTCGGTGATGGCAAAGCCGAGAAGCAGGTCAGCATCATGGCCCGGGGTCCGCATGACCACCGCCAGAGGCACGCCTTCTAGCTGTATTTCGATGGGTTCCTCAACGACCAGGTGGTCCTCGACCACTACCGCATCACCACGGAATCGGACGACCCTGTGCGTCGTGACCTCGTCAGCCATCTCTTCCGCTGCTGACGTAGCTCTGTCCAAATCGACCCTTGATGCACAGATTCCCGAGAGTCACGTCGTGATCGTGGGGCGATGTGACTTTGACGATCTTTTCGTCCTGAGTGTGCAGGTCGAGATTGCATCCGACACCGCAATAGGAGCAGACCGTCCTGGTCACGTCCTGTCGTGACTCATCCCAGGTGTCGTTCTCACGCATGTCGAACTCCACTTTGCCCACGAGGGCGCCCGTCGGGCACACAGCGATGCAGTTTCCGCAGTAGACACATGCCGAATCGGGTAGAGCGACGTCGAACTCCGTTGAGATGTGAGCCTCAAAACCCCGTCCTGCGACCGCTATGGCAAATGTGTTCTGGTGCTCGACGCCACAGGCGTCGACACAGCGGTAGCAAAGGATGCAACGGCCATAATCCCGAACATAGAGGTCATCTTCGATCTTGGGTGCTGTGGCGACAGTCGCCGCTTTCGGGCCAAATCGACTCGGCTCGGCCCCCGCATCCTCAATCCACGAATCGAGCTGATCGCCTGACCGGTCGAGCTCGCTCGCGGAGCCCAACAACTCCAGAACGAGCCGTCGGCTGTGCTCGGCCCGCTCCGTCCCGGTTCTGATCTCCATGCCCTCCTCCAACTTTCGGGAGCAAGAGGGGACCAGAGCTCGGGAGCCTTCCAGTTCGACCACACAGACACGACAGGCGTTGGCCGCCGACATCGTGGGTCCGTAACAGAGGGTTGGCAGGTCCAACCCCACCCGACGACATGCCTCGAGGATGGTCGACCCCTCAGGGACCGTCACCACCTCGCCGTTCACCTGAGCGGTGATCGTCGACATCTCGCGCTCGGTCATGGTCATGCCGGTGCTCCCCGAAGCCGAAGACGAATCGCTGACTGAATCGCCGATGCCGCCGTCTGACCCAGACCACAGATCGAAGCGTCGGTCATCACCCTCGCCAGATCATCGAGACGCTCCAACTCATCGGCAACGGTGCCGAGAGTCTCGCCGTCGCCGAGTCGGGCCAGCGTTTCGGACTGACGAACGGTCCCGATTCGACACGGCACGCATTGGCCGCACGACTCGTCCCTGAAGAACCGGGCGATACGTCTCAACACAGGCCCGAAGTCGCAATTCTCATCGAAGACAATCACCGCACCCGACCCCAACGTCGCCCCGGCTGCCTGCGTGTCCTCAAACGTCAACGGCATGTCCAGAGAACCGGAGTCGACGAACACTCCTGCGGCGCCTCCGAGAAGAACGGCACTCAATCCAAGCCCACCTCTGACACCGCCGGCCAGGGCCAGGATTTCTCCCAACGTCGTGCCGAACGGAACCTCGAACACCCCCGGTTTCTCGACTGCGCCGGAAACGCAGAACAACTTGGGACCAGTGGATTGCTCGGTGCCCACCCGAGCGAACTCCCCGGCCCCGCCCGCGATGACCTCGAGCGTGGCCAGCAACGTCTCGATGTTGTTGATCCCGGTGGGTTTGCCAAACACACCATGCTGTGTGGGAAACGGCGGTTTCTGCCTGGGCTCGCCCCGGTAACCTTCGATCGAGGCGAACAGCGCGGTCTCCTCACCACAGATGTAGGCGCCTGCACCCCGTCGAACCTCGAGATCGAACTCAAAGCCGGCACCGGCCACATCTGTGCCCAGCAGCCCGGCATCGGTTGCCATCACGATGGCCTCGCCAAGACGTTTCTCGGCGGTGGGGTACTCGCCACGCACGTAGATGTAGCCCTTGGTCGAGCCGGTTGCATAACCAAAGATGGTCATCGCCTCGACGACGGCAAATGGGTCGCCTTCCATCAAGAGGCGGTCCTTGAAGGTGCCCGGCTCGGACTCGTCGCCATTGGCTATCACGTACTTGTCCCGTCCTGGCGCATCTGCCACTCCCCGCCACTTGATGCCGATGGGAAAAGCGGCGCCACCCCTGCCCTTGAGACCAGATTCGTCCAGCGCTGAGATCACACCGTCGGGACCGAGCTCGATGGCACTGGTCAGGGCCTCATAGCCCCCGGACTCCCGATAGGCCTGGAGACTGGCCGGATCGACGCGCCCGATCCGTCTCAGCAGTCGCAGCTGAGATTGATCTTGGTGAACCACACTGGGCGGAAGCTCATCGAACACGGCATTGCCAACCGCGTCGGAGTCGACCGGGGCGGCGTTCCCATAACCCTGGCCGGGATGGTGAAACATCACCGCCGGAGCTCGCTCACACTGGCCGAGACAGGGGCTTCGCTCCCACGAAAGCTCAGATCCCTCCAATGCCTGAATCAGATCCTCCGCCCCATATTGGGAGCACACGATGTCATCGCAGACATGGATAGTTGTCCTCCCTGGTTGGTCGGTGTTGAACAGGGAGTAGAAGGTGGCAACGCCGTATGCCTCGGCGGGCGGAACGGTGAGCCGGTCCGAGATGTAGCCGAGGGCGCCCCGGCTGACCGACCCGACGGCGTCCTGCACGGCATGAAGGGCCGGGAGCAGCATCTGTCTCTGCCCTCGGGCTTCGTGGCCTCCGTAGGCGACCCGACCGTCGAATGGTTCGCTCGGACCGAGCAGATCGTCGACAGCCATGCGCTCTGCTTCTGTGGGACGATCGAGAAGAGCGCGGAGATCCATCAGACGGATACCAGAGGCTCGACCCTGATGGCGGTTGCCTTGAATTCGGCGGTCCCCGATTTCGGATCCCAGGCGTCGATGGTCAGGACGTTGACGTCAACGTCGTCCGGGAAATGGACCGACATGAAGGCCAAACCCGGGCGAAGGGAGCGGTCGAAACGAACCGGAGCCTGGAGACTCCCCCGGCGGGAGGTGACAGTTACTCGATCGCCCTCGGAAACACCGAGAGACACTCCGTCCTCCGGTGACAGGTCGAGTACGCCAGGAATTCGCCGGGGTGACGAATATCGACCGCTCTGCACCCCTGTGTTGAAGGAGTCGAGACGTCGCCCCGTAGTGAGTCGAATCGGAAACTCCTCCGTCAGGGTGTCCACCGGTGGGTCGTCCTCAACGACGTGGAATGGCGCCCGGCGACCGGAGATGGGTCTCTCCCAGAGACGTCCATGAAGGAACAGCGTGCCCGGATGGTCAACGTCGGGGCAAGGCCACTGAAGGCCTCCCAACTCCTCGAGCCGCGCGTAGGTCATACCTCCGTGAAGCGGCGAGAGTTGACGCATCTCGTCCCAGGCTTCCTCGGCGGTTGGCGTGACCCAGGGATGTCCCATCGCACGCGCCACCGCCGAGAGAATGGCGATGTCGTCCTGAGCCTCGCCGGGTGGGTCTACTGCCCGACGGACCCGTTGCACCCGGCGTTCGCTCGACGTGAAGGTCCCTTCCGTCTCGCCCCAGCCGGCGGCGGGAAGCACAACGTCGGCCAGTTCCGCCGTTGGGGTCAGGAAGATGTCCTGGACAACAAGGAAGTCGAGGTTGGTGAGCCGCCGCCGCATCTCTGTGCTGTCGGCTTCAGACTGGAGGGGGTTTTCACCGATGATGTAGAGAGCGGTGAGGTCCCCTTCATCCATTGCCTCATGCATGAGGCTGATGTGTTTGCCGGCCTTTGGCGGAACCTCGGCACCCCACACAGCCTCGAATTTCGCCCTCTTCTCGTCGTCCTCGACGTCCTGGAAACCGGGGAGTTTGTTGGGAAGAGCGCCCATATCGCCGCCACCCTGCACGTTGTTCTGACCCCTCAACGGGATCACCCCCGAGCCATACCGACCGACATGGCCGGTGAGCAGGGCGAGGTTGATCAGGGCGAGAACATTGTCGGTGGCGTTGTGATGCTCGGTGATCCCTAGCGTCCAACAGAGCTGTGCCGTTTCCGCCTTGGCGTACTCGTGGGCTAGCCGCTCAACGGCCTCGGCCGGGACACCGGTGATCTCTTCGGCCCTCTCGAGGGTGTATTCCTCCACGCCCGCTGCGTAGTTGTCAAAGCCCTCGGTGGCCTCGTCGATGAACTCTCGATTCTGCAGGTCCTGGTGGATGATCTCCCTGCCCACCGCGTTGGCCAGGGCAATGTCAGAACCGACGTCGATGCCCAGCCAGACATCGGCCCATCTGGCAGTGGATGTGCGCCGAGGATCGATGACAAACATGCGGGCACCGTTGCGCACGCCCTTGAGGACATGGTGGAAGAAGATGGGGTGCGCCTCACGGGCGTTGGAGCCCCACATGATGATGAGATCGGTCTCTTCGATCTCCCGGTAGGAGCTAGTGCCCCCACCTGCTCCGAACACTGCCGCCAGACCGGCGACGGAAGGAGCGTGTCAAGTGCGGTTGCAGCTATCGATGTTGTTGCTGCCCATGACGAGCCGGGCAAACTTCTGGGCGATGTAGTTGGTCTCGTTTGTGGCCTTGGAACAGCTGAACATGCCAAACGAATCGCCCTGGTATGGGCTCAGACCGGCTGCCGCCTTCTCGATCGCCTCCTCGAAACTGGCAGGCCGGAGGGCACCGTTTTCTCTCACGAGTGGCTTCTCGAGACGGGAGTAGCTTCTCTTCATCCTCACCTCCTCTCGCATCTGATCGATTCCGAGAGTACCTGCCCCAGCGGTGTGTGGTGGAAATAGTGCCTGCGTATCGGTGAGGGCCGGAGAGATGCGGTGTTCATTTGTGCGAGACACCACTGACGGGCCGTAGTCAGGGATCAGGCGGTCACGGAGACCCAATCATGGTGGATATGGCTCGAACCCTTCCTCACGTTGACGCTGGCGGACAAACGCGATGATCGCCTCCACGTCATCTTCGCTCAGTCCTTCGACCGGTGGCATCGGTCCAAAGTCCCAGTGATGGGCCGTGGCACCGATCAGAACCGCGATCTGAAACGCCCCGTCGCCATGGTGACCGGGCTCATAGAGGATCGACAGATGAGAAGGGCCTTTCTCTGTCCCGCGCAAGTCGCTTCCGTGACATTCGGCGCACGAGGCCTCGTAGGAATCGGCGCCTTCGGCGACTAATACCGGGTCCTGCTCGATGATCTCGTCGCCGGCTCCGTCACCGCACGCGGTGACCACCAGCATCAGAACAGCGACCATAAAGAGAGGCTTGGCGCCCCAGGGCTCATCTGTCACTTATCGAGGTTGCTCTTTCGCTCTAGGTACTCGTCACTATCGATCTCACCGCGGGCGTAGCGCTCATCGAGAAGATCGGCAGCACCACGACGGCCGGCGTGAGATGACCCTGGCCGACGAGTGGCCAGCCAGATCAGCCAAACGACGAGCGACACCATCAGCATCATGAACAGCAAGCCGAAGATGGCCATCCCCCAGCCCCAACCTCCCATATGCGACCAGCTGCCGGCGTCCGCTGACAGGACCAATACATCCATGAGAGTTGGCATGTCTCACCTCTTCGGTCCGACCTTCCACCTTTATACACCTTCCAGGCAACTAGAAGGTCAAGCCCAAAACTCGCGGATGTCCTCTCAGGTGACGTCGACAGTCACACCACCATCTACCCCGGAGATGGCAGGCACACCCGGGGTGGCACAAGTGAACTCCGGTCTGGAGCCCGAGAAGAAGTCGGAATCGTCTCGTTGGCGGCGAACCAGCCAGAGCAACGGCATCGCCAGAAGTGTCACCAGACCGCCGACCACGTAACCGGCGGAGAATCCTTGTCGATCCGAAAAGGCACCAAGACCGGTCTGACCCAAAACGCTCCCGCCGCCCGAGATCATCGAGTCGAAAGACACAACAGTTGCACGTTGCTCAGATGGCACGACATTGTGCACGAACGCCTGGCGAACCGGCATTTGGACACCAAGAGCAACACCACCCAAGAACAGCAGCGCCACCGCTGGAACGAAGGAATCGACGACACCGACACCGATCAAGGCGAGCGAGAAAACACCGCCGGCCCAGAGGAACAGGGTGGTCCGGCGCCCACACCACCGGGTGACTATCCCGACGATCCCGTTCCCCAGCATCATCGCGATAGCGAGCAGTGCCGCCACCACTCCCGCCACCCACACGAGGTCCTGACCGAGCAACTCGAGGAAATATGGCTGCCAGGCATACCAAGCCCAGGCGAAGACACCCATCTGAACCGCGGTTGCAAGCATCAACAGCCGCAGCGAGCGGTGATGCCAGCCGAATCGGACCCCGGCACGCCCGATCTCCACGGCCTCGGCGGGGATCTCCCGTAACGGGACATGACGCGGTTCGAAACCCAGATCGTGCATTCCCACAAACGCCAACACCAGCAACACCAAGAGGAGCCCTGAACGCACCAGGAATGGGATGGCGAGATCGATCTGACCAAGCAGGCCGCCGCTCACGGTGCCCAACAGCATTGCCGCGCCGCTGATCATCTGTCCCCGACTGAACACCTGGTCCAACTCACCGTCGTATCCATGGAACCGAAGTCCGTCGACGAGCCAGGCCTCCATGGCTCCGGAATAGAAGGTGAAACCCAGACCGATAAGCACCGACACCACTGCAAACGCGACCAACCCACCACCCACCTGGGCCAGACCCACATAGACAAGGGTGGTGACCGCCAGGACCACGAGTGACAGAAGGAAGGAGATCCGGCGCCCCACAGTGTCTGCCACCACTCCGGTGGGAATCTCGAAGACCATCGTCCCCGCCGCCCATGCCGCGTTGGCGAGGAAAACTTCAGATATGGACAGGCCCGCATCGAGCAGAAACAGGGTGTTGACACCCCAGATGATCGATGCGGCCAGCGTATAGATGCCGCCATACATGTAGTAGCGCCGAACCAGTCGTGCTGCGGGCACCGGCATGAGAGTGGTGACGGCCATCGGCGGCACTCTACGTGCGTCACCGGTTCCTCTGGCGCACCCGTCGATCTCAGCGACACCCGGGTTGACACCACTGGTTAGCGTCAGTGATCGATGAGCGACCTCTTCTCCGCAAGGGCCGACGAACTGGCGTTCTCCTCGGCGCCGCTGGCGGCACGCATGCGCCCGCGATTTCTTGATGAGGTGGTGGGACAGGCCGATCTCCTCTCCCCCGGTTCCGCCTTCAGACGAATAGTGGAGTCTGGTCGCCCCGTCTCGATGCTGCTCTGGGGTCCGCCCGGCACCGGCAAAACAACTCTGGCCCGTCTCGTGGCTGCGCAGGCGGATGCCGAGTTCGCCACACTTTCTGCCACCTCAGCCGGAGTGAAAGACATTCGCCAGGTACTCGCTGATGCCAAGGGAAGGCTGGCGACCGACGAGCGGAGGACGGTGCTCTTTCTCGACGAGATTCACCGCTTCGCAAAGAACCAACAGGATGCCCTCCTGCCGGGAGTGGAAGACGGAACACTGACACTGATTGGAGCGACCACCGAAAACCCATTCTTCGAGGTGATCGGTCCCCTGATGAGCCGAATGACGCTGTTCCGTCTCGAGCCACTCGCTCCCGACGACCTGAGTCGTCTCCTGGAATCAGCGTTGCGAGACGGTGATCGAGGTCTCGGAGCGATGGATCTCGAACTGGCGCCAGACCTGGCTGTCGAGTTGGCGACCCGGACCGGAGGTGACGCCCGACAGTCGCTGAACGCACTCGAAATCTCGGCTCTTCTTGCGAAAGCCGAAGACAGATCTGAGATCTCTGAAGCCGACGTGGCCGAGGCGCTACAACGCAGACTCGTCCGCTACGACAAGACCGGTGACTCCCATTACGACGTGATCTCGGCTTTCATCAAGTCGGTGCGGGGCTCTGACCCCGATGCGGCTCTTTATTGGCTGTTCCTGATGCTCGAGGGAGGCGAAGACCCAGAGTTCATCGTTCGGAGACTGGTGATCCTGGCTTCGGAAGACGTTGGGCTTGCCGACTCGAGAGCCCTTCAGTTGACCGTGGCCGCCTCACAAGCGCTGGCATATGTGGGGCTTCCCGAAGCCACATATCACCTCACCCACGCCACGATCTATCTCGCAACTGCCCCAAAGTCGAACTCGGTCGGCCTCGCAATCCAGGCAGGTAAGGAACTCGTCCAGAACGGACCAACGCCGAGCGTCCCGCTTCATCTGCGCTCCACTGGTTATGAGGGTGCCCGCGAGCTGGGGCACGGTGAGGACTACGCCTATCCACACAATGACTCAAAGGGGGTCGTGGCCCAGCAGTACTTCCCCGACGGAGTCGCGCCCAGGGTCATCTTCAGACCTGGGGATCATGGCGAGGAGAGCGACATCGGCCGGCGTCTCGAGGCGATCGACCGCATACTGGGACGACACGACCGGACCTGAGTGCTCTCCGAGCGAAACCGGAGTCCTTACAGAACTGCGCCGATCCGTTCGACGATCTCGGTGAGGATGGCTGGGGATGTGGCGAAGTTGAGGCGTGCGTGACCTTCGCCACCCGGACCAAATTGAGCCCCCTCGGTTAGCGCCACACGAGCGTGATCGAGAAGAAACTCCGCAGGCGACTCGAGTCCGTATGGGCGAAAGTCGAGCCAGGCGAGATATGTCGCATCGGGTGGGGTGTACCCAACGTCAGGCATATGAGTTGTGATCAAATCGCCCAGCAGTTTGCGATTCGCCTCGAGACGCTCCATGACTTCGCTCAGAAATGCCTCGCCTTCGCCATAAGCGGCCGCATTGGCGATCAATCCGAACGTGCCCACCGCTACCTTGTCAAGGGTGAAGTAGTCGCTCCAGATCGTGATGTCGTCGTCGTTTGTCAAGATCACCTGGGCGCCCTTCAAACCCGGTAGGTTCCAAGCCTTGGAAGCCGAGGTGACCGTCACCACAGTCTCGGGATCGAGCGACGCTGCCGCAAAGTGCTCAGAACCCTGGTAGGTCAGGGCAGCGTGGACCTCGTCCGAGATGATGCGCCCACCGTGGGAAGCGGCGACATCTGCGAGCTCCTCGAGCTCGCTCGTAGACAGGCTGCGACCGGTCGGGTTCCAAGGATTGCAGAGGACAAGCGAACCCGCTCCCTCTCCAAATGCCCGATCCACAGCATCGACGTCGATCCGGTAGATACCGTCAGCGTCACGTCCGCTCGGCACTTCCACGAGGGACCGTCCGGCACGTTCCACCATCGAGAAGAACGGGTAGTACACCGGTGTGTGCATCGCCACCGCCGAACCGGGTGCGGTGAGATGGACGATGGCTCGACGGATGCCCTCGACAACATCGGGAACCGAAAACACTCGATCGGCACTCACTTTCCAGCCGAGATGATCGGCCCAGAATGCGACTGCCGCCTCGGCCGCCGCCCGATCGCTGATCAGGGAGAAGTAAGCGGTATCGCCACGGTCGACGGCGTCATGTAGTGCCCTGGTGACGGACGGAGCCAGCCCGAAGTCCATCTCCGCAACCCAGGCGGCAAGGACATCCTCGTCGAAGTAGGTCCACTTGAGACTTCCCAGGGCTCTTAGATCGGCGGCGGTTAGGTGGTCATTCACCGTCCAGAGGGTAGAAGATGGTGTGGAGCCATCATTGCGTCATCACTCATCGATGAAGGGCTCTAATCGAACCCACCCCAATGATTCGTCTCGCGGCTAAACCTACACTTCCCCAGTGATCGATTTTCAGACTCACCCCGATCGATACAGGCACTGGCGGCTCCGATTCGATGACCGGGTGGCGTACCTCGATATGGACGTCGATCCCGTCGGAGGACTGAGCCAGGACTACGAGTTGAAACTCAACTCGTACGACCTTTCTGTCGACATCGAGCTCGCCGATGCTGTTCAACGACTCCGGTTCGAACATCCCGAAGTCGGAGCGGTCGTCATCGGGTCACTAAAGGATCGTGTCTTCTGTTCCGGCGCGAACATCAAAATGCTTGCCTCGGCTTCTCATCCGCTCAAGGTCAATTTCTGCAAGTTCACCAATGAGACCCGGGTCTCGATTGAGGACGCCACCAACAACTCCGGTCAGCGATACCTCACTGCCATCAACGGGACGGCCACCGGCGGCGGTTACGAGCTATCGCTGGCGACCGACCACATCATGTTGGTCGATGACGGCAGCGCCCGTGTTGCCTTGCCTGAGGTTCCCCTCCTCGGCGTGCTCCCAGGGACGGGTGGGCTGACACGCCTCATTGACAAACGGTTTGTTCGCCGAGATCGCGCCGATGTTTTCTGCACGGTTGAGGAGGGAATGAAGGGAAAGCGAGCGCTGAGCTGGAACCTCGTCGACGAACTGGTACCCAGCTCATCCTTTGAGTCAACGGTCAGCGAGCGCGCCGCGGAGATGGCGGCTCTCTCCGACCGACCGGTAGATGCCAAAGGCGTGTTGCTCGCCGACCTCGATCGGAGTTTTCACGATGACGGAGTGGACTACTCGAGTCTCAAAGTAGAGATTGATCGGTCGTCGAGGATCGCCACCATCATCATCAGTGGGCCAGAAACGCCTGCACCCAGAGACGCAGCAGCTGCCGCCGAGGCCGGCGCCGGTTTCTGGCCCTTGCGACTGGCACGAGAGCTCGACGATGCCTTCCTGCACCTTCGCAACAACGAGCTGGAAATCGGCACGTTCCTGCTTCGCTCGACGGGCGCTCTCGACGCAGTGCTCGAGCACGACCGATTCCTCCACGCGCATTCTTCAGACTGGTTCATCCGCGAAGTCCTCCACCTCTGGAAACGGGTGCTCAAGCGTGTTGATCTCACTTCACGAACGATCATCGCCCTCGTTGAGCCCCACGGTTGCTTCGCCGGATTTTTGGCGGAGCTGGTTTTGGCTGCCGATCGCTCGTACATGTTCCAAGGGGTCCTCGAAGGCGAGGAGACGTCGGCAGCCCTCATGTTCACGCAGTCGAGCACATCGACCCTCACCATGTCTCAGGACCTGACCCGCATAGAAACCCGATTCTGGGGCAACGATGCCGGTAGAAAGCGAGCGCTGGAGGCGATAGATGTGCCGCTGACGGCTGAGCAGGCGCTGGAGGCGGGACTGGTCACAGATATCTTTGATGACATCGACTGGGACGACGAGCTCCGGATCATCCTCGAGGAGCGCTCGTCGTTCAGTCCCGACGCACTAACCGGCATGGAGGCCAACCTGCGGTTTCCCGGCCCCGAGACAATGGAAAGCAAGATTTTCGGGCGACTCACTGCGTGGCAGAACTGGGTCTTCCAACGCCCGAATGCATCCGGCGAGACCGGCGCACTGCGAAGATATGGCACCGGCCTTCGGCCCGACTTTGACACAAGGAGAGTTTGATGAGCTCGGACCTCGTTGACTACGACTCGCTGATCCCAAACAATGTCGGACTCGCCGACGATCCAAAACTGCGCCGGGCCCTCGAGGCGTGGCATCCCGGCTACCTCGACTGGTGGATGACCATGGGTCCGGACGGATTTCAGATGGCCGACGTATACCTCCGGACGGCGATCAGTGTCGAGAAGGACGGATGGGCGAAGTTCGCTTATGTGAAGATGCCCGAGTACCGCTGGGGAATCTTGCTGGCGCCGGCTATCGAGAACAGGACGATTCCCTGCGGCGAGCATCTTGGAGAACCGGTCTGGCAGCAGATCCCTGGCGAGTACCGAGCCATGCTGCGTCGTTTGATCGTTATCCAAGGTGACACCGAGCCTGCATCGGTCGAGCAACAACGCCATCTCGGCTCCACCGCACCTTCGCTCTACGACATGCGCAACCTCTTCCAGGTGAACGTCGAAGAGGGCCGCCACCTGTGGGCGATGGTTTATCTACTCCAGAAGTACTTCGGCCGCGATGGCCGTGAGGAGGCCCACGAGCTTTTGCTCCGACAATCCGGAAGCGTCGACCGACCCCGGATGCTGGAAGCGTTCAACGAGGAAACGCCCGATTGGCTGTCCTTTTTCATGTTCACGTTCTTCACCGATCGGGACGGCAAGATGCAGCTCGAGGCTCTCGCCCAGTCCGGCTTCGACCCCCTCAGTCGGACCTGTCGATTCATGTTGGCCGAGGAAGCTCACCACATGTTCGTGGGATACACCGGCGTCCAACGAATCGTCCAGAGGACCTGCGAGGCAATGAGCGAGGCCGGCATCGAAGACCCCTACGACTCCGAGGCCGTCCGCCGCCTTGGAGTGATCGACCTCCCGACGATTCAACGCAAGACAAACCTCCACTTCTCGCTGACCTTGGACCTTTTTGGGTCCGAGGAGTCAACGAACGCGGCCAACTTCTTCAACGCCGGGATCAAAGGGCGGCACCACGAAGAGCGATTGGAGGATGACCACCGGCTCCTGGCGGCGACATACCCGGTGACCAAGCTGGTGGACGGGGAACTGCATTCGATCGAAGTGCCGGCGCTGAACGCTCTCAACGCAAGGTTGCGCGACGATTTCATCGACGATTGCCGGGGTGGAGTAACTCGGTGGAATCGGATGATCGCCGGCATCGGGATCGACTTCGAGATCCGACTGCCCCACATTGCTTTCAATCGCGCAATCGGCGAGTTCTCAGACATCAACGTGTCGCCCTCCGGCGATGTCCTGACCGAGGATCGCTGGAATGATCAGCGCGGCAGTTGGCTACCGGACACACACGATCAGGCGTTTATCCAAAGTCTCATGCAGCCCGAGCTCGACCCGGGAAAGTTTGCAGGATGGATCGCCCCCCCGACCAAAGGTGTCCACAACAAACCTGAAGACTTCCTATATGTGAAGCTTCCGTAGACGCTCCACACCCCTCGTCGTCGAAACGGTGAGGCGATTTCCACGACACACCACTAGTCCCTGAGCCGGAATCGCTGGATCTTCCCGGTGGCAGTTCTCGGGAAGTCTTCGACGACCTCAACCACATGAGGGAACTCGTAACGCTGAAGTGCCGCCTTGCACCACTTCTGAAGCTCGGACGTGAGCTCCTCCCCGGCCTCATGTCCTTCAGTCAGAATCACCGTGGCCTTGATTCGTGAGCGGTGGTCGATCTCAACCACTACGACTGCTGCCTCCTGTATGGCCTCGTGCTCCATAAGTCGGTTCTCGATCTCGATCGGGCTGACCCAGAGACCGCCGACCTTCATCATGTCGTCGACCCTGCCCATGTATGTGTAGAAGCCATCAGCGTCCTTGCGGTAGCGATCGCCAGAAAGGAACCAGTCACCGCGAATCTTGTCCCTGGTCCGATCCAGCTGATGCCAGTAGGCGCTCAAAGCGCTGGGGCCCTTGACCCACATCTCCCCCGCCTCGTTTGTCTCACAAAGCTCACCGTCGACATCACGGATCTCCAGTGAATAGTCGTCGACGGGTACCCCCGTTGTGCCCGGTTTTACCGAGTCCTCTCGATTCGAGCAATAGATGTGGAGCAGTTCTGTGGAACCGATGCCGTCGAGGATCTCGAGACCGGTGCGATTGAGGAACTGCCGCCAGATCTCCGGCGGCAGCGGTTCAGCGGCTGAGACGGCTATCCGCACCACCGACCAGTCGGTCTTGTCGAACCGTGGGTCGGCGAGCATCGCGTTGTACAGGGCCGGCACCGTGAAGAGAACCGATGGTCGGTGGCTGTCAATCCGCTCTAGTAGACGGTCGGGAGTAGGCCGACCTGTCAGATAAACAGAGGTTGCCCCCGTCCATAATGGAAAACTCAGGCTGTTGCCGAGGCCGTAGGCGTGGAACATCTTCGTGCTCGAGAAGACGACGTCACTCTGGCTGATCCCCAACACCGATTCCGCATATGCGGTGCAGGTTGCCGCTACGTCGGCGTGACGGTGAACGACGCCTTTCGGCAAACCGGTCGAACCCGACGAATACAGCCAGAACGCCATGTCATCGGGGTGTGTCGTCACCGGAGAAACATCACCAACGTCGGATGTCATCCATTCGTCGAGGGAAGTTGCATCATCGGGGGCCGATCCATTGGCAACTATCAGACGCACATCGGGCCGGGAGGCAATCTGGGGACCGACACTCTCCAGGAATACATGATCGACGACTGCGGCGATGGCGTAGGAATCATCCAGGAAGTAACCGAAGTCATCGGGACGGGCGAGAAAGTTGACCGGGACCGGGATTGCCCCGATGCGGATGGCACCCAGGAAAACAGCCGGAAACGCCGGTGTGTCGTCCAGCACCAGCATCAAGCGATCTTCTCTTCGAATCCCGGCATCGGTGAGCCGGGCGGCGACATTGCACACCGCGGCGTGGAGCTTGTCGGCAGACCAAGCCTCGTCGTCTGCTGTTATCAGGGCAGTATCCGACCCCCGCCCTGCTTCGAGCCACCCATCGATGAGGGTGCTCACGTTCGGTCCTGTCTGCATGTTCCGCGCTCAGGCCGTCATCGTGGCCACAGTTCCGTCCAGTCCGAGCTCGGCGATCGACTTATCACGCATCTCGACCTTGCGGACCTTGCCGGTGACGGTCATCGGAAACTCGCTCACGAACTTGATATATCGGGGAACCTTGAAATAGGCGATCTTGTCCCTACAGAAGTCCCTCAACTCGTCCTCGGTGAGCTCGCCGCCCGGGGCGAGCTGCACCCACGCCATGAGCTCCTCGCCGTACTTCTCGTCGGGAACACCTATGACCTGGGCGTCGGCGATGGCCGGGTGCGAGCAGAGAAACTCCTCTATCTCGCGGGGATAGATGTTCTCACCGCCACGGATGATCATGTCCTTTATCCGACCGACGATGTTGACATAACTGTCGTCGTCCATGGTGGCCAGATCGCCCGAGTGCATCCAACCATCGGCGTCAATGGCATCGGCGGTCTTCTCAGGGTCGTTCCAGTAGCCCAACATCACGTGGTAACCCCGGGTGCAATACTCGCCGCCCTCGCCACGAGGGACCAACTCCCCGGTGTCGGGGTCGACAATCTTGGACTCGACGTGAGGGAGGACCCGTCCGACGGTCGATACCCGGTG
>Ga0209988_10000010_pt1 | contig 83433 bp, 75 predicted proteins | sample N075metaG_FD_183115 | JGI IMG/M metagenome (GOLD analysis project Ga0209988, IMG submission 183115) | Deep subsurface microbial communities from Kermadec Trench to uncover new lineages of life (NeLLi) - N075 metaG (SPAdes) (version 2) | ecosystem: Environmental > Aquatic > Marine > Ocean trench... | reverse complement strand
ACGATGACGGCAGACGGATTCGTAGACTCGATGACGCGACGCCGGAGCAGATCGCGACGGCCCAGAAAATCAGCGGGGCCTGGTCATACGAGCGCTGCTCTCTCGCGAAGCCGTACCTGTGTCGGAATGTGAAGGGCTTCCTGGGCGTCGCAGGTGTGGGCCGCAATGCGCCGCGAGCCGGTGGCTCGAGGTCGTTCGGTCGCCGCGACTTCCTCTGGCACAGCGGGGGTGAACTCGTGCTCCGCTACGCGCGGCGCAACGTCTTCGGTTTCTCGGCGGACTTCGCCGAGGACTACACCAAGACGAACTGGGGCATGGAGTTTACCTATTTCGGCGACATGCCGTTTCAGGACAGCGACAGCGGGAACAACGTCTCTGACTCTGGGACCCTCAACCTGACGATCTCGGTCGACCGCCCCACGTTCATCAACTTCCTGAACGCGAACCGCACGTTCTTCTTCAACTCACAGTGGTTCTTCAGTTATCTGACCGATTACGAGAACGGGTTCACCACCAACGGTCCGTTCAACGTGCTCTTCACGTTCGCGGTCTTCACCGGCTACTTCCAGGACCGCTTGTTGCCGACGATGGTGACCGTCTATGACTTCAATTCGAGATCGGGTGGCTTCCTGCCATCGGTGGCCTACCGCTTCACCGAAGCCTTCTCGGTCACGATCGGCTCGAGCTTCTTCATCGGTCACAGGCAATTGGTCAAGATGCCGATCAACGGCTTCGCGCCGAACACGAACCGAGTCGGAGATCACAAATACAAGGACCCCTCGGAACAGCTGCTGACGAACTTCATGAATCGAGATGAAGTCTACCTCCGGCTGAGGTGGACGTTCTAACCGACGACTAGCGGCCTCGGATCAGCACGTCGGTGCTGGTCAGTCGGCGAATCTCTCCAGCGTCGGGTGGCAGTGCCCGGGCGTCGTAGGACTCGCGGCGCCAGCCGGAGTCGTCGGCCACGCGGTAGAAGACCTCGGCCACCGGGTCGAACACACTGGCCCGATCTCCGTTCGCCCATTGGGGATAGTTCATCACGTCGTCGCTGAACCGGTGGACGAGGATGCCGACGTCGAGGATGCGACCCCGGGATCCGCGCGTCACGACGTAGAGCGGCTGTTGGGTCTGCCAGTCGACGTAGTAGAGGACCGTCTGGTAGTCGAAGTCGCTGGGGTTGAGTGGCTTGGCCTCGATCACCACCGCCCAGCGGATGTCCCAGCGGTCGCTGGCGACCGAGAGGCCGTAGGGTCCGAAGTTCTTGTTCTCCACCAGCGGGAAGCCCGGCCAGGCGCTGTTGAGCGGTGCCAGCACCTCGCGCTCGCCGCGGACACGCCAGATGAAGGCGTTGGGGCGCAGCGTATAGGCCGTGAAGGCTCGCGGAAGGTGCTCGCTCTGATGGGCCGATAGGGCCGAGGTCGGGTTGATGGCCCCCGATGGGCCCGTGAACTCATTGCCGCCCACCCCCATGCCACCGCCGCCGATGTCTCCGGCGACGCGATAGCGCGGCACGTACATGCCGTCGACCCAAGCGGTTGCGCCACGACGGACCTTCCGCATGGTCGGCACGTAGACGAAGGTCCGATCGGAGATCTGATAGCGCTGTTCGGTCTCCTTCGGTCGCAGCTGGCGCCAGGCCAGGTGACGCGCCTCGGTGGGCTCGAGGAAGCGACCGCCGGCCACGAAGAGATTGCCCTTGGCCTCGGGCTGGGCGAAGTCGGTCTGGGCCAGGTCGGCCCGATGCCGCGTCTGCAGGAAGAAGTACGTTCCCAGGAAGGTCCTCGGCCCGCCGTAGCGGCCGGCCACGTCGACGATCCGGAACTGTGCCTGGGTGCCGGCGCCCCGGAAGCGGAAGGCCAGGTTCCAGGCCCAGCGCAGTCCGGCGTCCGGCTGCTCCAGGTCGATCTTCTCGGGCGGGAACGGGATGCCCGCGACGTAGTTCTGCAGGTTCCCCTCCGCGTCGACGGACACCTGGTCCGAGAACTGCTCGGTGGCATCGGAAAAGAAGCCGGGGACCGGATAGCGTCGGTGGCAGCTGCCGATCTCCATGCGCATCCCGGCATAGAAGAAGACATGGCGGTTGTGCCAGATCTCTTCGGGAAGCAGGTCGCGGAGCCGCAGCAGCTGGTCGTAGCCGATCAGCATGCCTTCTCGGAGGGGGCGGGGAGCGGCATCGCTGCTGACCGTTTCGCTGGGACTGCTGACGCTCGGGCAGCGGTTTTCGGGCGGGGGGTCCCCGCGGGCGGGCGCGGCGAGCAGCACGAGCAGTAAGAGCAGCAGGGGCAGCAAGAGACCCGGCACACCCAGGCCGCGACAGAGGCTCCCCGCAGCGATGGAAGGAACGGCGGACCGGATCATCAGGGCTCCTCGAACGGCTGGCGATGCGGTCGCCAACCAGCATTCTATCCTAGCAAGCGCCGCACCCGCACCGGGGCGCGGCGCTGAGGGGGACGCGACAATGGCCCGCCGTTCGATCGGATTTTCGCTGGCCCTGGGAATCGTCTTGCTGCTGCTGGTGATCGTGCTGGGCGTGGGCTGGCAGGTGCTCGTGTGGAAGCCCGAGCTGCGCGACCTCGAGTGGACCTTCTTCGTGCTGGGCATCGTGATCTCGGTCCTGATGGGTGCCGGGCTGGTGTGGCTCTGGCTGTGGCTGATGCGCGAGATCAATGTCAACCAGAGCCAGCGCGCCTTCCTCGATGCGGTCACCCACGAGATGAAGACACCGCTGGCCTCGATGCGGCTCTATCTGGAGACCTTTCAACGCCACGATCTCCAGCCCGAGCGCCTGCGCGAATTCCTGGACCACATGCACGGAGACCTCGAGCGGCTCGACCAGACCGTGCAGCAGGTCCTGACGGCGGCGCGTGCCGAAGGCAGCGCCCCGAAGGCCAAGCTCGGGCGGGTCCGACTCGATGAGGTGTTGTCCGCCTGCATCGACGACGTCCGTTCGGCCCATCATCTGCCCGAGACGGCCGTGCAGCTGGAGATCGGCCCCGCAGCGGCCGTGAAGGGGGATGCCGGTGAGCTCTCCCTGGTCTTCCGAAATCTCCTGGAGAACGCCGTGCGTTACTCCGACGAGCCGGTGGAGGTGAAGGTCCGGGTTCGAGGCGAGGTCGATGGACGCGTGAACGTCGAGATTGCCGACCAGGGAATCGGGATTCCGTCGAGTGAGCTCAACAAGATCTTCCAACGCTTCTACCGGGTGGGTCGCGATGTCCAGCGAACCGCCGCCGGGCTGGGATTGGGTCTGTTCATCGTGAGAAACCTGGTGCGGCGGCAAGGCGGCCGCGTCGAGGCGCGCAGCGAGGGCGCCGGCCATGGCAGCCGCTTCGTCGTGACGCTGAAGGCGGTCAGCTGATGCCCAACATCCTGGTCGTCGAAGACGAGGCTCATCTGGCGGAAGGCCTCCAGTTCAATCTGGAGGCGGAGGGGCACAGCGTCGAGACCGTCGGGGACGGGGTCGAGGCGGCTGCGCTCCTCGAGTCCGACGGAGATCGTTTCCAACTGGTGATACTCGATCTGATGCTGCCGGGCATGGGTGGATTCGAAGTGGCACGCCGCGCCCGCGCCAGTGGCAACTACGTGCCGATCCTGATCCTCACGGCCAAGGACGACAAGCGCGATCTGATCCGGGGCCTCGAAGAAGGCGCCGATGACTACCTCACCAAGCCGTTCCAGCTCGACGAACTGCTGGCTCGCGTACGCGGGTTGTTGCGTCGTCGGCGTTGGGATGGCGCGCCCGAGGGGGATTCGCTGCGATCGGTCGTGATCGGGGGCGCGACGGTCCATTTCGATCGTTTCGAGATCGAGACGCCGTCGGGAACGGTGAATCTGACGACCCGGGAAGCTGGACTTCTGCGGGCGCTGCTCGAACGGGATGGTGATGCAGTCACGCGGGGTGAACTGCTGGAAGAAGTCTGGGGCCTTCGCCCGGAGACGCGCACCCGCGTCGTCGACAATTTCGTCGTCAGGCTGCGCCGCTATCTCGAAGAGGATCCTTCACGACCGCGTCACATCGTGTCCGTGCGGGGCCACGGCTATCGCCTCGTACGCTGACGATGAGACCGAGCCGCAGCAGGAGCCGTCGGCTCGGCGGCGGCATCAGAGCTCGATCGACTCCTCGATCAGCATCACCGGAATGCCATCGTCAACGGGATAGAGGATCCGGCCGTCCTCGCGGACCAGTCCCTCTTCGATTGGTTCGGTCAGCGTTTCGCCGCCGCGGTTACGGACACGGCCCGCCGCGATGTCTTCGCACAGCTTCTTCAGCACGTCGGCCGAAGCGAGCTGAACCGGCTGCTTCGTCTCCGGGCAGACCAGGATCTCGAGAAGTTCTTCACTCACGGCCATGATCATTTCCTCTCATGCCTGCTGCGAAGGGCTCCGATCAGCGCAGCATGCTCGATGAGTAGTTCAGGATGCGACGGGCGACGATCAGCTGGTTGATCTGCTGCGTCCCCTCGAAGATGTCGTTGATCTTCGCATCCCGCATCCACTTCTCCACCATCATTTTCTTGGAATAGGCGGGCGGACCGAGAATCTCCACCGCCTTCTGGGTGATGCGGGTGACCGCCAGTCCGGCCTTGGCCTTGGCCATGGAAGCCTCCAGGCTATTCGGCTTGCCGTGGGTCATCATCGAGGCAGCTCGCCAGGTGAGCAGCCGGGCCGCGTGGAGTTCGGCTTCCATCTCGAGCACGTCCCGCTCGATGCTGCGCAGCTCGGTCCGGGGCGCCATGTAGCGGACCTCGTAGCCGTGGCGCGCCAGCTCTTCCTTGACGAAGTCGAGGGAGGCTCGGCCCACACCGACGGCCATGGCGGCGACGATGGGTCGGCTGGCATCGAAGGTCGCCATGGCGCCTTTGAAGCCCTTGTCGCCGGATCTCTTGGGGTCGTGTTTTTTCACTTCGGCACTGCCCAGCAGATTGCTTCGCGGAATCCGGCAGTCCTCGAAGAGCAGAGTGGCCGTATCCGAGGCGCGGATGCCCAGCTTCTTCTCGAGACCGATGAGCTTCATGCCCGGCGTTCCGGCGGGAACGACGAAGGACTTGATGCCAGCGCGTCCCGCCTTGCGATCGATGGTGGCCCAGACCACGACGAAACCGCCCTCGTGCTGCGAGGCACTCTCGCCACTGGTGCAGAAGATCTTGTTGCCATTGAGCACCCACTCGTCGCCGTCGAGCTCCGCCGTGGCTTGGATGGCGGCGGCATCGGAACCCGCCTGGGGCTCGGTGATCGCCATGGCGCCCCAGACCGGCGGTCCATCGCCCTGGAAGGGCGCCAGGAACTTCTGCTTCTGCTCCTGGGTTCCGGCCGCGGCCACCGCGGAGCCGCCGAGGGCCGCCGTCGGCATTCGCAGGTAGAGGGCGGCGTCGCCCCAACAGAGTTCTTCGGCCTGAACACAGACGCGCACGAAGCCGTCGTTCGCGCCGCTCCAATCGCCGCCCGGGCCGCTGCGACCGTGCTTCCAATAGGAGTCGACCCACTCCTGCGGAAAGGCGTGTTCCTCGAGGTCGTACTTGCGCGAGATCGGGCGCATCTGTTCGACCGCCATCTTGTGGTAGAACTCGCGCGCGTCGATCGTGCTCTGGGCCGGTTCGAAGGAAATCGCCATCGCTCGCTCCTCTATACCAGGGTGAGGGCTTCGAAGCTGGCGAAGCCACGGGCGTTGCGGAGATGCATCTCGGGCAGGTAGTCGCGGATGTAGCCGTGTCCACCCAATACCTGCACGGCAGCGTCGGCGACATCCAGCGCGACCTTCGATGCCTGTTGGTACGCCAGGGTTGCGGCACGAGTGGCGTCGCGGCCCTGATCGAACAGCCAGGCCGCCTCCCAGATGAGCAGTCGGGCCCCGTCGATCTCGATGGCCATGTCGGCGAGCTTGAAGGCGATGGCCTGCTTCGTGGCGATCGGCGACCCGAAGGCCTCGCGTTCCTTGGCATAGTCGCGGGAAATCTCGAAAGCGGCGCGGGCCACGCCGACCGCCATGGCGGCCAGTCCCACCCGACCCCGGTGAACGAGTCCGACGAGATCGGCGCCTTCGACGCGTGCGGAGCTCGGGATCCGTACGGCTTCGAAGCTGAGTTCTGCCGTCGGGAGCGCGTCGATTCCCATGTTCTGCTCCGATTCCGCCGTGAGGCCCTTGGCGTTGCGGGGCACGACGAAGATTCCGGCGCCGTCGTCGGCCGCGGCGCTGACGAGCACGGTGGCTCCGCCGTCGATCCAGGGAACGAAACACTTGGCACCGTCGATGACCCAATCGTCCGCATCTCGACGCGCCGTCGTCGACGGCCGGAACGGATCCGAGTCGAAGCGGGGCTCGACGACGGCGAGGGCACCGGGCACGAATTGGCCGCCCGTCAAGCCGGGGAGCAGGTCCTGCTTCTGGGCATCGCTGCCATGGTCCTGCACCGGGAAGGCGGTGAGCGAAGGCGAGAGAATGGCGAGGGCGATGGAAAGGTCACCCCACGCCAGCTCTTCGGCCACCAGCACGCCCGTGATCGCGCTGCGCTCGCCGCCTCCGCCGAAGCCTTCGTCAATGGCGTTTGCGACCAGGCCCAGCTCGTGGGCCTGACTCAGCAGGGCGTCGGGAAGCTTGCCGGCTTCGTTGGCCGCGCGGGCCAGCGGCCGGATCTCGCTCTCGGCGAACTGCCGCACGGTTTCCACGATCAGTTGTTGCTCTTCGGTGGGCTCGAAGTCGATCACGCCAGACCCTCCCGGCGGGTCGACGTCACGCCTCGGTCGACCCGAATGCATTGAAATCATTGACGAATCTTCCGCATTCTAGCGGTTCGGCCCGAAGCGCACCCCGGCAGCGCCGTTCGCCGCTGCGTCGAACGGCCAGGCGCCCGAAGCGCGCCCCGGCAGCCGATTTTGCGGTCTAGAACGGCAGTTGATTCGTCTCTCGATCAGCTTCGGACACGCGCTCGGCGCCGTTCCGGCGGAAACCAGCGTTTCTCCGTCAATTTCGAGACGATCCGTCTTGACTGAGCGCAGCCTTTTGAGTATCCCACGGCCCGGAAATCGGGGATGCGGCCCGCGTTTTCGCGGCGGTTTGGCCCCTTGCCGCTCGTTTTCGCTCCTAGTTGATTTGAGCCCGTCGAGTTCACCGAGAGGTTTCGTTGGACCCGGCCAGGGGGACCCGAGTTCCCGAATGAGATCGACCCGTTCTGCACGCCGCTTTGTGGTCGCACTGCCCGTGGCACTGGTCGCCCTTGGGGCCGGGCTGATCGCATTGGGATTGTCCACCAGGCCGGCCGACGCCGGGAGCGAGGACGCCGGAAGCTCCCAGGTCCAGGTCGCAACCAGCGTCTGCGATGCCCAGCGTCTGAAGGCTCGGCAGGCGGAGGATCCCCGCCTCCAGATCGAGATTCCCAAGCAGTTCGACACGCCTTGGCCCACGCTTTCAGCGTGTCAGTCGTACCAGGCGGCCCAGGATCCCTCTACTCCGGGTCCGCTCCAGCCGATTCCTTTCAGTCACAAGCACCACGCCGGCAAGTTCGAGATCGACTGCCAGTACTGTCACTCGGGCACCGATCGATCTCCGTCTGCCGGTGTTCCCTCGGTCGAGCTTTGCATGGGCTGCCACGCGCAGTTCCCCACCACCTACGACACCGAATTCGAGGGCATTCGAGTTCTCAAGCAGCACTGGGATGAAAAGACTCCCATCGAGTGGGAGCAGATCTATCGCCTTCCCGAACACGTGCAGTTCCGGCACAACCGCCATGTTCGGGCGGGCTTCGACTGCCAGACCTGCCACGGCCCTGTCGAGGAGATGGACAAGATCGTGATGATGGAAGAGACGCACTGGTGGCCGTGGCTGATGCCTACGACGTCACCCGAAATGGGCTGGTGCATCAATTGTCACCGGGAGAACGACGGGCCTTCGGACTGCTACGCCTGTCACTACTAAGGAACCCGGAGAACGGAATCACATAGATGGCTCAACTCGATCGTCGCGATTTTTTGAAGCTCGTCGGAGTCGGTGCCGGCGGAGCAGCAACCGGCTGTTACCGCGCGTCGGAATTGCCGGAGCAGCTGATCCCCTATGTGGTGCAACCCGAAGAGGTCACCCCGGGCCTTGCCATCTTCTACGCCTCGACCTGCACCGAGTGTTCGGCCGGCTGCGGACTGCATGTCCGGGTTCGTGAGGGTCGTCCGGTCAAGCTCGAGGGCAACCCGGACCATCCAATCAACCAAGGTGCCTTGTGCGCGCGTGGCCAGGCCGGCATTGGCCGGTCGTATTCGCCCGACCGCATCCAGAAGCCCCAGCAGCGCCAGTCTGACGGCAGCTACCAGCCTCTGTCCTGGGAAGATGCCACCCAGCTGCTGGCCGCGAAGGTCCGAGCGGCGGGTTCGAAGACGCGCGTGTTCGGGGGGCGCGTTGGCCCGACGCTGAGCGGGCTGATCGATCAGTGGATCGCCGCCGTCGGAGCTGGTGCGCGGCTCGTCTATGAGCCCTTCGGTTATGAGGCGCTGGCCGCGGCCAGCCGGGAAGTCTTCGGCGTCGACGGAGAGCCGACCTTCGATCTGCGCGATACCGATTACGTGATCGACTTCGGCGGCGATTTCCTCGATGCCGGCCGTTCGCCCGTCGAGCACCAGCGCCAGCTGAAGGCCGCTCGGGAGGTCTTGAGCGAGGGAGGCAAGCGGGCCCGCCTGGTCTACGTCGGGCCGCGCCAGTCCACGACGACGTCCAACGCGGACACCTGGATTGCCGCCAGGCCCGGCACCGAGGGCCTCGTCGCGCTCGGCATCGCCAAGGTCGTCTTCGATGCGCGCCAAAGCGCGGGCCGGGCGACGGGCGGTGACGCCGCACTGATCGCGAGCGTTCTCGGCCGCTTCGATGCTGCCACGGTTGCCAAGGCCAGCGGCGTTTCTGCCGAACAGATCCAGCGTATCGGGAGCGAGTTCGCCGCGGCCGAGCGCGCCGTGGCGCTGCCGCCGGGGCCGGCGCTGTCCAGTCGTCGAGCCGTTGCGGCCAACGGCGCGGTGCTGTTGCTCAACGCCGTCGTGGGTGCCGTGGGGCGAAACGTCAGCGTGAGCCGGCGGCCCGAAAGCGAACACCCGACCGCGACGCTACTCGAGGTCGTGTCGCTGATCGAAGCGGCCAAGAAGGGCGATGTTTCGGTCCTGCTGGTGCACGACTCGAATCCGCTCTACTCGCTTCCCGGCCCGGTCCACTTCGCCGAAGCCCTCGAGAAGGTCGACTTCGTCGTCTCGTTTGCGTCGATCTGGGACGAGACCAGCAAGCAGGCCGACCTGATCCTGCCGGATCACACGCCCCTCGAATCCTGGGGCGACGCCGCACCGCGCGCCGGTGTCCGCTCCCTGATCCAGCCGAGCCTGCGGCCCCTCTACGACACCCAGGCCCTGGGCGACACGCTTCTCGAGACGGCACGCGCCCTGGGCGCGTCGGGCCTTCCCGACGGGTCGTTCCGCGGTGTCGTCGAGGCCGAGTGGTCGGGCGGAAACTGGCGCAAGGCCCTGGCACGCGGCGGCGAATGGAACGCGCTCGCTCCATCGGGGGCGTCGGTGGCGCAGAGCGTGGCGAATCTCCGGTTCGAAGCACCGGAACTGCAAGGCAGCGGTGACTTCGTGCTGCTGGCGAATCCGTCCCCGCTGCTGTTCGATGGTCGGGGCGCGAATCTTCCGTGGCTCCAGGAGACGCCCGACCCGGTCACGAAGGTGGCTTGGCAGTCGTGGGCCGAGATCTCCAGCGCGGCCGCCGAGAAGATGGGAATCCACGAGGGTGACGTGGTCTCTGTGCAGACCACGATCGGCGCCGTTGAGCTGCCCGTGTTCCCGCGTGGCGGTCTTCGTGACGACGTCGTTGCCATCGCAGTCGGACAGGGACACACGGTCGGCAGCTTCGCTTCGGCCGACGGTTCCGCTCGGGGTGTGAGTGTCATCTCGATCCTGCCGGCGCTGACCGACGAGTCCGGCGGCCGGGCCTGGCTCACGGCCGCGGCAAGCGTCACGCCGACGGGCGCGCACCGGCGCCTGCCGAACGCCCAGCGAGACGACAACAAGCGCGGGCGCCAGCTCGGTGAGGCCATCACGCTGGCGGCCTTCGCCGAGGGCAAGTGGAACGCCGACGCCTTCGTCGCGGCCGGCGCGGCGGATGGCGCCGGGCCTGGCGGCGGCCACGAAGACGGCAAGTTCCACGAGATGCTGAAGCCGTTCGAGGCCAAGAATGATTCGACCGCCGAAAGCGAGTATCGCTGGGGCATGACGATCGACCTCGACAGTTGCAGCGGCTGTAGCGCCTGCGTTGTGGCCTGCGCCATCGAGAACAACATCCCCAACGTGGGTGAGGAGGGCATGCTTCGGAACCGCGGCATGCAGTGGCTGCGCATCGAGCGCTTCGTGGGCGACGGCGACCAGGAGCTCATCGTCGGCCGCAAACCCACCTACAACCATGAGAAGCTCGAAGACACCGACGTCCGCCACTCGCCGATGCTGTGTCAGCAGTGCGGCGCTGCGCCGTGCGAGCCCGTCTGTCCCGTTCTTGCCACGTATCACAACGAAGAAGGCTTGAACGCCATGATCTACAACCGCTGCATCGGCACGCGTTACTGCTCGAACAACTGTCCCTACAAGGTCCGCCGCTACAACTGGTTCGACTACGCCATCGAGCGTCTGCCCGAACCGTCGCGCCTGATGCTGAACCCGGACGTCACCGTGCGCAGCCAGGGCGTGATGGAAAAGTGCACGTTCTGCATCCAACGGGTCCAGGGCGCGCGCCAGCTCGCCAAGGACGAGTTTCGGCCGATCGCCGATGGAGAAGTCACGCCGGCCTGCGCCCAGTCGTGCCCGAGCCAGGCCATCAGCTTCGGAAACCTGAAGGACGACAAGAGCCAGGTCGTGAAGCGCGCCGATGAGAACCGGGGTCGCGCCTACCACGCGCTGCATATGCTCAACACGCGGCCGGGCATCACCTACCTGGCCAAGCTGATTCGGGGCGAGGAAAAGCACGGATGACGCCGCCTCCTGCCGAGTCCGTGGCTGCAATGATCCGGCCGGCGCCGAAGCCGCCGGACTCCAAGGTCAACCGCGACCTGCTCCGCGTGATGGATGGAGCTGGCCCGGGCTACTGGCTGCTCCTGCTGATCGCGGCGGGTTCGGTCGGTGCCGCCGGCGCGGTCTGGTTCTATCAGGTCTACAAGGGCCTGGGCATCGCGGGCTATGCCCACCCCGTCTTCTGGGGCGCCTACATCGTGACCTTCGTGTTCTGGGTGGGTATTGCCCACGCTGGAACCCTGATCTCGGCGATCCTCTTCTTGTTCCGGGCGAAGTGGCGCAACGCGATCAACCGCAGCGCCGAAGCCATGACCGTCATGGCGGTGCTCACGGCCGCCCAATTCCTGGGCATCCACGTCGGTCGGATGTGGAAGTCGTACTTCATTCTTCCGTATCCCAATCAGCGAGGTCTCTGGGTCAACTTCAAGAGCCCGCTGCTCTGGGACACGGTCGCGATCTCGACCTACGCGACGATCTCGATCCTGTTCCTGTTCGTCGGCCTGATTCCCGATCTGGCGATCGCACGCGATCGCTTCAGCGGCTGGCGGAAGCTGCTCTACACCCTTCTCGCGGGCGGCTGGCAGGGCACGTCGAGGCAGTGGAAGGCGCACAACCGGACGGTCCTCCACCTTTCGGGTCTGGCAACACCGCTGGTGCTCTCGGTACACAGCGTCGTGTCCTGGGACTTCGCCATCTCCATCGTGCCCGGCTGGCACGCGACGATCTTCGCCCCCTACTTCGTGGCGGGCGCCATCTTCTCCGGCTTCGCCATGGTGTTGACCGTGATGATCCCGGTGCGCCGCATCTTCGGCCTCGAGGAGTACATCACCGACTACCACTTCGAGAACATGTCGAGGTTCATCCTGCTGACCTCGATCATCGTCGGCTACGCCTACTTGGCCGAGTACTACGTCGCCTGGTACAGCGGTGTCGAGGCCGAGCAGAGCGCGTTCTGGCTGCGAGCATTCGGACCCTACTGGATCTCGACCTGGGTCATGATCATCTTCAACGGCGTGCTCCCGCAGCTGCTCTGGATCTCCAAGCTGCGGACGAATGTCCCGTTCCTCTTCGTCCTGTCCGTGCTGATCAACATCGGCATGTGGTTCGAGCGCTACGTCATCATCATCGGGGGCCTGTCCCGTGAGTACGATCCTGCGGTCTGGGGCGTCTACACCCCGAACGCCGCGGAGCTCACGATCGTGGCCGGAAGCTTCGGTCTCTTCGCGATGCTGTTCCTGATCTTCATCAAGCTCTTCCCCGTGATCGCCATCTCCGAGATCAAAGAGCTCGTCATCCACGAGAAGACACACGGAGCAGATCACTGATGCCCATGCTAATGGCCGTCTTCGACCAGCCCGACCAGATCGCCGAGGCTGTGACCCGGCTCAAGGGTCGGGGCTACGACGACATCGAAACCTACGCGCCGGCTCCGTTCGAAGCAATGGAGGACGCCATGGACCCGAAGCCCAGTCGGGTTCGCCTGTTGACGTTGATCGGTGGCCTGGTCGGCGTTTGCACCGGCTACGCCATGACCATCTGGATGGCCAACGACTGGCCGCTCATGATCGGCGGCAAGCCCTTCTCATCGATCCCGCCCTACACGATCATTGCCTTCGAGCTGATGATCCTGTTCGGCGGCGTCCTGACCGTGCTCGGCCTGTTCGGGTTCGGTGGGATCTATCCCCACAAGCTTGACGCGGTCTACGACCCGCGCTTCTCGGCCGAGGAGTTCGGTCTGGTGATCGAATGCCGCGACCGCGATGTGGTGGAGATCGAGGATCTGCTGCGGGCGCACGCCGCCAAGGAGGTCAACCTTGTTCAGGCGTAGAACGGGCGCCATCAAGGTCCCGTTGCTGGTGATGGCCTTTACGCTGATGGGGTCGCTGGGTTGCTGGGAACAGTGGTCGAACGACTGGTTCCCACAGATGAAGTGGCAGCCCGCCGTGCAGGCCTTCGAGCGCACGGACTTCGACGGCCGCCCCGATGCCTTCCTGCCGCCCGAGGGCAGCGTGCCGATCGACGGTGGCGAAGCTCCGATCGATCCGACGGACGAAGTCACCCAGAGCGCGCTGGTGAATCCGCGCAAGATGAGCCTCGAGTCGCTCGAGAACGGGCGGCATCAATACCAGCGCTTCTGCGCCACTTGCCACGGCGAAAAGGGGATGGGCGACGGTCCGGTCAGCATGACGGGCAAGATCCTGGGACCGCTCGGCGGCGTGCTGCCGATGGTCGTCACCGCCGCTCGCAGCGATGGTCACGTCTACTCGACCATCCGCTACGGACGGCGGCGCATGCCGTCCTACCAGCGCATCCTGTCGGACGATCGCTGGGACATCGTGAACTACATCCGGTACATGACCGGCCAGAAGGGGGTTTCCCCGTGAGCGCGGTCGTCGAACGTGCCAATCCGCGCGCTATTCCGGGGCCGCTGCTGGGCCTGTGTGGTGTGCTGATGTTGATCGGACTCGTGTCCTTCTTCGTCGGCCTGGGCCGCGATCCCCAGACCGCGTGGCTCGCGTTCCATGTCAACTATCTCTACTTCGGCGCCATGGCGCAGGGCGGGATGGCGCTGGCCTGCGCGCTGGCCATCGTGGGCGCCAAGTGGGCCGGTCCCGTACGCCACGTAGCCGCCAGCTTGGCAGCCTGGGTGCCCGTCACCTTCGTCTTGTGCCTCATCGGCGGCCTGTTCGGCGGCGAGTACATCTTCGCCAACTGGTGGCATGGTGCGCCGTACCCGAAGCAGCACTGGCTCACGCCAGGCCGCGTCTACACCACGGACCTCATCATTCTCGGCGTACTGAGCCTGCTGAGCTATCGCTTCATCAAGGCCAGCTTCCGTCCGGCCTGCCACGGAGCCGCCGAGCAGGCGAGCGGCTGGGCCAAGCAGCGCTTCGAAAGCTGGAGCCGGGACTGGCAGGGCGATGACGCCGAGCAGGCGGCGGCCAAGAAGAAGCTGGCTGTGCTGGCTCCGGTCACGGCCCTCGCTTTCGCCTTCGGCTACGGGATGATCGGCTTCGACCAGGTCATGTCGCTGACGCCGTCTTGGTTCTCGAACATCTTCGCCTGGTACTTCGCCTGGGGCGGCTTCCTGTGCGGTATCACCCTGACCGCGTTGATCTGCGTGCTGCTCCGCAACACACCCGGTTGGCGCGAGGAGATCGACCGCCCGCGCATGCACGACCTGGGCAAGATGGTCTGGGCGTTCTCGATCTTCTGGATGTATCTGTTCTTCTCCCAGTACATCGTGATCTGGTACGGCAACCTGCCCGAAGAGACCCAGTTCTTCTCCATGCGCCTGGGCTCGCAGTTCCTGCAGGACACCTGGTTCTGGGAATGGAGCCGTCTCGACGAACCCTATGTGAAGCTCTCGCTGGCGGCCTGGGCCGGCTGCTGGATCATCCCGTTCACGATCCTGATCGGCCAGGCGGCAAAGAAGACGCCCGCCATCCTGGGGTCCATCTCGGCCATCTCGCTGCTGGGCTTCTGGCTCGAGCGCAACGCGCTGGTCTGGCCCTCGCTGATTCCGGACGATGGAATGGCCTGGGCCGGCGTGATCCAGTTCGGGATCGCACTCGGGTTCTTGGGGGCCTTCGCGCTGGTCCACCTGGCCTTCAGCCGGGTGTTCCCGACACTGCCGCTGCCGGTTCGCGACTGACGTCGCGAATCTCGCTGCGCTCTCGGATCGCCGGCGGTGCGTCTTGCTAGGCTTTCCGGCGTGAGCATCGATCCCCATCAAGCGCCGATGACGCGCTGTGTCCTGGTGGGCGGCCGCCCCGACGTCGTCCTCGAACAGGACGGCTTCCACCACCCGCGATCCGCACGCAGCCGCAAGACGGCGTTCACACGCTACGCCGATCTGGTGCACGTGTCGGCGACCGATCGCGCGATCTGGCTCGCGTCGCACCGGGACGTGACCGTTCTGCCGCGCAAGGCTTTCCTGAACGACCGCGGGCCCGAGCAGCTGCTGGGTGCGTTGGTCGACCGGCTGGCGCGGCTGCCATCGGGTCCGGCGCAGCTGGCCCGGATGGCCCTTCTCGACGAACGGGGACGCAGGATTTCACGTGCCGTGGCCACGCGTTCGCTGATGTTCCTCTGCCTCGCGGCCTTCGTGCTTCAGATCGTCGACTGGCTCGATGTGTACATGGTCGGTTTCTTCAACTACACGCTCTTCGTCGGTGGAGATTGGTGGCGGCCCGTGACCGGGAACCTGCTCCACGGCTTCCCCCTGCACCTGGCGACGAACCTGATCGGCCTGTGGCTGCTGGGGAGGCTGGTGGAGCGGTCGCTGGGCGGCGTTCGAACGATCTGCGTGATGGCGGCCTCCGGCCTGGGAGCCATGCTGACGTGTGCGTTGCTGGTGTCGGGCGACGTCGTCGGTGTCTCTGGCGTCGTGCTGGGGCTTGCGGGAGCCGTCCTCTGGGTCGACATTCGACTCTATGAGGAGTTGCCGGCCTGGTGGCGTTTTCCTCGATTTGTTCGGCGCTTCCTCGTGGTGGCGCTGCTCGCCGATCTCAGCCTGGGCTTCGTCATTCCGATGGTGTCCGGCGAGGCGCATCTGGGCGGCTTCGTCGCCGGCGTGCTGGCTGCGGCCGTGGTGGCGCCGCGGGGGTCGATCGGTCTTGTTCCATCGACACGGCTGCGTTCGGCCGCGGCCTTCGTGAGTGCGCTCGTGCTGGTGTCCATCGGCGGGGCGGTGATCGAGATTCGCGGCGGGGATTACGTGCTTCGCAACGCCGACCATCTGCTGGAGGCCACTGAGATTCCGCCACAGCTGCTGAACAATCTCGCCTGGATGATTGCGATCGACGATCACGCGAGCCGGGAACAACTTCGCGGGGCTCTACGACTGGCCGAGCGCGCCGTGAGCGAAACCGAGGCCGGCGAGCCGACCCTGCTCGACACCCTCGCCGAAGTGCAGTTCCAGCTGGGCGATGAGGAAATGGCCATCGATACGATCGATCGGGCCATTGCACTTGATCCCGATGAAGACTACTACCGGGAGCAGCGACGGCGCTTTACCGGCGAACGAGCCGCTGACGATCGCCCGCCGGATCCCCAGATGGAGCTGTTCGAACGCGACAAGCCCCCGCTCCCCCCAGACACCGAAGGCCTCCAAGCTTGACTCCAGAACGAACCGACGGCGTGAACGCTCGTCGCTTCTTCGGATTCAGCTTGTGAATCCGCAAGCGACGAGTTGACTCCATGATCCCATCGCAGAGGGATGGGATCATGGAGTCAACTCGTCGCCATCGTCCGCAATCACGATCTTGCCGTGATAGGTGTTGTTTACGATCATCGTGATCTGGACGTCGTAGACGGGCGGCGGGCGCAGCCGGACCAGCACCAGCGTCCCCACCTGGGCCCGCTGGGCCAGGTCGCCGACGCTTTCGAGCGGCGTGTGGATCTGGCGTTCGCGTTGGAGACGCTCGGGATCGACGTCGAGTCCGATCTCGGCCGCCATCTCCGGCGTGGGTACGAAGGCGGCCTCGTGGATCAGCATGTCCGCTCCCTTGGCGAACTGGATCAGGGCGGCGGCGCCCCAGGCACTGGTTCCGACCACGACCGTCTTCCCGTCGGCCACGAAGCGCCAGGCGAGTCCGAGGGTCGGCCCGCCCAGCAGCGGGATCGCCTCGATCTGCAGACCGTTCAGACTCTCGTGCCAGCTCGACCTGATCTCCTCGGCGACCAGCCTTGCACCCTCGGCCGGGAGGGCGAGGGCCTTGATCTGCACCCGGATCGCCGTCTCGTGGGCCTGGAGCAGCCCGTCCACCAGCGCCGTGGTGCCGGGGGGGCCGACCACGCGCAGGGGCGTTTTCCGGCCGTCCAGCCAGCCCGTCAGCAGCAGGTCGTCGAGACCCAAGGTGTTCTCGGGCATCAGGCTCGTCAGGTAGATCGTGTGTGGCTGTGAGGTGGGAATTCTCGCTCGCCGCAGCGATTCGCTCACGCCGCGTCCGGCGTCGACCAACACGACCTGGTCGCCGTGGGCGAGGGCCGTCGAGGGACCGAGTCGGTTGGGATTTTCGTAGCCGCCGCCGGTTCCGATCGTGAGGACCGTGAATTCCTCCCACGACCGGGCATCGAGGGGCACGACGCCGGCCGTGACGTTGTCCGTCTGCCATGCGGCGCACGTCAGCATCCAACTGGCGAACACCACGACGATGCCCACCAGCAGCCCGATGACCCGAAGCAGGATCATGCCCGGGTCGCCACGATACCGCGGCGGTCAGGGCAGCAGACCCGCAGGGTCGCGAGGCTGGCAGAGATCGCGAAACTCATGGGGCAGGGAGTGTAGGCGGGCAGGGAGGGGGTTGCCTTTGCCTTTTCCGACGCGTGGTTGAGAGGTTCTGCTTCCGGCAGGGAAAAGACGAGGGCAAATCCGTCCCCGCTGCGATAGGTTTCTCTCCGAAGGGGGCCTCACTCGTCCCCGAGTCTCAACCGGCGGTCTCCTGGTGAGCACGTCGGGTGGGGCGGCCTGGAGGGGCGGTAACGGCGACTACCCTGTAGAACCGGGACTGGATGCGAGGTCTGGGCCTCGCAGGGTGTGCTCCACGCCGGCTTTGGAGGTGATTAAGTGCATCATCAATGTACTACGGCGAGTGAGGTGACGGCGTCCTGACGCCATTACCAACGCCTAGAACAGTCTCGGTGTTGCAGGGACGCAAGTACCCAGCGTCACCGCCCCCGGGAGTGCGGACGCCGTAGCCGCCCAGGGGCCTCTGGCCCGCTCTCGGGGGATTTTTTTGCCCCGTCTTGCCAGGGCGCCGCCCAGATCGAGCTTGCGCCGCCCACCGGGGTCCCGGGCGCCTGGGTAGCGCCCCTGCGCGAACGCTGCATTCGCCGGTCCAACGGAGACGGAGTCGCCTTTTTGCCTGTTCGCGCAGCAGGGTGCCGACTCCGATGTCTCCCTCGAAAAGGCAAAAAGGCGACTCCGTCTCCGTGTCCTGGCCCCATATAATGCGGCGCATGTTGGAACGGCCGGTTGCGCGGGATGAGTTGACGCCGCTGTCTTTTCTGCAGCGGACGCTGCGTGTGTTTCCCGAAAAGACGGCCGTCGTGTATGGCGATGAGCGCTGGCACTGGCGCCGCTTTGCCGACGAGGTCGGGCGCATGGCGGGGGCCCTGGTGCGGGCCGGGATCGAGCCCGGAGATCGGGTGGCGGTGTTGGCACCGAACGTGCCGGTGGTCCTGCTGGCGCACTTTGCGGTTCTGCAGGTGCGGGCCGCCCTGGTCGCGATCAACACGCGGCTCTCTGTCGACGAGGTCCAGTACATCCTGAACCACTCGGGAGCCACGGTCGTGATGGTGGATCCGGAGCTGGCGGACAAGGTTGGCGAGCCAGCGAAGCTCGACGCGCGTCCGAAGTTCGTGAACCTGGAGGATCCGGTCGCAGGCGTAGTGGGCACGCCGCTCGACGGGCCCACGTTCGCCGAATTCGTGGACGGAGCCGACGTCCTGGGAGTCGATGGCGGCATCGACGACGAAGATCGGATCACATCGATCAACTACACGTCGGGCACGACCGGGCGACCCAAGGGCGTCATGTACACCCACCGGGGCGCGTACCTGAACGCGCTCGCCGCCATCCAGATGCAGAGACTCGAGCGCGACTCGGTCTTCCTGTGGACGCTTCCGCTCTTCCACTGCAATGGCTGGTGCTTCCCCTGGGCGATGACGGCCGTAGGGGGAACCCACGCGATGTTGCGGGCCGTCGATCCGCCCCGAATCCTCGAGCTGATTTCCCAGGAGCGGGTGACTCACTTCAATGGCGCCCCGACGCTGCTACTGATGCTGGCCGAGGCGCCCGAGGCCCAGGGGGTTCGCTTCGATCCAGCCATTCGGGTGGCTACGGGTGGGTCGCCACCTTCGCCCACGTTGCTGGCGAGGATGGAAGAGATCGGAGTCATCGTGACGCATCTCTACGGACTGACCGAGACCTATGGGCCCCACGCCTATTGTGAGATGCAGCCCGGTTGGGAGGGTCTGGACGTCGAGGGAAGGGCCGAGATGCTGGCGCGCCAGGGCGTTCCGCATCACACCGCAACCCATCTGCGCGTCGTCGATGACGACATGAACGACGTCACGCCCAATGGTGAAGTCATGGGTGAGGTCGTGATGCGTGGCAACAACGTGATGAAGGGGTACTACGCAGACCCCGAAGCGACCGCCGAAGCCTTCCGCGGCGGCTGGTTCCATTCGGGTGACCTCGGCGTGTTGCACGCCGACGGTTACATCGAGCTACGGGACCGCAAGAAGGACATCATCATCAGCGGAGGCGAGAATATCTCTACTATCGAGGTGGAGCACATCCTCGTCAAGCACCCCGCGGTACTGGAGTGCGCGGTCGTGTCCATGCCCCACGAAAAGTGGGGCGAGGTACCGAAGGCGTTCGTGTCTCTCAAGCCGGGCGAGTCGGTCACAGAGGAGGATCTGGTGTCTTTCTGTCGGGATCGACTGGCCCACTTCAAATGTCCGAAGGCGATCGAATTCATGGAGCTGCCCAAGACGTCCACGGGCAAGATCCAGAAGTTCCGGTTGCGCGAAAAGGAGTGGGCGGGCGAAGAGAAGCGGATCCGCTGACGGCGGGTCCTATCCAGGCTGCTCCGAGGCGAGACGGCGCAGCCGGCTCAGGTAGTGCGCGGGAGGCACGAAGGCCAACCACATGGCGATGGCGGCCACCAGACCGTGGAACGAAGAACTCAACATCAGCCACGGGACGTCGAACAGGGGCACACCCGTCATTGCCTGCACGGAAACTCCGATCAATGAGCCCATTCCGGCCGCTCCCGCTCCGATGCCCCACAGGAAGAAGCGGTTGACCACCACCGGGTCGGCCAGGCCCAGGCGCAGACGGCGCCGCAGCTTGGACCCGTAGCGGAGCGCTTCGGCCGATCCCCAGAGCAGACAGCCGACCTGCAGCAGCGAGCGGCACAGGTACTGCGGCGTGAAGTCGTAGGGATTGTGGAAGCCCGACAGGGCCACGTCCGAGAGCCAGGCCGCGGCGAGCCCGCCCCCCGCGATCCAGACCAACCACTGGACGCTCTTGTTGTTGGGGTGGTAGACGCGCCAGTTGAAGACGAATACTGAGAATGCGCCGATGCCGACGGCCAGCAGTGAAATGCCGAACATGGGCGGGGCCGCAGCGGGTTGGTGCTGGCGGATCATCTCGGCGATCACGGCAAATCCAAAGCCGATCGGGCCGATGCCCAGGACTCCGATTCCGATCAGCAGCTCGGGAAGCTGCCGCGTGCGCCACCACAGCATGAGCAGCCGCACGCCCACCGTGAGGGATGCGATGAAAAAGGCAGAAAATCCGATACCGACGAGAACCTGCACCGCACGACCCGCTTGGAAGTGGAGTCCTTAGCTTGTCGGTGTGTCGGTTGCCGCACTGGATTGAAAATCCGCTTGCAATCCCACTGGAGTATTGCGGCAGAACGCAGCTTCGAAGGATCTGCGCCAGGCGAGGGCCATCAGCCAAGGACGGGTGGCGTCGCTTGCTATTTGATGGCGAGGGGATTGATCGGGGAGCCGACAGCGCCCGTGATTGGAAGTGGGGGCGCCGTGAACAGGAAGGAATAGTTCCCGTCCTCGTGGCAGGCGTCGGCCAGCGTGTCCAGCTGGAAGATCTCGCCGAGCAGGACACCCGTGTTGCGCAGCGAGATCATGTGGAGGGGCTGAAAGCAGTCGGAGGTCTCGTTGGGGATCACCTCGACGCCCCAGGTGTCGGTGGCGATGGCGGCAATTTCGCGCTCGTAGATCCAAGCGGTACAGGTGACCGACAGCCCGGGTGCAGGGCCGCCGCAGTAACCTGCCCAGGACTCCTGCTGGAGGCAACGCATCATCATGCCGGTGCGGACCAGCACGATATCGCCCCGCTCGACGCTCACGCCGAAGGCCTCGGCACAGGCGTCCAGGTGATCGGGCCGGATGCGGGTGGCGTCATCGAGCCACGGCACTTTCAGGAACCGGGGCAGGTCGAGCAGCACGCCACGGCCGACGACGCCGTCTTTGATGCGGTCGATCGAGTTCACCCGTGCGCCCCGGCTCGTGACCAGCGAGATGTCCCGGTCGTTGTACATCTTTCCATCGTAGAAGACGTGGGCCAGGGCGTCCCACTGGGTGCCGCATTGGAGCGGCATGGTCACGGTGTCGTCGGCGTAACGGAATCCGCCGGGCAGGAAGTCCTGTGCGCCCGCCAGGGCATCGCCCCCGTCGGCGATCATCGTGTGGATCGGATTGTGACGGCCTCCGACGCCGGACTGGGGACCCTTGTCGTCGAAGGGGAGGGCGCAGGAGATGACCAGCCCCTGGCGCGGTAGGCTGCAGGCTTCGAGAACGCGTTCGGGCGTGATGAAGTTGAGCGTTCCGAGCTCGTCGTTCTTGCCCCACCGGCCCCAATTCGAGTAGCGCCGACCCCACTCACGAACCTGGCCGGCGTCAAGCGTCAGCGGCGCCGCAGCGTCAAGCGTCAGCGGCGGCGCAGCGCCCGAAGCGCCGCTCATGCTGCGCGGGCCGCCAGTCGGACTGCGACCCGGGCGAGGTCTTCTGGGACGTCGACGGGAACACTTTCCCAGCCCTCGACCTTGACGCAGCGGATCCGGTGACCGTTCTCGAGAGCGCGAAGCTGTTCGAGTGCCTCGCTTCGTTCCAGCAGTGAGGGTGCCAGCTGCACGAACTTCTGCAGGAATGCGCGTCGATATACGTACAGGCCCACGTGCTGCCAGATGCGTTCAGGTGTTCGGCCGTCGCGGCCGTGGGGAATCGCGCTCCGCGAGAAGTAGAGCGCGTCCCCTGAGTGGTCGAGTACCACTTTGACCCGGTTCGGATCTTCGAGGCAGGCGGGGCCGGCCGCGTGGACGACGGTCGACATCGAAGCCTCCGGTGCATCGCCCAAGGCCTCGACGGCCGCATCCACGACGAAGCCCTCGATCAAGGGCTCATCGCCCTGGATGTTGACGATGAAATCGTCGACGAAACTCGCTGCGGCCTCGGCCAGCCGGTCCGTGCCCGTCTCGTGATCCGACCGGGTGAGGACGACCTCGGCGCCGAAGTCGCGACACACGTCGGCGATGCGCTCGTCGTCGGTGGCCACGAGGACCATGCGCAGTGACTTGGCGCGGCACGCACCTTCCCACACGTGCTGGATCATCGGTCGCCCCGCAATCTTGCAGAGCAGCTTGCCCGGGAAGCGGATCGCCTCGTAACGAGCCGGAATGATACCTACCGCCGTCATGTCGGCATCCTACCCCATCCTCCGTGAGAACCTCATCTCGTCGGTGGATCGGGAGCCGCTCGTCGAGACGACTGCTGGCTCTGTTGGGGGAAGCTCCGGCTGATGCTGATGGCGCCCGTGGTGTGCTTCGACATTCTCGCGCTCGGGGCGTGGCTGTGGGGCTGACGCCCATCGGCTGCAATTTCTTCGGGACTCCGGAGGACTGCGCCGGTGCGCACCCGAATCCGCCTACGAGTTGCCTCATCGGAAGCGCGACGCCTCGTGATTTTCGATGACTCGCTCCCGTCAGGGGGGTACCTTTCAGTTGCGCAACGCAAAGGGGGAGGACATGACGACCTTCGGAATCCTGGTCGCGGGGGGGCCGGCTCCGGGCATCAACGGTGTCATCGAATCTGCCGTCACGATGGCCATCCGTCGGGGCCATCGCGTGGTGGGAATCCTCGACGGCTTCCAGCACATCATGGCTGGGGACACCGACCATGTGGTCGAGCTCGATCTGGACCGCGTCAGTGGGATCCTGCTGCGGGGCGGCTCGATCCTGCACACGGCCCGGGCGAACCCGACGAAGAATCCCGACCACCTCGAGAACTGCGTCCAGTCCCTGGACAAGCTCGGCGTGACCCACCTGATCACCATTGGCGGAGACGACACCGCGACTTCGGCCAGCAAGGTGGCCGAAGCGGCGCGCGGCCGGATCCGTGTCGTTCATGTTCCGAAGACGATCGACAACGATCTTCCCCTTCCCAACAACATTCCCACTTTCGGGTTCGAGACCGCGCGCGAACACGCCACTGCCGTCGTCCAGCGGATCGTGGAGGACACGATCACGACCCAGCGTTGGTTCTTCGTGGTGATGATGGGGCGATCGGCGGGCCATCTGGCGCTTGGGGCGGGCAAGTCCGCGGGTGTTCCCTTGATCGTGATTCCGGAGGATTTTCCGAACCGGCCGATCAAACTCGACGAGGTCGTTCGAACCCTGGAAGGCGCCATCGTCAAACGATTGGCTGCCGGTCGAGCCGATGGCGTTGCCGTGATCGCGGAGGGAGTCTGCGAGTACATGGATCCGAACGATCCGCTGCTCTCCGACGCCCCCTTGGACGAACACGGCCACGTTCGCCTGGCCGAAGTGCCGATCGCGAAGGTGCTCCGCGTGGGGGTCACTGAGGCGCTGGCGAGCCGGGGTGTGAAGGTGACGATCGGCGAGAAGGATGTGGGTTACGAGGTGCGCGCCGGCTATCCGTTGGCCTTTGATCGCGACTATACGCGCGACCTCGGGGTGGGCGCCGTGATGACGCTGCTCGGCGGAATCTCGAGCGTGCTCGTCACGCGACAGGAGGGCCAGATCGTTCCGATTCCGTTCAGCCAGATGATCGATCCCGAGACCGGGAAATCCAAGGTGCGTGTTGTGGACGTCGAGTCGGACTATTACCGCAATGCGTTGATGCTCCAGGACCGGATCACGTCTGAAGACCTCGAGGATCCGGTTGCACTGGCGGCCATCGCCCAGGCCGCGAATCTGAGCCCCGAAGAGGCTCGCGAGCGGTACAAGCTCGGATAGACGCAGCCGGGGTTTCCAAGACCCCCGGGTTTGGGTACAACCGCCGCGATTCCCCGGACGGAGTTCGATGACCGACCCCGGAGACCCCATCAAGAATCTGGACCGACAGATTCGGGCCTTTCGCTGGGTCCGAATGCTGTCCGAGATCCCGGACCGGCGCGCCGGTTCTGGCGGTGAGGCCCAGGCTGCCGAGCAGGTAGGGGAATGGCTGTCCGAGCTCGGGTTCGACGACGTCCGGATCGCGCCGGTGGCTTCAAAGCCACGTTTGGGGCTGGTGGCCGCCCTCCACCTCGGGGTGGGTGGCCTCGGGCTCGTGATCGGAGGAGCGGCGGGCGCGTTGTTGACCTGCTTCGGAGCGCTCTCCTATGTGGGCCACATATCCGGTCGCCTCTCGCTCTCCCGGTTGCTCCCCGCGCCGCCCTCGCGGAACGTGATGGGTCGCGCGGGTGCCCTGCGGCCCAGGCAACGCGTCGTCTTGAGCGCGCACATCGATGCGCCCCAGAGCGGATGGATCTTTCGAGACGTCTGGCTTCGCACCGCGCGCCACATGCGCCCCATTCAGAGCATGGTGCTGTTGGCAGCATCGGTCGTTGCGGTTGCAGTCTGGCTGGGAGCCGACGTGGCCCTGGCGGACTGGGTCCGATTCGGACTCGCGGCGCTGCTGGGCATCGGTGTCGGTCTCGGCCTGCAGTGGGGCCTGGCTGCGGCGAGCCCGGGTGCGAATGACAATGCGTCGGGTGTGGCCGCGATGCTGACCTGCGCCGAGCAGCTCATGGCTCAGCTTCCCGAGGGCGTCGACCTGTGGGCGGTCGGGACTGGGGCCGAGGAAGTCGGCCTGTGCGGCATGCGGGCCTTTTGCGACGACCCGACCGAGCCTGCTCCCGCGGCAACCTACTTCGTGAACTTCGAGAGCGTGGGGGGGGGGACGCTTCATTATGTGCGCTCCGAGGGTACGCTTCCGCAGGCCTATCCATCGCTGCTGCTGGAACTGGCGAGGCGGGTGGCCAGCAGCGGCCTGTTTGGACCGGTGAGGCTCACGGATCTGGATCTTCGCACCGACGGTCAGGTGCCAGCGGCCCGCGGCTGGCCGGCGCTCACCCTGATTGGACTGGTCGAGAGCGGTCTGCCGCGCGGCTATCACAGCGCCGCCGATGTCGCCGAAGCGGTCGATCTCGAGATGTTGATTCGGGCCGGCGACTTCGGCGCGGCGGTCGCGTACGCCGCACTGCGCGGAGAGGCGGGGCCGATTGCCCTCGTCTGACGACCGGGCGCAAGCCCCGCTGCAGGTACCCGATCACGTTCTACCGGCGCCGGAGCGTGGGGACCTGCCGGCTCCCATCAGCCTGCGTCGCATGATCGGGCCCAGCGTGATCCTGGTCGGGCTTTCCATCGGAAGCGGCGAGTTCGTGCTCTGGCCGCGGCTCACGGCTGAGTACGGCTTCGTGCTCTTCTGGGCGTGTTGGGTCGGCGTCACCCTCCAGTTCTTCCTCAACATGGAGATCGAACGCTGGACGCTCGCGACCGGCGAGAGCGCCGTGGTCGGCTTTCTGCGTCTCTCACGCTGGTGGGGACCGATCTTCCTGGTGTGCGCCACGGTGCCGTGGATCTGGCCCGGTTGGGCCACGGGGGCGGCGACGCTGATCTCCTGGCAGCTGCCGGTGCCGGTGACGGGCACAGCGATTGCGAGCCTGATCGTGTGCGGCTTGATCCTGTCGGTGGGTCCCGTCGTGTATCGCACCATGGAGGTGATCCAGCTCGTGCTGGTGGCTGTAATCTTCACGGCCCTGTTGACCCTGACCTTCCTGCTGGTGCGCGTCGAAACGGTGTTCGAGCTCGCGCGCGGTGCCGTCGCCTTTGGGACGATTCCCGACGGCATCGAGCTGCCGGTGCTGCTCGGTGCGCTGGCCTTCGCCGGAGCGGGTGGGTCGGTGAACCTGGCCCAGTCGAACTACATCAAAGACAAGGGCTATGGCATGGGCCGGTGGATCGGGCGCATCACGAGTCCCTTCACGGGCCGGGAAGAGTCGACCTCCGGGGTCGGCGTAGTCTTCGAGGTGACCGAGGAGAATCTCGCACGTTGGCACGTCTGGTGGCGCCGAACGAACCTCGAACACTTCCTCTGCTTCTACGTCCTGGCGCTCCTGTCCCTGGCGCTTTTCTGTCTCCTGGCGGCCACGCTGCTGGGAACCGACGGCAACCCCGGTGCCGACTTCGAATTCCTGGCCGCCGAGGCGGACGCGATCGCCGCGCGCTTCGGTGCTACGGGCCGCACGATCTTTCTCGTGACGGGGATCGCCGTGCTCTTCTCGACGGAGATTGCGCTCCTCGACGCCGTATCGCGCGTGACCGCCGACCTGCTCAAGATGAGCTTCTTCGCGCGGGAAGGGTTTTCTTTGTCGCACCTGTACCTGGGGGTGCTCTGGGGGCTCGTCGTGTTTGGAATCGTCGTGCTGCTCGCCGGCTTCGATCGCCCCTTCACCCTGTTGGTAATGTCGGCCGCGCTCAACGGCTTCGTGATGTTCCTGTACTCGGGTCTGCTGCTGTGGCTCAACTGGAAGACGTTCCAGGGTCCTTTAGCACTCCATCCCGTTCGAATTGGCGCGCTTCTGGTCTCGATCGTCTTCTTCGGTTACTTCAGCGGCCTGGTCCTGGCCGACAAGCTCGGGTGGTTGGGATCTTGATCTTCGACTTCGCGCGGAATCTCAGCGAGTCTCTGTCGCCTTTCAGCGAACGTTGGGTGCCGGAATCGTGGGTGATCTGCATGAACCGCGTATCGATCGACTCGACGAGCCGGCGGCGGAGCAGCTGGATCCGTGGCGACGCGGGATGCTTCCGAGTCGAGAACGCGTACGCCGCGACTACATCCGGATGCGCGGCGTGGGGCGGCGCTGGCTCGCGCTGCGGATCCATAGGCCCAGCAGGCCGCCCACGAAAAGAATCAATGCGCCCGCGATCCACTCGGGCCAACGTGCGCCCACACGAAGCTCCATGTTCTCGCGGGTCAGACGTTCGATCTCGGCCTTTTGATTCGCGTCACGATTCGAAAGCTCCGCATTTCCGCCGCCCAGCTCTTCCACCTGCGTCATGAGTGACGCGACCTGTTTTCGCAACTCGACGGATTCCGTGGCGTATCGGTCGAGGGCCATTCGTGCTGGAACGTCGGGTTGAAGGTAGCCGGCCCGAATCCAGCCTTCGCGCCCGCGGGAGGCGCGCACCTGGGTCCAGCCTTCCGCGCGTGACAGGATGTCGACACGATCTCCGGTCTGGAGCACGCCGACGATTCGGTAGCGGGTGCCTGCACCGGTCCGGACGTTCAGGCGCAGCTCGTCCTTGACCCATGCTCGTTCGGCCTGAACGCCGGAGGCGAGCAAACACAACGTCGAAACGAGGCCGACCAGCCACAGGGCGCGTCGGATCATGTCTGCGATCTCCCCGCGAGCGATTGCGGAACGGGGCGGAGTCTATCGCCGCTGTCCAGTTTCGCCCGTGTCGATGCGCCCCAATCCGCCGGAATCCGCTGATTCGAGATGGTCTTCGGTCGCTTCGCGGACCTCCGGGACCTGCTTGAAGTTCAAGGGACACTGCCTACAATCCCCCGCCGGCCAATCATCCCCGGTAGCTCAGTTGGTAGAGCAAGCGGCTGTTAACCGCTGGGTCGCAGGTTCGAGTCCTGCCCGGGGAGCCATCCGTCCGCCTTCCTTTTGCGCGAGCGAGTGGGACGTCGTTCCAAGTTCGATGTTTCTGAAGCGCGGAACCGATCTCGTCCGGGACAAGTATCGAACTCCAAACCACGTTCCCATCGGTACGCTAGGGGACCGTGACCTCGACCGGCGCGGAGGCGGTGGCGCGACTGGCATCGGGTCGTTCCAGGACGACCGAATAACGGTAGCGGTTGCCCGGCTTGACGTCCGGGTGCACGAACTCGGCGCCGTCGACGAAGGCCAGCTCCGACTGTCCCAGTGCTCCGTGCAGGTAGACCCGGGTGCCCGTGAAACCTTCGTCGGCGCGGGAGTTCCAGGAGAGGTGGACCCCATCACCCGTCGCCTGGGCCCGAAGCTGGTAGCCCACGGATTCGACCCGAACTGGCGCCGAGCGGTTGCTTTCCAGGCCGTCGTGGTCGAGGGCGACCAGGCGATAGGCGACCACTTCATCGGCGGCGACTTCCGCATCTTCGCCCCGCGTGATTTCGGCCGCCAACGAGACCACGACCTCGGCTTCGCTCGCTCCATTGCGGATCCGTAGCAGGCGATAGCCCACCAGGTCGGTCTCGACGTTGGGCAGCCAGGCCAGCTCGTTGCTGCCGAGCTTCTGGGAGACCAGATGGAGACCGAACGGCGGAAGCGGCTCGGGTTTGGTCATGGCGCGCACCGGAGCGGACGGCGGGCCCCGTCCCCCCGCCGTGTTGATGGAGACGACGCGGTAGTAGAAGACACGCAGATCACCGAGACCAGAGTCGAGGTGGACCGTCTGGTGAAGTCCTGTTAGCTGTGCGACGGGCTCAAAGGGCCCCCCCGAACTGGGACTGCGCTCGATCGCGTATCCGGCCACGTACGGTGCCTCGGACGCGCGCCAGGACAATGGAACTGCTCGGGGCTGGTGGCTGTAGGCGCGCAATCCTTCGGGCGGTGCGGGTGGCAGGGCCGTCGTTGCCTTCACGGTGTCGGACACTGCGGTCGCCAGCTCGCCCGTGGTCGAGAAGACGCGCACCCGATAGTAGAGGCTCTCGCCGTCACCGATCTCTTGGCGCTCGGAAACCATCCCGCCGCCAGGCCATTCCGCGGGGCCTTGATCGGTCCAGACTGTCCTCGACGGTTCGGCGATCGCGGCGATCTTGGTGAACGGTCCGTCGGGCGACTCGGCCCGCTCCACCACGTAACCGCCGACCCTGCCCTCCAGAATCGGATCCCAGTGCAGAGGGATGGATCGGAGTTCTCCGTCGGTCGCGCGCAGGCCCTCGGGAGCCGGCAAGCTAGACTCGGCGGTTTCGACGAAGTCGGGAAGGGTGGGGGCCTCCGGGCGGTCGAGCCAGCGTCTCGCGCCTTCGAAGTCCAGGGTTCCGGTACATCCCGCGACCACCAGGGCTGCGAGCGCCAGGCCCAAGGAGTGTCGCCGTGCCTGCATCCTCAGCGTCTCCTCGCTGCGACGTCGGGCTCAGATCGCAGGCGCTCGAGGTTCTGGAGCTGCTGTTCGGCACTTCGGATGTAGGCCCGGGTGCGTTCGTTCGAAGGATCCACCAGCAGGGCCTGTCGCCAGATGTCGAGCGCCGACTGGAGGTCCTCTTCGCGGAAGGCCGCGCGTCCAGCTTCGATCAGGTCGTCCACCTCGACCGACAGTCGGGCCCGCAGCCGACGCAGCTGACGCTGCGCTTGCGCGTGATCGCGGTCGGCTCCGACCGACCGAAGGTCGTGGCGGATCGCAGCGAAGAAATCGCCCTTTTCCTCGGACGCCAGCGCGTTCTGGTAGAAGCCCTCGGCGCGAATCTGTGCGTCGGATGCAATCGTGTCGGTGGCCTCGAAGGCGGCCGGTCGGCTGCCGGCCAGTCGGGTCTCGCGACGGATCGTTGCGATGTACGACAGGTAGCCGCGCGCCGACTCGTTGTCCGGTTCCAGTTCCAACGCATAGCGAAACGCGCGGGTGGACACGGAGTAGTTGCCGGCGGCGAAGCCGCGCTGGCCTTCCTCCATGCTTCGATCGACCTCGAGACGGAGAGCGGCGTGTAGCTGGCGGGCGTCGGTTTCAAGTTCCGGGTCGAACGGGTCGAGGGCGCGCAGGGCTTCCAGCACACGTCTTGCTTCCGGCAGGTTTCCGTCCGCCAAGGCGGTCTTGTACCCAACCTTTCGTTCCACCTTGGCCGCTGCCAGAACGCGGGCGAGCTGTTGGACGTGATCGAGCAGCTCCCCGTCACCGGGCTGCAGTTCGAGGGCGAGCCGGTAGTCGAGGATCGACTCGGCCAGCCGATCCTTGTCTTCGTGGTAGCGGCCCCGCTGCTTGTACTGGACCACGAGCCGCTGGAACTCGGTCTCGACCAAGGCGATCCGCTCGCTCACATCCTCGTAGCCCGAGGATCCCTCGGGCACCGCGCGCCAGACTTCGAGGGCGCCGAGTTGATCTCCGTCCTGGTACAGACGGGAGCCCTGCTCCAGGGGAGTCATGCAACCGGCGAGGAACACGACACCAACCACGACCGCGCACCTCATGCCTGTGGCTGCCGGCTCCCGCTCACGTCTGCTGTCGGACGCTCGAGGTCGACCGAGTAGACGTGGACCGGTTCCTCGCGTCCGGAGAGCTGTCGCTCGCCCTCGAAGCGCAGGCGGTGTTCGGTTCGGACGGCGCGCTGGACCGTCTCCGAGACCAGGATTTCGCCTGGACGTGCGAGCTTCTCCAGGCGGTGGGCCACGTTGACGGCATCGCCGATCGCCGTGAAATCGGTGCGTCGGTCGGATCCAATGTTTCCCACGATCACCACGCCCGTGTGGATTCCGATTCCGACCTCGACGGGGACGAAATCCGCGTCGCCCCGCTCGGGTGCGGTCTGATTGCGTTCCTCGAGGGCGCGGAGAATCTCGACGCTGGCCGAAACGGCACGGTGCGGATGGTCGTTCTGCTGCACGGGGGCTCCGAAGTACGCCATCACCGAGTCGCCGATGAACTTGTCGATGGTACCGCCTTGCTCCAGAATCCGGTCGGACACGAGCTGGAAGACCTCGTGAAGCAAGGCCACGATCTTCTTGGCCTTCATGCCCTCGGACAGGTGGGTGAAGCCACGGATGTCGCAGAACAGGATCGTCACTTCGCGCTCGATCCCGGCGAGGGCCCCTTCTTCCGGGCCCTCGAGCAGCTGGTTCAACACGTAGTCGTTCACGTAACGACCGAACGCGTTCTGGATGCGCTGCTTCTGCTGGAGGGAATCGCCCATCTCGTTGAAAGCCCGCGTGAGCTCTCCGACCTCGTCCCGCGAGGTCGGCGTCACCCGCACCGAAAGGTCGCCGTCGCGGAGTCGCTCGACGCCCAATCGCAGGCGCCGCAGGGGGCCCACCAGCAGCGCGACGAAGATCACACCGGCCACGATCCCCAGACAGATGAGCGTGACGGCGATGGCCGCCAACTGGCGGGTCGTGCGGGCCACCAGCGGGTCCACCAGGACCTGAAGGTCGAGTTCCACCTGGGCCTCGCCGATGTGGAGCCCGCTGTAGTGGATCGGTGTGGCCACCAGCAGCAGGCGGTCGCGCTGCCTGGAGCGCGTCCCGTCATTGTCTGGACCGGTTCTCTCTGAAGCGAGGGCAACGCCTGTCGAGTCCCGCTCCTCGGTGTCCATGGAGGCGAGAATCGTCCCATCCCGGCCAAGCACCCGGGCTGCGACGACACCGTGGGCGAAGCTGATCTCCTCGATCAGACGATCCAGGATCAGCTCCTCGTTGAACTCACCCTGCTCGACGCGCAGCAGGGGCTCCTTGGCGGCGCCGGCCAGGCTTCGGGTCATGACGCGGCCGCGCTCCTCGATCTCGGTCTCGAGAGCGCCGCGTTGGTGCTGGGTTGCCGCCCAGGCAAGGCTCACGCATGCCACGACCAGGACCGTGACCACCAGCGCGCTGAATTTGACCTGCAGTGATCGCAAGCCGGGATCTACCCCCCTACTGACGGACGCTCGTAGACGGCGGCGTCCGAATCTCGTCCCACTCCCTGTGCTTCCCCTGTCGACCCCTGTTCGAAGCGGCCGTTGCAAGACTGGACACGACCCGGGAAGGCTACACCGCGCTCTTGTGGCGCTGCAACCGAGCCCCGCTGCTGCTCCCCCGACGGGGGAGCGTCATTCGTAGCGGATTTCGAGGATTTCGAACTGGCGCGTTCCCTTGGGAACCCGCACGGTTACGGTGTCGCCCACGGCCTTGCCGAGCAGGGCGCGAGCCACCGGTGAGCCGACCGAGATCGTGCCCTGCGAGACGTCGGATTCTTCTTCGCCCAGGATCGCGTACGTGACCTTCTCGCCCGTCTCCGCGTCCTCGAGATCGATCGTGAAGCCGAACCGGACCTGGTCCAGGCTCTGCCCCGATGGGTCGATCACCTGGGCGCGGGCCAGCCTGTCCTCGAGCATCTGGATCCGGCCCTCGATGTGGCCCTGCTTCTCTTTGGCCGCGTGGTACTCGGCATTCTCGGAGAGATCGCCGTGGGCTCGCGCCACTTCGATCTCCTTGACGATGGCCGGTCGCTCGATGCTCTTGAGGCGCTTGACCTGCTGCTGGAGGCCTAGATACCCCGAGCGGGTCATGGGGGCGCGGTCGGGCAAATCGAGGTTCCTCGGTCGGCGTTACACTGAAAAAACCCGACCGGCGCTCCCTCGGGGGGCGCCGGCCACCGTTGGAGATTACCGATGCCCACTGGACCGGTCAATCGTGGCGGCCTCCGGTGAGCGGAGAGTGGCCCGACCCCGCCGTACCGCCGCACCAGGGCGCGCCGCCGTCCATCGTGCGTCTAGCGCTGGTCTTCTACGCGCTGCTGATGGGTGCCGCCGTGCTCTGGGGCCTGGTGGCCGGCCGGTCGCTTCTCTTTGCCACGCCCGAGGCCGAGGAGCGCGGCGTGGCGCTCGTGGAGGACCTGATCGTCGGCGGCTTGGCCGGCGGTCTCATCGTCTTGGTTTCGCGCCTGCTCACGCTCCAGACGCGCTGGGGGGATGCACTCGGGAAACTGTTGGGTGCGGTGCTGGGCCCCCTGTCCTGGGCCGAGTGCCTCTTGCTGGCCGTGCTGAGCGGCGTGGCCGAGGAGGCGTTTTTCCGCGGGGCGCTTCAACCGGCCGTGGGCTGGGTGGCAGCGAGTCTCCTGTTCGGGCTGGCGCACTTCGCTCCCCGAAAGGAACTGCTGCCCTGGACGGGCTTCACGGTCGCATCCGGATTCCTGCTCGGCGCGTTGTTCGACCGGACCGGCAATCTGATTGCGCCCGTCTTCGCACACTTCCTGATCAACGCCGTGAACCTCAGGTTCCTGGCCGTGCGCTACGGAAATCTGTAGTCGGTCGGCATTCCTGAGCCCGCGTCGGGGTCAGCTGTCGGCGTGGACAGCCGCGATGGCGTCGATTTCGATCTTGGCACCGAGGGGCAGGGCCGCGACCTGGACGGTGGCCCGGGCCGGTCGGGGCTCGGCACTGAAGTGTTCGCCATAGACCGCATTCACACGCGGGAAGTCGGCCAGATCGGTGAGATAGATGGTGGTGCGAACCACGTTTGAGAACGATGCGCCGCCGGCCTCGAGCACGGCCTTCAGGTTTGCGAGTACCGCCCGGGTCTGGGCCTCGATGTCGCCCCTCACGAGCTTGCCCGTCGCTGGGTCCAGAGGGATCTGACCCGAGGCGAAGACCCAGCCGCTGTGCTCGATGGCCTGGGAGTACGGGCCGACCGGGGCCGGAGCCCGTTCGGTGCGGACTTCCTTCACTCGAGTTCTTCGTCGCCCAGTAATCGGTCTTCGACGATGCGCAGCAAATAGCCGAGCAAGATCAGGTTGGGCAGGCCGCGTCGGGTCCGATCGTTGACGTCGTGCGTGTCGGCGAAGTCTCCGGCGTAGGCCGCGATGAACTCGAGGGTTTCCATCGGAACGTTCTTGGCGAGCATTTCGTTGACGGTCTCGATGGACAGTTCATCGTAGAGTTCGACCAGCTCCCAAGCAATTTCTTCGCGGGAGGGTGCCGTGGTATCAGTTTGACTCATGGTGCTTGGGGTCGCCTGCGCGCGTAGTGCAATCGTGCGACCGCGGCGTGGGACCCGCTGCGGCGCCTGTTCGAAAGCATCGTGCCAGCGGATGAATATGATGTCAACGGAAGGCTACCGGCACGTTGTGTGCGCCAATTTGCGATTTCCCGTCGGAAATCAAAGCATCAGGGCATGAGTTGCCTCTTGTTGCTGATCACCGTCTTTGGGCGTATTCCATCGGATCGAGGGCCCGAGGCCGTCGTCGTCCATGAGTTCTCCTGCGGCGTCGAAGACGCTGGCTCGCACGAGGATCGGGGCTTCGGTGCGCAGTGCGACGGCGATTCCGTCGCTGGGGCGGACGTCGATTTCCACCGTGTGGCCGCGGCTGCGAAGCGTGAGGACCGCGTAGTAGGTTCCGTGTCTCAGCTCGGTGACGACCAGGCGAACGACTTCGGCATCGAGTTGATGGATCAGGCGTTGCGCCAGGTCGTGGAAGTTGGGTCGCGGTGTGGAGATCTCGCGCATCTGGAGTGCGATCGAAGTGGCTTCTGCAGCGCCGATCCAGATGGGCAGGACCCGGGGGCCGTCGGCCTCTTCGAGGATGACCACGGGTGTGTTCCGGCGATCGAGCGCGATGTTGCCCACAGTCACCAGAACGTCGTCGGTGACGACGTTGGTTTCCGCAGTGCAGCCCCCGAGCATTGCGAGCAGGAGGAAGGATACGAGCACAGGGAGTCTGCGAGACATCTCACACCTCGCGTTCTCGTGAGTCTATCGCACATCCAGGTAACGGATGGTCGGGGCGACTGGATTCGAACCAGCGACCTCTTCGTCCCGAACGAAGCGCGCTACCAAGCTGCGCCACGCCCCGACTCTCAAGCGTCCAGACGGTGATTCGCCCGGCATTTCGGGGTTCAGGCTACAGCTTCAAAACCGACTCCGAGCGGGACCCTGCCGAACGAATCGCGTAGACTAGCGCGGATTATGCCGGAGGGTGTGAGTCCGGTCGACCCGGTCGTGTTTGCCGTCGGGGTGGCCGGTTGGATCTCGGTGGCGCTGTCTGTCGCCGCGCGGCGTCCCGAGTGGGTCGTGCGGTGGCCGAGGTCCGTTCTCGGCATGCTGCTGCTGGTGACGCTGGCTGCTACCGGATCCCTGATCCGATTCGATCCGATCGGACTGCAGCTCACGATCGATCCATCCACCGAACCCCTGCTTCCCACCGGCGACCCCGACATCGACGTCTACCGCCGCTCCGTCCTCGACTTCGGCGACGATCAAGTCTTCGTCATTGCCATGGTGTGCGACGACGTCTTCCAGGCAGAAAATCTCGAGGCCATGCGACGCGTGAGCGACGCGATCTCGCGCATCAACGGCGTCACCGTGGTGAAGAGTCTCGTGAAGGTGACATCCTTCCGCTACGTCCCTGAAGAGGACTGGCTCGAGGTGAGGCCATTCATCGAGGACATTCCTGAAGATCCGGCCGTTCTCGCGCGGCTTCGCGAGCGGGCGCTCAGCGATCCGATGTACCGGCGCAATCTGATTTCGGACGATGGCCGGACCGCCGCGCTCAACGTGTCGTTCCGGCCCATGACGGATCTGGAGTTCATCGCCGCGGACATCGATGGTCAGATCCTTTCGGTTCTCGACCAGGAAACCACCGCCGATCGCCGGTTCCACGTTTCCGGTCGACCCCACATCAAGTCGGTCATGTACCGCGCCATGACTCGCGACCTGCTGGTCCTGATCCCGGTCGCGCTGCTGGTTCTGACATCGGTGTTGGCACTGATCGCGGGAAATGTGCGCGGCGTCGTGCTGCCGGTGGGCACGGTGAGCATCGCGCTGCTGTGGACGTTCGGAACGATCGCGTTCCTGGAGCGCCCCATGACGATCCTGACGATCCTCTTGGCGCCGACCCTGGTGGCGGTCGGCAGCGTTTACGGTGTTCATGTGGTCAATCGCTACGAGGAAGAGGCGGCGAAGGACGACGACCGGATGGCTGCGGTGCTGGCCTGCAGCCGTCACATGATCGTTCCCGTGTTGATCGCGGGGCTCACGACCGTGGTGGGCTATGGGGCGCTGATGATCTCGAACGTCCCCGCCGTGTTCGAGATCGGCGCGTTCTCGGTCCTGGGCGTTGCCTCGATCACCCTGCTGTCGCTCACCGCAATCCCGGCCATGCTGAGCCTGCTGCCACATCGAGCGGGTGGACGTCGCACCCGCTTCCGACTGGCGGAGCAGCTCGGTCTGGCGCTCGATGACGGATTGGGGCGGCTTTCCCGTTTCACGATCAAACGCAGCGGGCCGATCGTGATCGTATGGCTCGTCATCACGGGCGTCGCCCTGGCCTCGATTCCGCGGATCGAAATCGACACGGACTATCTGACTTTCTTCGACGAGCAAGCGCCCGTCCGGCAGGACTTCGATGCCATCAATCACCTGCTGGCGGGCGTCGTGCCGCTCTACGTGGTGATGCGAGCGGATTCGCCCGGAGCGTTTCGTGAGCCCGAGGTGCTGCGCAGTCTGGAACGCCTCCAGATCCGCATCGACGATCTCGAGGGCGTGAGTCGCACAAACTCGTTCGTGGACACACTACGCGTCCTGAACCGTGCCGTGGCGCGCGGCGATCCGGCCGAAGAACGGATTCCGGATTCGCGGGCCGGCGTGTCGGAACTGCTCTTCATGTTTCCCAAGAGCGACCTGGCGCGCTTTTTAACCGTGGACCAGAGCGCGGCCAACCTGATCGTTCGCACCGGCGAAGTCGGATCTGCATCCATGCGGAAGCTCAGCGACCGGATCACCGCCGTCCTCGGCGACGGACTGCTTCCGGAGGACATCGAGGCGGTCGTCACCGGCAACGCCCTGCTGCTGAACCGGGCGGCCGACGGAGTCGCCCGAAGCCAGCCCCTGACGGTGGGGCTGGCCGCCGTCACGATCTTCGTGCTCCTGGCTCTGGGACTTCGCTCGGTCCGCCTCGGCCTCGTGGCCATGATCCCGAACGTCCTGCCCATCGTGATCTTCTTCGGCGCGCTCGGACTGGGCGCCGCGCCCCTGTCGCTGCCTACGAGCCTGATCGGCAGCGTCGCCCTGGGCATCGCGATCGATGCCACCGCCCACTACCTGGTGCGCTACCGGGCCGAGCGAGACGGGGGGCTCGGGCCGGAGCAGGCGGTCGAGCGAACCAGCGTGGTGATCGGGCGTCCGGTCGCCATCGCATCCGCCATGCTGGTGCTGGGCTTCCTCAGCGTCACCGCTTCCGACTTCGCGACACTGCGCCAGTTCGGGTTCCTCACGGCGTTCACCATGGCGGTGTGCTTCCTGGCGGATCTGGTGCTTCTGCCGGCGTTGTTGGTGCGGATGCGCCTATGATGCGAGATCCCGAGTTCTCGAGCCAGACGGCGCGGCGTGGGACCTCTCGCTGCTGACGGGGACAACCTCCCCTCGGTCGCCTCAGTGGCTTTCGAGTCGGCCCAGATCGAAAGTGTCTGATGCGAAGTCCGGGTTTGCCACCACCTTGGTGATGATCAGCTCCGTATACGATTCGAGCAGCAGATTCTTCATCTTTGATTTCATCGTCACCCACACGCCCTCGAACTGCTGCACCTGTGCGGTCTCGGCCGAGAACCGCTTGATCTCGACCTCGGCCTGGTCCCAATAGCGAGAGCGCAGGATCACGAAGCGCTCCTTGTCCACCTTGACCTCGATCTTGCTGTACTCCGAGTCGGTGGATTCCTTTGGATACAGCTCGATCACGAAGACCGGGACAGTGTCGACCGTAGCGTCGGCCAGACGCCGGTAGGCGAAGTCTTCGGCCTCACGGGGAATCACGTCCTCGAAGCTGAAATCGGTCCCATAAATCGACTGGTTCCTCAGATTCACGCGCACGACCCGGCGGCGCGAGGGGTAGTAGATGAATTGGTCGTTGCTGCGCCCTTTGTTGGCCTGGATCAGATAACCGGAGTGGCGGATGTCGAACGGGTGGGAGTACTTGACCAGCGTCTTCGACAAGATGCCGCGGAGAGCTTCTCCGTTCTCGTCTCGGAAGTCCTGCCACCGCATGTCGAAGCGGCTTTCCTGGGTGCGACCAGCGCGGTCGGCCGAGATGAGCGTCGACTCCTGGCTGAACGACCGGAAGCGGTTCTCGACGATCTTCGAGTAGATGTCGTGGCCCGTGAGGCCGTCGGCGAAAGCAGTCGGCGCAACGGCGTCGGCCATCGCGAAATTCGCCAGGGCTGTGAGGATGAGAACGGTGGTAGCGAAGGCTAGACCGACGCAGTTTCTGGCGCGCATGAACGACTTTCCCCAAACGGAATCGCAGCTTGAGATTACACCAGACGGAGGCCGGTCGGGAGGACGCTTCAGCCCACGGCGCGGCGCAGTGCGGCGATCGCCTCCGCCCGGTTCGGGGCCCCGAAGACGGCGCTGCCTGCGACGAAGACGTCGGCGCCAGCGGCGGCTGCGCGTCCGATGGTTTCCACCGCGATTCCGCCGTCCACCTCCAGGGCCACGTCGAGGCCGTTCTCGTTGATCCAGCCCCGCAGGGTCTCGATCTTGGGAAGCATGCTCTCGATGAACTTCTGTCCGCCGAAGCCGGGATTGACCGTCATGACCAGAACCTGGTCGACGTCGCCCAACACGACCTCCACCGCCGAGGCCGGCGTCGACGGGTTGAGTACGACACAAGCACGGGCCCCTGTCTCGCGGATCTGGGCGATGGTGCGGTGCAGGTGGGGACACGCTTCGACCTGGACGCCAACCGAATTGGCGCCGGCCCGGACGAAGTCCTCGATGTAGCGCTCGGGCCGCTCGATCATCAGGTGGACGTCCAGGGGCAGGTCTGTGGCGCGCTTCACCGCTTCGACGATGAAGGGCCCCAGGGTGATGTTCGGGACGAAATGTCCGTCCATCACGTCTATGTGGATCCAGTCGGCCCCGGCTTCCTCGACACTGGCGAGCTCGTCGGCCAGGCGGGTGAAGTCGGCGGACAGGAGCGACGGCGCGATTCGGATCTTGTGGCTCACGGGTTCCTTACCAGCCGGGCGGCGTAGAAGCCGTCGGTGTCGTGGATGTGGGGAAAACAGCGCAAGGCGCCGGCTTCGTCCAGGACGGGCTGCAGCCGTTGCGGGATCTCGGCGACGGCAGCGACGCGAAACGCATCGGTATCGGCGAGGAAGCGGTCGACAACCTCCTGGTTCTCCTCGGGCAGCAACGTGCAAGTACTGTAGACGAGCACGCCACCGGGTTTCAAAGATAGGGCCGCCTGACGCAGGATGGCGCCCTGGACCGCGGCCAGGCGTTCGGGATCCGATGCGCTCACTCGCCAGCGAGCGTCGGCGTTGCGCCGCAGGGTTCCCAGGCCCGAGCAGGGTGCGTCCACCAGCACCCGGTCGAAGGCGTCCGGCTCGGCAAACTCGGCGAAGGGATGAGTCGCATCGCGAACCACGGCCTCGAGATTGGAGAGTCCCAGGCGCCGCGCCTGGCGTCGCAGCAGGTCGAGCCGGCGCGGATGGCGATCGATCGCCACGACATGTCCCTCGGGTCCGACGCGTTCGGCGATGGCCGTCGCCTTGCCCCCCGGCGCCGCGCAAACGTCGAGGATGCGCTCGCCGGGCTGGGGATCGAGCAGCGACGTCACGAGCTGGGCCGCCTCGTCTTGGACCGTGAAGCGTCCATCGAGAAACGCCGCATCGATTGCCGGGTTGCCGCGTCGACCCAGGATCAGGCCGTCGTCTGCCAGCTTGCAGCGGTGGGCGTCCGGAAAGCGTGGCAGGAGCTCCTGAAGCAGCTCGTCGGCCGTGGTCCGCTGGCGATTCGCCCGGATCGTGAGCGGCGGGACGCGGTTGCAAGCGCGCGCCAACGCCGCTGCATCTTCCGATCCGTAGGTTTCGATCCAGCGAGCCGCGAGCCAGCTGGGCAGCGACAACGCGTGGGTAAGGTGTCCGAGCGGATCGCTCTCCAGCGTCGGTAGCGTGATCTGGCGATGTTCGGCCGAGAGCCGGCGCAGCACGGCGTTGACGAGCCCCGTGGCCCGTTCGGCTCCCGCGGCGCGGATGCAGCGCACCGATTCGTCGACGGCGGCCGTGTCGGGCACGCGGTCGGAGAACACGATCTGGTAGGCGCCGAGGCGCAGTGCGTTGGCGACCAGCGGCTCCAGCTTCTCCAAGTCGCGATCGAGTACGTGGGCCAACAGGAAGTCGATCCGCCCGCGCCAGCGGAGGGTTCCGTAGACGAGGTCGGTCGCGAAGGCGCGGTCGAGGGCCGGGAGCGTGCTGCGCCCGAGATGGGCGTGCAGCAGCACGTCGGCATAAGCGCCCGCACGCTGCACCCGCTCGAGCACCCGCAGGGCGAGCAACCGCGTGCGCGTCACTTCGCGGTCCGGGCCGGACCGGGCGCGCTGCGGCCGGCCGCGGTGACGCCGCTGCCGAGGCTTCTCGTCCGTGCTGGGGGACATTGGCAGAGTTTAGCCGTCCCCGAGGCGAACGCCGTCGGGAACGGCGCGTCCACGCAGGAAGGCATCGATCTCCATGGCCTTGCCACCGGCGCGTTGGATCACGTTCGGAACGAGCCAGCCGTCGCCGGTGGCGATGGCAAGAGGCAAACCAGGTTTGTTTCGAACCGTTCCCGGTGCGGCGTCGGCCGGGCCATCCTCGCGGGTGCAAGCCAGGATCCGAAGCGCCTTGCCTTCGAGCTTCGAGAATGCTCCAGGGTTGGGCGCCATGGCGCGAACGCGCCGCACCAGAGCGTCGGCCGGTTCGTTCCAGTCGATGCGGGCATCGTCTCGTTCGAGCTTCGGCGCCTCGGTCACGCCGGAGGGGTCTTGGTCTGTCCAAACGATGTCGATAGCTTCGATCTTTTCGACGGCTTCGGTTACGAGCTCCGCCGTCAGCGCCGCGATGCGCGCGGTCAGCTCTCCGGCGGTTTCGCCGGGTCCGATCGCGAGCCCTCGCTGCAACGCCACGGCACCCGCGTCCATCTCCTTCTCCACCCGCATCACCGAGACGCCTGTGACTTCGTCTCCCGCGAGGATGGCTCGAGCGATGGGTGCGGCACCGCGCCAACGCGGCAGGAGACTCGCGTGTCCGTTGATGCAGTAGCCGAGCCGGGGAAGCTCGCGAATGCGTTTGGGGATGAACTGGCCGAACGCGACCACGACGCCCAGATCGGGTGAGGTGTCGCGCAGGGCCGCTTCGACCGCGGCATCTTCCAGCTGCTCCGGACACAGCAGCGGGATGACTTCGCGCAGCGCCACTTCGGAGACCGGGGAGGGTGACGAGCGACGACCCCGCCCGCGACGGCGATCGGGCTGGCTCACCACGGCGACGACCGGGTGGCGGCTCTGAATCAGTCTTTCCAGTGTCCTTACGGCGAACTCGGGAGTACCGAAGAACGCGATGCGCAGACCGGGCGCCGTCAGGGCTTCACACCAGCGGAGCCGGCTCGGCGTCGAACTCTTCCTGCCGGAGCTGCTTCTTGCGCTTGCGCACGTACATCTCGCGCTTGAGACGGCTGATGTGATCGATGAACAGGATACCGTCCAGGTGATCGATCTCGTGCTGGAAGCAGACGGCCTGCAGGCCATGGGCGTCGATTTCGACTGCTTCGCCCTCGAGGTCCGTCGCTCGCAGCTTCACATGTTCGGCGCGCTCGACGTCGGCCGTGAAATCGGGGACCGATAGACAGCCCTCGGCCCAGGTGATGTTGCCGTCGCGCTCGACGATCTCCGGATTCACCAGGATGAGCGCGCTCTTGTCATTTCCGTCTTCGGTCCACTCGGTGTCGATGACGATCAGCCGGATCAACTCGCCCAGCTGGGGTGCTGCCAGGCCGACGCCGGGCTCGTCATACATCACGTCGCACATGTCTTGGGCGAGTTTGCGAATTCCGTCGGTGATCTCGCCGATGGCCTCGGACATCTGCTTGAGCTGTTTGTCCGGAAACTGGAGGACCTCGCGCAGCGCCATGATGACAATCGGTGGTACCCGAACGGGGCGAAATGGCAAGCCGAAGCGGTCCTTAGAGCATGTTGACGGGTTGGGTGTCGACCACGGCCAGCAGCTCGTCTGGCAAGCGGGCGCCGGCCGCGCGGACCCGGGCGGCGGCAGCGTGGACGGCGGCGACATCGTGCCCCTTGATCAGGAGCTGATAGCGGAAGCGCCCACGCAGCCGAGCCAGTGGCGAAGGCGCCGGTCCCAGCACCTGTACGTTCTCGGCCGGGTCTGCGCTCTTCGCCAGGGCAGTGGCGGCTTCGCGGGTGCGGGCTTCGTTCTCGCCGGACACGAGTACGTGGGCCAGGTGCCCGAAGGGCGGATAGCCCAGCGCGGCACGGTGCTGGAGCTCCCGGGCGTAGAAAGCCTCGTAGTCGTGCCGGAGGACCGGTCGGACCGCGTCGTGGTCCGGGGCGTAGGTCTGGATGATGACGCGGCCCGGGGCCAGATCGTGTCCGGGGCGTCCGGCGCGTCCGGCGACCTGGGTGAGCAGCTGGAAGGTCCGCTCAGCGGCACGAAAATCGGGCAGGTGCAGACCGATGTCGGCCAGCACGACGCCCACCAGGCGAACGCCCGGGAAGTCGTGCCCTTTCGCCACCATCTGGGTGCCAATCACGATGTCGAGCCGGCGCTGGTGCAGGTCGCGCAGGACCTGTTCCGTGAATCCGCGGCGCTGGGCGGTGTCCCGATCGAGCCGCGCCAGCCGTGCGCCGGGGAACCGCGTCCGCACCTCCTCTTCGACGCGCTCGGTACCGAGCCCCAGCAGCGCCGTGTCCGCTGCGCCGCACTTCGAACACTGGTCGGGAGGCGGCACACTGTGGTTGCAGTAGTGACAGAGGAGCTGCTGCTCGGTCGCGTGATAAGTGAGCGCGATATCGCAGTTCGGGCAGTTCTCGGCAAAACCGCACTGGAAGCAGAAGATCTGGGTCGAGAAGCCGCGGCGGTTCAACAGCAGGATCGTCTGGCCGCCGGCGGCCAGGTTCTCGTGCATGGCCCGGGCCAGGGGATCCGAGAGGATGATCTTGCGGCCGCGTCCGACCTTCTCGCGTTCGCGGTTCAGATCGACGATTTTGACGGTGGGCAGAGGCCGGCCACCGATTCTCGAAGGCAGTACCAGCCGTCGGATGGCGCCATGGTCGGCGGCATAGCGGGTTTCGAGCGACGGCGTTGCCGAGCCCAGCAGCAGCGGGCAGCCCGCGCTCTTGGCTCTGCGGGTGGCCAGGTCACGCGCGTGATAGCGGAAGCCCTCCTCGTTCTTGTAGGCGCTGTCGTGCTCCTCGTCGATGATGATCACGCCGAGGTTCTCGAGCGGTGCAAACAGGGCTGAGCGGGCCCCGACAGCGATCGGCGTCGAGCCCGTGTGCAAGCGCTGCCACTGCTCGACCCGCTCGCCCGGGCGCAGCCCGCTGTGGAGCACGGCTATGTCGTCGCCGAAGCGTCCGCGCAGGCGCGCCAGGATCTGGTGGGTGAGCGTGATCTCGGGGACCAGCACCAACGCCTGCCGCCCCTGGCGCAGGGCCTCGCCCACCGACTGCAGGTAGACCTCGGTCTTGCCGCTACCGGTGACCCCGTGGAGCAGGAAGCTGCGTGCCTCCCGGCCGCGGATGGCGTCTAGGATCGGCTTCAGAACGTCGGCCTGGTCCGGCGTGAGTTCGACGGGCGGCTCCTGGTGGAGGGGTTGGCCGAGCACGTCCCGGGGCGCCGGGCGCTGGTCGAGAACCACCAGGCCGCGGTCCCGGAGTGCGCGGAGCAAGGCGGCCACGGTGGGGAAGTCTCCGGTCAGGGCTGTCACCGGTGTCCGACCCGTCTGGCACAGCCTGCGGAACAGGGCAGCCTGTTGACGCGCGTGCTTGAGGGGGCCCGAGAGTGCGGCTTCCACTTCGACATCGGCCGCAATCTCGGCGGTGCGTTCGGTCGCGGGCCGGGCCGAGGGCTGCCATTCGATGTCGACTTCGTCGACCCAGCCGTCCTGGGTCAGGTCGGCCAACAGCGAGGCTGAAAGCCTCGAACGGCGCAGGTCCACAGTGGGGCGGGCACCGTGCCGCAGCTTCTCCAATGCCCGCCTCGCCTCCGATGGCAAAGCGTCGGCCTCCAAGGCGGCGCGTCCGCGGGGGGTGAGGGCCAGGCCGCTTACCGAGCGCGGCGCCGAGCCCGCTGGCAGTGCTGTCGCGAGCGCCAAGCCGATGGGACACAAGGCGTCGCGAGCCGCGTCGGTGAGGATTTCGAGCATGGCCGCGGAGATCACGGGCACTTCGTCGATGACGTCCTCAATGGCACGCAGTTCGCCCTCGAAGCAAGCTCCAGACCCGGTTTCGGCTACCACGCCCGTGAGCTTCCGGTCGCGAAAGCGCACACGAACTCGCATTCCGGGTCGAATAGGGGTGGCGATCGTCGCTGGAACCGCGTAATCGAAGAGATCGTCGGCGGGAACGGGAAGCGCCACGCGGACGACTTCTCCGGTGGACGCTGCAAAGAGGGGCTGGGTCATGGCGGTGCTGGCAGTGTACGGCAGGCGGAAGGGTGGGGCGGGGTGAACCCGGCCAGAGCTGCTCGAGTGCCGCGCATCGAAGTCCGTCGGGGCCGACGGGGACGTGAACTCCGCATCGATGGGACCCTCGCGTCCTACTACGAGCCCGGTGTCTCGATCACGGGTTCGGTCTGGGACGCTTTGGGAGCCCCGTTGCTGCTCCTACCCCGACCCCGGCGACGGCGTGTGTTGATTCTCGGCCTGGGGGGTGGCAGCGTCGCCCGCGTGGTTCGCGCCCTGGCGCCGCGCGCCAAGATCGTTGGCGTGGAGAAGGATCGGCGCGTGCTGCGCGCCGCTCGTGCCCATCTGGATCTCGATTTTCTGGGAATCGAAGTGATCGAGGCTGCAGCCGAGGACTTCCTCAGCCGCAGCCGACGCAGCTTTGATCTCATCATCGAGGACGTCTTCGTGGGCCAGGGCCGCAATGTCCACAAGCCGGACTGGCTCCCGAGCCCCGGCGTCGGGCGCGCCGTGCGTCGCCTGAACCGGGGAGGGCTGTTCGTCTCGAATACGATCGACGAGTCGGCCGAGGTCGCCCGCGAGTTGGCCCGCCACTTTCCGTCAATCGTGCGGATCGTGGTCGAGGACTACGACAACCGGATCCTGGTGGGTGGACCCCGCCCGCTTTCCGCCCCGGCTCTGCGTGCCGCGGTCGCCTCGGAACGAATCCTCGCAGCCACCCTGCCGCTGATGAACTTCAGGACGCTCAAGGGAACTTCGTCCTAGCCGGGCGCTCAGCATCAGGCAGCCAGGAAGTCCAGCACGGCCTTGTTGAAGGCCCGCGCCGACTCCGCCATCACCAGGTGGCCGCCGTATTGGAGCGAGACGAGATGGGCGTTGGGGATCTCGTCGGCCAGGAAGCGGTGCAGCTTCGGCGGCGTGAGGCCGTCATTGCGACCGTGGAGGATCAGCGTCGGGTGCGGGATCTGCCGCAGGCGGTCGGCGGTGTCGTGGCGACGGACGGCGTCGCATTGGCGGACGAACAGGTCGGGCGTGAAGGGCGCGCCCCCCTTCGAGAAGAATGCGACCATGGCATCGATCAGGTCGTGCTGCTCGAGGGTCTCGTCCTGGAGCGTCCAGATCAGGCGCTCCCGGACCAGCATCTCGGCGGGCGGTTCGAGGCGCGCGAGGTCGCACCACTGTTGGAGCAGCAGGTCGCGCTTGGCATCGATCCGGGCGAAGGTGCCCGACAGGATCATCCGGTTGACCCGCTCCGGGTGGCGCAGGGCCAACTCCTGACAGGCCATGCCGCCCATGAAGATGCCGAGCACGTTCGCCTGCTCGATCTCCAGGGCGTCGAGCAGTCCCACGATGTCGTCCGCGAGGTCCGCCGTCGTGAAGGCGCCGCCCGGATCCTCGCTTTCGCCCACACCGCGGTGGTCGAAGATCACAGTCCGGTGGACGGCTGAAAAATCCGGAACCTGCAGTGGCAGCCAGCCCCGACAGGAGCCGCCCATTCCCATGACGAGCAGCAGGGGCGTTCCCGAGGACTCGCCGTGCGTCTCGGAATAGATCTTCCGACCCCGAACCGTGACCAATGTCATGGCCCGATTCTACTGCTTGAATTCTGGAATGGGGAAGTGGGTGGCGTGGCCACCGGCAGTTCGCCGCTTCGGCGAACTGCAAGGTTAGCCCGAAGGGCTAACCACTCATCTGCTTCAGGTCGTGAAGAATGCCACGGGCCACCGCCTTCAGCGTCTCGAAGACACCCAGGCCGGTGGTGGCAGAGGCCTCGAATTCGGATAGACCGCCCGGGTTGAGCAGCTTGCGCATCTCGTCCAGCGCCGCGGCGTTGGGAAGGTCTCGCTTGTTGTACTGGATGACGCAGGAGACCTTCTCGATGTCATAGCCCTGCTCGGCCAGGTTCACGCGCAGGTTGTCGAGGCTCTCGATGTTCGCCTCCATGCGCTCGACCTGGCTGTCGGCCACGAACACCACACCGTCCACACCTTTCAGGATCAGCTTCCGGCTGGCATCGTAGAAGACCTGACCGGGGACCGTGTAGAGGTGGAAACGGGTCTTGAAGCCGCGGATCTGGCCGAGTGCGAGCGGCAGAAAGTCGAAGAAGAGGGTTCGTTCGGTCTCCGTTGCCAGGGAGATCATCTTTCCCTTCAGCTCCGGATTGGTCTTGCTGTAGATGTGTTGCAGGTTCGTCGTCTTTCCGCACAGGCCGGGGCCGTAGTAGACGATCTTGCAGTTGATCTCGCGTGACGAGTAATTGATGAAGGACATATCCGCTCGCTACACCGAGAACAGGTTGTCGATGTCTTCGTCCGTGATCTCCGCGAACGGAGTTCCTGCGCTGCCCTGAGCCTGGCTCTGCTCTGCCTTCTTCTGGATCTCCTCGAAGATCTTGGCGAGCTGAGCCCCGGCCTTCTTCACGCGCAGTCGAACGAGTCCCAGGGAGCTGCGGTCGTCGAAGATCACCACGAGGATGATCCGTCCCGCAATCAATGTGATGTGGAGGTTGTCCCGTTGGCCCTGATGGAAGTGGACCGGGAACTCCTCTTCACCGACGATCTTTGCCAGCCCGCCCGTGGCCGCCACCGAGCCTGCAGTCAGCGACGCCAGGCTCGTCGTGTCGATGCCGCGCATCTCGCCGGCCTCGGAGATCATCTGGCCGTTGCGGTCGACGACGAAGATGCCCTTGGCGTTTGCGTCCTTCACGAGCCGCTGGGTCACCGCAAGGACCTTGCGGAAATCCTCTTCGTACATCACGAGCTGGGTATCGTGCATCGGCATTCGCCTCGATAAACGCTCGGGGGTAAAGGGGTTTCGACCCGCACTCTACCCCGCAGACAACGCCCGCGCCAAGCCGCGGTATCGCTGACGGATCGGCCTGATTGGCTTGCAGCTTTAGGGATCCCGGGGGGTTGGCACCAACCCTGCGGGTGATTCGCAGATCGGGACTATTCCATCTTCCTGCGGTGATCCATGGAAATGCCGATGGTGACGGGGTCTGCGTACTCGAGATCACCACCGAGGGGCATGCCATAGGCGATCCGCGTGAGCTTGATGCCTGTGGATTGCAGCCGGTCGCTCACGTAATGGGCGGTGGCATCGCCCTCGGCGTTGGGATTGGTCGCCATGATGACCTCCTCGATGCCGCCTTCTCCCACCCGCTTTTCGAGCTCGGCGATCCGCAGCTCGCTGGGCCCGACTCCATCGATGGGCGAGAGGGTCCCACCCAGAACGTGATAGCGGCCCCGATAGCGGCCGCTCTTCTCGATGGCGGCCAGGTCGGCCGGCTCCTCGACCACGCAGAGGGTCGAAGTGTCGCGCTTCGGGTCCCGACAGATCTCGCATGGCGACTGGTCGGTCAGGTCGAAGCAGAACTCGCACAGCACGATCTCCTGCTTCAGGCGATCGATGGCCTGAGCCAGCTCGTGGACCTGGGCCTCCTGGGCACCGAGCAGGTAGAAGGCCAGGCGTGTCGCCGATTTTTCTCCGATCCCGGGCAGGCGTTTGAGCGCCGCCACCAGTCTCTCGATGGGGGGTGAGCTGAGCACGGCGGATCAGCCCGTCTCGCCTTCGAACAGATTCGGAAGCGCCATCCCCGCCGAGGCGCGCTGCAACTCCTGCTGGACCATGCTCTGGGCGTGGTGCAGGGCGGCGTTGACGGCGGCTGCCGTGAGGTCCTGGATCATGTCCCGGTCGCCGCTTTCCAGCAGCGACGGTTCCATGCGGATCTCGAGCACGCGCAGGGCCCCGGTCACGACCGCCGTCACCATGCCGCCCCCGGCTGCGCCTTCGAAGCGCCTCGTGGCCAGCTCCTGCTGCAGCTCGCCCAGCCGTGACTGCATCTCGCGGGCCTTCTCCATCAGCTGGCCGAGATCTTCGGGCTTCACGGCTGGGTGCCCCCGCCGCCGAGGGCGCGGATCTCGGTGATCTCGCCTTCGAGGGTTTCGACGGCGGCGCCGATCGCCGGGTGGTTGAGGGCCTTCTGGCGCAGCCGACGCGCCACCTCGGGATCGTTTCGGGGCCCGCCACCCGGCGAGCCTGCATTCTGCATCTCGACCTCGACCCGTGTGGGTTCGCCGAAGAAGCGGCTGCAGAGATCTTCCACGATGTCGCGCCGCCCGCCCAGCCGCTGGGCCGCGAAGCGGTTGGGAACCGCGATGCGGAGCCGCCCGCTCTCGCGTTCGAGGAGCTTTCCGCCTTCGAGGGCGGCAGCGAGTCGCGGCTGTTCGCGTCCGACGAAGGCTCGCAGCCGATCGAAGACGACCGGGAGCGGAGCCCTCTCGTCGGGCACTTCGTGCATCGGTGCCGGCGGCGCCGCGTCGCGGGTGGGAAGCGCTGCGGAATTGGACTCGGCCTTCGGCGCGGCTTTGCTGCCCGCGCCCGGCCCGCTTGCGCCCGTGCTTGCAGCTGCGTCGCGACGATCGGGCGATCGAGGGCTCGATGCCCGACCCGCGCCGTCTGGCGCGTTGCCTGGCGGCCCGCTACTTGGCGGTGAACCGGCGAGCCGACGCTCCAGCGCGTCGAGCCGCGACAGCAGCCGTGCCACGTCGTCGCCAGCGGGCATCGTGGCGAGTCGGACCACGGCCATCTCGAGCACCGCAAACGGTTGGGGCGCCCAGGCCAGCTCCTCCTGCTCCATCACGAGCGCGCGGAACATGCGCCGCAGGCGCGTCGGGTCGCCGCGCTCGGCCAACTCGCGGAGCTCGGCGATCTCGGCGTCGCTGCCATCGACCAGTCCCTCCCGGTCGGGCGCGATGCGCAGCACCACCAGGTCGCGCAGCATCTGGACCAGGCACTCGCCGAGTCTGCGGGCGGCTGTGCCGGCCTCGGCGGCGCGCCCGCAGGCGTCGAGCGCGGCGGCCGCGTCGCCGTCGATGCAAGCCGAGGCGATCGCCAGCAGCACCCGGCGGTCGATCAGGTCGAGGACCTGGGCCACCTGCTCGTCGTCGATATGGCTGCCTCCATAGGAGATCAGCTGGTCGAGCAGGGTCTGGCCGTCGCGGAGCGATCCGTCGGCCTCGCGTGCGATGTTCAGCAGGCTGGTCTCGCTGATCTCGACCTTTTCGTCCCGGCAAATGATCCGCAGGCGCTCGACGATCTCGGCCGACGCGATCCGCCGCAGGTCGTAACGCTGGCAACGCGACAGCACGGTGATCGGGATCTTCTCGGGGTTCGTCGTGGCGAACACGAACAGGCAGCGCGGTGGCGGCTCCTCCAGGGTCTTGAGCAGCGCGTTGAAGGCCGCAGTGGAGAGCATGTGGACCTCGTCCACCACGAAGATCTTGTGCTTGCCGGGGGAGGGCGCGTAGCGCACCGCCTCGATCAGCTCGCGCACGTCGTCGACGCTGGTGCGACTCGCCGCGTCGATCTCCTGCACGTCGGTCGAGTGGCCCGCGATGATCTCGCGACAGGAGTCGCACTCGCCGCAGGGCGTGTCCGTCGGACCCTTCTCGCAGTTGAGGCAGCGGGCCAGGATGCGGGCCAGCGTCGTCTTCCCGACGCCCCGGGGGCCCGTCAGCAGCAGGGCGTGAGGCACCCGGTCTGCCCGGATCGCGTTGCGCAGCGGGATCGTGACGTGGTCCTGGCCGACGACGTCGTCGAACGACTGGGGCCGCCACTTCCTGGCAAGGACTTCATAGGTCATCGAGGGGTAGAATACCTCGTGGCGCAGCTCGCCTGCACGGATCCGGGATCGCAGGGCACCCCCACTCGCAACCGAATCCCCGCTACCGCTGCTTCCTTCCGGACCTGACGGAGTTTACGAGGTTCGTGATCGAACGGGACCCTGCGATCGCGGGTCTGCGCAGGACCCGGCCACAGTACCGGCGGGCCCGCGGGGGGTCAATTGCCCGCGATGTATGCTGCCTCGCGAGGAGAGGAACCCCCATGCGACTCGAAAAGCCCCGTATCGAGCCCCTTGACGACGATCAGCTCGACCCCGAGATCCGGGAGCGCTTCGGCTCCGGACCGATCCTGAACATCTTCCGGACCCTGGCCCACCACCCGAAGCTGATGAAGCGCTGGCTCGTCTTCGGCAACCACATCCTCGCGAAGTCGTCGCTCCCGCCGCGCGAACGAGAGCTCGTGATCCTGCGAATCGGCTGGCTGTGCCGCTGTGGCTACGAATGGGGACAGCACGTGGAGATCGCCCGAAACAGCGGGCTCAGCGATGAAGAGATCGAGCGGATCGCCGCCGGCCCCGACGCCGATGGCTGGAGCGATCCCGAACGGCTGCTGCTGCGGGCCGCGGACGAGCTACACGCTGATGCCTTCATCACCGATGCGACCTGGTCAGGCCTTTCGGCGCATCTGTCGACCGAGCAGCTGATCGATCTCGTCTTCACCGTCGGCCAGTACAACCTGGTCTCGATGGCGCTCAACAGCCTGGGGGTGCAGCCCGAATCCGAAGACGTTCCGCGGCTTCCCGAGAGATGAGTGGACGGCTTGCCGGCAAGGTCGCGGTGGTGGGGCCGGTCAGACCCCGGGCGACAGCATCGGCAACGGGCACGCCACCGCAATCCGGTTGGCGCGTCGTCGAAGACCCGATCACGTCGAAGCTCGTCCAGAGTCGGAACAAGAGCACTCGTGGGTCGACGAGGGTCAGGTGGTTGGCATCGTTGCCCGGTAAGACGTGATGCTGGCGCTCCGGCGGGGAACCCCCGGGCAGCGCCCCTGAGCTTCGGAAGCGCCGTCAGGTCTCCAAGGCCCCGATGCTCCCGGCCTTCGCGACCTGGTCGTAGACCCTGCGAATCTCGCCCAGCGTGGCGACGAGCCGGCGCTGCAGTGCGGGACCGTCCGGGCCGTCCGGGCCGAGATCGGTGAGGACGGCGGCGGCTTTCAGGCTGTCCGAGTCGGTGCTGAGGGCTTCGACGCCGCGTCCACTCATCCAGCGTGCGGCCGCCTCGACCTGCCGCACGAAGCCATACTGCTCGAGCAGCGCTTCGACCACGGGCCCGGAGGCCGCGTGTCGCAACATGGCCGGTACGCTCGGGAGCGCTGGGCAGCCGCGTTCACCGCGCTCCAGCAGCCCCCCTCCGGCCAGAAAGTCGACGTCCATCAGTCCACCGGGGCCGGTCTTGTAGGTCAGCGTGTCCACTTTTTCGGCGCCACGCTCTTTTTCGACCCGCTTGCGGATCGCGATCAGTTCCTGCCAGGGCGGAGCGTGCCCGGGAAGGATGGACTCGCGAACCCGGTCGAGCGTGACCTGGGCCGACTCGGTCGCGCCGGCGATCGGCCGGGCGCGGAGCATGGCCAGGTGCTCCCAAGTCTGGGCCCGTTCGCACTGGTAGCGTTCGAAGGCTGAAAAGGTCGTGACGAGGGTCCCCTGACCGCCCGACGGGCGCAGCCGCGTGTCCACCGAATAGGCGACGCCGGCGCCCGTCATGGTTGCCAGGTAGGAGATCAGTCGTTGACCGATCCGGCTTGCGGCGTCGACTGCGTCCGCGCCACCTTCGGTAAGGAAGATGAGGTCCAGGTCCGAGTGGTAGGTGAACTCCATCCCGGCGAGCTTGCCCATCCCGATCACGGCAAACGACGGTGTTTCGGACAGCCGGACGTGGGCCAGTGCCAGCTCCAGGGCTCGCTGGGTGATGGTCTCGGCCAGGATCGAAAGGAACCGGGAGACTTCGTCGAACGAGTTGATCCCCGCGTACTGCAGACAGCCGGCGACGACCGTTTCCTCGCGTCGCAGCAGCCGCAGCGCGTCGAGGCAGCTTTCCAGATCCTCGACGTCTTCGAAGGCCCAGCTTTCCAGTGCGCGCTCGGTCTCGGAGAGTGTGCTTGCGGTCGCGCGGGCCAGCCGTTCCAGCAACGCGGGGCGGTGGCTGAGGAAGCCGGCTGTTTCAGTGTGGGTGGAGATGGCGCGGGCGAGCCCCAGCAGCATCGGACCATCGAGCTGCCGGAATGCCGGGTCCTCGCTTCGAAGCGCGAGCAGGGGCTCGGCGGCTGCCGTCACCCGCTCGGACAGGGTCGGCACCGCATCGATCAGACGCTTGCGAAGCGCGTCACTCACGTCTCCGCTCTGAGCACCAAGGCTTCGAAGTGGCCGCGAACTTCGGTGCGCGCCTCCGTCCAGTCTTCCATCAGGCGGTTCCAGGCGGCGTCGGCCGTCGGGTCCGCATAACCCATGCGCCGCGCGAGCCCGAGCTGTGCCGCACGGTCGGCGGGGAAGCGGGCCGTCTGCTGCTCCTCGGCCATTTGCAGCGCGTGCTCCGCGCGACGCAGCCACAGGTAGGATCGTTCGAGCGATTCGACGACGGGCACGGGCAGGAGGTTCCGGTCCGCTATGGCTTCCAAGGCCGCGAGCACGTTGCCGGTGCGGATCGACGGCTCGTCTCCGCCTGCGAAGAGCTGAATCGACTGGACCAGGAACTCCACGTCACGGATTCCGCCTGCTCCGTCCTTGAGCTCGTAGTCGAGGTTCTTGCCCGTACGCCTCCGCTGCTCCTCGATGCGTGACTTCATGTCCCGGATTTCGTGGATCACATCCGGGTCGATCGCGCGGCGGTACACGAAGGGCTGGATCTGGTCGGCAAAGCCGCTGCCCACGGGATCGCCCGGTAGAGGACGCAGCCGGATCAGCATCTGGCGTTCCCACTCGGCACCGAAGGTTTCGTAGTACTCGAGGGCGGCGTCGATCGAGTTGGCGAGCACGCCGGCAGGTCCTTCCGGGCGCAGATCGAGATCGACCCGATAGCCGAACCCTTCCGGGGTTCGCGCTTCCATCTCCTTCTTGAACTGGCGAATCAGCCGGCCGACCTCGGCGTTGTAGGCGAGCGGATCGCTGTCCGATGGGGGCTCGTAGACGAACAACAGGTCCACGTCCGATGAGAAGTTGAGCTCCTGGCCTCCTAGCTTGCCGAGGGTCAGGAGCGCGGGTGACGCCAGACCCGTCTCTGCCGCTGCGCACGCCAGTCCTGCCGTCAGACAGCGGTCGGCCAGATCCGAAAGCTCTCGCAGGCTCTCCCGGAACGGTCGGCCGCAGAGATCGCGGGCTGCGGTCCGCAGCAATCCCTCGTGCTTCGCGTCCCGGATCCGGTCCCAATCGGCTTCGAGGGGTTGGTCGGCGGGCGGCGGCGGTGGATCTCCGGCGAGGGACTTCACGCGCTCGGGGTGGAGCAGCAGCCAACGGGCCAGAAACTCGCTCGACCCGAGAACCGAGGCCAGTGCGGGAAAGGTCTCGGGCGCGAAATGAATGCCCTTGTTCCGGCAGATCTGGGCCAGTCGTCGCAGCCGCTGCGCCCCGGCGCCGGGTCGGGCGCTGTGAAGCAGCGCCGGCACCCAGCGCTCGAGCCAGCGCTGGAGATCAGGGTCCTGGGCGGCTGCTACGAAGGCGGCAGCGGCGGCGACGGGCTCCGGGTCACCGACAAGGCCGAGACGGTCCAGATCGGGCTCACCCCGACGCAGTGAATCGACGAGTCCCGCTACTGACGCATCCATCGCGCAACGACAGGTATCGCGTTCCGGTCGTACTCGCCCCCGTTGGCCCACGCGCGTAGGCGGAATCCACATCCAGGCGTGAAGGCAATGGACAACCCGGTGAGCGGCCGGCTGCTGCTGCGAGAGAGTCGGGATGCAGGGAGATGGTGCGATTGGCTAGGCGTCGGGCTTGGGACGGGGCCTTCGGCGCCGCGAGCGGGACCGGCCGCCACGGCCGCCTCGACTGCCACGCCCACCACGGCGGCCGCGCTCCTTCTTGTCGCGGCTGCTCTTCTTAGCCGAGGCGGGCAGAGCCACCGGTGCGAAGAAGCCGGCAGGCCGCTTGGGGCTGCCACGGCAGATGTCGCAGAGGCCGCACGATTCGTCGACCTCTTCGCCGAAGTAGCTGCGCAGGAAGATCGTGCGGCATTCGGTCTCGGCCGCATATTCTTCGATCGCGTCCATGCGCCGACTGTCCTGGCGGCGCAGGCGTTCGAACTGACCGGATAGCCCGCGGGTGTCCTCCTCGATGGTTCCCTTGGCGAGAACGTGGATGCCGGCGTCGTCGCGCTCGACCAAGCCGGCCTCCTCGATCTTGCCGAGCAGGGCCTGGGTGACACGTGGGCCGAGCTCCGCCGAGAGCGCCAGCGCTTCGAGCGTGGGGTCCCGGTCCTCCTCGTCCCAGGCGGCGAGGGCGGTGCCCAGCTTGTAGAGCTGATCGGGCCGGATTCGGCTGCGGTTCAGCAGCGCTTGGTGGATCTGCCGGTCTTCCGGGTCGTAGAGGAGGATGCAGTTCGCCTTCTTGCCGTCGCGACCACCGCGTCCGGCTTCCTGAACGTACTGCTCGAGTGAGGCTGGGGACTGGTAGTGGAGGATGTAGCGGATGTCCGGCTTGTCGATGCCGAGACCGAATGCGTTGGTCGCCACCATCACCGTTCGATGGCCGCGCCGCATGTAGCGAGCTTGCTCCTTGTTGCGATCGGCCGCCGTCATGCCGCCGTGATAGCGATGGACCGGCACCCGGAAACGCTTCAGGAGCGCGTAGATCATATCGACCTCGCGCCGCGTGGAGCAGTAGATGATGCCGGGACGGCGCAGCCGTCGAACCAATCGGAGCATCACCCGGGCCCGCACATCTCCCTCGGCGGGGAGCACTTCGAACGCGAGGTTGGACCGGTGCGGCGGGACCTCGATCACGGCCGGGTCGCGCATGGCGAGCGACTTCATTACGGCGTCGCGAACGTGCTCGGTGGCGGTGGCCGTCAGGGCCAGCAGGGGCGGTGACCCGAGGGCCTTGAGCTGGGTACCGATCCGCTGATAGGCGGGGCGGAAGTCGTAGCCCCACTCCGAGATGCAGTGGGCCTCGTCCACGGCCGCCAGGCCGACGCCCGATTTCAGCAGGCGTTCGATCAGGATGGGCGACGCCAGCGTCTCGGGCGTCGTCATGACCAGCAGGGCGCCGCCCTGCTCGATGCGGTCGAGGGCCTGCTTTCGCTTGTTGCCGCGGACACTCCCGTCCAGGCGGATGCAGGGGATGTCACGGGAGAGGAGCTTTTCGTGCTGGTCCTGAAGCAGGGCGAGCAGCGGTGAGATCACCACCACCGGCTTTTTGAGCAGCATCGAGGGGATCTGGTAACAGGCGGACTTTCCAAAACCGGTCGGGACGATCATCATCGCGTCGCGCCCGGCGAGAGAGGCGTCCAGGACGGCCTCCTGCTCGGGGCGAAGTTCCTCGATGCCGAGCCGGGCTGCGGCATCGGCCACCGTCGCGCCCTCGGGCAGCGGCCGCGGCTCCCGGGGCGGAGCCTTGCGCGTCCGCGCCGGCTTGGCCTCGGCTTCTGCTCCGGGCTCGGCCTGCGCGTCGATCGCCGACTCGTCCCGCGTCGCCCCGGGCCTCCTCTCGCGGTTCGATCTCCTCCGGGATCGGCGCCGCCGGGCGCCCGCTCTCGGGTGGCCTTCCGTCATCGGTTACGCTTCCAAATGATCCGATCCTCCTTCGGCAGTCGGCCAGCGGGAGGTCCGATGGGGAGTCTCCCTTGAGGCCACGTCGTCGCCGAAGATCCAAGACCGACCCAGAGAGCGGCCGGCAGTGGCATCCGCCGAGCAGCTCGAACGACCCGTCGGGGGCAAGCGGTCGTCTGCGAGGAGCGGATCCTCGCACCGGCCGCACCGACATTTGAGGGGTGCACCCGAGCTAGAACTGGAACGGGTCATGGCACCGACCGGGGCAGGTGCACGACACGCCCATGGGCCGTCACCATAGCAGGCATGGGGTCATTGTGGGCAATCCGGTTTCGCGCCCGCCAGACCGGCAGCCCCCACCTTCGAGGGCCACTCTACCTCCAGCCGCGCGCCGCCCCTTGAGCGGCCGCCGCCCAAGCAGCGGCCGCTCAAGGGGTGGCCGGGGTATGCTCCCGTTCGTAGCGGGGGGGGGACTCGTGTCCGAAGGATCGGCCACTGGGATGCCGGGGAGTGAGCTGACCACCCGCATTCTGTTCGGGATGGGCGCCGGTGTCTTGCTCGGCGTGCTGCTCAACTGGATCGGATTCGAAGCGGGCGGGTTTCTCGACGTCTACGTGGTGGACGGCCTGTTCCACGTAGTGGGCTCGGTCTTCCTGGCCAGTCTGAAGCTGTTGGTCGTACCGCTGGTCTTCGTGTCCATCGTCTGTGGCACTGCCGCCCTCGACGACCTGACGAAGCTGGGCCGCGTCGGCGGCAAGACCTTGGTCCTGTATCTGGTGACGACGGCCGTGGCGATTTCGCTGGCCCTGATCGCTGCGTCGATCATTGCGCCCGGCGCGGGCCTGGAGCTCTCGACCGATCTCGTGTTCGAGTCCAAGCCGGCGCCCCCGCTCTCCCAGGTGCTGATCGATCTGTTCCCGAGCAATCCGGTCCGGGCGATGGCCGAGGGCAACATGCTCCAGATCATCGTCTTCTCGGTGCTGTTTGGCGTGGCCATGACGTTGTCCGGCGATCCGGGCGCACGGGTTCTCGGCCTCTTCAAGGACCTGAACGAGGTGATCATGCGCCTCGTTTTCTTGCTGATGAATCTGGCGCCCTACGGTGTCTTCTGTCTGATCACCGGGGTCTTTGCCGATGAGGGCTACCAGGCGATCCTGGCGCTGTTTCAATACTTCATCGTCGTGCTCGGCGTGTTGTTCCTGCACGCGCTCGTCACCTACCCAACGATGCTGCGCGTCCTGGGTGGCCTCGGCGCCATCGACTTCTTCAAGCGAATGCGCGACCCGATGGTGCTGGCCTTCAGCACCGCAAGCAGCAACGCCACGCTGCCCGTAACCCTCGAGAACGCGGAGCGCCGGCTGGGTGCTGACAACTCCATCGCCTCCTTCACGATTCCGCTCGGCGCAACCCTCAACATGGACGGCACCGCCATCATGCAGGGTGTGGCCACTGCATTCATTGCCCAGGCCTACGGATTCGACCTCTCCATGGCCGACTACCTGACGGTGGTGCTGACGGCGACATTGGCTTCGATCGGGACCGCGGGCGTTCCCGGAGTCGGGTTGGTGATGCTGGCCATGGTTTTGCGCCAGGTGAACCTGCCGGTGGAGGGCATCGCGCTCATCATTGGCGTCGACCGCTTGCTGGACATGGTTCGCACCGCCGTGAACGTGACCGGGGACTCGGCCGTGACCTGCGTGGTGGCGAAGTCCGAGGGAAAGCTCGACCTCGAGAAGTACCGTGGCGGATGAGGAACCTCCGAGCGGCTGGCAGTTGGCCCTCGACGCTGCGGTGGTGCGGCGAGCGCTGCTGATGGCGCTGCTGGTGGGTCCGATCCTGATCCTCATCAACCATGGTGATTCGATCCTGCAGGGGGGAATCGGGCCTGTCCGGGCGCTCAAGATGGCCCTCACCATGGCGGTGCCGTATCTGGTCTCGACCTACTCGAGTGTCGGGGCCCTTCGCAGGCAGGGTTAGCCTGGGGAGATCACGTACCTGGGCAGAATCTCTCGGACCCGGCCATGGCGAGCTCGCTTGCTGGCGTGCTAGGCGACGATGTCCTGGCTCGGCCAGGGCATGTTCGAGAGCTGGGCGTCGAGCCGCTCGAACGTGCGCAGCTCCTCCGGGGCGAACACCTCCGACAGCAGCGAGAATCCGATCCCTGGCGTGAGGCTGACGATCCCGATGCCGCGCAACGTGTTTCGGAGCAGACGCCGTCTCGATATCCGCCGGTCGTGCCCTCCGATGGTCGTCAGCACGGCTGCACCGAGGCCCGCGCCGGCGAGAAGCCGGTCGCTCTTCCGGCGATGGTGCGCTTCCGCGATGCCCTGGGCCAGAAGCTGGGACGCCATGCGAATCGCCTCGGGCTTCGGAACCGGCCGTCCACTGCCCGGGGCCGACTCGAGATCGAACTCGGCCCAGACCCCCGCGTGGTCGGAGTACGAGTTCTTCTCGCCCGAGATGGGGAAAACCTCGTCGAACACGATTCGCGTGGTCTTACTGCGAAGGCGGTGCTGCACCCCGTCCCGAACGAAGATGAAGTCGATCCGGCGGTTGGGCTTGTCGCTGTGCGACCGGTAGGGGTTCGAGCGTGTGACGGTGGGCTGGGCCGTGCCGCTCTCGGCCGCTGCGTCTCGCAGGCCCGTCAGTCCCTGGAGCACCCGGTATTCGGGATCGCCCGGCCGGATGTTGAAGTCGCCAACGACGATCAAGGGCTCGTTCGTGCGCAGCGTCTCCATTGCGAGCTGCACGATCTGTCCGATCCGGTAGGCGCGGTATTCGTGAGACACGTCATTGCGGTAGCGCGCGTGCAGGTGGGTATCGAAGAAGTTCACGATGCCCTCGGGCGTGCGAAGTCGCGCGCGCACGAAACCCTTGCCGCCGTAGTAGTCGGGATGGTCGAGCCGGGGAGGGCGGGCCGGCAGCGAGAAGGTCTCGAAGCGGACGCTCTCGATCGGGTGCCTCGAGAGGACCAGCAGTCCGCTCCCGCCGATGGCGGCCCGACTCTGCCACGAGTGGTCGAGTCCGACCCTGCGACCGGCGCGCACCAGGATGTCTCGGGATTCGGCGGTCCAGAGCTCCTGGAAGGCGATGGCGTCGACGTCCAGGGCCTCGAGGCCGTCACCGATGGCGCGCATTCGGGAGTCCACCCGGTGACCGAACGGTTCCGGGAAGGCCCAAGCGTTCAGGGTCGCTGCGCGAAAACGCATCGTTTATTAGACGATGCAAATGCCTTGCCGAGTTCCTTGGATCTGCCGGTCCCTTCAGGGGACGACCCGGATCAACGGGTTGGAGAGACACTTGCGCAATGATTGCCGGTAGCATTGACCCGTGGGTGGGAAGTCGGTTACCCAAATTGGAAGCTGGGTGCGCAGCTGACGCAAATTGCGTCGGAGTTCAACCGAGTCCGCCGAGCCCTCCGCCGTCGACGTAGATGCGCTGGCCGGTGACGTAGCCAGCGGCGCCGGAGACCAGGAAGCGGACCACCGAGGCGATCTCTCGGGGAGTGCAGACGTGGCGGAACGGCATGCTGGGATCGAGCTTGCGCAGGTCACCGTCGCCCCGGATCGCCTGGATCAACCGCCGGCCCATCTCGGTCTCGACGAGGCCGGGCGCCACGATGTTGACGTGGATGTTGTTGCGCAGCTCTTCCTTCGAGAGCGTGAACGCCAGGGCTTCCATGGCCGCCTTGCCCATGTTGTAGGGCGCACCGCCGCCCGCCATCAGACGCGTCGCATTGCTCGAGATCATGATGATGTCGCCGCGCGCGCGTTCACGCATGCTCGGCAGCACCAGCTTGGAGAGGTAGTGCGGAGCAAGGGCGTGGGTGTGGACCACGCGCTGGAGCTCTTCGGGATCGGTCTTGGCGACGCTCTTCCCCCGGCTGGCCTGCCCGGCGTTGTTGATCAGGATGTCCACGTGTCCGAAATCGGCCAGGATCTGCTTGACCATCGTCTCGTCCTCGTCGAAGCGGTCCACCGAGGCCGAATAGGCTCGGGCCTTCCGACCGAGGGCCTCGATCTGCTTCACGGTTTCGAGGGCCGCTTGCGCGTCACGGCGATAGTTGATTGCAATGTTGGCGCCGTCTTCGGCGAGGCCGAGTGAGATGGCCTGGCCGATCCCACGGCCTCCGCCAGTGACGAGTGCGACTCTTCCTTCGAGGGACATCGGGGACCTTTCAGATGGAGCGGACGGGGCAGCTGCGATCGAAGCTGCGAATTCTACCGGAATGGCGAGTCTTCGAGCGTTTCGAGCCGTTCGACGGCCCGGTCGAGCGCGCCGATCTGTCGTGTGGTCGGGCCTGCGGCCAGGCCGAGGTTTCCCACGCCCACCGCTCCCAGCAGGGCCGCGAGGAAACGGCGCCGGGTCGAGTGGACGCCGCCACCGAAGCAGGCGGGCAGGGCGATCAGCAGGCTCAGGACTCCGAATCCCAGCCGGGTCGTGCGCCGCCGTCGGGTCGTGTCGAGATCCAGCTCCAGAAGCTTCGAGGCGGCGAGGGCGGTCTCGCGGGAGCGGGCGGAACCTGCGGGCAGCTGCGTTGGGCGATCCAACTCCAGACTTGCAAGCAGGCCCGCGTGATCGGAGTGGGCGGCGGGTCGCCCATCGATTTCGAAGATCTCCTCGAACACCCGGTCGATCGTACGGGCCACCGCGCCCAGCGATCGTCCATCGCGAATGAACATGTAGTCGATGCGTTCTTCGACGGCAGGCGCTGTGCGATAGGGGCTGTTGGCGAGCAGGGTCTGCTGACGGTGACCTCGTTCGATGGCCGCGTCCCGAAATCCTCCGAGGTCGGTCAGCACGCGGTGGTGGACCTCGTCTTCCTCGAGGTTGAAGTCTCCGACCGCGATCACGGGGGTAGCGGTCGATCGGAGCGCCGCGGTCAGCTGGATTACCTGGGCCAATCGCGTTCCGTCGTAGCCGTCCGTTCCATAGCCTGCATGCAGATGGGTCACCACGAAACGAACCGGCCCAGCGGCCGTGTCGAGGGTCAGATCGCCGAAGCCCTTGCCCGAGTGATAGTCGCCGTGCCATACGCGCTCGGGTCGACCGCGAGACTCGAACGCCTCGAAGCGGCTCTCGAGGATGGGAAGCTTCGACAAGACCAACAGGCCGCTGCCGGCCAGTCCGGGACGGTTCTGCCAGACGTGCACCAGGCCTGCTTCACGACCGGAAAGGATCAGGGCTTCCATCGCGGCCTCGGTCCACACCTCCTGGAAGGCGGCGACGTCGGGTGCGAGCGCGGCCATCGTGTCTCCGATCCGTTGCAGCCGTGCTTCGACGTCTCTCGACAACGCGAAAGGAAGCGCCCACACGTTCAGACTGACGATCCGGAGCGTTGTCGATCTCAATGTGAAGGCTCCGCGCGGGATGCCGGGCCGTCGGGCCCGCTCGTCTCATCCAGGCGGCGTGTGGGTGCCGCGCGCCTTTCGTGGAGCAGCGTGTGGCCGACGACCAACAGCGCGGCGAAGTCAGCGAGGCCGTACGGCCGAACGACGGTCAGGCGCCGGATCCCGGCGGTGAGCGCGAGGAGCGCAGCACCCGCCAGTCGATCGCGAAAGGGGGGGGGAGCGCCTTTGCGCGGCATGGCAACACCTTAGCAGCCAGCCGTGATCGGGTATGATGGTCGCTACGCGGAGGGTCGCCGTTGCGTGAGCACCGCTGGTCGATCGAATTTCCCCACGCTGCCGAGCGCCTGTGGGCGTTGATGCAGGACTACGATCGCTGGACTGAATTCGCTCCGATGGTGATCGCGGTCGAGGTGCTCTACCCGGGCGATGCCCAAGGCAACGGGCTGCTGCGCCGGGTGATCTACCGGATGCCGTTCGGACGCACCGGGTCGGCGCTCGAGCTCGTGACCGACGTGGTGGCGGCCCAGGCCTACACCTACAAGATGATCAGCCGACAGCCGGGTAACGATCAGAGCGGGCGCGTCCAGCTCGAACCCCTGGGGCCCGACAAGGTGCGCCTGCACTTCGAGGAGCGCTTCCACATCGTGGGCGCGCCGCTGCGCTGGTTCGAGGGGCCGATCTATCGCTTCATCAACCGCAAGAACGAAGAGTCCATGCGACGGATGTCGGATTGGCTCACCGCGCATCCGGAGTATCGATCCGACCTCGTCCCGTCTGACGAGGTCTAGGGGCGGCCACCAGCAGGGCCGATCCCTAGAAACGGAATTCGAAGCGGAGCCCGACCGCCTTGCCCTTCTCGAGCTTCAGCCGGGGGCCGAAAATCCGGAATTCGATCCGTTTCTCGCCGATCAGGAATGGGGTAGCCCGCTTGTAGGTCAACCCAGCCGCCCCCTTGAACCCGATCTCCTGAAAGGTGTTGGAGAACCAGCTGGACCCCAGCGGGGGCAGGTCCATCTGCATCAGGATTTCGGCGTTCAGCCTGGGCTTCGATCCGCTGTTTTCTTCGTCCGCACGGAGGGCCGAGGCATCCCCGGCCAGGAAGGCAGCTAGGAGTACGACGATCCAAAAAGCTTGCTGCATGGCGTTGTACCTTCCAAACAGTGTTTGATTCTTCTGACTGAGAGTACAGAATGCAATCGATATGCCACCATCGTGTATAGATGGTTTTCGCTAAGTGATTGAAATCACATGGATAATAATTTCACCCCGGGGGGGAAAGAGGTTGCTGTTGACGCGGCTTGCAAGCAACGGAAGGCTGCCTCCCCGAGTTGCGCCGTGCTGCACGTCGGTTGCGCAAAGATGTGCGACCCGGAGTCATGTTCAGCCGAGGGCTTGGCTCGGGAGCTGCACGAAACAGCAGCGGAACCTCTCGCTGACACAAATTGCGGCACCGTTTGCCGGCCTGCTGCAGGCGGACTGCGAGGCCATTGCCGACGGCTGACCCGAAGTCCTGAGCCGGATCGAGACTGAAACATGTTCTAATATGGACCCGATGGAGGAACGCGCCCGGCGAATCGTCGAAACGGCCGTGGAGCTGGCCGAGCAGGGCGGCTTCGAGGCGGTCCGCTTGCGCGACGTGGCCGCCCACGCCGGAGTGGCCCTGGGAACCCTCTACCGGCGTTTCCGCAGCAAGGAGGATCTGCTGCTCGCCGCTTTGGAGCTGGAGACCCAGGATCTGCGGGCGCGCGTCCTCAAGCGGCCTGCGGAAGGTGACACGCCCTTCGAGCGCGTGGCGGGTTTCTTCCAGCAGATGACGCGGGCACTGTTGCGCCGTCCCAATCTGGCGCGAGCCCTGGTTCGTGCCCTCGCCACGGGCGAGCCGGCGCTGGCCCAGAAGGTGGCCAGGTTTCACACGGATGTGGGCGCGTTGATCATCGCGGCCTTGCGCGGCGAGCCTGTCGGCGCGGTTGCATTGCCGTCTGAGCGCGAACAGCAGATCGCGAACGTGCTCCAGCAGGTCTGGTTCTCGTCGCTGATCGGCTGGTCCGCAGGACTCCACGGTCAGTCGGCCATCGTCGATACGACCCGCACCGCAGCCCGATTGTTGCTGGAAAACGGCGCGGCCTAGTCTCCGCGCACCGACGTCAGGCCGGCGACGTCAGGGAGCCGTCCGCCAGACCGGCGGCCAGTGTCTCGAGTTGGACCGCTGCAGAGCCGAGGGTCAGCTCGTTCTGCTTCGCCCACAGGTAGTAGCGGTGCAGGGGATAGTCGACGTCGATCCCGATACCGCCGTGGAGATGCTGGGCGGCGTAACCGACGAACTGTCCACCTTCGGCGGCCCAGTACTTGGCGATCATGACCGTGTCGTGAGCAGCCTCGTTTGCGTCGAGGCGCCATGCGGCGTCCCACATCGTCAACCGCATTCCCTCGAGATGGATGAAGGCATCGGCCGCGCGCATGTGCACGGCCTGGAAGCTGCCGATCGGTCGGTCGAACTGCATACGGGTCCCCGAGTACTCGGCCGTCATCCGCAGGACGCGATCCGATACGCCGACCTGGACGGCGCAGACGGCCGTGATCGCGCGGTCTGCGAGCCAGCGCAGGAGTTCGGCGCCGCGCTCAGCCGTGCCGAGCGGCTCGCCGACGGCGCCGTCGAGTTCGAGCAGAAAATGGGGCTGTCGGTGGGTCACGACCTGCGGCGTGAGTTCGACGCCGTTCGCCGTGGGGTCGACCCAGAACGCGGCCACGCTGCCAGCTTCGGTTCGCGCGGGAACGAGTACGGCGGCAGCGCCTTCGGCGGCGGGGACGCAGATCTTGCGGCCGCTGAGGCGCCATTGGTCGCCTTCGCTTCGGGCGGTGGTACGGGGTTGGGTGGGATCGTCGTGTCCCTCCTCCTCGAGTGCAGCCGTGAGCCGTGTCTCGCCACGCACCACGCCCGGAAGCCAGCGCTGCTTCTGCATGTCGTTGCCGAACTGCTGGAGGGGGAGGGCGCCGAGTACGAGCGTGGGGAGCAGCGGTACGGGCGCAACCGACCGGCCGATCTCCTCGAGCAGCACGCACAGGCTGAAGAAGCCCATCTCGCTGCCGCCGTGGGTCTCTCCGATGGCGACACCGAGCAGATTGGCCTTGGCGAGTTCGGACCAGACTTCGCGGTGGAACGGCTCGCCCGACGCTTCGAACGCCTTGAGACGCTCGTTGGTCAGCAGATCCTCGAGGATCTTGCGCGAGAGTTCCTGAACGTCCTGCTGTTCCTCGGTCAGATTGAAGTCCATGACGGTTCTCTCATCTCTTGTAATTGGGCATGCCCAGGGCGGCCATCGCGATGATGTCTCGCTGCACCTCGTTGGTGCCGCCTCCGAAGGTCAAGATCAGGGTGTTGCGGTAGCTGGACTCGATGCGCCCGCGCAGGATCGCGCCCGGGCTGTCGAGCTGGACGGAGCCGAGTGCCCCGAAGACCTCCATCAGCGCCCGATAGGCTTCGACGAAGAACTCGCTGCCAAAGACCTTCACCGCCGATGCATTTGCTGGATGCAGCTGCTGGTACTGGGCCGACCAGGCGAGCTTGTAGTTCATTAGTTTGAGCACGCGCACCTGGGCGTGGATGCGCGCCAGGTTCGCTTGTACGAACGGTCGGTCGATCACGCGGCGACCGTCGGCGAGCTTCGTCTCCCGGGCCCAATCGACGACCTGTCCCAGGAGTCTTTCCATGGGTGCGTAGTTCGAGAGGGAGACGCGTTCGTGGTTGAGCTGGCCCGTGATGAGCGACCAACCGTTGTTCTCACCCCCGACCAGGTTCTCGGCGGGGACGCGGACGTTGTCGTAGTACGTCGCGTTGGTTCGGACACCGCCCATGGTCGTGATCGGCGTGCACTTATAGCCCTCGGACGTGGTGGGCACGAGGAACATCGAGATGCCGCGGTGCTTCGGGGCGTCCGGGTCGGTACGGGCCGCGAGCCAGATGTAGTCGGCGTAGTCGGCCAGGCTGGTCCACATCTTGGCGCCGTTGATGACCCACTCGTCGCCATCGCGCACGGCCCGGGTCTTCAGCGCTGCCAGGTCGGTGCCCGCTTCGGCCTCGGAGTAGCCGATCGCGAAGGCGAGCTTGCCCTGGAGGATCTTCGGCAGGAAGTCCTGCTTCTGGGCGTCGTTCCCGAAGCGCATCAGCGTCGGGCCGACGGTGTTGAGGGTCAGGAAGGGCAGGGGAAAGCCGGTGCGTTGGACCTCTTCGGTGAAGATGTACTGCTCGAGCGGGCCGCGACCCTGGCCCCCGAATTCTTTCGGCCAGCCGATTCCGAGCAAGCCATCGGCGCCCATCTGTTGCAGGAGTTCCAGATAGACCGGGCCCCCGCCTTCGAGGCTGTGTCGCATCTCCTGCTGCAGGGCATCGAGACGGGGCGTGATCAATTGTTCGAAATAGTCTCGCAGCTCGCCCCGGAACGACTCGAGCTCGGGGGTCAATTCGATGCGCATGGGACTCTCGCCAAAAAGTGAAACGTGTTCTAGTTGCGGCAGTATGCACTCCGAGCCAGGCCGTGTCCACTGTTCCAGCGAGAGGTTGGCCGCTCCGCGACTTGCTGGGCCGCGTCGAACCTGTTCTAATTCCCTCCCTCACCCAGGAGACATCCCGCCATGAAGATCGTTGTGGACTACGACCTCTGCGAAGCGAACGGCGTCTGCATGGATGTTTGTCCGAAATGCTTCCGGGTCGAAGAAGACGACACACTGACCGTGCTGGTCGAAAACCCCGGCGAGGAGCTGCGCGACAAGGTCGAGGAAGCCGTGCGTCTCTGTCCGCGCCAGGCGATCTCCCTCACCGAGGACTGATCCAAAAGACGTCCCATGGATTTCAACGACTCGCCCGACGAAGCGGCGTTTCGGGCGGAAGCGCGCGCATTTCTCGATGAGCACGCCCCGCGCGAGCCGATTCCCCAGTACCACAAGGAGAAGGTCGAAGACGACGTCATCCTGCCGCGTCATCGCGAGTGGCAGCGGACGTTGTACGCCCACGGTTGGGGTGCACTGACTTGGTCGAAGGAGTACGGGGGCCGAGGCCTGGGCCCGATCGAACAGATCATCTGGAACCACGAACTCGGTCGCGTCGGCCTCGGGCCGTCGCTGTTCGTGGCCGGCCTCGGCATGGCCGGACCGACGATCATTGCCCACGGCACGGATGCCCAGAAGGAGCGCTATCTCGAGCCCATGCTCAAGGTGGACGAGATCTGGTGCCAGCTCTTCAGTGAGCCGGGTGCCGGCTCCGACCTGGCCGGCCTGGCCTGTCGCGCCGTCTTGGACGGTGACGAGTGGATCGTGAACGGCCAGAAGACCTGGTGCTCGGGCGCCCAGTACGCCGACTGGGGGATGATGCTGACGCGCACCGATCCATCGGCGCCCAAGCACAAGGGCATCAGCTACTTCCTGCTCGACATGAAGACACCGGGCATCGAGGTGCGTCCGCTCCAACAGATGACGGGCGATGCCCACTTCAACGAAGTCTTCCTGAATGATGTGCGCGTGCCCGACGCGAACCGACTCGGACCGGTGAACGGCGGCTGGCTCTGCACCCTGACGACGCTGACCAACGAGCGGATGGCCATGGCCGGAACCGAGGGCATGTTTACCTGGAGCGAGCTGGTCGAACACGCCCGGGCCAATGGCGTTCGCATGGACGGCGCGACCCGGGACGAGATGGCGCGCCTCTTCACCTGGGTGAAGGCCCTCGAGCTGCTCAATGCCCGCTGTGTCACGAAGCTTTCGCGCGGGGAGATTCCGACCGCCGAGAGCTCGGTGATGAAACTCGCTCTGGCCCGTATCGTCAGCAAGGGCACCGAGCTGGGTGTCCGGCTGCTCGGTCCCGAGGGCCTGCTGCGCACCGGCACCTGGCAGCATCAATGGCTGTTTGCGCCGGCCTTCCACATCGCGGGCGGCACCGACGAGATCCAGAAGAACGTGGCCGCAGAGCGCGTGCTCGGTCTCCCGGTTGAGGACCGCAGCGATCGCGAGACGCCTTTCGAGGATCTCTCGCGGAGCTAGGCTCCCTGTCTGCTGCGAACAAAATGGGAGGGCCCAGCATGGCGGCCGCGATCGGCGATGAGACCTATGTCAATCTCGCGACGTTCCGGAAGAACGGGAACGAGGTGCGGACGCCGGTCTGGATCGCGCCCGACGGTGATCGGCTCTTGGTCTACACCAACGCCAAATCGGGCAAGGTCAAACGCATCCGCAACCAGGGTCGCGCGCGGCTTGCGCCCTGTGACATGCGCGGCAAGCTGAGGGGCGACTGGTTGGACGCCAGCGCCCGGATGCTCGACGCTCCGGGCGAATTGGACCGGGCTCTGGGCGCCGTCATCGGCAAGTACGGCTGGCAGATGCGCCTGGCGCTGTTCAGCTCGCGCTTGTCTGGTCGTTACAAAGATCGAGCGGTCATCGAGATTCGCCTCACATCCGCTGGCTGAGCGACTGTCAGGAGGCCCCGCTTGCAGCCGTCCATTGCTTGTCGGTGGGTCTCGGACCTGCAAGCCGAGATTAGAAGCCCTCGAGTGCAGCGATGCGTTCGCGGAGCCAGCCCGGTGCGCCGAGCAGGGTCGCGGTGCTCTTTGCACGTTTGAGGAAGAGATGGGGATCGGCCTCCCAGGTCACCCCGATACCGCCGTGGATGTGGACGTTGTCGTCCGCGGCGCGCACGTAGGTCTCGTCGCAGTAGGACTTGGCGACCGCCGCCGCCAGCGCCAGCTCCTGCGAGTCCTCGGAGGCGACCCAGCTCGCCCAGTAGGCCGTCGACTTGGCACTCTCGACTTCGAGCAACAGCTCGGCGCAGGTGTGCTTGATGGCCTGGAACGAGCCGATCGGCCTGCCGAACTGGAAGCGCTGCTTGGCGTAGGCCACGGCGTCGTTGAGGCAGCGCTCGGCACCCGCCGCGCTCTCCAAGGCCAGGCAGATGCGGGCTTGGTCCAGGGTCTTGGCCAGGGCTGGGCCACTGCTGCCTTCCTCTCCCAGCAGCTCGGCGGCAACGTCGTGCAGCTCCACGTCGGCGAGCTTGCGCGTCAGGTCCAGGGGCTCCAGGGCGTTGGCGCGAAGTCCCTCGGCGTCACCTCGGACCACGAAGAACGTGATGCCGTCTTCACCGGTCGTGCCCGGCTGACGCGCCGCGACCACCAGCAAGTCGGCGCTGGCAGCGTCGGTCACCAGCCGCTTCGTGCCGCTCAGCCGGTAGCTGTTGCCGTCCGTCTCGAACGACAGCCTTACACCGTCGGCGCTCCAGATGTCGCCCGTTTCCAGCAGCGCCAGCGTTGCGATGATCCCGCCGGAGGCGATGCCTGGCAGCCATCGCTGCTTCTGCTCGAGGGTGCCGGCGTTCAGAATCGCGTTCGCGGCCAGGCACACGGTCGAGAAGTAGGGAGAGCACACGAGGTTGCGGCCCATCTCTTCCATCACGATGCCCAGCTCGAGGAAGCCGAACCCCTGGCCCCCGGATTCTACCGGAAGGTGGATCCCCTGGAGGCCCAGCTCCTCGGCCATCTGCTTCCAGACGGCGGGGTCGTTGCCTTCGGCAGTCTGCTGCAGCCGGAACACCTCGGTGATGGGCGACTTCTCCTCGAAGAAGCGCACCAGCATCTCGCGGAACTCACCCTGCTCTTCGCTGAAACCGAAGTTCACGCGGCGACTCCCGGGCTAGATGGCGCGCTCGCGGCCTTCCCAGTAGGGGTCGCGGAGCTTGCGCTTGTAGAGCTTGCCGTTGGGATCGCGCGGCATCACGTCGGTGTAGTCGATGCTGCGTGGCGTCTTCATCTTGGCCAGCCGTGGCTTGAGGAACTCGAAGATGTCGTCGGTCACGGCTCCGCTCGGGCTCTCGCCGTCGATCAGCTCGACCACGGCCTTTACCTCTTCGCCCCAGTCGTCGTTGGGAATGCCGAACACGGCTACGTCGGCGATTTTGGGGTGCTGGATCATCTCCGCCTCGATCTCAGCCGGATAGAGGTTCGCCCCACCCGAGATGATCATGTCGTTCTTGCGGTCGCACAGGAAGAGATAGCCGTCCTCGTTCAGGTAGCCGATGTCTCCAACGGTGAAATAGTTCCCGATCCGGTCCTTCTGGGTCTTTCCCTTGTCGTCCTTGTACTCGAAGTTGGCCTGGCCGAGCAGCATGTAGACCGTTCCCACCTCGCCGCTCGGAAGCTCGCTTGCGTCGTCGTCGTAGATCTTGATGTCCGAGTTGGGCCACGCGGTGCCGACCGTGCCCGGATGCTTCTTCCACTCATCGGGCTTGCAGAGGGTGCCGCCACCCTCAGTGGCCGCGTAGTATTCGTAGATCGAGTCACCCCACCAGTCGAACATCTTCCACTTGGTCTCGACGGGGCAGGGTGCTGCGGCGTGGACCATGGCGCGCAGCGATGAGACGTCGTATTTGGCGCGCACTTCTTCCGGAAGCGACAGCAGTCGGTGGAACTGGGTCGGCACCATGTGGCTGTTGGTGACCTTGTACTGGTCGATCAGCCGCAGCATCTCCTCCGGCGTCCACTTGTCCATCAGCACCACGACATGGCCCATGTGCAGCGCCGCGCCCGAAAACATCAACACCGCAGTGTGATACAGGGGCGAGCCGCAGATGTGGACGTTGTCGTCCTCGGGCTGCAGATCGAACATGGCCAGGAAGCCCGTCATCAGCGTGAAGGCCAGATCCGGCGACAGGTCGGCGAGTGGTCGGCGCACGCCCTTGGGTTTTCCCGTCGTGCCCGACGTGTAGTTCATCACGGTGCCGGCGCTGCGGTCTTCCGGCAGCGTGTCGGGCCGACCGTCAGTGAGTTCCGAGAGCGGGCGAAAGCCTTCGACCTTGCCGACCGAGAAGCAGCGGTCGCTCGGGAAGTCGATCTCCTGTCGGGCCTTGCTGCAGGCCTCGGCGAATGGTTCGGCGCCGAAGAGGAGCTTGGCGCCCGAGTCCTGCACGATGTAGGCGATCTCGGGCCCCGTCAGGTGGTTGTTGATCGGGGTCAGGTAGACGCCGATCTGGGTGACCGCCAGGTAGAGGGCGTAGAACTCGGCGCAGTTCGGCAACACCACGGCCACGCAGTCGCCCTTCTCGAATTCGAGGGCGCGCAGTCCGTGGGCCATCTTGTTGCACTCCGAGAGCAGTTCACCCCGCGTCCACGCGCGTCCGTCGGGATCGATGAGTGCCAGCTTCTCGGGTGCTTGCTGCGCAAGCTTCCAGAATCCCATTTCTGCCATTGGGGGGCTCCTTCCTCGACTTGACTGCGAGGATGTTTCTTCAGCAGGGATTTCGCGCTCCGTGCAATCCCAAGCTGCTGAGGCGTGTTCTTAGCGCGGCTCAGCACCCACGATCCACATGGAAAAGTACTGCGAACCGCCACCGTAAGCGTGGCCCAGCGCAACCTTGGCGCCATCGACCTGGTGCTCACCGGCTTCCCCGCGCACCTGGTTCGCGGCCTCGGCGAAGCGCAGCATGCCCGAAGCACCGATCGGGTTCGATGACAGCACACCCCCAGACATGTTGATGGGCATGTCGCCGTCGAGGGCGGTGGCACCTTCGTAGGTCATCTTCCAACCCTCGCCCTCGGGCGCGAAACCCAGGTTCTCCAGCCACATGGGCTCGAACCAGCTGAAGGGCACGTAGATCTCGGCGCAGTCGATCTGCTTGCGCGGATCCGTGATGCCGGCCTTGGCGTACAGGTCCTTGGCGGCATCCTTGCCGGCCTGGGGATTCACCTGGTCGCGGCCCGCAAACATGGTGGGCTCCGTGCGCATGCTGGTGGCGTGCACCCAGGCGGGAGTCTTGGACGCCTGTTTGGCGGGTTTCTCGCTGCTCAAGACCATGGCGCAGGCGCCGTCGGACGACGGGCAGGTCTCGAGGTACCGGATCGGGTCCCACAGCATGGGCGAACTCGCGATCTGGTCGAAGTCCACGTCCGGGAACTTCAGGTGCGCGTAGGGGTTCTTGAGCGCGTTCAGCCGATCCTTCAGCGCCACGCGGATTCCCGTGTCCTCGGGGGCCTTGGAACGTCGCATGTAGGAACGAATCAGGGGCGCGAAGAAGCCACCGGCACCGGCCACGATGCCCTGTTGGAAGGGCATCCGGATCGTGAGCGCCCACATGGCGTTGCTCTCGGACTGCTTCTCGTAGGACACCGTGAGCACGCGTTCGTGGACGCCGGCCTCGACCAGGCTGGCGGCGACGATGGCGGTGGAGCCGCCGACGCTGCCCGCGGTGTGGACCCGCAGCATCGGCTTGCCGCTGCACCCCAGGGCGTCTGCCAAGAAGAGTTCGGGCATCATCACGCCCTCGAAGAGGTCGGGTGCCTTGCCGATCACAACGGCGTCGATGTCTGTCCAGCTGAGTTCGGCGTCCTCTAGGGCACGCAGCGCTGCCTCGCGGACCAGTCCGACCTGGCTCACGTCGATGCGCTTCGACTCGTGCCGGGTCTGTCCGACTCCGATGACCGCGCAGCGTTCCGCCATCAGTCGCCCTCCAGCACGCAGACCAGGTTCTGCTGCAGACAGTGGCCCGAGGTCGCGTGAGCCAGGGCGCGCTTCGCCCGGCCCGCCCAGATCTCGCGGCAGGCCTCGCCCATGCGGGTCAGTCCGGCGACCATCATCGGGTTGGCAGCCAGTGCGCCGCCCGACGGGTTGATGCGGACGTCGTCGTCCAGACCCAGCGCATCGCGAAGGATCAGCTCCTGGTGCGTGAAGGGTGCGTGGAGTTCTGCGATGTCGAGGCGGGTCGCTCCGGCCTTCTCCCCGGCGAGCTTCGTCGAGGGCGATTGGGTCAGGTCCCGGAAGCCGGGCTGATGGGGCTCGATGCGGTGATCAATACCGCGGATCCACACCGGGTTTGCGCCGCTCGGTACGGCGTCGGCCGCCGCGATCACGACGGCGTTGGCGCCGTCGGTGATGGGTGGGCAATCGTGCTTGTGAAGCGGTTCGATCAGATAGGGCTCGGACAGCAGCTTCTCTACTTCGAAGTCGCCCTTGAGCTGGGCATCTGGATTGTTCAGCGCGTTCTTGCGGCTGCGGACCGCGACCTCGGCCATCTGGCGCTCGGTGTGGTTGCCCTGGTCGAGCCAGGCTCGTGCCTGCAGTGCCGCCATGCTGATGGAGTCGATCCCGAGCGGTCCGAGCGTGTACGGATCGAGCTGCATGTTCAGGGTCTCCGGCAGAGAGCCCATCGACGCCCGTCCGAACGAGAAGGCGAGGGCGGTGTTGCACATGCCGGTCTGGATCTTGATCCAGGCTTCGTAGAGGGCCCAGGCGCCGTCCATCTCCACATGGGATTCGGCGATCGGCGGCCAGGCGCCCAGCCCGTCGATGGCTCCCACGAAGGCGAAGGACTGGCCGGCGAGGTAGTCGGAGCTGCCCGAGCAGGTGAAGCCGATGTCGGACTTCGGGAGGCCCGACTTCTCGACGGCGTCCGTCACCACGGAAAGGACCATCTGGACCTCGGTGCGCTCGGACTCGCGTCGCTTGTAGGGCGTCTGGGCGAACGAAAGGATGGCGACGTCGCGCATCAGTACCAGTCCCCCATCTCTTCGGTGGGTACGTCGGGCTCGTCGATTGGCCGGAAGTAGCGGATGTTCTCCATGGTCGGTCCCCAATCTTCCTCGGGGGCCCAGATTGCCTCGACGCGCATGCCGATGCGCACGTCCTCGGCCGGGCATTCCTGGATCAACGCCATGATGGGCATGTCGCTGCGGTCGAGCAGGATGTTGGCGGCACAGTAGGGAAGCTTGAGATCGATGTTCTCGGAGGGGACGCGCACGATGCAGTAGGTCGTGACGGTGCCCTTGTCGTCGATGTCGACCTTCTCGGGGGTTTCGACGCCACAGCGGGGGCAGATGCCGCGCGGCGGGCAGTAGACTTTCTTGCAGCTCGGGCAGCGCTCGCCGACCAGCTTGCCCTCGGAGATGGCCTTCAAGAATTCGGCGTGGGAGCCAATGGCGCTGAACTGGTAGACGAGCTTCGTCGGAGTGACGATCGCCTTGACTTCGCTCTTCTCTTCACTCATCAGGCGCCCTCCGGCTCGAAGCATTCGATGTCCCGGATCTGGCCGATTCGCTCGGCGCTCCAGCGAGGCTTCACGCGCATGCCGGTCTTCATGGCCTCGGGTCCGTCTGCATCGACGGCGTGGACCAGGCTGGTGGTTGCTCCGTCGAGCTGGATCAGCGCCCAGGCAAAGGGGCGGTCGAAGGGGTGCTGGGCGCGCGGTTCGTGCACCCAGGCCCAGCTGGTCACCGTCCCCGCCGGCCCGACCTCGATCAACTCGTCGAGAGCCTCTCCGGTCTCCGGGTCATACTCGACCGGCGGCACGAAGACGCGCCCATCCGGAGCCTGGGTGCCCAGGATCTTCTGGTCGCGTAGCTCCGTGAAGAAGCGAGCCAATACGGGACCGAGCGAGCGCCGGTAGTCGTAGCGGAGGACATGCTCGGCGGAGTAGCGGGGGGCATCGCTCATCGGGACCTCACGGCATGGATTCACCCGGGCCGGGCGGCCCATACTAGAACACGTTCTAATCTCATGACAAGGCCCGTCCTGCGGGCGGGTTGCAGTTCGCCGCGGCGGCGGCTGTCCAAGGGACAGGTTGCAGTTCGCCGCGGCGGCGAACTGCGGTTGGAGTTGGCTTGGGGCGGGGGGGCGGGGCGGCGACTGGGATTGGAAACTGCCCACCGGCTGGCTGCTTCGGCTATTCTGCTGCGCAACTTTTGGAGGAAGCGTGGTGTTGGCTTGGAATCGCCGGATCTGGCTGCTGGCTCTCATCGGGGCCGTCTTGATCGTCGGGGCTTGTGGGGGTCAGGAGCAGCAGAGCGCCGAGACGGCGCCCAACGCGCAGCTCGCCCCGGGCGAAGTGCCGCTCTCGCTGGAGGACCGCGTCGAGTTCGCCAAGCCCCGCTACGAAGGCTTGCCCGACAACTATCCCTCAGACGTGCCGCACTATCCCGGCGTTACGGTCACGCACGTCAAGGCGTCGAGCGACGGCGCACTCGCGGTCGGCATGACGTCGACGGACGACTTCGAGAAGGTGGTGTCCTTCTTCGCCGACACCTTCGCGGCCGAGGGCTGGGGCACCGACATCCGCGATACTCCCAATGGCCGCGCGATCTTTGCGGACAAGGGCAACCGCAACGCCACCGCCATGGTCAGCCGCAGCGGCGACATCACCCGCATCGACGTCATCGTGATCCAGCTGAACTAGGGCGCCGGCCGCCGCAGCCGCGGCGGCTGTCCAAGGGACAGCTTGCAGTTCGCCCAAGCGGCGAACGGTTGGCGTGGATCTCTCACACGAAAGGTGGCTGGCAAGCGGATCTCGCCAACTCCCGGGAGTGGGGTGGTGGAGCGGGGCGGGATCGAACCCCCGACCCAAACTCCCAGCGGGAATGGACAGGTTGCCCGGGATCGGAAGTGAACCCCCCGTCCTTGCTCCGATGCACTCAGGCAGCGCGGTGCGAGACGCAACGGACGCCAGAATTCCCCTCCACCACTCCCGTTTTCCGGCACGCGACGGGGACCCGATGCGGTTCCCTTCAGGACCGTCTCCGGCGGACCGAAACAGCTGGAAGATCGGCCACCACCCCCGCCGCGAGGAGTCCCATGACGCGCTCCCAGCTTTCCGTTCTTTCTGCCCGGAGCCACTTCGATCGCTCCTTCCGCAATCTCCTCCGACGCTCCCTCGTGTTGGCCGCCGGCCTGTTGACCCTGTCGCTGCCCGGGCTGGTGCTTGCCGATGAAAACGAAACCGAAGAGGACGGCGACTCCTTCGACCGCCCGGGTTTCTACATCGGAGTCGGTGGCTCCTACCAATACAACGTGTTCCAGAACCGTATCGAGGACGTCATTTCGGATGCACTCGAGGGCAGCCTGCCGCCGGGAACGAACGTGGGGTTTGACATCGACGACTCGGCTGGCATCAACGCGCGCGTGGGCTATCGCGTCTGCTCCTGGTTCGCCCTGGAGCTCGAGTACGAGTGGGTCGACCGGTACGACATCGACGGCTCGACCAACATTCCGGGCGTCTCGGGTCGTCTCTACAGCATCGAAGGACACACGCTGACCGCGAATACGAAATGGATCGTTCCCTCTGGGCGCATCCAACCGTACTTCCTGCTCGGCGGCGGCGTGGCGATCTCCGATGTGGATCGGGGAGACATCTTCGACGATCCGGTTCTGGGGCCCGTTCTCGACTCGGCCGGTATCGACATCAAGCAAGGCAAGCACACGAACGCCGCCGGTCGGGCCGGTCTGGGCCTCGACCTCTACCTCACCAAGCACATTCTGCTGAACGCCGAAGCGTCCGTCGTACTCACCACGCTCAAGCAGCCAGACGTCGGCGACGTCGACGACCTCAACTACATGTCCTTCACCGCGGGCCTGCAGTACCGCTTCTAGTCTGAACTCTGTCTCAATGCTCTAGACAACTCAGGATCTGAACAGGTGAGGGCCGATCGGCCCCTTCTCCTGCGTTCTTGTTACCAATCACGAACACGGGAGGGGGTTCCGCTGGCGGATCCGGCGAGATCGCTGCGCTTTGGGGTCACGAGCATCATCAGCGCGGGGGCGAGTGTGATGTCCGCGACGAACGCCACCACGACAGCGGTGCTCGAGAGCAGGCCGAACCAGAAGATGTTGACCATGTAGCCGCCCATGAAGATCCCGAAGCCGACGCTCAGCACGATCGACGTGAAGAGCAACGCCGACCCGGTTGTGACGAGCGTCTCATGGACTGCTGCCGCGGGGTCGCCGCTGCTTTCGTAGTAGCGATTGAATTTGTGCATGAAGTGGATCGTGTCGTCCACTGCCAGGCCGATCACAACGCCGCCGATCAGGAGTGTGGTCATGTCGAGCGGGATGCCGCCAAAGCCCATCAGCGCAATCACGATGTAGACCGGAATCAGGTTGGGGATCATGGCGACGAGGCCACGCTTCAAGCTGCCAATCAGCAGGACCATGAGCGGGGTGATGGTCAACAGCGCGAGCACGTATGAGCGCGCCAGGGTGACGATCACGTTCTCGAAGATGCGTGAGAACATGACGCCGCCGCCGGTGAGTTCGATGCCGAGGTCCGGCCCCAGAATCGCAGCCAGCTCGGGCTTGAGCTGCTCCAGGAAGGCTGGCATCACCATCGCGTCGACCCAGTGCATGCGCAGGCTCATGCGCGCCTGGCTGAACTGGCTATCCGTCATCTCCTCCAGGTCATCGGAGCCGCTGTTCTCGAACAGCAGCAGCTCCTGGGCGAGCAGCTGGCGTTCGACCGGTAGCTTGTAGAACTCGGGCCGGTTCTCGTTCAGGGCCTGGTGGGTCTCCTTGACGATATCGACCAGTGAGATGGTCTGACTGATCTTGCGGTCGTCCACCATCAGCGTTTCGGTGTGGCGCATGGCCTGCTCGATGCGACGCATGACTTCGGGATCGTGCAAGCCGTTCTCGCGTCGCGTATGGATGATCACCTCCAGGCCACCGGCGCCCTCGAACTCTTGATCGATCACGTCCGCGGCCCGACGAATCGGATCCTCCTTCGGGAACCACTTCATGCCGTCGTGAGAGAAGTGGACCTGCTGAATGCCCGGGATTGCGACGAGCACCAGCAGGACCCAGACCGCGATCACACGGCCAGGCTGTGTGGTGACGGTGTCGCCGAGCCGCGCCAGTGCGGTACCGACTGCTGCGATCCCGACATCCCGGCCCCGGCGCTTTCGCTTGAGGGGCGACACGGCGAGCAACGCCGGCAGCAGCACGAGGCTGTAGAGCATGGCCAACATCACGCCGAAGGGCGCCACCACACCCAGCTGCGCAACCGGCGCGAGCTGGGCCACGCTGAAGCTCAACAACCCTGCCGCCGTGGTGACGCTGGTCATGACCACCGCCAGGCCGGAGTGGCTGAGCGCGTGCACGATCGCCTCGTTGCGCGGCATGCCGGCGTCGAGCTGGCGGTAGACGATCACCAGAATGTGGATCGAGTCGCAGACCCCCACCACGATCATGAACGCCGGCAGCATGTTGAGCGTGATCGAGAAGGGGATGTCGACCCACGACATGGCCCCCATGGCGGAGAGCATGGAGAGCATGACCACCGCCACGGGCAACACCACACCCGAAACCCGACGGAACAGGATGGTGAGCAGCAGCATGATCGCGCCGTTCGAGAGCAACATGAAGGTCGTGACGTCGTCCTGCATCACGTGCGCCATGGCGTGCTCCATGGCCGGCCCTCCGACCACGTAGATCTGGAACTCGGGGGACTGGTAGGCATCGCGAATCGCGTAGAGGATCTCGACCATCTCCCGGCCCTCTGCCTCGGTGAGCGGGATCGGCTCCGGAGCGGAGGCACCCGGCGCATCGGCGTCGTCGAAGCCCTCGAGCGCATCGATCTGCGGTCCCGTCATGGAGTAGGTAAACGGCTTGATCCGCAGGGCGACGTACTTGCCGTTACCGGAGATCAGGTTGTTGACGAGCAGCGGGTTGCTGAAGACACGCTTACGGATCGCTTCCAGTTCGGCGTCGGTTCTCGGCCAGGTCTCGAACAGGTCCTCGACCACGAGCTCGTCGTCCCTGCCGTAGGTGTTCCGCGCGTTCAGCAGGCTTGTCAGGTCTTCGAGGTAGGGAAGCTTGGCCTCGATCTCCTCGTGGAAGGCGCGCAGGCGCTCGAGGAAGCCGAAATCGAAGACCTTGGGTGGCCGCACGATCACCGTGATGAGATCGTCGGTTCCGTACTGGCGCTGGAAGGCCTCGTAGCGCACGCGCTCCGGATCGTCCTTGGCCAGGAAGGCCTCATCGGAGTTGTCGATCCGGAAATGCTGCAATCCCGAGATCAGTCCAATCGAGAGCGTCGTACACAGGAAGATCGCGAGCCAGCGCCAGCGAATCACCCACCATCCATAACGCGTAAAAGCAGACTCGATCCGTCCGCGCGTCGTCACGTGCCTACCTCTGCTCCCACCCGCGAGGTCGCGAAACTAGCCTTCCATTCTGGAGTGTGCGACTGCAGCCCGATCGCTTCGGGTGTCTCATGCCCGAAGCAGGACGGGTAAGCGCAGGCAACCCATTCGTTGCGCTTGGGACGGAGTGCGTAGCAGCAGCAACGGGAGCTTCCGGTTCGATCAGGTGGAACGTGTCAATCTCAGCGAGGAATTTGAGGCGACAACCCGCCGCGAGGGCATCCCATCGGCGGGACGCGCGCTTTGGGTGTCGCGTTGTGCTGCGGGCTAAGCTCTGCCAATGCCCGCTGAAGGCGTGGAACGCCGGCTTGCCGCAATCCTCTCCGCCGATGTGGTCGGTTATAGCCGGCTGATGGCGGAGGACGAGGGCGCAACGGTCGACACCGTGACGGAGTACCGCGAGCAGGTCCCGAAGCTCGTAGAGCGGCACCGCGGGCGCGTGGTCGACTTCACCGGGGACAACTTCCTGGCCGAGTTTCCGACCGCGACCGATGCCGTCGCCTGTGCCGTGGAGATCCAGGACGTTCTGAGGGCCCGGAATGCCGACGTCCCCACAGAGCGCCGGATGGAGTTCCGCATGGGCATCCACCTGGGTGAGGTGAGGGTCGAGGGGGAGCGCATCTACGGGGACGGCGTGAACATCGCAGCGCGGCTGGAGGGATTCGCCAAGCCGGGCGGACTTTCGGTCTCGAGCGCGGTGTACGACCAGGTCAAGAGGCGCTCGCCGCTCGCGTTCGAGGAGCTGGGTGCACAGCGACTGAAAAACATCCCCGACACCGTGACGGTGTTTCGTGCCATGGGGAGCGCCACGACTCAAACGTCTGTCGAGCCTGTGGCTCCCGCCCAGTCTCTGCCGTCGGTCGCCGTGCTCCCGTTCGTCAACATGAGTGCCGACCCCGATCAGGAGTACTTCGCCGATGGCATGTCCGAGGAGCTGATCAACGCACTGACACAGGTGGAGGGGCTGCGCGTCACTGCGCGCACATCGGCTTTCAGCTTCAAGGGGACGGGCGCGGACATCTCGACGATCGGCGCAAAGCTCAACGTCTCGGCCATCGTCGAGGGGAGTGTGCGCAAGGCTGGCAACCGCCTCCGGATCACCGCCCAGCTGATCGATGTTGCAGGAGGCCATCACCTCTGGTCCGAGACCTACGACCGATCGCTCGACGACGTTTTCGAGATCCAGGACGAGATCGCACGCACGATCGTGACGACCATCAAGCCGAAGCTGCTGCCCGACCCCGCCGCCCCGCTGGTCAAGCGATCCACGGAGAGCCATGAGGCGTACGAGCTCTATCTTCGGGCCGGCGACCGGATGATGACTATCCAGCACGGGGAGACGCAGACGGCGATCGAGATGCTGCGGACCGCGACCGCGATCGATCCGGGCTACGCGGACGCGTGGGCACGGCTCGCCGGGGCCTGCACGCAGATGGAATTCTTCTACGAGCCGGATCGAGCCTGGGACGAGCAGGCCCAGGAGGCGGTCCGACGGGCGTTCGAAGTGGATCCCGACAACGCCGAGGCACAGTTTGCCCACAGCCGAATGCTCTGGACTCCGCGTCACGGCTTTCAGAACCGTGAGGCCCTTCGCGCGCTGAAGAAGGCCCGGGAGCTCCAGCCCGGATCCTATCAAGCCCGTCTCTGGCAGAGCCTCATCTTCGCCCACGTCGGACTGGTGGACGAGGCGCGGGAGGGATGTGCCGAAGCACTCGCCCTCCAGCCCGACGATCCGATGGCGCTGATTTGCCTCAGTCAGACCGCCTTCTACGCGGGCTGCTACGACGAGGCCCAGGAGCATATGGACCGAGCCCTGAAGTCCAACCCCGCGCTCGGGACGATCCGCTGGCTCAGTTCCATGATTCGCATCTATCGGGGCGAGTTCGCCAAGGCTGAGGACGAGCTTCGAGTTGCGCGTCAGGTTGAGGGCGATCAGCCGATCTTCGACAGCAACGAGGCGCTGCTGTGGGCGAAGCGCGGCGAGCAAGAGAAGGCGCAGCAGGCACTCGCCCGCGCCCTTCAGGACAAGCCCTCGATCGGTCATGACCATCACCGATGGCACCACGTGGCTGCGGTCTATGCCGTGCTCGGCAGACCGGATCAGGCGATCGAGCAGATTCGCCGGGCGAGCCAGACCGGCTTTCCGTGCTACCCGACATTCCAAAACGATCCGCACTTTGCCTCGCTCCACGCAGAGCCCGAGTGGAAGACCCTGACAGCCGATCTCGAGCGCGAGGACGCCGAGTTCCGAAGCGAGTTCGGCCAGCATCCCTGACACGTCCTGGCTCGAGGGTGCAACGGGCCGTGGCAGGCCCTGGGGGTCGGTCGTGATCCGAAAATGCGGCCGGTGGCTCCGGTGCGACCGGGTGCATCGCAGCAGCAACGGGGGCTTCAGGTTCGATCAGGTGGAACGTGTCAATTCCAGCGGGGAGCATGAGGCGACAACCCGCCGCGAGGGCAACCCAATGGAACCTGAATCAGCTGCTTGAAGGTTCAGTGGGGGCGGCGACCGCGAGGCGGCGGCGTTCCAGGAAGCTTGCGACGAGGGCTTCGGCCTCTCCGATTCCGAGGGCTCGGGCGTACTGCAGCACGTATCCCCGCAGATAGGGCACGGGCGGCAGCTCGTCGAAACGCTCGTCCTCGATGCGATCGAGGCGGCGGATCTGCAAGTGCTCGCTCAACTCCGCAAGCGGGATGCCCAGCTGTTCGCGACAGCGTCGCAAGTAGGCACCGGGATTCGAAACATCCAGCGGCGGCAGCTGCTGGCGCACGGCCCCCGGCCCCAGCTTCGCCGGACGCAGGGAGCTCGCCGGCGGCGCTTCCCCGACCCGCTGACCCTGGGTCGCCAGCGGCGGTTCCTGGGGCGCTCCGCCCGGCTCTTGCGCGCCCCCGTATCGCTGGACGAACTCCGCCCGCAGCAGGCGATCGGCGATCGTTCCGAGGCTCTTTGCGAAGCTGCAGCCCGGGAACAGCTGCAGCACGGGCTGCTGCCGGCTGACGGCCAGGGGGACGCTGGCGTCCGTCTCCAGCGCCCCCAGATAGTCGATCGGAGTGCCCAGGTAGAGATCGCAGGCGGAAGCGAACTCCGGACCGACTCGACGATCCTCGGACTTGTCGACCTGGTTGACAATCAGCATCGGTTTGAAAGCGGCGACTCGCGCGGAGAGCAGCTCCCCGACGCGCCGGTCGATCGCGATCACGCCCGCGATCAGCTCGCGCGGCGATCGCGCGCGCCGCCTTGCCTTGCCAGCCAGTAAGTGCTCGAGCACTGGGCGGGTCGACGGCTCGCGCGCCACCGACCGCAACGAGCGGTAGAAGGCGGCCTTGAGGAAGTGATAGGCATTCTCGATCGAGGTCGGCTCGGGCACCACCACCAGGATCCCGCTCTGGGCCGCCAGGAAGAGGTCGAGGACGTTGTAGCTGCTGCCGGCGCCGAGATCGAGGAGCACGTGGGTGAAGCCGAGCTGCCGAACGTGGCGCAGCAGCTTCTGCTTCTGCGCGTAGCGCAGATTTGCGGCATCGAGCAGCGCACGCGCTCCGCTGATCAGCGAAACGCCAGGCACCGACGTGGGGCAGACCACGTCCGCGAGGCTCGCCACCTCGCCGCTCAGGAAATCCCCGAGGGTGTGCGGGGGATTCGGCACGCCCAGCACCGTGTGGAGATTCGCGCCCCCGAGATCGGCGTCGATGACGACGCAGCGCGGTCCGCGCGCCGCCAGCGCGATGGCCAGGTTGGCGGTCACGACCGACTTGCCAACGCCTCCCTTGCCTCCTCCCACGGCCCAGACGTGGGGGGACGCTGCGGGGCGGGGGGACGCTGCGGGCAGCGCCTGGCCGTGCCGCTGGCATTCGAGCTCGCGAGTTGTGTCGTGCGTGCGCATTCGTGTCGTCGCCGCCTGCGGAGACGAACACGCCCCAGCTTGCGGGCATGCTCGCTCTCCGGTGAGTGGCCGCGGCTTGCGGTTGGTGACGTTCTCGGCATGCGCGCGCAGATTCGCGGCAGCGCGTCGGCAACTCCAGCCGCGGGCGACCGAGTATCGCGGCCAGCTCGTAGATTTTCTTTGAAACCAAAAAAGGAGCAGCGCTGTGGTGCGCCTGCATTGGATTAGAGCCAGCGATGCGGTGCCAGCTGCAACCGCCTGATAATCGTTAGACGGCGTCTCACTCCGGGATGTGGCTAGAAGAGAATGGATCGCTCTCCGAACTCATGGACACGCCCCTGCACCCGCTGGAGGCCTTGGGCCGAGGTCGCCGAGCACCGCTGATGGGCCTCCTTCGCTTTGCGGTACGATGAAGGAGGTCGTTCAAAACCAGAAAAAGCAGCCGACATGCCTTCCCGAGTCATTGCGTCCTGCACATTCGCCCTTTCTGCCTCATTGCTGCTCGCTTGCGGTGGACCGATCTTCATCATTCCAGGCGGAGCCCTGGCAGGCACGGTCGTCACCCAGCCAGTCGACGATTGGTGCTTCGTCACCGACTGGTTCGTCGACCTCGAAACGCGTCCCGAGGATCCGTATTCGGTAGAACTCAACTACGTCGTCCGAGAGGGCAAGCTCTACGTCGACCCTGCTGAAGGACGCACATGGCTTGAGCACATACGGAGGAACCCGATGGTGCGCGTACGTTTTGGCGACAAGGTATATCCACTCGAGGCGGTGCTCGTCGGCAGGCCAGGCGAACTCGAAGGCTTTGATACGGACCGCTTCATCTACCGGCTCGACCCGCGATCGTCCTAGCGACGCCGCCGCGCAGCTTCGACAGTCAGGTTGGAGCGGGTACGGCTGATCGGCCCCCGGTTGCATCCCACATGGGTTTGCTCAGATTCTCCGCGAACGAGGAGAACATGAGGTTGAAGCTGACGCTGGTTCTCTGCTCACTGCTCTCGCTCGGTGGAACCGAGTGCATTAGATAAGAAGGAAACATCAAAAGGGTCCCAGGTTTCACGTTGACGACGACCTGGTCTACATTCTGACTCGTCAGCTCCGTCACTGGCGGTCTCACGACGCCAGCTTGGGGTCGCGGATCATGGAAATGGATCGTATCCGCCCCCGGCCATGTCTGCGCGTAATACACGCCGCTCAGGAAATTGTTGGGGTGGGAGTGCATCGCATGCGAGGCTCCGCGGACGGCGACGTTGGCCCAGCAACCGGTCAACTCGATTTCCTGATAGCCAATCTTCAGAAATTTCAAGATCGTCCCGGTCGAATGCATGATGCAGGAGACCAATTCACGAAATTCATCGAGCCTGTGGAGCTGGTGGTCCGACTGCCATGCGTCGCCAGCTGCGAGCTCCATCAACCGAGGGTTCATCTCGTGGAGCGACTCTCGAAGCGCGCGGTTGATCCTTTCGACGCGATCGGGCGCGAGTTGAATCTTCCAAACTGACGTTGGAAACAGCGAAAAGACGTCAGATTCGTCAGTCTTTGGATCGTTGCTCTTTGTCATGGCGCGACCCGGACCGTTGCATTCGCACCGCTCGATTCTGACCGCTCAGCCAGGCGACAAACGCGAAAAGCCCATTTTCTCGCGGGCGTCAGGTGGCGGCAAGTCCAGAGTGACTTCAGACGCAGAAACGGCCAAGGGGGGGCATCCACCCCCTGAACCCCTGGGTGAACAGCACACAATATGGTGTTGAGTTCGAAGCAGAAGAGGCACCGCAAGTTCATGCGGTGCCTCGGGAAAGTTTGGTGGAGCTGGGGGGGATCGAACCCCCGACCCTCAGACTGCCAGCCTGATGCTCTCCCAGCTGAGCTACAGCCCCACGCGGGAGGCGGAAACTACCGCCGCCCAGAAAGATCGTCAAACGCCGATC